>Ga0194119_10013632_pt1 | contig 10089 bp, 7 predicted proteins | sample TA2MahC100mmetaG_FD_148620 | JGI IMG/M metagenome (GOLD analysis project Ga0194119, IMG submission 148620) | Freshwater microbial communities from Lake Tanganyika, Tanzania - TA2015018 Mahale Deep Cast 100m | ecosystem: Environmental > Aquatic > Freshwater > Lake | place: Tanzania: Lake... | reverse complement strand
GGCCGTGGTGATGAAGAGCACCTTGGACAGGTTGTAAGGCACGTCCAGGTAGTGATCGGAGAAGGCGCAGTTCTGCTCCGGGTCCAGCACCTCCAGCAGCGCCGCCGAAGGGTCGCCGCGGAAGTCCAGGCCCACCTTGTCTACCTCGTCCATCATGAATACGGGGTTGATGGTGCCCGCCGTGCGCATGGTCTGGATGATGCGCCCCGGCAGGGAGCCGATGTAGGTACGACGATGGCCGCGAATCTCCGCCTCGTCCCGAATGCCACCCAGGCTGATGCGCACGAACTTGCGTCCTAAGGCCTGAGCGATGGATCGCCCCAAACTGGTCTTGCCCACCCCCGGCGGGCCGACGAAGCAGAGGATGGGGCTGCGCAGCTTTTCGGCGGCCAGCTTGCGCACAGCCATGTACTCCAGGATGCGCTCTTTCACTTTGGGCAGGCCGTAGTGATTCTCGTCCAGGACGATAGCCGCCTGCTTGATGTCCAGGTTGTCCTCTGTGGCTTTGGTCCAGGGCAGGGCGATGAGCCAGTCCAGGTAGGTGCGGATCATCCCCACCTCGGGCGACATGGGGGGCTGCTGGGACAGGCGCTCCAGTTCTTCCATGGCCTTGGTGTTCACCACCTCGGGCATGGCCGCCGCCTCCATCTTCTCTTTCAGCTCGTTGTACTGCCGGGTTTGGGCGTCGGTTTCCCCCAGTTCTTTCTGGATCTGCTTCATTTGCTCACGCAGGAAGTATTCCCGCTGCGATTTATCCACCTGCTGCTGCACCTGGGTGTGGATCTGGCTCTCCAGCTCCATGATGTCCAACTGCTTGGCCAGGAGGATGCCCACCTTCTGCAGGCGCGTGGCCGGATCCAGGGCCTCCAGGAGCTCCTGGCGCTGGGCTACCGGTAGCTCCAGGCTGGCGGTGATGAAATCGGCCAGCCAGCCCGGCTCGTCAATGTTCAGGGCGGCGACGTAGGCATCGTTGCCCAGGTGCCGGCTGAGCTGTACCACTTTCTCGAAAGAAGAGAGCACCTCCCGCATCAGGGCCTCTACGGGTTTCGGCTTGTCCGTGGACTCCGGGATGGGGAGAGCGCGAGCTTGCAGGTAGGGCCCGCCTTCCAGGAACTCCAGGATGCGCACCCGTTGCTGCCCCTGCACCAGGACGCTGGTGGTGCCGTCGGGCAGACGCAGGATGCGGCCGATGACCGCCTCTGTGCCCACGGTGTACAGGTTCTCTGGCACAATGTCGGTCATCTCCAGCACCTTCTGCGCCACGACGACGATGCTCCGTTCGCTGGCCAGGGCCTCTTCGATGGCGCGGATGGAGTGCGCCCGGCCCACGATCAGCGGGGCCATCATGTGCGGGAAGAGGACGGTGTCGCGCACGGGGAGCACCGGCAGTTCCAGGATGGCCAGCTTTTCCAGTTCTTTTTCTCTGATCTGTAGAAAACGCCTTTTGGCCATGAAAATCCAAAACCTCCACGTTACTTGTCTACTTTGCCTTGTCTACTTGCTACCTGTTGCTTGCTACCCTCATCATACCACATTTCGCGTTTTTTATAAAGCCCCTCCACATCCTCCCCAGGGCCCTGTCAAAGTCCGTCCAAGTGTCATTGCGAGCCCCGCAGGGGCGAAGCAATCTCACTGTTGCGCCATGAGAGAGATTGCTTCCCCTTCGCTGCGGCTCAGGGCTTCGGCTTCTGCGCTGCTCAGAAACTTCCCCCCTGTCACTCTGAGCCGATGCCCTGAGCTTTGCGAAGGGGCAGCGAAGAGTCTCGCCCCCTCATGGGCTGAGATGCTTCGCTGCGCTCGCAATGACGCGATGCCGACTTTGACAGGGCCCTGCTTCTTGCCGTAGGGCAGGGCCCGTGGCCTGCCTGGAAGGTTCTCACACGCCACCGACTCGAATCCAGAGCGTGTGAGAACCTTCCACCGCCAAGATGCGCAGATGTAGTAGCGACTTCAGTCGCCGTTGCCGTGGGAACGACGACTAAAAGTCGTTACTACGCATCTTCATCACGATACATGACGCCGGTGGGCCGACCTGTCGGCCCACCCTACCGCCTCAACGCAGGGTCAGCTCGCCCAGGCGAGAGTACAGGTCGGCGAACCAGGCGAGGCCCTGCGGGTCGTGGTAATGCAGATCGTAGTGGTTGGTGGAGAGCCGCCGTTTGGCCTGCCAGAGCTCCGCCCGCAGCGCCCAGGGACCGGTGCGCGGCAGGCGGCAGGTGACCTCGCCGGCCAGGGTCACGGCATCCGGCTCCAGGGTGACCTGGCGGGTGAACACCAACTCGTCGTCCAGGAAGAGACGCACCAGACAATCGGCGCAGCGCTGCAGCGTGTCGTTGACGACCCAGACGGTGCCCCGGAACTCGCCGCCGGGCTCGTGCTCCATCAGCGGGTAATCTACGCTCACCAGGATGGGGCTGTACAACTCCTGCAGGCGGCGGTAGGCCAGCTTGGGCCGCCGGTAGTAGTCCAGCACGCTCCAGCAGATGGCCGGCCAGGGCTCGTTGAGCTGCCAGAAGATGACCCCGCTACAGCGGTACTTGCGCCGCCGGTAGTGCTCGATGGCCACCTGCAGGCCCAGCGCCTGCGCCTGCTGCGTGGCCGCCACGAACGCCTCCAGGTTGCCTGCACTGCGGGCCGACCTCTCCCCCGGCCCCTCCCCTACGAGGGGAGGGGCGTAAGGATAAAAGGCCCGGGCGTAGCGCCAGAGCTTGGCCAGCTCGGCGTTGTGGTAGACCCAGCCTTCGCCCGGCGGCCAGAGGTGCTCCGCCGGCAGGAAGCGCCGCAGCGAGGCCACGTCCGGCGCCGCTTGCAGGCCAAACTCGCTGGCCAACTGGCAAAGGTCACGGCGATATTCGGCCAGAGGCGCCCTGGCGTGCCAGACGCGCCAATTGTGGCGATCGCCCAGGAGCGGCGAGGCCGCCCGAAAGGGTCGTGTGTCGTCATGGTCGGTCACGGCCTGGCGCAGGGCCTCCACCACGCCGCGGTTGCGCGTGGGGCTGAACTCGTTGCCGCCGCACCACAGCGCCACGCTGGGGTGATGACGCAACTGCCGGACGATGCTCGCCGCCTCCTGGTAGGCCAACTGGCGAAAGGCGGCGTCGCCGGGAAAATAGCCCAGGTTCAGGCAGGCGAAGGGGAACTCCTGCCAGACCAGCAGGCCCTCACGATCGCAAAGATCGTAGAAGGCGGCCTTCTCCCGCAGCCCGCCGCCCCAGACGCGCAGCAGGTTGACGTGCGCCTCTTTGGCCAGGCGGAGGAGAGCGGCGTAGTCGCCGGCGGTGAGGCGGCCGGGTAGAGCGTCCGGCGGCACCCAGTTGGCGCCGCGCACGAACTCTCGCTGCCCGTTGATAACGAACGTCCAGTCGGCGTTGGCCGATGGGGTGTCCGGGTTGCGGGCCATCGTCACGTGGCGCAGGCCAAAGGTGGTGGTCAAGCGATGCAGTTCCAGCGGCGGCTGGTCAGCCTCCTGTAGCACCACTTCCAGGCGATAGAGGTTGGGCTGCCCACGATCCCAGGGCTGCCAGAGAAGCGGGCGCTCCAGGGTAAAGGCGAGGTCGGCGGTCTGGCGACCGGGCGCCAGCGTCAGCGCCTGCTCCAGGCGTAGCGGCGGGCCAGGATCGCAGTTCTCCCCGCTGATCGTCAGCACGGCCTGTACCGTGCGGGCCCGATCGGCGTCCAGGGTCAGGGAGACAGCGACCGGCACGGTCTGCGCCTCGCCCTCTGGGACGTGCGGCCGCACCCAGGCGTCTGCAATGCAGACCGGCCCGCTGACCAGCAGCGCCACGTCGTCCCAAATCCCTGCTGAGCGCAGGCGCGGGGCAAAGTCCCAGCCGAAGCTCATCTGGCACTTGAGGGTGGCCGTACGGTCGGGGAAGGCGGCGATTCCCCTTTGCAGACGCCGGGCAATGGCCCCCCAGAGCCGCTCGCCCAGGCTGAGCCGCCGCCGGGGCAGGGCCTCGGCTCCCCACAGGCGCACAGCCAGCTCGCAGAGGTCCGTATCCGGGACCAACCTGGTCACCTCGTACACCTGGCGGGAGAACATGCCTTCGTGCGTGCCCAAGAGCTGGCCGTTCAGGTAGACGGCGGAGAGGTAGTCCACGCCGTTCAAGACCAGGAAGGCCCGCTCGCCCGGCGCCAGGTGAAGGGTGAACGAGCGGCGATACCACCAGTCGCACTCATCCACCCACTGGCTGGCCTGGTTGTGCAGGCCGTAGAAGGGATCGGCGATGCGCCCCAGGGCCAGCAGGTCCAGGTGCACGTGGCCGGGCACGGTGGCCGGCAGCCACTCTTGCACGGCGGCCAGGTCGTTCACGGCGGCAAAGGGCTGGCGGGGAACCTGGCCCAACTGCCAGTCGTTGCCGCCCAGGTTCAATAGTGGTCTTTTGTCCTTAGTCATTAGTCCTTCGTCGTTACACCTGTCAATGCGCTGCTACCCTGATTATACCATTGTGCAGGCAATTTTGGCAATAAACCTCCCCGTGTTGCGTGTTGCGTGTTCCGTTGGGCACTCGCCGCACGCACACTTCGCCACGGACTATCGCACCTCATGGTTGATCATGAATATTTCGGCAAAAATCGCCCCAAATTATGGCCCTAGCCTATTGCAAAAATTCGGCAAAAGGATTAGAATACGCCAGCGTTCAGAGAACCTTCCAGAAGACGCTGCCGAGGTGACTTTATAGATGAGTCCTGAAGAGAAGGAAAAGCTGAAGAAGTACTGGGTGGAACAGGCGGTGGCCCTGGCCATGCAGAATCGCTGGGAAGAAGCGGTGGCCACCAACCAGTCCATCCTGGCCATCTTTCCCGCCGACGCCGACGCCCACAATCGCCTGGGCAAAGCCCTCACCGAGCTAGGGCGCTATACCGAGGCGCAGGAGGCCTACAGCCGAACCTTACAACTCGATCCCAGCAACAGCATCGCCCAGAAGAATCTGCAGCGCCTAAACCTGCTGCTACAAGCCCGCGCACTAACCAGAGCGGCACAGTTGCCCTTGCCCCCTGAACGGGAGCCCGTAGTGCCACAGCTCTTCATTGCCGAGACGGGCAAGACTGGGGTGACCACATTAGTCAAGCCAGCCAGCCAGGAGGTCTTGGCCCGGGTCACGGCGGGCACACCCGTGCACCTGCGTATTGACGGCAGCACACTGGTGGTGGAGAGTCGCCTGGGGGATCGGCTGGGGGAGATCGAGCCTAAGCTGGGCCAACGTCTGATTCATCTCATGCGCGGCGGCAATCAATACGTCGCCGCCATCACGGCGCTCAATAATCACAGCGTCAAAATTATCATCCGCGAGACCTACCAGCATCCCAGCCAGGCGGGCAAGACCTCCTTCCCGGCCAAGGGGGCCGAAGGCTCTACCTTCCGCCCCTACATCAAGCCGGCAGTGCTGCGCTACGAACTGGAAGGCGAAGAGGGTGGAATCGAAGAAGAGGAAGAAGAGGAAGAGGAAGTGGTCAGCGAGGAAGTGGCAGGCGAGTACGCGGTGGAGGAAGTGGAAAGGTCTTTGGACGAGGTAGTCGCCGAAGAGGAGGCCGCCGTAGCCCTGGACGAAGAGTCCATGGAATAGTAAAGTGGGCGATTGGCGATTGGCGATTGCTGATTTAGGGAGCGACACAGGCGCCAGTGGGAGCGTAGCGCCTTGGGGACACGTAGTAACGATTTTAATCGTCGTTCCCGCGGCAACGGCGACTAGAAGTCGCTACTACATCCGCGCATAATGACTAAGGTGGCAGTTTTGGCCTGTCCCCAACCCGTGACGCTCCCCGCCAGTCTGTAGACACGGATGGCCATTTGTGGTATAATAAGCACCAATCAACCGGCTGAGAACCTATCCCCAAACTGATCGTTTAGCCCCAATACGGTTCAGATAAGACAGCGGAGGCGGCTCCCACGCCCCGATACATCGCTGCTTGCCAAAGTATCGGGGCACGCCGCCGGGGCTGGGAGCCCGGCCAGCTAACTGAACCGTGTTGCGTTTAGCCCACCGTGGGCGTCCCTGACGGTGACGAAGCCCCAGGCTACCAGGTTGGCGGATAGGCTCTGATTACCGGCACAGGAAGGGGGAGCAAGCCGTGGGTGACAAGAGCCCGAAGAACCGAGAGAAGCGCAAGCCCAAGAAGAAGGACGCCAAGAAGAAGGCACCCGAGCCGGGCAAGAAGTAAGATCCGCTAGCGGCAAATGAACAGTGCCTTGAGCCAACAGGCGCAACGCGCCAATCGTGACTGGCACCAGGTATCTGACCACGGCGGGCAGCAGAGTCAAGCTACAGCCGCGCAGGGGTAGGCGCGTTTGGCGCCACACAGGTGAGGTTGCCGCCTTTTGCAAGGAGGAATTTAGTGCCCAAGAAATACCAGGGGCCTGGACGTACCGCCAAGAAGTCCAGGAAGCGAACAGCTTTTCGCCCCACCCCACCGTCTGGTACCATCTCGCCGAGTACTCCCAGAGTACCGACCTCTACTTTGGCGCGTCCGACAGGCAGCCTGGGGCGCTCCAGTGGGGTGGCCACCATCCGGACCGAAGACTATACCTACATTTACAACGACCTGCGGCGCATCGCTATCCTGGCAGCCATCATGTTTGCCATCCTCATTGCCCTCTCTTTCGTCATCAAATAGCGAGGGCTTTGGGGCGTCCTCCGTCCAGGACGTGGTGAAAACAAAGCAGGGAGCGAGAGATAAACTCCTCGCTCCCTTTGCGCGCCTGGCACCTGTGCGGACAAAGCGGCTAACCAAGCCAGAACACATATGACACCACAGAGACACAAAGAGCACAGAGAAAATCAACAAAAACGCCGTGTCCTCTGCCCCGCCACAGCGGGGGGCTCGGCCCCGCCCCGCGCACGGGGGGCCGTTCGCGGCCCGCCTCTGTGGTTGCAGGTGCATGAAACCAGAAAAGCCGGGTTTTTGGCTGTGAAAAGTAGCTTCCGCTTTCTGCAGGAAATTCCCGCTTAGGCAGCGGAAAAACCCGGCTTTTTGCCCTCGAAAGGGGAAGATACTTTTTGCCCGATTTCTGGTTTCATGAGGTTACAAGAGCCTAGCCGGAAGTCAACGCTGGCTGCTGTTGCCAGCGCCGGAGCAGGCTCAGGATCCCCAGGGCCAGCCCGCCGTGCACAACAGTGCAAACCCACAGATTGTGCGTGAACAGAAAGAGGATGGTGACTACAAAAGCCAGGCTGGTGGTGAGCAAAAACCCATCGGCCTGGCCAGGCTGGCGCAGACGGCTCCCGAGTTGCGGTCGGGCCAGCATCTCCAGGATAGCAACCGCAAAGCCGAGGAATACCCCGGCATAATCGCCCCAGAGCAGGATAGCTCCCGCCCGATAGAAGGCCCAGTGAGCCTCCAGGTAGGCGACCTCCAGCAGGAGTGCCCCCACGCCCCACGGACGAGCCAGGGCGGCGACTTCCGCCACCAGAGGTCCTTCCCCGGGCTGGGCCAGGCCGCGGGTGGCGCGAGCGTACTGCCACCACCCCAGGAGCAGCAGAACAAAGGCCCCGCTACTCAACACCGCCCCCAGGCCGCTGGACTGCGCCCAGTCCAGGCCGCTGAGCCCCAACAGCCGTGGGCTGGCCACGCCCAGGAGCAAAGCCGCATAGGGCGGGCCGATGTAATACCCAAACCGCAATATCTCCCGCGGCCAGCCGCGCCAGCGCCAGGCCTGCAACGCGGCGACGGCTCGTCCCAGACGACCGGGACGAGCCTGTCGAAAATACCAGGCCACTACGCTGGCCAGGACGTAAACCAGAATGGAAACGGCGATCCAGAGACTGAGGGGGTAACTGTCCATATGCCCCGTGCCTGTCTCACTGTCCCCTCTGCGCGTATAGCTCCCGCTCGATCCCCTCCGCCAAAAGCATCTTCATCAAGGATTGATATGGTACGTCTCTCTTGTGGGCTAGAACTCTAATTGACTCAAGGAGAGACTCTGGAAGTCGGATCGAGATTGTCTTCAGAGTGGGCCTGAGATTAGGCATAAGCGCTTGCTTGGCTTCAGAGAAGTCAATGAAATCTGTAGCGTCGTGGGCTGACCAAAATTCTCTTTCCTCTTCTTCAGAGGTAAACTTAGGAATCGGCTCTGTCTTCATAGCGGATAAAATGCCCTTTCTCTCTTCGTCATCTCCCTTGCGGAAATGACACGGATCTTGTCTCTTCGGGGAGTGAAGACCACAAATAGACGCCGCTCCTTGTCTGTTCGACCCAAAACGTAGTATCGCTGTTCCTCTTCCGGATGTTCTTCATCGAGGAAGACCAAAAGTGGCTGGTTGAAAAGATCTGTTCACATTCCGAATCGGAGACCCGGTGCTTGTCCCAATTCTTGCCCCGATTTCCCTCGTCCCAGTCGAAGCCGATGAACTGTTCGAAGATCAGCACCTCAGATCTCCTTCATTGAGGTGTGCGCGCTAATTTCAGCAGACGGGTGGCGAACGGCAGAAAATGAAGAATGGTGGGCGAGATAGGATTCGAACCTACGAACCTCGTGTATGTGAGACACGCGCTCTAACCAACTGAGCTACTCGCCCACCGTGGCTATATTATAGCAGCAAACGGCCAAAAATGCAACAGGAATAGGCCACTTTTTGGGAGCGTATCGTAGTTGGGACATACAGGTAGGCAAAATGGGTGCTGGTGCTCCGTAGCTAAGCGCAAAAGGGGGCTATGAGGCGCACATAATGGAGGGGGCTTGAGCCAACCCGCAGGTTAGGGTATACTCTACCCTACACACCACAACCTGAGGAGTTGGCTCACATGCAGTATACCGCAAAAGCGCTACTTGGCCAAGTACTCCCGTTGCGTCTCCATGCCCTGGTGGTACTCAGCGTGCTGCTGTTAGCCCTCTTGGGGCAGATGCCAGAGTGCAGCGCTGGCTGGCTCACCTGCCCACCACAGGCCATCCCTGTAATGCGCGCCGGGCGTTACCGGCCCAAGCCAGGCCACCGCTCACCAAGCTGCCACCACTGGGGGCTGATCAACTGGCGACAACTGTGCCAGCGGGGACAACTGCCCCTCCTGCGCAGCCTTCTCCTGTGGCTGCTCACCTGGCGACATGCGCGGCCAGGGCTGGTCTGGCCCGCCGCCCTCCCCTGGCTGCTGTGGCTGTGGCAAGAGCTCAGCCTCCTGTGGCCCTGGCTCTCCCGCCAACCCGAATGGCGCCTCTTGGGCTGGCTGCTGTGGCAAGGGCAACGCCTGCTCCTGCTCTGGCTGGCTGCCGGTTGGCTGCAGGAGGTCGGCCTGGAACCCCTGCGGCCGCCCAGCCAAGCTCTGTCTCTGGGCCACTTCTGCGCCCTGCCCTTGGGGCTGGGGGCGGTAGTCCCAGAGCCGAAAGCCTCCACTGCCACTCTGGAACAAGACGAGACGGGTTACACCGTGACCCTGCAGGGCACTTTCACCCTCCAGGTAACTAAGGACGATCCCTTCCGGCGGCGCTTCCTGGCCATTTTCCTGAGCCTCTTGGACGACCCGGCGGCCGAACGGGGCAGCCGCCGCACTCGTGATGGGCGTACACCTTGCCTGCGCCAACAACAACTGGCGGCCTGGTTGGGCGTGCCCCAGCCGGACATCAGCCGTTGGCTGCACTACTGGCTGCGTGCCGATTGGCGACGTTTACTCTCCCTGCACAGCCCACAGGTCTTGACCCTGGAGTTACAGCAGCGCATTGTCCAGACCTGGGCGCGCTTTCCTTGGTGGAACGACGAGCAGGTGCAGCGGCATTTACAGGCCCAAGGGCTGGCCGTCACTCGCAGTCAGGTGCGCCAGGCGGCGAAGGAAAGCGGCTGGTCTGTCTTGCGCCAGGCACTGCGCCAACGCTACCAGCTGAGTGCCGCGGGTTTCCGGCCCAAAGACGAGTGGCTGGTAGGCCAACTGCTGGCCCAGGTGGAGACTCTATTGCACAAGCTGGAGGCCAGTGAAAGGCTGACCCCGGAAGAACAGCTTAACCTGAGCGACTTACAGACCCTTTGTGCCGAAGCCGGTCTGGAGCCGCCATCACCCTTGAAGCCCTTACCCTGGCTGCTGGGCGTAGAACACCTACTCTTTGGCCACTGGGAGCCAGTGACTGAAGGGCAAGTGTGCTGTCCGCATTGTGGTTCCAGCCAC
>Ga0194119_10013626_pt1 | contig 10092 bp, 11 predicted proteins | sample TA2MahC100mmetaG_FD_148620 | JGI IMG/M metagenome (GOLD analysis project Ga0194119, IMG submission 148620) | Freshwater microbial communities from Lake Tanganyika, Tanzania - TA2015018 Mahale Deep Cast 100m | ecosystem: Environmental > Aquatic > Freshwater > Lake | place: Tanzania: Lake... | reverse complement strand
TCACAGTAGAGAATGCAGCAAAGCAGATCAAAGGCTATCAGTTTAATGTCATCATCGACCGATCCAGCCTCACGAAGAAGAGCAAGTACGCCGAGCGAGAGCAACTCCTGGAGTTCCTCCAGCAGGTGAACCCACAGGTGACCCCAGAGTGGTTCATGCACATCTCCCAGAGCATTGCCAAGATAAGCGGAATAGAACTCCCAGACATCGACCCGTCACGGATTCAACAGATGACTCCGACTGGTGGAGCAAGCCAGTTCTCCGGGGACACAGCCCCAATGGCTCAGATGAACACGATAGAGCAGGCTGTCCCAACTGATTCAACTCCTGTACAAGTTAACCCACCACCAACACTAGCATGAACAAAGAACTACAAGCGGCTATCGTAAACGATATTGCGAAGAAGGACGATACAGAGCTGGAAAAGATGTCCGACAACATGAATTACTTCGTGGATCAGATGACAGAGGGAGAACTGGAGGTGGCAATAGATGCAGGGAAGACCTTTATGAAGATGACTCGCTCCATCCGGGCTGACCACTACTACAAAACAAAGGACTATATCCTCTCTGATAGTAATGATGTCTCAAAGTATTGCCCAAGAAGCATGAATTTTATGTTCGAGCAGGTGGCAGCAATCGATGCCTCCATCATAGAGGCTATGGAGACCAGACTCAGAGAACTAAGGCCGACAAAATAATTTGACTTTTGTTTTTGTGCGTGGAAGAATGTTGGTGGGTCGAGGCTGCTAACGCGATCTTGACCCACCCGCTCTTTAATAATTCTTAACACAGAGTCGTATGACTGTTAAAGATGACACCAATCTTGGTGAAGAGAAGCCAGAATCGAAAGCAGGAGAGTCTGCCGAAGAGAAGGAGGTTTCGGAAGGAAAAAATGTCGTTGATCCCGGTAGCCAACCGGAAGAAAAGCAACCAGAGGAAACTTTGGAGTCTTTGTTGAAGGAGGAGAAATTCAAGATCAACAAAACCAAGCTCCATCCCGAGGTTGTTGATGGTGACTTCACCGCAAAGGACGGAATCTATGACATCCACGCTAAACACATAGCAGATGACATAGATAAACTGTTCGGTGAAAATGCCAATCCTAAACTCTTCTTTAGTATTTACAAAAGTACGCCTAAAAAGGCAGAAGTAATTGCTAAGGCTTGCGGTTGGCGTTCCTCGCACTATGCGAAGGCGGCTATAGAAGACTTGATTGCTGCGAAGACACAGGATGAGAAGGACGCTGTCCTAAAAGCGGACTTCCCGGAGTGGGTCTGGGCAGACGATGTGGATAAACCATTCCGGGTTACTGAAAAGAAACCGGAAGTAGGTACTCCAGTCGCCAAGTTCTATGGACACTTCCAATGGAGCAATGAGGAACTATCGAGAGCAGTAAACGATTATGTGGCTGACAACAAGCAAGTTTCTAAAGACTCTATCTTGAAAAACGCGAAGGTCGCAAAACTTCTTGAAGAGTTTTCTGGTTTTCAGAGAAATGGTAAACCATTAGATGCCTATTCTGCCCTAAAATATGTTGTCCCACTTGCAATTCCTGCCGAAGAACCGAAAAAGACCAAAGATGTATCTATCGGTGGGAATAGGAATTCTGCTCCGAAGACAAGTGCTACTGGGATGACAGATGGCATGAAAGCAATGCTTTCGCAATCTGGATATGGTCGTCTAATTAAATAACCCATTTTTCACATGACAGAAACTGAAAAGTTAGCAAAGCAGAATGAGGAACTACAGAAACAGGTAGCACTCCTCATGAGTATCGCCGACAAGAACGCACTCGCACGGGCAATAGCTCCAACACAGTACGGAAAAGATGTTCTTGTATCGGTCTTCCAGAGAAACGATGACGAAGAATCCCGACTCATTACGGGTTGGAAAATCGTCAAAGATTATGTCCGTACAGACAAGGACGGCATAAAGGAAGAGCAGATCATGGAGATTTATCTCGATGATAACGGCGAAGAAGACACCCTGCTAAAGAAGAGAGAGAAACTCGTCAGCCAGGATAAGATAGATGAGATCAATAAGATCCTAGAGAAGGTGAAGGAATCGAGAACAGTTCGTGTTCCGTACCTAGACTTTGCAATCACCTTCCGAAAGATGCACAAGGTTTCCGTTGAAAGAACAGAAACCAAGGCAGATGGATCTATTGCAGTCGTCTTTACCTGGAGGGGACGAGAGGTCAAACTCCCTATTCAATTTGTTAACTAAAACTACCATGTATATCGGAAATCAGAAAATTCTTCAAGAAACTGCCTTAGAGAACGGGGACATTGAGGTCACCCTAGAGGCACGACAAGAAGTTATCCTCGGAGGAGGAGGAAAGAGAGATATTGCCTTAGGACTCAAAAAGGAAGAGATTATCGTATACCCAAAAGGTATTTTAGATAAGATCAAGACTGAAGAGTCACAAGAAGAAACGGCTTTGCGAAACGCTTGGGCTTCCAAGCCGATTGCAGAAATTGTTCTAGCTCTCATGAACAACGCTGTCCCTGTTTCCTACTTTGAGCATATTTTCTCTTCTGTTATCTTCACGATACAGAACGCAGAAAAGATCAAAGATAGAAGGGTCTCCGGGGTTCATGAACTGAACAGAAATGTATATCAGTTAAAAAATGAATTATTAGAGGGTGCTTAGTATTTTCTAACACCTTTCTAAGATGGCAAATAGCACTACCTACTTTCTTCCTTCCTCTCCAGAGTGGAAGCTGACGAAGAAGCCAATGAAAGCCTCTACTGCAATGGTAGAAGGAGCAGCCATTGGTATTGAAATTTCTGGAAACACGACTACTGGTTATGTCACGCTCATGCCAGTTGAGAATGCTGCTGGAGGAGACTTTGTTGGAATCCTAGCTGAACCTATTGCTGCTACCGATAGCGACTACGCTACGGCTGGTAAGTTGAAGGCAGTTTATGTTCCTACCTCTCCACGAGCACGAGCAAAGTTCAAAGTTGGGGCTGGTACTTTCACCGCAGCTGATGTATTCAAAACGGTTGAGTTCCACTCTGACTCTGCTTCGCTTGCTGTTGATACGGCAGGAAAAGGGGCACGAATCGTTAAATATGTTTCTTCTACTGAAGGAGAATGCGAATTTGTACTCCCTAACACCGAGACTGCCTAATCAGTAGTTCTCTCTAGTATTTCATAACTTTCTTTACTATGACACCTACGCTAAATACCGCTACATTCTCCGATTTCGTGAGATTAGCACCAATTATCTGGGAGGATGCGATTAAATCTATCCAGATGGACGCTCGTGGTTCTGGACTTTTCCGTGTTGGTTCTTTTGCAGCCAATACTGGTAATACGAAGGAATACAGCGAGTTTGATACGAACGAGTACGCTAAGAAGAAAGCTGAAGGAGATGTGGCAAGCCAGTCTCGTATTCAGATCGGGTACTCTAAGATCGGACGACTCTACCGAGTTGCCGAAGATGTTGGGATTTCTTGGGAAATGCGAGTACAGGGCAAGTATCCAGAGGCTCTTCGCCGAATTGCAGGACTTGCTAAGAAGACTGCAAACAGACTTGAACTCGACCTTTCTCATCGTATCACCTTCATGACGGCTACTTCGTATACCGATCTTGATGGGGAAACAGTTGATACTTCTGTTGGAGACGGGCTTGCTCTCTTGAGCACGACTCACACACTCCGGGGGACTTCTACGACATACCGAAATAGACTCGCAGGAAACCCACAACTCTCCCGTGGAGCACTTGAGGCTATGGAGAAGCAAGCTGTTGAGAACACTCTCAACCAGTTCGGAGAAAAGATGGCAGCAACCTTCGATGTTATCTGGACGACTGATGATCCTAACACGATCAACACATGCCGAGAACTCATCCAGGCTACTGCTTCTGTTTCCGCACCGAACGCAGGGATACCAAATGTATACCAGGGCAAGTATAAGCATGTTGTTCTTCGCCGAGTTGCTACGAGTGCAACTGGTGCTGTTGACAACTCCAAGGCTAAGTATTGGGGTATCGCGTCTTCTGATGCAACCTCTGCTTACCTCGATGTGCTTGAAGAGCCAACGATGCGAGAACCTACCGAGGTCTCTACGCAGAAAGCACTAGGAACGCTGAACATTGAAGACAACACGACAGACACGATTACCTACTCTGGGCGTGCTTGCTACATGATCTGTATCGTTGGTGCTCGATGGATTCATGGAAGTACCGGAGACCTTACTGCTTAATTTGTAATACCATGGCTATCAAGAAAACGAAATCAGGACTGGTAGCTGACGAGGTGGTAGCTCCTGCGATTGAAGTCGCAGGGGCTACTCCCGAAAAGACACCAGTATGTGAGGATTGCGTAATACCTGTCCCAATGTGCAAGTTTACAGGCAAGTGCTACGAGGGCAAGAAGATTCTAAGGCAGAATCTTTCCGTCTACGGAGCATACGCTGAGTTTCTCTGTACTGACGGTTGTACATACAAAATCCCAAGAGCCGAGTACGAGGCTCTATAATAAATAGGTACGGTGGTCGGTGGAAAAACCTATTTCTTAACCCAATAATAAGATGTATAATCTTAATTCTGGCTACGGACAGGCACAGGCTGGAGGGATTCCCTTCACGACTGGAAAGGTATTCTTTGTAAACGGAGCATCTGGGGCTGCACGATCTGATACAGATATTCTGTATGTTGTTGACCCGGACGGAGTGCAGAGAAGTTGGTCTACTGTGACCCTTGCTCTTGCTGCGTGTGTGAGTGGACGAGGAGACACGATTGTTCTCGGTGCTGATTTCACTACGGCACTAACTGCCGCAGAACTTCTTTCTGCCGAGACAAAGGGAGTCGCTATCGTTCAGTCTGGGAAGAACATCAACGGTACTTACTTTGAGCACCGAGCAACTGCTGCTCTTCCTGCTACAACGCAGTCTGCTCTCTTCACGGTGACTGGAAGAATTAAACTTCTAAACATCGTTGGAGAGGTGACTACGGTTGTTCAGACCCAGGCTTGTAATACGAAGATCGTTGCCAATCCTACGGTTGGAGCGGATGTAGATATTTGTGCTGTCCTTGATATTACTGCTGCTGCTGTTGGAGCACAGTTTCATATCACGGGGACACTCGCTACTGCGATGGTGAAGACAACGAGTGGGGCTGGTGTGTTCCAGGCTGCACCTTTGTTGGTCCTCCCTGGAACGATCGACCTAAACACGGCTGCAACAAACACCGGATCGGTAAAGTGGAAAGTGGAATATGTACCAGTAGATGTTGGAGCACGAGTATTTGCTGCGTAAAACAAATAAATGTTTTACAAAAAAGAGAGGAGAAATCCTCTCTTTTTTTGTTTTCTTTTTATAAATAGTGTACAATGTGGTCGTTATAATTTTTACAACATGAGAGACAGAAAAGAATATGTTGTCCTCACAGCAGGACAGGTTCGTGCGATTGTTAGTTCCACGAACGCAACGCCGATTGTTGTGACCTGTACCGGACACGGCTTTTCTACCGGAGACAGAGTGACAATCAACAATCACGCAACTAACACGGCTGCTAATGGGACATGGACAGCTACAAGGTTGACAGCAGACACCTTTAGTCTTGATGGCTCTGTTGGGAATGGGGTTGGTGGGGCTACTGGTTGTGCAGCCCTAGCTGGGAAGGTTCTCCCGGTCGAGGACTACCGAACCATCGTCATGTCCTTCAACACAGACGGAGGAGGGGATGCAGCTATGACGGTTAAACTCGCAGGATCTATCGGAAAGTCTGCGACAGACTCCGGTGTGCCAGACTTTGCGAAAGCACAGTCTGCCAGTAATAGCTTCGATTTCATCGAAATGGCGGATTATCAGTCATCTTCTGTTGTTATTGCTGGTGATACTGGGTTTGTCGTTGCCTCTGCTGATGATCATAGGACTTTCGAAGCAAACATAAACGGACTGAAATATGTGTCTCTTTTAGCTACGGCAGGGACGCAGGGCGAATTGACTGTTAAAGCCGTGCTATTCAACTAACATGCGAAGACAGCCACCTGTTGTTCATATTGTAAAAGACAAGGAGATTTTGGATCGTGTTCAGAACGAGATAAATACCTCCATTGCCTTACAGAACTCTATGTCTGACGACATCGAGGAACTTAGAAAGAAGAAAAAAGAAGCGGAGAGGGATACAGAATTAGCATTAAAAAATGCAAAAAAATCTGTTGTTTGGGAAGCAGAGGAGGTAGCAAGACACAAGTGGGCAGTAGCAGAGGCAGAGAAGGCTAGTGAGAAGGCAGAGGGTACGCTTGCTGGTTTAATTGAGGATGTTTCTGGTCTACAGAGAGAAGTGCAAGAAAAGCAGATAGAATTGAAAATGTGGTCCTCGGTTGTTGCGGAAGACAAGAAGAAGCACAAGATAGAAAAGGATAAGCACGAGAGGTTGTTAGCTGAGGCTAAATATGACCTATCAAGTACTAGTAAACAGGTAGAGAGTGCTAGAAAGGTGTTTGTTGAGCTTACTAAGAAAGTAGATACCCTTACTTCTGAGGCAAAGAATCTGGAGGCAGAATACCTAAGAAGGTCGGACGAGTTGCAGGAGACCATCTCTGTGGCTCGTGCTACCATTGTGGATTTGCAGGAGAAGGCTGTCACAGCAAGGGCTGAGGCGCAAGTGGAACAAGACAAGGTTGCTAATTCAAAAAAGGAACTTGAAACTGTAAACGGGGAGATACAAGCTGCTAGGGATAGGATCTTTGCTGAGAAGTCTGAGCTTGAGAGCAAGACTCGTTTTTATCGTTCTCTAAGCAAGGAGACCGAGGAAAAGATAAAAGTGCTTGAGGCTATTATCCTCCAGGCACAAACGGATAAATACTTAGCTGATAAACTTAAACACATAACAAATGGCTGATCGTTGGCTCGGCAGCATGGGGATCAAGATTTTGAATACTCTTGGTTTTGCAATCAATCCGGCTACAGAAGAGACAGTTGCCCAACTGACCAAGCCGAGCGATACGCAACTCGTAAGAGAGCAAAATCTTGACTCTGATGGAAACATAAACCAGTCCAACCACATGAAGGGGTATGACTATACCAACAATATGTGGAAGGCTGTTGCAGTTGATCCTGCTACTGGAGCTTTGGAGATGATGCTTAGTGCTCCTGGGTACGAACTGACAGCAAACAAAGCAACCAACTTCTCAACAGTAAATCACACGCTCTATCCATCCGTACAGGCTGCAAAAGAATATGCAGACTCTCTCGTATCCACACTCCTCGACTATCGTGGGGCATACGATGCCTCTGGTAATGTATTCCCCTCTACTGGAGGTTCTGGAACTGCCGGTGCTATTCTTAAGGGGGACTCCTGGGTGATCTCGGTACAGGGAACGCTCGGTGGAAGTCTTATCCATGTTGGGGACATGATTATCGCAAACACAGACACCCCAGGACAGACATCCGGGAACTGGAATACGCTCAATAATAATATTGCTTATACGCCGGAGAACCAGGACAACAAGGTGACAAGCATATCTGGTGCTTCGACAGATGTGCAATATCCGAGTGCGAAACTGCTCTACGATCAGCTGGCTCTCAAGCAGGCGAGTGGGTCATATGTGACTACGGATCAATCAACTCCTCAAACGCTCGGAGCGACAGGAGCAAGGCTTACAAAACTCTGGGCGACAGACATTGAATGTACAAACTCAATTGCAGGGGACATCACAGGAAGTTCTGCGAGTTGTACTGGGAATGCGGCAACTGCAACAGTAGGATCTACGGTGGTAACAGCAGATACGACAGACACTTCTTGCTACATTGGACTCTTCGAGGATGCGACAGGGAATCAAGCATGTAAAACAGATGCAGGACTCACCTACAATGCTGGAACTGCTGCACTTTCTGCCACCACCTTTATTGGAGCACTTACGGGAACTGCCAGTGGTAATCTGGTTTCTGGTGGTGCTCTCGGGACTCCATCCAGTGGGACGCTCACTAGTTGTACGGGACTTCCAATTGCTGGGATCGTTGGAGATACATCAACCGCTCTGGGGGTAGGATCAATTGAAGTTGGGCATGCAAGCGATACAACGATTACCAGATCAGCAGCAGGAGTAATAGCAGTTGAGAGCGTAGTGATTCCAAGTATCAGCAGCACAAACACGCTCACCAATAAGCGGATAACGCCAAGGATAACGACCATCGTTTCTCATGCCACTCCTACTGTAAACACAGACGACTGCGACGCTGTAACGATTACAGCACAAGCAGAAGCTATCACCTCCATGACGACTAACCTCTCTGGGACTCCAACGAACTTCCAGAAACTTATCTTCAGAATTAAGGACAATGGGACGGCGAGAGCAATCACTTGGGGATCTTCCTTTGAAGCCAAGGGGGTTGCACTACCAACGACTACAGTTATCTCTAAAGTTCTGACAACTGGTTTCTTCTATGATACGGTGACATCGAAGTGGAGTTGTGTGGCATCGGTGGTCGAGGCTTGATAACAATACCAAATGGCAACTTTTTATCTTGATTATGCAAACGGGAACGATGCGACAACTGCTACTCCTTATGGGTGGTGGAGTAGGACCTATACCAATGGAAACGGAACACAACCACCAGCGGAACAAACGGGGACAGGTGGTACTTCTGGATCAACCGCAAAAGTGACAGTTGTAACCGTCTCCTCTGGCACATGGGCAGGGGGGAATGCAGCAGGAACTATCTATTGGTATGGCAAAAGTGCAGCATTCGTTGCAGAAACAATCACCTTCACCAACGGGGCGACCTGTTCAATTGCTGCGGATTTTACTTACTGTGCATGGAAAACACTCACAAACGGTGCTACCGCTGCGAGAATAGCAGCAGGGGACACGGTAAGAATCGCAAAGAGTTCTGATCCAACTTCTCTTGGGACGACTGCTTTATGGACTAATAATAGCAAAACAGTCACGGTTACCATTGCAAAGTGTATAAATGTTGATTTGTGTAACTCTGTATGGACGGCAGCAACCAATGTAACAGCAACAACCTCTACCACAAGAAAAGAGGGATCAAACTCAGCTTCTCTTGCAATCGCTTCTGGTTTTACTACGGGGAAAGTAGCTTACCGTGCGATAACTCCTGGGAATTTAAGTGGATACCAACAACTCTCTTTTTGGTTTCAAGCGAATGCCACCGTTGCTTCTGGAGTCTTCAAACTCTGTCTTTGTTCGGATGCAACGGGTGATGTTATCGTGGATGAAGTGACAATAACGGCGGCGTACAATTTATATGGAAATTGGGTAGCTTATACATTGGATAAAGGATCGGCGCTTGGTCCTTCAACAGCTAGTATTGCTTTATATGCTATCTCTGATCCAGGGACGGTTACAGTACTTCTTGACGATGTTGTTGCTTGTCTAGCTCCATCATCTGCTGACAGTCTCTCACTTACCTCATTGATCTCTAAAAGTTCATCTGCGCAAGGGGGGACTGAGCCGTGGTATGCAATAAAGAGTATAAACAGTTCCACGGTCATATTGGACGAACACACCGGAGAATCAGCGACTGGGACTGCTGGTGTATATGCAGGAACTACAGAAACAGTTACGACATACAAAAGAGAAACAATAAAGACAACACAAGCAGCAGTATCGAATACGGTTGTCCAAGAGATAATGGATAGTGGGGCTACATATACAACTACCATTTCCTTCCAGGGAGGATATGATCCGGCAACAAATCAACAAAATGGGGCGACCTATTTTGATGGGCAAACAAGTCAGGGCGTTGGAATTCAACTAAGCGGGAAAAGCTATATAACGATGGATAGGATTGGTTTGGTAAAGTATAATCATGGACTTCTTATTACATCCACTTGCCATCATTTTTTCTCTACAAATCTTGAGTCATTTGGGCATTGCACAAATTACGGAGTGTATCTAGCGACGAACAATTATGCTTGTTATTTTGGTACTATTTTGTCGTGTCACAACAACAATGTGGCTGGATTCCAGCTCTATAATTCGGGATACACTACGGCAGAAAGTTTGTATTGTGTTGGGAATAATAATCAAGGGTTTCAGTTTGTAACGAATTCATGTGGATCATTCGGCACGATCTACTGTGATAGGAATTTGAGCGGCTGTACCATGT
>Ga0194119_10013623_pt1 | contig 10093 bp, 9 predicted proteins | sample TA2MahC100mmetaG_FD_148620 | JGI IMG/M metagenome (GOLD analysis project Ga0194119, IMG submission 148620) | Freshwater microbial communities from Lake Tanganyika, Tanzania - TA2015018 Mahale Deep Cast 100m | ecosystem: Environmental > Aquatic > Freshwater > Lake | place: Tanzania: Lake... | reverse complement strand
GCTCCTCAGTCGAAGATCCAGGGAGGATATTCTCCTTCGTCGCGCCTCGCCATCCGGCCTTTGGCGCGAAAACAGGACCCCGCGGAATTTTCGGACACGCTCTAAGAGTGTCGGTCAGCGACTCCGATTGACTTCCCTCTCTCCCCGCGAGGAACGAGTGGGGAGAGAGGGGTGTCCTGGAAACATGAGAAGCGAGCCAACGCACCTCCTCTCCCCAGCCCTCTCATCCCTTCGGGAAGAGAGGGAGAAGACTTCGTTGACCGCCATCGTTCATGGCGGCTACTGGTGAGATTTGAAGGGAGTGTTGGATGGCGTCCCGCTCGAAGTGCTCAGCAGGCGCTGATTTTTCAGCCAGGCGACACAACGGTCCGTCCAGGTCGAGCAGGGCAGGGGACTCTTCCGGGCCCCGAAGCCGTGGCCACCCTGCGCATAAAGGTGCAACTCCGCTGGCATTTTCGCCCGCTTCAACGCCAGATACATCAGCACGGCCGCCGTCACGCCGACCGTGTTCAGCCACGCTGCCACTTCCTCGCCTTCCAAGTCCCAGGCCAGATTCCAGTAGCCGCCGCCAGGACAAATGACGATCGCCGTCCCGGTGTTCTTCTCCGTGGTCGGTCGGAAGATCGTGAGCGTCGGCTTGGTGACGCCCGTGATCCATTTGGCGTCTTTGGTTGGCGCTTCGGAAGGCGCGCGAACGTGTTCGGAGCCGATCTTTCCGTAATCTCCGGGAACCGCTCCGGGCCAGACGGGCAGCACGAAAGGCTCGTCCGCTCCTTTGATCGGCCGCGCTGGCAGCACGCCAATGACGAGACTCAACCAGGAAACGCGGATTGCAAGTGTGATGAGCTTGGTCATGGCAAAGACTAATCGTTTTGAACAGGAGCGAACAGAGAGAACGGAGCAAAACCTGGCGCCGATCAAGATTCCTGCAATTGAACGATTCTCCTCCGTTTGAGGAGTGCGATTAGAACTGTCGGTCAACGCGTCAACGAAGTCTTCTCCCTCTCTTCCGGAAGGAGGAGAGGGCTGGGGAGAGGAGGGCCGTTGGCTCGGGTCTCGTGTTTCCAAGAAACCCCTCCCTCCAACTCTCTCCCCACTCGTTCCTCGCGGGGAGAGAGGGAAGTCAATCGGAGTCGCTGACCGACACCTTTAATCGCACCCCCGTTTCAATTGCCCCTCTTGAGATCTAGTGGACCGTTTCTTCAGGCGCTCTGGGTTGATTCAGGTCAAGGTCCGGCTTCTACGAGTTCCGTCATTCTGCATTTATGAAAATCGCCCCGGCTTCTTCACAGACTTTCTCTCGCCGTTCCTTCCTGAAAACTTCAGCCGTAGCCGCGTCAGCCGCGTCAGTCGGCGCGATCGAACTTAGCCGCAGCGCCCACGCCGCAGGCGGCGACATCATCCGCGTCGGCATGATTGGCTGCGGCGGCCGCAACACCGGCGCGGCGTCCCAGGCTCTCGCGGCGGATCCCGGCGCGCGGCTCGTGGCGATGGGAGATATCTTTCTCGACCGCGTCCGGGGCAAACGCGACGAGCTTAAGAAAATCCGGCCAGCGCAGGTGTTGGTGGATGACGATCATTGTTTCATCGGCTTTGACGCCTTCAAGCGCGTCATCGAAGCCTCCGACGTCGTGCTGATTGCCAATGCCGCAAAATTTCATCCGCTCCACGCCCTGACCGCGATTCGCGCGGGCAAACATGTCTTTGTCGAAAAACCGCATGGCATCCATCCGGCTGGCGTCAGGCTCATGCAGCAGGCGTGTGATTTGGCGAAGGAGAAACGGACCACTAAGCATTGTTTCCGGGCTACAGAGCCGTTATCACGCCGGGTACGCGGAGACAGTTCAGCGCATCCACGATGGCGCCATCGGTGACATCATTACCATCGAAGAGAACTTCCTGCGCGCGCCCTACGGCGTCATGCAGCGCAAGCCCGGCCTGAGCGAACTGCAATGGCAATTGAGCGCGCAGTATCGGTTTCGCTGGCTTTCGGGCGACGACGTGCCCCAATCGCTCGTTCACAATCTGGACCGCACAAGCTGGGTGCTGGGCAACAAAGTTCCGCTCAAGTGCCACGGACTGGGTGGGCGTTCCTCAATGACCGAGCACATCTACGGCGACGTGTTCGATCATCACTCGGTGGTCTATGAATTCGAGAGCGGCGTCCGCGCCTACGCATTTTGCCGCACGACCACCGGGTGTTACGACGAGGATTCGAGCATTGTTCTGGGCACCAAAGGCAAAGCTTCCATCAAAGCCTGTCGCATTTGGGGCGAAAGGAATTGGCGCTGGCAAGGGCAGTGCGACCCGTATCAAGTCGAGCACAACCGTCTCTTTGCCGCGATTCGTGCGGGTCAACCGATCAACAACGGCGACTACATGGCGCGCAGCACGCTGATCACGGTCATGGGTCAACTCTCCTGTTACTCCGGCAAGGAAGTGACCTGGGAGCAAGCGAGCCAGTCTGATTTCTATTATCCGCCACGACCGGAGGACTGCCGCGACGACATGGACGCGCCTACTCAGCCCGGTTCGGATGATGCGTACCCCGTGCCGGTGCCGGGCCGGACAGTCTTCAATTTGCGGCCAACGGCAACCGACAAAGCCAAGGTCTGATTCCTCTCCCCATGAACCGCTGGGTAGGGCGAGCCTGTCCGCAGCGAGCCGATCTGGACGTGTTCCAAGCACGTGGAGCGGCTCGCCGAGACGGACTCGCCCTACCTGGTTCATGGCTGTGTGCATGGGCGATTACCGTTTCAAACCCGACTCCCCCGCGCTCAAACTGAGAATTCAAGCGATTGACGTGAGCCAGGCGGGAATTGAGCGTTGAGACGGGTTAGGAACTCGTAAGGAAGGGGGCCGCGAAGCGAAACCATTCATTGGGGAGCACACGCGCCTTCGCGTGTTCCGACCGGCGCCTCGCCGGTCGGATTGAACGCGTCGGTGGGTCACTGAATGGTGGCTGATTCGACGGAACATTTGTGGTCGGCGGGGGCGCCGACCACTGCACGCGAGGCGCGTGCGCTCCCCGCTGAAAGCCCGTGCGGCTTCGCTCCACTCGATTTTCCGTCTGCCTACAGATAGCCATACGCCAGCCATCCGCCGTCCACATAAAGAGAATGGCCGGTGATGAAGCTGGCGCGGTCGGACAACAGAAATGAAATGGCATCGGCGACGTCCCCGGGCCGCGCCAAACGTCCAAGCGGAATGCGGCGTTCGATGGCTTCGCGCGAGACGTTGCCGGCGGCGATGTTGCGCAGGGTCATTTCGGTCTCGACGTAGGCGGGGCCCACGGCGTTAACCCGGATGCCGTGGGCGGCCCACTCCACGGCCAGCACTTTGGTCAGCATGGCCACGCCAGCTTTGGCCGCGCAGTAAGCAGCTCGCCTTGGAAACGCCGCCTCGGCATTCGTGGAAGAAATGAAAACCAGAGCGCCGCCTCCGCCTTGCTGGACCAACTGGCGGCCGACTGCCTGGGCGGTGAAGAATGTGCCGTTCAATTGCACCGCAATCATTTGTTCCCAGTCTGCTTTTGAGTAAGTCAGGGAATCTCCGGGTTTGCTGATGCCCGCGCAATTGACCAGCGCGTCCACGCGGCCAAACCGCGCGACCGAGGCCGAGACCATCGTGGCGCAACTTTCCGCGCTCGCGATGTCCACGGCAACCGCGTGTACTGAGCCTCCAGCGTTGGAAATCTGTTTGGCGGTTAGAGCGGCGGCTTCGGCGTTTAGGTCCGCGGCGGCGACGGACCAGCCTTCGCTGGCGAGGCGGTGAGAAACGGTTTGGCCGATGCCGCTGCCGGCGCCGGTTACGATGGCCACTTTTGGCATGGAGCGACGGTTCCAGAGACGAGATCGCTGTCAAGCTCACGCTCACCGCGTGGGCGCATCTCCGAATGCGGGCGCTGAGACTGGCCGAACCGCCCGCGTAGCGCAGATTTTCAATCTGCCGTATCGCGGAATTGCATTCCGCAGGGCACCGGCAAGTCCTGGCGCTTTGGAATTGGCCCGGCCGCCGCCGATTCCAAATCGGCGATACGGCAGACTTCAAGTCTGCGCTACGATCCGTTACGGAGTGTCCTTATTCGGAGATGCGCCCTCTGTTTCATTCTGCTTCGTTCCGCCACTTGCGTCGTTCTGGATTCCGTGATTGTATCCGGCGAGCCGAATGATCTCGACCGGAGCGACACGCAGCTAATCTAGACAACCGGATCAAGCCGACACGGGTCGTCGGTTCGGCACTACTCTTTTATGCTCAAGAAAACTCTCCTTGTTGGCCTCTTCATCAACGCCCTTGCTGCTGACGGCCTCGCCGCCACCGTGACGTTGCAGTCCGTCGCGGACACTTCTTTGTTCGAGACGAATCCCGATAGCAACCTTGGTGCGAGCGATCTGGCTGCGGGCACGACCGCCAAGAATCTCAAGAGCCGGGCGTTGATCCGGTTCGATCTGGCTGGAGAAGTGCCTGCCAATGCCACGGTCACTTCCGTCACGATGACCCTCCGAGTCACCAAAGCCCCACCGGGTGCGGTCGCGTCCACATTCGGGCTTCATCGAGTTCTCCAGGACTGGGGTGAAGGCACAAAGACAGGGATCGTTGGTGATCCAGCCTCGGCGGGAGAAGCAACCTGGAACGCACGCCGGTTTCCGGCGACGTTGTGGAGCGCTCCTGGCGCAGCCGCGCCGGCGGATTACGTCGCCAAGGCCAGCGGTTCCAGCCTGGTCGCGGGTCTGGGAAACTTTACATTTGCCTCAACTCCGGATTTGGTGGCGGATGTCCAAGCTTGGTTGGCTGATCCCGGCTCGAATTTCGGTTGGATGCTCATTAGCCAGGCCGAAGCCACGGCGCGAACGGCCCGCCGCTTCGGCTCCAGCGAGGACCCGGCGACCGCGCCAAGCTTGACGATCGGATTTACAATGCCGGCTCAGGCCACGCCGCCGGCGATCACCGGCCAACCTCAGAGTCAGACTGTCGCAACCGGCGCGTCGGCAAGCTTCACGGTCACGGCCACGGGCACTGCGCCGTTGAGCTATCAATGGAAGTTTAATAATTCGGATGTAGCCGGCGCGACCAGTCCGACGCTTACGTTGAGCAACGTGCAGGCGGCCAATGCAGGAAGCTACACCGTGGTCGTCAGCAATGCGGGCGGTTCCGTGACGAGTTCATCGGCCACCTTGACGGTGACGCGCCCGTCCGCGCCGCCCTCGATCACGCAGCAACCCCAGGCCCAAACCGTCGATGCCGGAGCGAACGTCACTTTCACCGTCGTGGCCACGGGCGATGCGCCGTTGAGCTATCAGTGGAAATTCAACGGCGTCGATATTCCCGGCGCGACCACACCGGTGCTCTCGTTGAGCAGCGTGCAAGCCTCGAACGCAGGGAGCTATTCGGCGACCGTGAGCAACCCGGCGGGTTCGGTGACGAGCGCGGCGGCGTTGTTGTCCGTCCGCAGTCTGCCTCCGCCCTCGCGCAACCGCTGGACGATCATGATCTACGGTCACGCGGATCATAACTTGTCCGGCAGTCTGATCGTGGACATGCAGGAAATGGAAGCGGCCGGCAGCGGACCGGACTTCAACGTCGTTCTGCAGGCCGATTTCGACGCGACTTCGGAGCGAAATGCCGCCGCGGGATTGCCCGCCGATCTCGCCAAAGGGGTCAGCCGCTTCCTGATCCAGAAAGACAGTGATCCGAACGCGATCACGACGGTTCCAGTCGAACGCCTCGCCGAGTTGAATTTGGACGATCCCGCCGTTCTGACCCAGTTCATCACCTGGGCGGCGCAGAAATATCCGGCGGACCGCTACGGCCTGGTGATGTGGAATCATGGCGGACAATGGCAAGGATTCGGCGGTGATTCTCAGGATGGCACGTTGCAAGACAAAGGCATTCTCTCCACGGCTCAGATTCGCCAGGCCGTGAGCGCCGCGATGCAAACGGCCGGAATCACCAAATGGGAATTCGTTGCGTTCGACACGTGCTTGATGGGCGGAGCGGAAGTGTTGACGGATTTCGTGCCGTTGACCGACGTTTTCATCGCTTGCCCGGAGATCGATTACGGCGACGGCTGGGATTACGAGGCAGCGTTCAACTTTTTGAAAGCCAACCCGGCCGCCAGCGCGCTGGATTTCGGGCGGGCGGAGGTGAAGGCCTGGGAAGCGCACCACATGCAGCCAGGCAAAGACTCGGATTTAGCGCTGGCCGCTCATGGGCTTTACGATCTGACCAAATACGCGGCGTTCGAGGAGAAGTTCAACGCCTTCTCGTCGCTACTCCAACAGAGCGCGACGCCCCAGAACCTGGCGCTTCCTCGGCTGAGACTCGATACCACGCAATACTCGCTCTCCGGCGTGAAAGACATCGGCAAACCCACGGACTATATCGACCTCGGTGAACTGGCGGATCGACTCGTAGCCGACGCCACGACGGGCGCGGCCTTGAAGGCGGCTGCCACCAGCCTCGTCGCCAGCATCGATAGCATGGTCGTCGCCTTGGTGCGCGGCGCGAAAAAGCAGCAGACGCACGGGTTGTCTGCGTATTATCCGGTGGAAGGGGCGAAGGACAACCCGGCCTATCTGGCCCTGGCGATTTCATCCAAGCCAGGCTCCACCTGGTCGAAATTCCTGGCCAAAGTGACGGAGAACAAAACGGGCGACACCGTCGCTCCTGACATCGCGGCTGCGGACGTTGGCCCCGCGGGCTTGGCACAACCTGGCAACTCCCAAAGGCCCTTCTCCGCTTCCCTCGCGCAACCTGCGAGCCTGCGTGTGAAAGTGGTCGATGGCGCGGATTCTTACGCGATCTTTGCCTCGATTGTGGACAATCATTTCACGACCAAGACCAACGAATACGTGTATCTCGGCGAGGTGCTCTATGCCCCAGTCCAAGGCGTCGGCACTTACAACATCCAATGGAACGGCGCGCTTCCCATGCTCAGCAACACCGCCGGGACAAACGCGGTCGTCCTGGGCGGTTTCTTCGAGGATGTAGGCAGCGACATTCTCGTCAGCTTCGCCGAATACACACCGCCCGGCTCGGCGGAGACTCAATTCGTGGCGTTGCTCACGCAAATCAGCGGGAATAAGGGGGAAGTGATCGAAGTCCTCGACGCAGAAGTCGAGGACCTGGCGCCGCAAGGGGTCGATGTTGAACCGGGAGGCAAACTGACGCCCGTTTATTACCTGGAACGCCGCCAGGGCGACGACCCCGACAAGTGGGAGAGCGACGATGTTCTGGGCAAAGCAAGCATCGTGATTCCGCAGAATGGGATCGATGGGCTCGTGGTCAACATGGCTCAGCTTCCTCCCGGGATTTACACGATGGAAGTGCAGGTCGTGGATGTGTTCGAGAACGAAAGCGAAGTGCTCGAATACCTGATTTCGGTCGGCCAACCGCTGGCCGCGCCGAGGATCACGGTCCAGGCCGTGGCGGAAAACAGAATCAAGATCACCTGGCCTGTGTCCGCCAGCGATTACACCCTCGAGACAAACACCGCCCTGTCCACCACAGGGTGGACCGCGATTCCAGCGGCTCAGATCACTTCCGAAGGCGGCAACCGAACTTTCACCGACGCCGCTGCCGGACCGACACGGTTCTATCGGTTGAGGAAAAACTAGACAACGGCTTCGCCATGCCCTGATGCCCCAAGCCCGGCTGATCCTGGATGAATTGAAGAGGCTGAACGTGACGCACGTTCTTTCCGTGCCGGACAATTCCTCGAAAGCTCTGCTGAACTTGCTTTGGGCTGACCAAACGATTGAAGTCGTCCTCGTGACGCGGGAAGGCGAAGCCTTCGCCATCGCGGCCGGGCTCTGGACGGGCGGCAAGATTCCAGTCGTCCTCATTCAAAACACCGGCCTGCTCGAAACCGGCGACGCGCTCCGCGGCACGGCGATCCGCATGCGGGTGCCGCTGCTTTGCCTGGTCACGTATCGCGGCTACGCGAAGCTGGCGGCCAGCGGCTTGAAAGTGTCGCCCAAAGTTCTGAGCGCCGATCTGCTCAGTCAGGCCGGCCTGGATTCGGCGGCGGTCCTCACCGAACCCACCTTGAAAGCGTGGGGTGTTCCGTTCGACTTTCTCCATGAGGACTCCGACGTGCCGAGGATTTCAGAAGCCTTTCGCAAAGCGCAGAGCCTCGGCCAACCGGTGGCCTTGTTGATCACGCGGGACACGACCTGAACTCCCGACGCGGCAAATCCGAACTTCGAGTTTTCAAAATCCGAAACATTGCTTCATTGCTTTTGACGGCTGGTTTGCCTGGCGCTAACGTCGATTCATGACGGGCCGCCAAGCTGAATCGCCGTTCGCCGAGCCACTGTCCATCACGGCTTTGGCCTGAATCCCTCAAATCTCATGGCTTCTCCGTTCCCAGGCATGGATCCGTATCTCGAAGGAGAAATGTGGCAGGAGTTTCATGCAACTTTCGCGCACGCGATTCGCGCCCAACTGGTCCCATTGCTGCCGCCAAAATACGCCGCGCTGCTGGCCAAACGCCACGTTTTGCAGAGCGCTGACCTTGGAATCTTCGGTTGGGATTCATCGCGCGTTATCTATCCGGATGTGCACGTGGTGGATGCTCCTGAACCGGACATGCTTCGCGAGAGCTCTACGGAAAGAACGATCACTGCGCCCGCTGTGGATCTGCCCAGCCCTTTGCTGGAGGAGGTGCCGCTGCTCAGCGTGGAGATTCGAGATGTGGCGCATCGGCGTCTCGTGACTCTGATTGAGATTCTTTCGCCGGCGAACAAACGTGGTGACGGCGCGCGCGAGTATAACCAGCGCCGTCTGGAAATTCTGCGGACTCAAACGCATTTGTTGGAGATCGATTTGTTGCGACAGGGCGAACGGATCGCGCTGCAAGGCCAGTTACCGCCCGCACCCTACTTTATTTTCTTAAGCCGGACGAACCGCCGCCCTCGCACGGAAGTCTGGCCGGTGGCGTTGAGCGATCGGTTGCCTACGGTGCCCGTGCCGTTGCTGCGTCCCGATCCGGATGTGCCGCTGGATTTGCAGGCCGGGGTGAAGGCTTGCTTTGATTTGGTTGGCTACGAGCGGTTGCTCGACTACGCCGCGCAACCGCCACCTCCGCCGTTGAATGACTCAGAGAACCGCTGGCTCAGAGAGTGTTTGAAGAGGGCTGGCGTCTGTGATTCGGATTGACGGTCGATTCCGCGGTTGGGAATTTTGCGATCAAGATGAAGATGAAATGGTCCGACGTCTGCGCTGATCCATCCCTGCACGATTTGCCGTACAAGATTGAGTTGAACGGCCGAGGCCAAATTCTCATGAGTCCTCACAAACCAATTCACAGCGGATTTCAGGGCGCGATTCAAAGATTGCTCTATGAGCTCAAACCGGATGGTTACATCCTGCCGGAAGTCGCGGTGGACACCGATGACGGCACGAAAACGCTGGAGGTCGCGTGGGTCGCGCCGCAGACCTACGAAAGCGAGATTACGAAAGATGCCTTCGAGCGTGCCCCTGAGATTTGCATTGAAGTCGTTTCCTCCAGCAACACGATGGCCGAGATGGAGCAGAAGAAGAATCTGTATCTGAAGCGGGGCGCTGTAGAGGTATGGATTTGCCAGGCCGACGGCAGGATGATTTTTTTCGATGCTACAGGCCAGTTGGAAGCTTCAAGGCTTTGCCCTGAATTTCCTCGAAAGGTGAGCGACCGCATCAAGAGGTGATCTTCCTGACCAAGCGCCAGTTCCTGGAGCCCCTGGCCCGGCTGCGCACAGACCAGGTCGTCGTGACGACGATGGGCACGGTGCGGCCGTGGGCGCAGTTCTCGAATCATCCCCTCGATTTTGCCTCCGCGGACAGCGCCATGGGCCATGCCGCGGATTTCGCTCTGGGGATTGCATTGGCGCAACCGCAGCGCCAGGTGATTTGCCTCAACGGCGACGGCTCCATGCTCATGACGCTGGGATCGCTGGTCACCATCGTCAACACCGGGGCCAGGAACCTGATTCTGTTCGTTGTCCAAAACGATGCCTATGAGATCACCGGGAACCAGCCGATCCCCGGCGCGCGGTCGGTTGATTTCTCCGGTCTCGCGCGGTCGGCCGGTTTCCCGCGCGTGTCCGCCTTC
>Ga0194119_10013619_pt1 | contig 10094 bp, 10 predicted proteins | sample TA2MahC100mmetaG_FD_148620 | JGI IMG/M metagenome (GOLD analysis project Ga0194119, IMG submission 148620) | Freshwater microbial communities from Lake Tanganyika, Tanzania - TA2015018 Mahale Deep Cast 100m | ecosystem: Environmental > Aquatic > Freshwater > Lake | place: Tanzania: Lake... | reverse complement strand
TTCACAAAACCGTAACTCATCCCGGCCCCGAATCAGGAACTTTAAAAGCTTTTTGAATCAGCAATTGAACTGTTTTAAGATGATCGCTGGTAGTTTTTTTTCACATCAGAGCGTCCTTTTTTCTGTCTCTTGACCTCAGCATCAGCCGAACTCCATACTTGGCCTGCCCAGCGAGACAACCTCTAGTACGCGGCGAAATTCAAAAATAGTGCGCTGTAGTTTCCGCTCGGACAATCATGTCTCAACCAGCCCACCCACCCGCTGGCGCGGCGTCTGCGATTCCTAACAGTCAATGGATTCTGAATCGACTTCCAGACCTGGTCCTGTTTGTTCTCACGCCGATCATCATCGTCCCGGCCATCTGGCTGCTGACTTCTAGCGGATTGGATTCTCTCTCCGTCGACGTGGTTTCAACGCTCGTGGCTGCATTTGGGGCCATGGGACATCATTTTCCAGGGATGATTCGCGCGTACTGTGACCGGGAGTTGTTTCAGCGGTTTCGCGGGAGGTTCATTTTCGCTCCCCTCGTTTTGTTGGTCTCCTGCATTTACTTTTCGCAACAACATCTGAATGCGATGGTTTTGGTGCTGGCCGTCTGGGGCTACTGGCACGGAATGATGCAAGTCTACGGATTTGCGAGAATCTACGATGCCAAGGCCGGTTCGACCGCTGCGATCACCGCCTATTGGGACTGGCTGTTGTGCCTGTTTGGCTTCGGCCTGGCGGTGCTGTATTCACACGGCCAATTAGCCAACGTTTTGAGTAGCTGGTACGCATCCGGCGGACCGCTGTTTGAGCCTGAGCAGATCGTACTTATTCGGAGAATCGGGGTTGTCGCGACGGTCGTCGTACTGGTTGGTTTCGGCAGCAACTACATCGTGCAAATGCGACGTGGTTACCGTCAGAGTCACGTCAAACTGCTGATTCTGGCGAGCGGTATCGGCTTCTGGTGGTATTGCATGGTGGGAATCGAGAATCTCGTTCTTGGCATCACCATGTTCGAGGTATTTCATGACGTGCAGTACCTGGCCATCGTCTGGCTTTTTAATCGCCGCAGGGTCGAAGGCAATTCGCGGGTCGGAAACGTATTGCGCTTCCTGTTCCGTGGCAGTGTCTGGATGATTCTCTTGTACCTAGGGCTGATTTTCGCGTATGGCACAATCAAGCTAGCGTCCGTCCTCGCCGATCATGAAACGATCAAAAGCACTTTGTTGGGGATCGTCTGGGCCTCCACGATCCTGCACTTTTACTTCGACGGCTTTATCTGGAAAGTTCGCGAGGCTTCTACCCGTGCGGGCCTGGGCCTTGTGGACGCTCAACGAGCAGCCGTCCAAGCTCACCCTTTGTGGAAAATGAATTCGTTCCACTTGTTGAAGTGGTTGCCGTTGGTGGGATTGGTCTGTTGGTTGACCATACAGGAGCTGTCTGGTTCGGTGCTGTCGTCTTCAGAAAAAGTCGAACGGCTTTGGCCGGATGAATTCTATCAAGCGATGCGTCTGAACCTGGCGGAAGCCGCCCCGGGAGATCTGCATTCACAGCGGCTGGCGGCGGTAACGCTGGCGAATCTGGGAAAACACTCGGAAGCAATTGCCAAGCTCGCTGAGATTCTGCGTCAGCATCCAGAAGACTCCCAGAGCCATCGCTTGCTGGGTGAACTCTATTTGCGGCTGGGTCGTTTCGATGAGTCACTGAAAAGCCTTCAGTCCGCCGCGTTCAGTGCCCGTTCAGATTCCGATCGCGCTAGCGCTCATTTTCGACTCGGACAGCTATACGCACTACGTAAGAATCCTGCAGCCGTTGAGCGCGAGTTTCGCGAACCGCTAACCATTCAACCGGGAAGGTGATAAGGGAACAGGTTCGAGTGGCACCGTCGCCTGTCGGGAGTTGGTTGCCCCAAGCAAATCATCACCAGCGACTGCGTCATCCGAACGGCCGTCAGCCAACCACAGGCGGATCGACCAGAACGCAAGCAGCACTGAGCTCGCGAGCCAGACGTAATAGCCGGGCAGAAGTGTCGAGCTGAGGTCGGGTGGTGGCGGTCGGAGTTGAACCTCCCAGCGCTGGATGACGGGCACGCTGAGCGCGAGCAACGTTGCGACGAGACCGCAGCTCGCCGCGATCCGCCAACGACCATGGTGGAAGAAATACAGTCCCAACCATAACGCCGGGTTAGCCAACCAGTACGGATACAGATCGAACAGGGCGAGCGCTGATCCCGCAAACGCTTGGATGCCCCAAAGCGTTCCAAAGTTGCCGCTGGTCTTGAGCGCGGGCAGCGAAAACGAAATCAGGTAGCAGAGAAGGATCACACGGAAGCGGCGCGAGTGACTCGTCGCCGCGCGATGCAAACTGTGCTCGTGGGACGAACACCGACTGGCATCGTTTGTCTGATCAACCTGTCGCCCGAGGTCCGCGTTCACGTCGTTGCTTCCCAAGCGACTTGTCCGACCGATGCTCAATCCTTCCGAACGGCATCCCCGGCGGCGAACTTTGCGGCGTCGGCGGCGATTTCGGCGATCTTGGCATCGGTCAATTCCTCCGCGCCAAAGCTCCGCATCGCTTGGATGTCTTTGCGGTCGAGGAAGAATACGAGCATCTGCACTTTGGCATCCACGCCTCGCTTCTCGAATTGGTCCTTTGCGTCGCTGCGTCCCTTGCCGACGATGACATGCTTGAGGTTGCTCCAGGTTTCGTTGTTGTTCTTGAGATCCGTAGAAGCGACGTCATAGGCGACAACGAAGGCGCGTAGTTTCTCACCATCGACCCCGATCGCATCCAATGCCACTGCGAGCCGTTTCATTGCTGCGGCATCCGTACGGGTCCAGACGATGATGCCTCGCGACTTCCCATTCGAAATGATCACGGATGGACAACCGTGCCTGTATTTGCCATTGACGAAGTCCACCACATGGACCGGCATCTTCTTGCCGACGGCCAGCCCGTATTCGTCGGCGGCTTTTTCGGTGGCAACTGGTGACGCGCCACGAGGCTCGTCGCTAATCGCGAACACATACTGCGGTTCGCCAATGAAGTAATGGTTGAACTTAATCGCGATGACATTGTCTTCGCTGACGGGCGAGTAGTCTCCCTGCGCAAACACTCGCGAGTCTGCAAACCAAAGTGTGTGAGACACGATCGCGACCACAAGCCCACGAGCAAACAATTCAACGCGTCGATTTATGAGAAATCCTTTCATTGGAAATTGGATGGCCAGTGAAAATGCTCGGAAGCGGGCTGGTGGCCGCTCCTTGCAAATTCGCAGACACACTTCCCAATAACCACCCCAATATACCACCGGCTGCTCCCGCTGCGGCAACTCCGATCGTCGAACCCCAACCGCAACCCACAGGAGTCCCTCAACAATCCAGCGCCACCAGATTCAGCCGACCACTGTCACCATTTTCAACCGTCGTCAACAAGCCTTTATTCCGATGAAAATCCAGGGCTTGCTTTCGATGCTCTTGGAATCGCAGTCGGAACATGAATCCAACGTGCCCCCTCAGTCCTGGGACTTTTGATTCGCAGAGTACAGCCTCACCAGGTCGGTCTTTCCTGTCGACTTGTAGTATTCAATGAGCGCGGCTCTGGATTTTTCGTGATCAGGTGCAACCTCGAGCGCGCCCCGCAACCACATTTCTCCTTGAGACGGATCGTCAAACTTGAGAAGTCGCCATCCAATTTCGTATCGAAGATCCGCAGAATTCGGGGTCTTGCTGACAGAGTCTTTGAGTTGATTAACCATCGCAAGTTGCTGCTTCGCTTCAGAGACAATCTGAAAATGCCGCTTGGCTTCGTCTTGTGCGCCTGCGCCGACAAGAGCGTTGGCGAACGCGTATCGAATTCCAGAATCAAACGGCCTGATTTCGACGGCGCGAGTCAAAGAGCGCACCGCCGATTCAAATTGTCGGGTTTCAATCAGCAATTGTCCGAGGGCCACCAGTGCATCTACATATTGAGGATTCGTTGACAGAACCTCCTCCAGAACCTGAATGGCGTCGGCGGATTTTCCGGAAACGTTCAAGCACTTTGCCCGAATGACTTTCGCAGCTTCGTTGGTCGGATCCGCTCGCAACACCGCATTTGCTTCCACCATGGATTGCTCCGCCTCTTGTGTATCGCACAGCTGTTTTGCAAGACGAACGCGGATTTCGGTCCGATGCGGCGCCAACTCCAAAGCACGCCTCAAGGCGGGTATCGATTTCGATGAGATTCCGATTTGCTCAAAGTAGACTCCCGCGAACAGGTACGGTTGGGGATCGCGCGGAAAATCCGCCTTCCAAGCCTCAATGATGCGAAATGCGAAATCGATCTTGTTGAGCAAGAAGTATCCGTTGGCGTAGGCTTCGCAAATATCCGGTCCGTCGTCTCCCGGATCGACAAGTAGCTTCGACAGGTCCCGGACTACCTCATTCACATTGCCAACCTGCGCTTTTGCGAGTGTTGTTTCCAATTCGATGGCCTTGACCGGCGCCTTCTGCTTTGCGGCCTCACGCAATATTGCCGACATGCTTTCAAACTCACCGAGCCGGCGGTGGACTCGAGCCAGACGCAACAAGGTCACTGGATCCTGCGGATATGCCGTTCGCAATGACTGAAGGAGCTCCTTGGCTTCGACATTTCGACGATCTTGCAGCAACTTGGCTGATTGTTGGAGCTTCCAGGTTTTCGCAATTTGAGGACCGACCAGTAGTCCAATGACAGTCAGAATCAAAGCGCAACTGCAGAGCGCCATACGAAAGAGCCATCGTTGCGATCGATGGGGAATTGTTTGAAGCATGGGATTTCTCGGATCATTCTGATTGAGCCACTGATGATTCGAGTGACACCATGCCAGCCCATTCACGCGGAGGTTTGAATCGCAAAAGAGTTGCAACGTCGCTCATTGCAATGCCATTGAATCGTACGATCTTTCCTTTCAGAACGGATTACTCGATTCCACGTTCCGAGGCCATCGTCTCCACCATGCCCCGTAAGTGGAGCAGTGGTCCTTGATCCTGGGTCGGGTGGAACGATTTTCGGTCATTCAAAAACCGAAAAGACTACCGTAAATTCTTCAGGCGTCATTGGTTCGGTTGCAACTTTGGTGACCCCATCGCCGAAACTGCACGGTAACGCGGTCGAAATGCGAAACATGAGTTTGACGCAAAAAAAGCAGATTTTTTGTTTTTCGAGGTCAAACTCGCTGAATTAGATGTCCTGCGAGTCCAATGAGGTTTTGCCAATTTCCTGAACTTCAGCAACCTGAAGGCAACCTGAATTCTTTGTCGATTTGGAATCGCAATTTGCCGATTCAAATTCTAGCATCTCCGCGATCGGCGTTGAAACTTGCCCTGATTTTTTCGATGCATGCACCCGTTTCCTCCCTCTTAGTTTTCTTAGGAGAACTCACATGATGCTTCACCGTGCTCGACCGCGAAATCCCCGGGCTTTTACACTAATCGAGTTGCTGGTCGTGATCGCCATCATCGCAGTTCTAATCGCCCTTCTGCTACCAGCGGTGCAACAGGCCCGTGAAGCCGCCCGACGGTCAACGTGTAAGAACAACCTGAAGCAGTTGGGATTGGCTGTGGCTAACTACGAAGACTCGGCCAAACAGTATCCATGTACCATTTTCGAAGTTAATGGCCCGCAGACTTGGTGGGAGCACGAGAAAGGGACCTATTTGGTCCATCTGTTGCCGTACGTCGATCAAGGCCCTTTGTACAAGCAGATTGACTTTAAAAATCCGGCGAGTGATCCCGCAGGAAGACCGCGAATTGACGATCAACCGCGCAGTGGCAAAAAATTCCGAAATTACCTGATACCCGCTTACATTTGCCCAACCGATCCCAACCCCAACAACAGCGATGGTGGCGACCGGATGAAAACGAATTACGCGGGGAGCATGGGTAACCAGCGGATGGATAATTTATTCGGCGGGGTTTGCAACGATCTTGCTAATAGGGCGATTTACGGCCCCGCCGCTCCGAGTGCACCTGGGAATCTGTTTGGTGGTGGCGGCGCCGGACACGGAAACACTCAAAACCCAAGTGACACCTCTGGAGTGTTCTCGCGTATCAACTTCGGTGCAAAAATCTCTCAAATCTCAGACGGCGGTTCCCAAGTGATCATGATGGGCGAAATCGTCCCGAATTGTGGCGACCACAGTCGAAATGGTTGGTACCACTGGAATGCTCCGTGGATCGCTACGACCGCTCCGCTCAACTATCCCATCAAATGTGTCTATGAGTCCGGGTGGAGCGATGCAGTTGGCAGCGCAAATGGACCGGCAACCCATTGCAATCACTGGCAAAACTGGACCACTAGCCAAGGCTTCAAGTCGCGGCATAAGGGTGGAGCACATTTTGTATTTTGCGACGGTGCGGTTCGATTCCTTTCAGAGAACATCACATACCGAACGTATCAACAACTTGGCGATCGCCGGGATGGCACGGCGGTCTCCAATTTTTAGCCTCTAGTTCGGCACAACTGCTTGTGCGCTGGGGTCGAACAATTACCATGGACGGGCATTGGTCGCTGAGATACTCTGATCGCCCTCAACACCAATTGGTCATCACTGGCTGAGCAGTCGGGTGGTTGGTACCCCTTCTGCTTCGGGTTAAAGATCGATTGTTGTTTCGATTTTGTTCAAAAGCAGAGGAATTGAAATGCGGGCGATTCTTGGTTCAACGCTGGCGTTGTTTTTGGGATCCGTGTGTGTCGCTGGCTGCTCCGGAGGAGTTGATGATCGGCCGGCTGTCTATCCGGTAACAGGCACGGTCACTTTGAACGGTAAGCCCGTTGCCGGAGTGGCAGTGACTTTTTCATCAGAGAATGCTCCTCGATCGGCAAGTGGGAAGACCGATGACAACGGTAAGTACTGGCTGACCACATACAACTTCAAAGATGGCGCAGTGGCCGGAGAGCATCAGGTTGTGATCACCAAGTTTGCAACTCAGAACGCGACCAGTGACCCGGCAAAGGCAACTGGGCAGGACTTGTCGAAAGGGCCCATGGCCGGCTATCCAACCCCGGACAAGTCGGGAAATATGAAACTTCCTGAGGGTTCGGCAAACGAGTTTCCTGCAAAATTCGCTGACTCGAAAGCCTCAGGTTTGAAGGCGACAGTCAGTGCTTCTGGAAAGAACGAAATCAACTTCTCGTTGGACGAGTGATTTCAATTTTACCTGCGGCCGTCAAGTTGGATGCGCTGGGTGCCGCTGGTTCACGGTGTTCTCAAGCTGAAACTGCGCCGAATTGGGTTGGCAACGTTGCTGAACTTTTTCTATGAGCTGTCGTGGCTGACACGTCACTTATCCGCTCGAGTTTTCTACGGTTGCTTCAGAACCAATTCAGACAACAGGCCACGACAGGCCTTCTGAACCTGACTTGCCAGGTGCTGAAGCGCATCGGTCCAAATCTGAGATCGCTTGGCATTAATTGGCCGATTCAATGGCCCGGATGGCGAGGCGAAAAGAATTGTCCCTGCACTTCGCAAAGTGTCACTGTATCCGCCAGAGAGACTTCCCTGAAGCAGACAAGCAAACGAATTGCCTGGATGCACTTTGGAATGCTGCTTCGCGGCATACAGTTGGGCCCAATGATACGGTCTCGATCTGAAACCCAAGCCTGCGTTGATCCTTCGATGAATGTGCGTTAGATCGCATGCTGTTACTCTTGGGGGTGTCAGATGCGTCGCAAAATTCAGGTAGCTCTATCGCTTGCGACGTTGTTTGTTTTTTCTTGTTTCGGCTGGTACGGCTGGCGCGCAGCCACACAAGAGCCATTCTTGGTCGCTTGGCAATATTTGCAGCGTGGTTCTACGACCGAGGCAATCTCGCAATTGCGGATTCTACAGCGGCTACGGCCGGATTCCTCTGAAACGCGGTTGCTTCGAGCGGCCATCGACGTGCGGATGGGGATGCCAGAGTTGGCGTTAAGGCACTTGTCATATTTGCCCGGCGACCAGCACCGCGAGAAATCGTTGTTGGTGGCGGGGGAGTGCTATTATCGCCTGCACCGATACCTTGAGGCGGAAGTCGCGTTTCGACAATTAACCTCACTGAATCCCGAGTCGGACCTTGGTCTACGATGGCTGGTTGCCGTTTACTACGACCTCGGCGCATATGACCAGGCGACTGACATAGCAACTCGACTGATCTCTCTGAGGTCACAGGATTTTTCGCCACATCGTATGCTTGGGATGATGTCCAGGGATTTTGAGCGCAACAAACAGGCGATTTCACATTTTCGGCAGGCGTTGAAATTGAATCCTCCCAAAGATGTGCGGTTCGAAATTGTCGAAGAATTAGCTGCGGCGCTCGTTGACGAGCATGAGTATTCCGAGACGATCTCGCTCATCGAAGGTTCGCTCGTTCGGTCACCGATCATGAGTCACTCTCTCGCACAGGCATACTGGGCTCTCGGCGATCAAGAATTGGCTGTCAAACATCTCAATGACGCAGAGGAAGGCGGTACGAGGAATAACGCAGTCGCACTCACCCGATCCCGGTTCGCCCTGGAGTCCGGTGACTTAGAAAAGGCCGAACCAATCCTTCGAGAGATTGTGGCGTCAGACCCAGCCAACATTGATGCCTATTACATTTTCGGACAAGCCCTCGTCAAACTTGGCAAGCATGAAGAAGCAAGAGTTGCCAATGAGAAACGCAGCCAGCTATTGGCTCTCAAGGAGAGCCTCACGGAATTGAACATCAAGGCGATTCAGAATCCTCGCGATGCACAGATTCGCTATGAATTGGCGGACACCTGTGACAAGCTGGGCAAGCAAGACCTTGCACAAATGTGGCGCCGCGCCGCGAATGCCTGCTTGTCGAGTGAAGCAGTTCAAAACCATGTGTCACCTGGTCCCAATCACGATTGAGGGTCGCGTTGATGGAGGAATCTACTCTCTTCGCGATTCCTAATCCGCCAGGTGCATGCCATTCTCGCGCGCTAGCTTCCCGTATCGAGACTGAGCACGTGGCTTAAAACCGCCTATTGCGAGCATCCCTGTGGACAACATGGCGGCTGTTCGCCGAGCTGGGATGTTCGAACGGGAGATTGCCGAGTCATCCGCCAGGAGACATTGACATCAAACCGGGTAAGTCAACTTTCACCGGCGGTTCGACGATGGTGACAGCCATTCAATTCGAAGAGGTCACGGAGCAATCGGGCGTGACATTCACTTACTGTAGTGGGAGTGAGGCAGGAGAGGTTGCCATTTTGGAATCGCTGCGAGGCGGTATGGAGCTGTTTCGCTTCGATAACGCTGGCGACCTGGATTTGTACTTACCTGGCAACGGACGCTACGGCGAAAAACGGAGTGATAGGCGCGACATGCCCGTGCATCATCATCCCCAGCGGGCCGATCGAGCCAATGTCCGCCTCCCGCAGCGGTAAGCGCGAGAGCTTCACCGGCCAATTGCCTTCCGCGCGGCCGCGGCTCCAGAGCTGCTGAAGAGTAGGCGGCCCCTCCTGCTGCTGAGCGAAAGCCGGTGAGGTCAGCACGACAATGAGCACGAGTGAGCCGATGTTTGTCGCATCGTCGTCGCTCCTGATAGTCGCAGTTTACTGCCGAACCGAGACATAAAACGCAGGCCGCTGGAAAGAAGACCGACGCGATTGCCCTATCCTGACAATTTCAGTTGGACGAACTTGAACAGACTGCGACTTGCTGCGATGACCAAGACTAAGTCGACACGCTCGCGTGCCTTTGGACTTTCGCATGCCAGCCCCGATGGGTGGCTGTTGTTTGCCTGGCCCGTACGACAATCACATCGTTGAAGTTTGGTAGAGTAACTTTGTGTCGGTACGATCTGGCCAAAGAATAGGAGGAATGACATGTCGTGGCTGATGCGTGCGATGGCCGTTATTCCTTTGATTGCCGCGGCTGGTTTCTGCGGATTCGGCTTCCTGGCGACGGGCCGGAAGCAAGATTGCCATCGAGGCTCGGCGATGCGGGCATGTCATTCGAGTGATTCGACGGAAGAACTCAGCGCCGTGGCAAGTCGTGTATCGCGATGAACTGCAAGTGGCCATTCGCAAAAGCGTCGGTCGGTGGCGCGTTGACGACGGGTATGGAATCGCACATCGGCGAAGGCCGCGTTGTGAATCGT
>Ga0194119_10013618_pt1 | contig 10096 bp, 9 predicted proteins | sample TA2MahC100mmetaG_FD_148620 | JGI IMG/M metagenome (GOLD analysis project Ga0194119, IMG submission 148620) | Freshwater microbial communities from Lake Tanganyika, Tanzania - TA2015018 Mahale Deep Cast 100m | ecosystem: Environmental > Aquatic > Freshwater > Lake | place: Tanzania: Lake... | reverse complement strand
TCACTTGAGCGCTCCTACAGGAAATTCTAACCTTCGTTAGCCTTACGCGTGATGTTAAAGTCCCACGCAGACTTTACGGGTAATACTGCATCTCAAACTCTGCATTTTTAGACGCACTCTGTAAGAATCCCGAATCTTTTTTCTCAATCAGTATGCTATTTTTGAATCTGAGAGTTGCTCTTTGCCTTTCCTTGTGATGGGAATAGAAAAAAATCAGTCATCCCCTAGCGCAGAGTGAGATTAAAGTAGTAAACTGAAAACGTTTCATGGAGTTTGTGTGTGCTTGCCCGGCATTCGGCTCTGTGGGATATTTTTAAAGGAGTATGTCATGAATTTACAATTAACCGGTCATCATTTAGAAGTAACCCCTGCTTTACGCGATTATGTGACAAGCAAATTGTCTCGAATTAGCAATCACTTTGATCATGTCATCGACGTCAAAGTGACTTTAAGTGTAGAAAAGCTCGCTCAAAAGGTGGAGGCAACACTACATGTCCCCGGCAACGATTTGCATGCAGAGTGTAAGGATGAAAATATGTACAGTGCAATCGATATGCTGACAGATAAGCTTGACCGTCAGGTGGTAAAACATAAAGAAAAACATGCTGACCATCATAAAGTCAAAGGCGCTGTTAAGCACCAACAAATAGATTAAGTCTCACCTTCTTTAGGGCGCTTCTATAATAAATGCAGAGTTTGATATGCAGTATACCCGTAACCCCGTAAAGGGCTTCCCCTCTTCTCTATGCGGCTTAAGCAGTAAGAAAAGAGTGAAAGGGCATGTCCGTGGAATATATGCGCTGAAGCGCATTGTTCACATGTCAAAAGCGCACGGAATGCAAAAGCCAAGATAGTATGGGTTATACAGCGAGGTTGATAATTTGCTTTTTGCAGGCGTTTGAGCGTAGCTCAAAGCTCGCACAAAATGTATTGATAGAAGTGCCCTTTAATGTTGTAGTGGTCCACTATGGCTCAAATAGACGTCGCTGAGCTATTCAAACAAACCCGCCGTAAGCTCAAGTTGAAATGGATAGCCGGGCTTAATGGCGGGTCTAACATTCTCACCAGTGAAACAGTCACTAAGCCTTCGTTGGCCTTGATTGGTCACCTGAACTTTGTGCATCCTAATCGAGTTCAAGTGTTGGGTTGTGCAGAGATGGACTATTTGCAAAGCTTGCCAGAAAGCGAAGCGCAGCAAGCAATTGAGAACCTCTACTCTACTGGTCTAGCGGCAATCATCGTGGCGAATGGTGAGGTTGTGCCCAATTCATTGGTTGTTGCGGCGAATCAGCATGTTGTCCCTCTTTTAACTTCGACTTTACGCAGTCCAGATTTGATGGAAATCCTGAGTCACTTCATGGCGGAGGCGCTGGCTGAGTCCGTGAGTTTGCATGGGGTCTTTATGGAGGTGCAAGGGTTTGGAGCATTAATCAAGGGTGATGCTGCCATTGGTAAGAGTGAACTTGCCTTAGAGCTTATTTCTCGCGGGCACCGCCTGGTTGCAGATGATATCGTAGATTTTTTCCGCATCTCCCCTGAGCGAGTTGAGGGGCGTTGTCCGCCACTGCTGCAGGATTTTCTTGAAGTGCGCGGCTTGGGCATTCTGAATATTCGAGCCTTGTTTGGCGACAATTCTGTCAAGCCGACAAAGCCGTTAGACTTAATTATTAAACTAGAGATGGCAGATAAGTTGACGCTGCAATTACTTGATCGTTTACATATCAAAACCCAGCATGAGGAAGTGCTAGGCGTGCGGGTGCCGAAAGTGACGATACCAATCGCAGCCGGCCGTAATATTGCGGTATTGGTTGAGGTGGCGATTCGTAATCACATGTTATTATTGCGAGGCATCAATGCCACTAAGCAATTTACGCAACGTCAGTTGCGCGAGATGAAAAAAAACAAATAGTATCCATATGAAACAGTTGGTCATTGTCACCGGGCTTTCCGGTTCAGGTAAAAGCATTGCATTGCGAGCATTGGAAGACAGTGGCTATTACTGTATCGATAATTTGCCGGCCACGATGCTGGCGAATATTGCAGAGCATCTGCGATCGACCGATGGTCAGGAGCGTAGGGGCAATTATGAGCGCGTTGCGATCAGTATCGACAGCCGCAGTGCCGCGATAGAGCAACTACCTGCTTCTATCGCACAACTGAAGGCGCAGAACATTGAGACGCAGGTGCTGTTTCTAGAGTCCAATGTAGAAACATTGGTGAAGCGTTTCAGTGAAACCAGACGTAAACATCCTCTCAGTCAAGAGAATGTAACGCTGGCAGAAAGCATCGCGACTGAACGAGCATTGTTGAGCGAATTAGGAGGCATTGGACATCTGATCGACACCAGTTATTTGAGTGCCAGTACCTTACGCGCTTGGGTGAAAGAGGCGGTTTCCATCGAGTACAAGGGGTTGACGCTGCTGTTCACCTCATTTGGTTTCAAACATGGTATTCCGATGGATGCGGACTTTGTATTTGATGTGCGTAGCCTACCCAATCCGCACTACGATCCGTTGTTGCGTGATTTCACAGGGCGAGATGCCAACGTACAGGCTTTTTTAGAGGGCCTGCCCATCGTCGGAGAAATGCTGGCCGACATCCGCAATTTTGTCGAAAAATGGTTGCCTAGCTTTATTCGTGATAACCGTAGCTATTTGACAGTGGCAGTCGGGTGTACAGGGGGGAAGCATCGATCTGTATACCTGGTAGAACAGTTGAGTCAGCACTTTAAGTCGCATCAGCAGGTGCTCATCAGACATCGAGAATTGAAATCATGATAGGCATCTTAATCATTACTCACGGCCACCTAGGGGATAGCTTGGTGGATTGTGCAGAACACGTGTTGGGGCAAAAGCCGGATAAGATTGCCACCTTGGCAATCTCTAAACAGGATGATCCAGCTGTGATGATTACAAAAGGGCAGGCGTTGGTGGCTGAGTTGAACAGTGGCGCAGGTGTGCTGGTATTCACGGACATGTATGGCGCAACACCTTGCAATGTCGTGTCTGCGTTACTCCAAGCGGGAGCAGTAGAGGGCGTTGCTGGGGTCAATATGCCGATGCTGGTCAGAGCCATGACTTACCGGCATGAGCCATTGCATGTGCTCATCGAGAAAGCGGTCAGCGGGGGGCGAGAAGGGGTGGTGTATTTTAATCGGGAGCAATGCGAGCGCTACGAACCATCGTGAGCAATCAATAAAATGCCTAGGAAATGCAGAAATGATCAGTAAGGAATTGGAAATAGTTAATAAGTTGGGGCTGCATGCACGCGCCTCAACTAAGCTCACGCAAACCGCTAGTAAGTTCTCCAGCGATGTTTCCATTGCTCGGAATGGGCGTAAAGTGAATGCAAAGAGCATCATGGGTGTGATGATGCTGGCGGCGGCTAAGGGCGCAATCGTGACCATTGAAACCAATGGCGAGGATGAGTCGGCGGCAATGGAGGCTTTGACGGAATTGATACAGGGTTGTTTTGGCGAGGGTGAGTGATCGCGCACCTGTGAGATGAAAAGCCGTGGGACGAAGAATTGACCAGTTTTAGCATACATGGGGTAAGCGTCTGTGGCGGGATTGCCATAGGACATGCTCATCTTGTTTCTAATGCGCTGCTGGAGGTGGTGCATTATCAGTTACCTCAACATCTCATCGAAAATGAGGTAAAGCGTTTTTCCGATGCTGTCGCTACAGTCAAAGTTGACCTGGAACATATCAATGCGAGTCTGAGAAAAAATGTCCCGGCCGAAATCAGTGCATTCATCGGCACCCACTTGATGATGCTGGCGGATAAGTCTTTATCCGAGGTGCCCAAAGAGATCATCAGAAACGAGCAATGTAATGCTGAGTGGGCCGTCAAATTGCAAATGGATGATATCGTCGAGCAATTTGAGCAGATAGAAGATGATTATCTGCGGGAGCGTAAGCAAGATGTGATTCAGGTGGTAGAGCGCATCATCAAAGTGTTGCTGGGGCACCAGAGTCAGCTGGCGTTGGAGCAACAGTTCAGCGCATCGCACGAGGAACGCAAACTTATTCTGGTTGCGCATGACATTTCCCCGGCGGATGCCATCCAGTTCAAACAACATCAATTTGCAGCCTTTATTACCGACGTGGGTGGTGTCACCTCACACACGGCTATTTTGGCGCGTAGTCTGAATGTGCCTTCCATCGTTGCGCTGCAACGTGCACGTGACCTGATCAATGATGGTGAGCTGATCATTGTTGATGGACATGTGGGTGTGGTGGTAGTGAGCCCATCGCAGGAAGTGCTGGCTGAATACCGCTTGCGTCAAGAGCAGTGGGAGCTGGAACAGCAAAAGCTACAACTGATCAAAAGTACCAAGGCGGTGACTATTGACGGTACGGCGATTGAGCTGCATGCCAATATTGAAGTGCCGGAAGATGTGGCGGCGGTTGAAGCATCAGGCGCAACTGGGGTTGGTTTGTACCGGACGGAGTTCTTGTTCATGAATCGTCGTGATATGCCGAACGAGGATGAGCAGTTTGTTGCCTACAAGGCTGTGGCCAAAGCCATGAAGGGGGCAGCGGTCACGATTCGGACGTTGGATCTGGGGGCAGATAAGCACATGAATCCGGATACCGTGGTGAATTGCCTTAACCCGGCCTTAGGTTTGCGGGCGATACGCTTATGTCTGGCGGAGCCGCATATCTTCATGACTCAATTAAGAGCGTTGTTGCGCGCCTCACATTACGGGAATATCAAGATTCTGGTGCCCATGCTTTGTACACTGTCAGAGTTGCGTCAAGTCAAGACCATGCTGGAGCGGGCGAAGAGTAGCTTGAGAAAAGAGAATATCCCGTTTGATGAGCACATCGCCTTAGGGGGAATGATTGAGATTCCTGCTGCCGCAATCAATGCCGAGGCTTTTGCGAATGAGTTGGACTTTCTATCGATAGGCACCAATGACCTGATCCAGTATACGCTGGCGATCGACCGTACCGATGATTCGGTTGCACATTTGTACAATCCGCTACATCCCTCAGTATTAAAACTCATCGCCATGACCATCAAGGCAGGGGCAAAATTGGGAAAATCGGTGTCGGTGTGTGGGGAGATGGCTGGAGATGCAAAATTCACCAGACTGCTGATCGGTATGGGGTTACGTCATTTGTCCATGCACCCTTCACACATCCTGAGTGTAAAACAGCAAGTGCTGCACAGTCAGATCAGTCATCTCAGTCAACATGCGCGCAAGGTGCTAGGGTTGTCAGATTTAGAAAAAATAGAACCATTGGTCGCAAAATTCAACCAGGGGGGGTGAAGTTCTCAACTTTATGGCTCTTCCAGCGCATTATATTTTATAAAGTAGTGAAGGATCTCTTGTGTCAAACCCACTGTTATCGCTCTCCGGATTACCAAAATTTAACGAAGTAACAGCCGCGCATGTGTCCCCTGCCGTAGAGGCATTACTAGCCGAGGCACGTGCCACTATCGAGTCGCTTGCATCCAATCAGGAGGGTGTGACTTGGCAGAACTTTGCCGAGAAGCTTGAGGATATGGAGGAAAGATTGTCGCGCGTTTGGTCGCAGGTTGGTCATATGAATGCGGTGGTGAATACTCCAGAGTTGCGCGAGGCTTATAACGACAATCTGAGCAAGTTGACCGATTTCTATGCTGATCTTGGGCAGGATGAGCGACTCTATGCGAAGTTCCGTGCCTTAAAAGCCAGCGCAGAGTTTGCTCATTTAACTGCAGCACAGCAAAAAGTGATTGAGAATGAGCTACGCGACTTTCGTTTGGGCGGTGCAGAGTTACCACCTGAGCAGAAGGCGCGCTTCAAGGAAATACAAGAATCGCTTGCGAAACTGTCGTCGAAATTTGAGGAGAACGTACTCGACACCACGAATGACTATGCACTTTATATCGAGGATAAGGCTTTGCTGAAGGGGGTGCCTGAGGATGTGATGCAGGTGGCTTCTGAGGCAGCGATGGCTGATCAGAAAACTGGCTGGAAATTGACATTGCATTTTCCGTCGTATCTGCCCGTGTTGCAATATGCCGAAGATCGCGGTTTGCGTGAGCAGCTCTATCGTGCCTATGCAACGCGAGCCTCTGAGCTCGGGAAGCCGGAATGGGACAACACTTCGATGATTGAGCAGATTTTACAGTTGCGGCTGGAGGCGGCTAAGTTACTGGGCTTTGAAAATTATGCTGAACTTTCCATTGAGACTAAGATGGCTGAATCGGCGCAACACGTTGAGGAATTCCTGGCAAAGCAGGCTAAACCCTACGCGCTCAGAGACAAAGCAGAGCTCGATGAGTACGCAAAAAAGTTGGATATTCCCGATATGCAGGCATGGGATGTGGCCTATGTTTCAGAGAAGTTGCGCGAAGAGAAGTATGCTTTTTCTGATCAGGAAGTGAAACAGTACTTTCCGGAAGCCAACGTGTTGACCGGGTTGTTTAAGGTCGTAGAAACTATTTTCGGCGTACATGTTATCAAGGCAACAGCTCCGGTTTGGCATGAGACTGCGAGTTTTTATGACATCAGAAGTCAATCCGGACAGCTCATTGGTCAGTTTTATCTTGATTTGTATGCCCGCAACAATAAACGTGGTGGAGCATGGATGGATGAAGCCATCACTAGGCGCAAGGTGTTGGGTGAGTTGACCACTCCCGTGGCCTACCTGACCTGTAATTTTTCTGCACCTGTGGGCGAAAAACCTGCGTTGTTTACCCATGATGAAGTGTTGACCATGTTCCATGAGTTCGGGCATGGCTTGCATCATATGCTGACAGAAGTGGACTATTACAGTGTGTCAGGCATCAAAGGGGTGGAGTGGGATGCCGTTGAGTTGCCGAGTCAGTTCATGGAGAATTTCTGCTGGGAGTGGGATGTGGTGCGCCACATGACCTCACATGTTGATACGGGTGAGCCATTGCCACGGGCTTTGTTTGATAAGATGGTCGCAGCAAAGAATTTCCAAGCGGGGATGCAAACCGTGCGTCAGATCGAGTTCTCATTATTTGATATTCGTTTACACCGTGATTTCGACCCCTGCGGCACATCGACAGCGTTGGATTTGATCGAGTCGGTGCGTGATGAGGTGGCCGTGGTGAGACCGCCCAAATGGAATCGGTTTCCACACAATTTTACCCACGTGTTCTCCGGCGGTTATGCGGCGGGTTATTACAGCTACAAATGGGCTGAGGTGCTGTCAGCAGATGCCTACAGTATGTTTGAAGAGGATGGGGTGTTGTCGCGGGAGACAGGGCAGCGCTACTGGCAAGAGATTCTGGCTCAAGGTGGTTCGCGTTCAGCGTTAGCGTCCTTTGTTGCCTTCCGTGGGCGGGCACCCAGTATTGATGCGCTGTTGCGTCATCATGGGATGACCGAATGAAAGTAGCCACTTGGAACGTAAACTCGCTCAATGTGCGCCTGCCGCATGTGCTGGATTGGTTGCAGGCCCATCAGCCAGACGTACTGTGTTTGCAAGAGACTAAGCAGGAAGACAGCAAATTTCCCTATGATGCATTCAAGCAGGCTGGTTATGAGGCAGTGCACCTTGGACAGAAGACCTATAATGGTGTCGCCATCCTAAGTCGGCATGCCATCACGGACATACAGCGGAATATTCCGAATTTTCCTGATGAGCAACAGCGCTTAGTGGCTGCCAACATCAAGGGTATCCGGGTAGTGTGTGCCTATGTGCCTAATGGTCAATCGCTTGATTCTGATAAGTATCAATACAAATTGCGCTGGCTTGCGGCCTTGAACGATTGGCTCAAGCACGAGATTGCAGAATACCCAGAATTGATGTTGTTGGGAGACTACAACATTGCGCCCGATGATCGGGACTGCCATGATCCGATGGCTTGGCAGGGGCAAGTGCTGGTGTCAATGCCGGAGCGTGAAGCTTTCGGGCAACTAATCGCACTGGGCTTACATGACAGTTTCAGGTTGTTTGAACAGCCGGAAAAGAGTTTTAGCTGGTGGGATTATCGCATGATGGGCTTTAGGCGTAATCTAGGAATGCGGATTGATCATATCTTGGTCAGTGACGCACTCAAGGCACGATGTCAAGCCGCTTCTATCGACAAAGCACCACGCAAACTGGAGCGACCTTCAGATCATACTCCAGTGGTACTGGAACTGGTGGATGGATAGAGCCTATTGAATAGGCATCTAGTTGCTACTAAAATCAACGGGGCCGAGTAGTTTCTGCGCTGCATTCTGTGCGGGGGCAGCACCTTGATGGATGAGTTGTCCAGCAGGCAACTCTCGCCTGCCAGGCTCTGTTCCCTTGCTAGGTACCGCAGGTGCATGCGCGGGGTTGGTCTGCAATAGCTGTTGTGCCGGACTCTGTAGGGGATCTTCCATTGCCGAGACATCTTCCAGCATGGGAGGTAACGGCGTGTCTACTTCGGGTGGTGGATTTTCATGGTAAAAATACTCACTGATCCCATTGTTGTCATCCTCCTCAGTACGCAGGCCGGTGACAGGATCTATTTTGAGTGACATGACACCGTCAGGTATTGGCATTTCGATGATTGGCAGACCTTTTAGAGCAGTTTCCATATACTTGATCCAAATCGGGAGTGCGGCTACGCCACCTGTCTCTGATCCCCCTAAACGGCGAGGTTTGTCAAAACCGACCCATGCAATCGCCACCTGATAAGGGCTGTAGCCAGCAAACCAGGCATCAAAATGATCATTGGTCGTACCGGTTTTCCCCGCTAGGTCGCTACGGCCGAGCTGTAGCGCTTTAGTGGCAGTGCCACGCCTGACAACGTCTTGCATCATTGAGTTCATGATGAAAGCGTTTCTGGCATCGATGACACGTGGAGCCCCCTTATTAACACCAGAGAACTTGGTGGCTAAGATCACCTTGCCATTTTGGTCAACAATCTTGCTGATCAGATTGGGTTTTACAAGATATCCGCCATTGGCAAATACTGCGTAGGCATTCGCCATTTGCCAAAGTGTCACTGAGCCTGCACCAAGCGCCATGGTCAGGTAAGGCGGGTGGTCTTCGGCTTTGAACCCGAAGCGCGTAATGTACTCTTGCGCGTAGTCTGTGCCTATGGATTCTAATACGCGAATCGACACCATGTTCTTGGACTTTGCCAGTGCTTGACGCAGGCGCATCGGACCGTCAAAAGTACCGTCAAAGTTTTGAGGGGACCAGGCTTTTTCGCCGGTGTCAGTAGCTGAAAAGTTAAGGGGCGCATCCTCAACGATACTGGCAGCGGTGTATCCCTTTTCAAGTGCCGCGGAATAAACAAAAGGCTTGAAACTTGATCCAGGCTGACGCTTAGCTTGTGTGACGCGATTGTATTTGTTGCGATGAAAATCAAATCCACCCACTAGTGCACGGATCGCACCAGTTTCTGGATCCATAGCCACCAATGCTGATTCTACTTGAGGCAATTGTGCTACGCGCCAACCCCCGCTTTTACTCAATGAGGTTGATTTAAATATGCGAATGACGGCGCCGGGTTTAATCAGGCGCTTGGTGACATCTTTTTCGTTTAGTGTTTGCTCGATTAAGGCGAGACCGTTCCCGCTAATTTCAATGGTTTCGCCCAGCTTGCTGTAAACTACAATCGACTTGGGTTTTAGCTGCGTGACGATAGCAGGAGTTAGTCCATTTGAGCTGTCGAACTCATCCAGCGCTTCATCCAGTGCATCAGGTTGGGTGTTGGTAAGGATTTTGGCAAGATCCAGTCTCTTTTCTGGTCCGCGGTAGCCATGTCGGAAATCGTAATCCAAAACTCCTTCCCTGATCGCATCGTTGGCTGCCTCTTGGTTGGCTTTGCGAATTGTAGTGTAGACGTTGAGGCCGCTCGTGTAGATTTCATCTTGGTATTGAGCGTAAAGACTATTCCGCACGATCTCGGCCACATAATCAGCCACGAGGTCGCGAGCTTGTCTGGTTGCCTTAAAGCGCAAGGGTTGCTTTAAAGCAGCCTGATAGACGGATTCTTGAATGAAGCCAAAGCGGTACATATCGCGTAATACTTCCTGCTGTCGTACGATGGCGCGTTTAGGGTGTGTATAGGGGTTGTAGGCGGACGGTGCCTTGGGCAAGCCTGCTAATAGTGCGGTTTCTGCTAGGTTTAACTTTTCCAGCGGTTT
>Ga0194119_10013617_pt1 | contig 10096 bp, 10 predicted proteins | sample TA2MahC100mmetaG_FD_148620 | JGI IMG/M metagenome (GOLD analysis project Ga0194119, IMG submission 148620) | Freshwater microbial communities from Lake Tanganyika, Tanzania - TA2015018 Mahale Deep Cast 100m | ecosystem: Environmental > Aquatic > Freshwater > Lake | place: Tanzania: Lake... | reverse complement strand
TGTCGCCACGCTCGAGCAGCACGCCGCCGGCTTCCGCACGATGATCGAGGGGATGGTGCCGGCGGCGACGTCTCCCTGACGCCCCGGGCCGGGCCACGTGGTGAGTCGATGGGCGGAGCCGACCTGTACACGATCGTCGTCGGTCGCGACGCCATGGCCTGCCGGTTTGAGGTCGTCTTCAACGCCGGCGAACTGCCCGACGTGACCGAACTGGCCTGCGAGGCGCTCGATCTGGTCGATGACGTCGAACGGCGCATCAGCATCTACCGCGAGACGAGCGAGCTGGCGGCCCTCAACGCCGCCGCCGGCCGCACGTGGACGTCGGTCTCGGCCGACACGCTGGCCATGCTGGAGCTGGCCCGCGATCTGCATACCGCCACCGACGGCGCCTTCGACATCACCGCCGGGCCGCTCGTGCGGGCCTGGGGATTTCTGCACCGACAGGGACGCACGCCCCCGGCCGACGAGTTGGCCGCGGCCCGGGCCGTCGCGGGCATCGATCAGCTCGAGCTCGATCTTGATGGCGGCCGTGCTCGACTCGTGACCGCCGGGGCCGAGGTCAATCCGGGTGCGATCGGCAAGGGCTGGGCGATCGACCGCGCCGTCGACTGGCTGGCGTCCACCGGCGTGCCCAGCGTCCTGGTGCACGGCGGACAGAGCAGCGTCCGCGCCCGCGGTGTCCAGGGTCCGGCGGTGGCGGGCCGCCGCGGCTGGCGGGTCGGTTTGCGACACCCGCTCCGCACGGGCCGCCGACTGGCAACCATCACGCTCGTCGATCGCGCCCTGGGCACGAGCGGTTCGGGCACGCAGTTCTTCGTGGAGAGGGGGAGGCGGCTCGGCCACATCCTCGATCCGCGGAGCGGCCGGCCGGCCGAGGGCGTGCTCTCGGCCACCGTGCTGTCACCCTCCGCGGCCCGCGCCGACGCGCTGGCGACGGCCCTCTATGCCCTCGGGCTCGCAGGCCTCGAAGGCATCGCGCCGGAAGGCAGTGAGACGTCGGCGGTACTGGTGCTACCCGGCAGGACCAACGGCCTCCGGCTGGTGCTCGCCAACCTGCCGGACGCGGAGATTGCCATCGCCGACGAGCCGGGGCTCGAGGTGATCCGCATGCCGCTGATGCCGCAGGGGTCGGAGCAATCGGCCTGACGGCCGGGCGTGATCGGCGTCGTTCCCCGGCGATTCACTCGCGCCTCGGCCGGGCGTCCTCTAGCAGACCGTGGCCAAAGTCCCCTTCGCGCTGCCCGCGAGGCCGCTACACTGCCGCCGTGGGGATTGGCACGTTGAGGACTTGACCCAGGGGGGCACGGCACTCGGGAAGAGACGCCGGGAGCAGCAGTTGGAGGCCTTCATCTCGGCCTCTGATCTGCCACGATCGCCCAGCCATCCTTTTTACGCGGTGCTCAATCGCCTGCTGGCGGAGAACGGCTTCGACGCCCTGGTCGAGAAGCTGTGCGCTCCCTCCTACGCCGAGACGATGGGGCGGCCCGGCGTTCCGCCGGGCGTCTTCTTCCGGATGCTGTTCGTCGGCTACTTCGAGGGCCTGCAGTCGCACCGGGCGATCTCGTGGCGGTGCAGCGACAGCCGCTCGCTCGGCGACTTCCTCGGCCTGGCTCCCACCGATCCGGTGCCGAACCACTCCTGCGTGCGCAAGACTTACAAGCGGCTGCCGAAGGAGGTCTTCGACGAGGTCTTCAACTTCATCCTCGCCGTCGCGGCCCACAAGGGCCTGCTGTGGGGCGAGGCAATCGGGATCGACTCGACGACGATCCAGGCCAACGCCTCGATGCGATCGATCGTCCGCAAGGACTCCGGGAAGGGCTGGAAGGACTACACGAAGAAGCTCGCGAAGCAGGCGGGCCTCGAGAATCCGACGGACGATAAGCTGCGGCAGTTCGATCGCACTCGCCCTGGAAAAAAGGTCTCGAACGACGACTGGGAGAACCCGCACGACCCCGATGCGGCGATCACGCGGATGAAGGACGGCACGACGCGCATGGGCTACAAGGCCGAGCATGCCGTCGACCTCGAGACCGACATCGTCGTCGCCGTGAACGTGCAGCCTGGCAACGCTCCCGATACCGCCACGGTAATCGATACCGCGATCGATGCGGCCGTGAATGCCGAGCAGGCTGGAGCTGAGAAGGACGTGCAGGCGATCGTCGCCGACAAGGGCTACCACTCGTCGAAGGTGGTCACGCTCGTCGCCGATCTCGGCATGCGGGCCTACATCCCCGAGCGAGCCTCGCCGAAGCAGCGTCGCTGGACGGACAAGGATCCAGCCGAGAAGCGTGCTGTCTATGCGATGCGCAAACGCACACAGAGCATGAGAGGAAAGCAACTGTCGCGGCTCCGCAGCGAACTCGCCGAATGATCCTTCGCCCATGTCTGCGACACCGGCGGTGCAAGACGACCGTGGCTGAGAGGACTCGCGAGCGTCGCGAAGCGGCACCTGATGATGGTCGCGGCGCGGAAGCTCTCGACGATCATGCGGGCGATCATCGGGATCGGCGGTCCGAGGAGCCTGCAGGGCCTCCGCGCGCTTTGCAAACTGCCTGGACTCACTTCGACGGCCTCATATCCGCCCTGGAGCGTCTCGTCGCGGCACTGGTCTGGTCGGCCACACATGGCCCGCGTGCTCTCAACGGATGACGGTCAACCGGTCAGAGACTCAGAAAACCACTTGGGCCACGGCCAGCTAGGCTGCATCCTGCGAAATTCCATCTGGCTTCCGGCGCACGGGGTAGACTTCTCCCATGCTGTAGGCCGGCTGCAAGCGCCGGGCGGACCGGGATCTCCCTCCTTCACGCCATGCTCGACTGGTTCCAGGCCTCCTACCTCGGCATCGTGGTTTTTTTGGTGCTGACAGGCATCGGTTTGCCGATCCCGGAGGAGGTGCCCATCGTTGCCGCGGGTGTGGCCAGCCGCGCTGGAGCTCTTGATTGGTGGAAGGCGCTGCCGGCCTGCCTCGTGGGCGCCCTGCTCGGCGACAGCCTGATGTACGGCATCGGTCGTTTCTTCGGCGCTCGCGTCCTGCGGGAGCACCCCTGGTGGTCAGGCTTCCTCACGCCGGAGCGGGAGAAGACGATCGAAGACCTGATCAACCGGCACGGCATCAAGGCCTTCTTCGTGGCCCGCTTCCTCGTGGGGCTCCGCAGCCCCTTTTACCTCACCGCGGGCATCCTCCGGGTGAAGTATCGATGGTTCCTCTTCGCCGACATGCTCTGCGCGACGGTGGTCATCGGCGGCTTCTTCGGCCTCGCCTATCTGTTCGGCGACCGGATCACGGGCCTGATCCAATCGGCCGAGCGCAGCGTCACGGTCGTGGTGATGATCGCAGTCGTGGTCGCCCTGGCAGTGGTCGCCTTCTTCTCGTTCCGGCGGCGGCGGATCCAGATGCTCGATCATGACCCCGACGCCCTGTTCGAGAACCGTGAGATTCTGCTGGGGCCCGCCGCCGACCGAATCGCCGACGCGGTTCGCCTCGGGGAGGTGGAGAGCCCGTCCGGCGAACGGCCGGCAGGCCGCGAGACGGGCCAGCGGCCTGAGCACCGCGACTGAGGGTTCCGGGCGACTGCCGGTTCCGTACAGACCGGTCATGCCGGTCATGCCGGCCGCCCCCGCCCCGCCCGCGGACGCGTCGCCCACGGGCGACACCGCCGTCGTCGCCGGCACAACCTAGGAAACTGGTGGGGCCACAGTTCCTGAGGCCCAGGGAGCCCACGACATGCCGAATCCGCTCGATCCCGCTCCCGGACGCATCCTGGTCGTCGATGACGACCGCCGGATGGCCTCGCAGCTCGCCGAATGGCTCTGCAGTCTGGGCTGGCATGCCTTTGCGGCCGGCTCGGCCGACGAAGCCGAACGATCGCCGGGGCGGTCTGCAGATGCCTGCCTGGTCGACGCGTTCCTGACGGCCAACGGCGGCCGCCGCGTGGCCGCCACGGTCAGGGCCAACTCGCCGACCGCCGTCATCGTCGCCCTGGTCGGCCGCGATGGGAACCGCCCCAACTGGGCCGATGCGGCGGTGGCCATGCCGGGCCGCGACGAGGACCTGCTGGCCGCGATCACGGCGGGTCGCACGGCCGCCGCCACGCGGCGACCGACGGACGGCACGGCGACCCGTGGCGTGATCGGCTCGCATCCCGCGCTCCTGCACGTGCTCGATGTCGTGGAGCGGGTAGCCCGCACGCCGGCCACGGTGCTCGTCACCGGCGAGAGCGGCACCGGCAAGTCGCTCGTGGCCCGCGCTCTCCACGCCGCCAGCGGTCGACAAGGTCGCTTCGTGGAGGTCGCCTGCGGCAGCCTGGCTGAGCCGTTGCTCGAGAGCGAACTCTTCGGCCACGTCGCCGGGGCCTTCACCGGCGCCTCCGGCGACCGCGAGGGCCGGTTCCTGCAGGCGGACCGGGGCACCATCTTTCTTGACGAGATCGGCACGGCTTCGCCAGCGCTGCAGGTCAAACTCCTGCGGGTCCTCCAGGAGATGCAGTTCGAACCCGTCGGCGGCAGCCACACCCAAATGGTGGATGCCCGCGTGGTGCTGGCGACGAACGAGGACCTGCCGCGACTGGTCACGGAAGGCCGCTTTCGGGAGGATCTCTTCTGGCGGGTCAACGTGGTCACGATCGAGATGCCACCGCTCCGGCGCCGGCCGGACGACATCCCCGCACTCGCACAGCACTTCCTCGTCCACGCCGCCCGCCGGGCAGGACGCGACGTCCGAGGTTTCAGCCCCGCCGCCCTCGAGGCGCTGCTGCGGCACACCTGGCCTGGCAACGTGCGGGAGCTGCAGCACGCCGTGGAACGGGGCGTCTTTCTCGGCCGCGGTAGCCTCGTCGATGCCGGAGACCTGCCCGCCGGCGTGCTCGCCGGGTCCGTCGCCATCCGAGGCGCTGGCAGCCCGCTCAAGGATGCCCTCGCCACGCCCGAACGGCAGCTGATCCTGGGCGCGCTGGAGCAGGCGGGGTGGCGCCGCGACGTGGCCGCCCGCGCGCTGGGCATCAACCGCACCACGCTCTATAAGAAGCTCAAGCGGCTTGGCCTCGAACTGGCCGAGCTGCAGCCAGCCCGGTAGCCGGGGCTCACGGCACGAGCAGCACCGCCTCGACGGGCAAGTGGTCGGAACCGAGATCGGGCCCGACCGACCTGGAATGGACACCGATCTCCGGCGGCACCAGCAGGTGATCGATCGGCAGACGCGGCACGAGCACGCGGGCATTCCACGTCGCCTGCACGCCCCAACCGATCGCCGAATCGCGGAGGCGGTGGGTGACGAGCGTTCGAAAACCGTGTGACCAGGGCGTGGTATTGAGGTCGCCGGCCACGATCACCGGCAGTGTCTCCTCGACCGCCAGCCTGCCGATGGCGGCCAGCTGGCGGTCCCGGTGGTCCGTCCAGTCGGCCGACAGCGGCGGTGGCGGGTGGGCCGCCACGAGCAGACACTCGCCCGCGCCGCAGCGCAGCCCCCGGCACGATCACCACCGGGCACTCGGCGAGCCGGGCCACGTGCGGATCCACCAGCGGCAGCCGCGACAGCAGGGCGATGCCGAAGTTGCCGTCCTGTGGCTCGATGACGCGGTGGGGATAGCGGGTGTCGAGGCCGCCCAGCACCGCCGCCCAGGCCGGATCAACCTCCAGCAGGACGACCACATCGGCCTCGCAACGAACGAGGTACTCAAGCACGCGAAGCTCGTCGGCGTTGTCCGCGAGCAGGTTCAGCAACACCACGTCGAGCCGTCGGCCCTGCTCCCCGGCAGCCAGTGACGGAACCCGGTGGGGCAGCAGCGGCCAGACGCTGCCAACGACCGCCAGCCCGAGGCAGCCGACTGCCGGGCGGCTGCACCGCCGGCCCGCCACGACGCACCAGACCATCGCTGCCAGGAGCCTGTACCAGCGAAAGTGGCTCGCCAGATCGAGCAGCCCGTGCCAGCGTCCCGCGAAGCCGGCGAGCGTCGCGGCCGCCAGCCCGAAAGCCGGCCCATCAGCAGGGCCACCGGCACGTCTGGACTTCGAACGGACGGTCTCCATGCTGCTCAGCGTACGCCCGTGGCCCCACGTGTCTCAAAGCCACGGCGACCGCCTCGCCTGGCAGCCTGTGGACCATGACTGCCGCAGGATGCGGCAAAGATCGTTCGGTCACGTCGCCAGAGCGTCAAGCACGACGTTGGCCCCGGTTGCCAAGATACTAGAATCGGGGCATGTCCCCCGCGAACCCCTCGGATTCGACACCGCGATCGGTCGCCAGATCCACGCCGTATCGGATCATCGCCGGGCTGTCGGCAGCGATTCTCGCCTGGGGCGTGTATCACGCCATCGGCGCCTGGCAGCTCAACCACAACCCAATGCGGGCGGTCGTGGTGCTCGCCTGCGTGCTGGTGTTCCTCGGCTTTTGGATGACCATGCTCGCCGTGCGACAGCGGCGACTCTCCAAGGGGGGCTGACCACGATGTCGATCGTGCTGGGCGCGAGTCTCGACAACGGGCTGGTGGCCCCGCCCGCGGTGCGGCCGGCGGCCCAGCGGCCGGAGAGTCCGACCAGCATGTCGATCGGGCAGTACCTGATCCGACGGCTGGGCGACTACGGCCTGCGGCACGTGTTCGGCCTGCCGGGCGACTACGTGCTGACCTTCTACAGCATGCTGGAGCACTCCCCTCTGGAGCTCGTCAACTGCACCCGTGAAGACTGCGCCGGATTCGCGGCCGACGCCTACGCGCGAGTCCACGGGATGGGGGCCGTCTGCGTCACCTACGGCGTGGGGGGCCTGAGCGTCGCCAACTCGATCGCCGGGGCCTACGCCGAAAAAAGTCCCGTGGTGATGATCTCCGGCGCCCCGGGCTTGGCCGAACGCGGAGGCGACCCGCTGCTGCACCACCGCGTCCGGGAATGGCGGACGCAGCTCGAGGTCTTTGACAAGCTCTGTGCGGCGAGCCTGGAGATCGTCGATCCGTCGACCGCATTTCGCGACATCGACCGCCTGCTCGACACGGCCCACCGGCTCAAGCGGCCGGTGTATCTCGAACTTCCCCGGGACATGGTCGCGGTCGTGCCCGACCAGATCCGCCCCTTCGTGCCACCGCCCCGCGCCAGCGATCCCGCGGCCCTCGCGGAGGCCGTCCGCGAGGCGGTCGGCAGGATCGCCGCGGCCAAGCGGCCGGTGATCATCGCGGGCATCGAGTTGCACCGCTTCGGCCTCCAGGCCGACGCCGTGGCCCTGGCCGAGCGGTCGGGCATCCCACTGGCGGCCACCATGCTCGCCAAGAGCGTGGTCAGCGAGGTCCACCCGCTGTACGTCGGCCTCTACGAGGGGGCCCTCGGCCGCCGCGAGGTGACCGAGTTCGTGGAAGCGAGCGACTGCGTGATCCTCCTGGGCGTGATCCTCACCGACATCGACCTGGGCATCTTCTCCGCCAGGCTCGACGCCGCCACAAGCATCTACGCCGCGAGCGACGACCTCCGGATCAGCCACCATCACTACCACGACGTGCTGCTCGAGGACTTCCTCCGTGGCCTCGCGGCCGCCGCCCCGCGAGTCGCCAGCCGCCCCTTGCCGCCGGGACCGGCCGCGGCCCTGGAGCCTTTCGTGCTCCGGCCCGAGGCGGCGATCACGACCTCCCGACTGGTTCGCCGGCTCGACGAGTCGCTCGACGACCGCACGATCGTGATCGCCGACGTCGGCGATGCGCTGTTCGCCTCGAGTGACCTCGTGATCCGCGGCCAGACCGAGTTCATCGCGCCGGCCTACTACACGTCGATGGGCTTCGCGGTGCCGGCGGCGCTCGGTGCGAAGTCGGCCCGCCCCGACCTCAAAGTGATCGCCCTGGTCGGCGACGGGGCCTTCCAGATGACGGGCATGGAGCTCTCGACGATCGTCCGCCGCGGCCTCGCCGTGACGGTGATCGTGCTCGACAACCGCGGCTACGGCACCGAGCGGCTCCTCCACGAAGGCAGCTTCAACGACATCAATCCCTGGCAGTACCAGCGGCTCCCCGAGGTGCTCGGCGGCGGCACGGGCTGGGACGTGGCCACCGAGGGGGAGTTCGACGTGGCACTGCGGGCCGCACTGGCCGACGAGCAGGCGATGAACATCATCCGCGTCCACATCGCTCTCGACGACCGCAGCCAGACACTCGCACGGCTGGCCGCCGGCCTGGCCCGTCGCGTGCGGCGGTGAGTCAGCCGCCGGCAGCTCCATCCGGTCAGGGTCCGCGGCCCGCCCATTCGTGCCGGCGAAGCTGCGTGCTCGAGAGGTCGAGCCGAAATTCACGCTGGGACACGAAGTAGGCCACGGCTCGCAACGCGGCCGGCACCTCGATGGCGGAGGCCTCCTGGAAGAGGCCGTCGCGGACGCGGCCAAACACGATTAGGCCCCTGGCCTTCGACGCGATCGTCTTGACGGCCCGCGTGGCCGCCGACCGTGAGCCGCCGTAGTAGCGTGGATCGGGGAGTCGGGCGAACGTGTCGGCCCCCATCACGAAGGTGCTTTCCGGAAACACGTCGAGCTTCTCGAGAAACGTGGCGGCGCGGGTGAGCCAGAGAGGGCGACCCGCGAACTGCGTGACCCGGTCCCGCATCTCCACGTAGTCCAGCGGCGGCTTGTCGACGTTGGTGACCGACAACTCCCACGCCAACGGTCGCTCCGCGATTTCCTCGGCGATCCGTGCCATCAGCAAGTGACCCTCGTGGAGCGGGTCGAAGGATCCCGGAAACACCAGGCCACCGGCCGCGGGACCGCCGGCCTGCTCCCCAGCGGGCGGGCCGGCCGGGCCGGCTGTGTCCGTGCGATGCCCCGACGCCGCCACCGCGGTGCGGTCGCCCGTGAACAGTTCTCGCCGTTCCAGGGGGGCCTCCACGATGTCACGGTGCATCTGATCGGCGGGCGACACGGCGGGAACCGCCGCGGCCGCCGGCGACGCCGCCGCGGCGGCGATCGCGGCGAGCAGCAGGTCGGCCGCGATCGCCTCCTCATCGGCACGCGACCGCGTGTTCTTGGCGAGTATGAGTTCGACCACACGCGTCGCCTCCCGCGTCTGCACCGCGACGATGGCGCGGTGCGGCCCGCGCTTGGGGCTTCGCGTCCGCAGGGCCGCCGTGATCGCCGCCCCCACGCTCCGGGCCCGGGCCTCGGCCGGCGCCGTGCCCTCGGCCTCCTGGAGGCGGCAGGCCCGCTGCCAGGCCGCGACCGCCAGACGGCGGGCGGTGCGGGACGAGCAGTAGGACTCCTGCGGCCCGCCGAGCAGGCCGTCCACGGCCGCCCGTGCGGAAGGCACGGCCGCCTCGAGCACGACCGCGCTGGCGCCGGGGGTCGTGACGAGTCGGGCGATCGCCGCCGCACCTCCCCCGGCAGACGTGAGCACAAGCCTGCGGTCTGCTGCCGACAAGGCATCGACGAGCGCGACGGCATCGGGGGGCGGTGGCATCAATCTCGCCCGCGACAGGGCGGCCCGGACCACGAACGCGACGGCATCATACCGGCGGCGGCTTGTGAGGGGGCCTCCAGGCCGCCACACTAGTCGGCCAAAGGGCGATCCCGCCCGCTGCGGCGGAGGCACGGAGACTCGACGTTCATGCGGGGGGCGATCATCGGTATCGGTGCGATCGCCAGGATCCACGCGCGGGCCCTGGCCGACGTTCCCGGCGTGTCACTGGTGGCGGCCACCTGCCGCACGGAGGAGAAGGGCCGGGCCTTCGCGACTGAATTCGGCTGCGCGTGGTATCCCGACGCGGCCTCCATGCTCCGGCGCGAGAAGCCGGACTTCGTCGTGGTCGCGACGCCGTCGGGCGCCCACCTGGAAGCGGCCCTGACCGCGATCCGCCGCGGCGTGCCGGTGATCTGCGAGAAGCCTCTCGAGATCACGCTCGCGCGGATCGACCGCATGATCGCCGCAGCCGCGCGGCGGGGCGTGCCGCTGGGTGCGATCTTCCCGCAGCGTTTCAACCCCCTGGTGCGAACCATCCACGACGCCGCAGCAGCCGGACGATTCGGTCCCCTCGCCGTCGCGACGAGCCAGGTGCCCTGGTGGCGGGACGACGCCTACTACGCCCCCGGTCGCTGGCAGGGCACCAGGGCCCTCGACGGCGGCGGCGCGCTCATGAACCAGTC
>Ga0194119_10013611_pt1 | contig 10099 bp, 6 predicted proteins | sample TA2MahC100mmetaG_FD_148620 | JGI IMG/M metagenome (GOLD analysis project Ga0194119, IMG submission 148620) | Freshwater microbial communities from Lake Tanganyika, Tanzania - TA2015018 Mahale Deep Cast 100m | ecosystem: Environmental > Aquatic > Freshwater > Lake | place: Tanzania: Lake... | reverse complement strand
TTTGTCCTTCTCCTGGGTTTTGGCGGTCAGCATGAAGATGGGGATGTGTTTGTATCGCTCGTCAAATTTCAATAATCGGCAGACCTTGTATCCGTCCAATTTGGGCAACATGAGGTCCAGAAGGATCAGGTCCGGGTTCTCCTTCCGGGCCTGATTCAATGCCTCTTCGCCGTTGTAAGCGACGAGCACATCATACCCCTCCAGTTCGAGAGAGAAACGAACCGTTTCCACCAGATCCACTTCATCATCGACAACCAGTATTCTCTTTTTACTCATTCTGTCCTCCTCGTAACAATTTAGCTGTTTGAAAAAACTTGTAAAATCCCTCCCCACCTCCCTCCTTCGGCAAACTCAGGACAGGTTTGCCAAAGGGAGGAGAAAGAATTTCCCCCTTTTGCCAAAGGGGGATGAAGGGGGATTAGATATTTATTTCAAAGCCCTAAAGTGATATCCCTCCTTAATTGTTCTTTTGCTTTTCTGAAGAGTTCCTTTTTTGAGAGAGCCTCTTCAGGAAAAGTCGCCGCCCCGATTTTAATGACCAGAGCCCTATCGGGCCCCTGAATCAGAAATTTTTGAATATCCTCCTCCATTCGTTGACGGACCGCCTGTGCTCCTTTCAGATCCGCTTCACAAAGAGCCACCAGTAATTTCTCCTGTTTCCTCCTCAACAGAATATCCCCCTTTCTGCAGAGGGATTGTCTTATCCTCATTTCGAGCTCCTCAAGCAAGTCATCCTCTATTTCTTTCTTCTGTTCGGCCAATTCTATCAGAAAAAGGGAAAGAGGTGAATCATTTTTCTGCGCCTGATGAAATTCCCTGTCCAGAACAAAGCGGAAATGAGGTTCTCTTCGCTCCCCTTCTGACACAGGTAGGGTGAAGTTGAAGATGCTTCCTTTTCCTACCTCACTCTCCACCCAGACCTTCCCTCGATGGGCTTCGACCAGCCCTTTGGTGATAGCAAGACCTAACCCCGTCCCACCCGTCGAACGGTGAAGCGAATCTTCCACCTGATGAAATTTTTCAAAGACGGAGCTGAGGTGCTCAGCCGGAATTCCAATCCCGGTATCTTTGACAGAGACGGAAATCTTGTTGACGATCCCTCCCTCCCTCTCTTCGGAGAAGGCTTTTGCCAACACAAAAATTTTTCCCCTTTCAGGCGTGAATTTGACTGCATTGCCGATCAGATTAACCAGAACCTGTTCGATTTTATCTTTGTCCGCAAAGGCGGTCGGAAGGTCTTCAGGGACCTCCACCTCAATCGCAATAGACTTTCCATCGGCCTGGGGCCGCAATGAGGATGCGGTTAATTCAATGAGGCTTTTCAACGCTACATCCTCAAACTTCAACTCGACCTTCCCGGACTCAATCTTTGAGAGATTGAGCAGGTTGTTCAAAATATTGGTCAGCCGGTTGATATTTCTTTCAGCCATGGAGAGAAATTTTGTCTGATTTTCATTGATCTCGCCGGTCTTTCCAGAAAGGATGAGCTGAATCGAATTTTTAATGGCGGCCAGGGGTGTTCTTAACTCATGTGAGGCAACCGAGACAAATTCGGATTTCATCGCATCGATATTTTTCAGTTCCTTATTGGCTTTTTCCAGTTGATCGGCATAGTCTTTCAGTCTCACAAACCGCTGTTTTTCCTCAAGAACCTTTTTCAAACGTAGGATAGTTTCGTCCAGATTGAGGGGTTTGGTAAGGTAGTCGCTTGCCCCATTCTTCATCGCCTCTATCGCCGAATCGATGGTTCCATGGCCGGTCATCAGAACGGTAAGGACTTCGGGCTTAGACCTGGAAATTTCCGTTATTAGACGGAGACCATCTACCTCCGGCATTTTGAGGTCAGTCAATACGAGATCAAACTTCTCCTTTTCCATTTTTTTCAGGGCTTCCTGGCCGTTTTCCGCCAACTCCACCTGGAACCCGGCAATCCGGGTTAGGGCTTTGAATAGAAAGTCCCTGATGTCTCTCTCGTCATCCACGACTAAAACTCTATTTTCCATTATCCCTTTTCCTCCGGGGCTTCATTTTCTCTTCCCGACAGCCATTCATCCAGAGCGTCCTTCTTGAATCGCCAGCTTCCACCGATCTTTCGGCATGGAATATCACGGTTCTTTGCCAGACGGTAGATGGTCCGTACATGAATGCTCAGATATTCCGCCGCCTCCCGAGGGGTCAGGATCTCTCTGAAGTAAATTGCGGATTGCGGATTGCGGAATGCGGAATGTTTATTCATTTTTTCCCTCTTTTTGTAGTATTAATAGAAGAAATGGTTATCGCCAGAATTTGATTTGCTTCGTCCAAAAGATAAATTAGATCATCCTTGCGCAGTAAACCGGCTTCAATAAGAAGTTCCATCCAATACATACTTTCATCAGCCTCTTCCTCCACAGTACCCATCTTTGATATGAAATCAGCAGTCGATTTAGCTCTGCAAGCAGCCCGATAATTTGCCCCCACGGAAGTCCCTGCCTTAACCAGTTGTCTTCCAAGGATATCTGGTATTCTTCCCTTTGGAAGTTTTTCAACAATTTTTATAACTTCTAATGCAAAACGTTTTGTTCTTTCTTTAAGGTCCTTTTTGTCCATATTTTCCTTTAAATGTTTTCTTGAATCGTTATCATTTTACTCCGCAATCCGCAATCCGCAATTGCTAACGGTCCAGCACCTCTCTGACTTTGCGTGTGAGGCTTTCCGTGGAGAAAGGTTTTTGAATGAAGTTCACTCCTTTATCCAGCACCCCATGGTGCACAATGGCATTATCCGTGTAACCCGAGATAAAGAGAACCTTGATATCAGGCGTTGAAAGTTTTAAACGATCTGCAAGCTCCTTACCACTCATCCCGGGCATGACCACATCGGTAAGTAAAAGATGGATTTTTTTAGCCGGATGGTCCTGAATGAATTTTAAAGCTTCCCCTCCATCAGGGGCTTCATATACTTGATATCCCCTATCGCGCAGAATTCGAGCCGCCAGATCACGAACCGATTGCTCATCTTCTGCAAGGAGGATGGTTTCGTTTCCTGTTAAAAGGGAAATGTCGAGGTCTTTCCGTTGCAGATTATCTTCTTCCTCTTCAACTCTCGGGAGATAGATTTTGAATGTGGTTCCAAGACCTGGCTCACTGTAGACATTTATATTTCCACCGCTCTGCTTCACAATCCCATAAACCGTCGACAATCCCAACCCTGTTCCTTTCCCTTTCTCTTTGGTGGTGAAGAATGGTTCAAATATTCGTTCTCTGACCTCGGGGGTTATTCCGGCGCCACTATCGCTCACCGAAAGCATCACATAATTGCCGGGGGTTACTTCCATATGGGTTTGAGCATAAGCTTCCGAAAGTTTTATATTTAATGTTTCAATGGTCAGTTTTCCCCCGGATGGCATGGCATCCCTTGCATTGACCGCGAGATTGAGGATCACCTGCTCGATCTGACCCGGATCGGTCTTCACCTTTCCAATGTCTTCGGAAAAGTGATAGACCAGATCAATGTCCTCACCCAGAATACGGTGAAGCATCCTATCCAAGTCTTTCAACAGGGTGTTGAGATTGATGACCTTGAAGTCGAGAATCTGACGGCGGCTGAATGCCAGAAGCTGGCGTGTGAGATTGGCGGCTCGTTCCGACGCCTTCAAAATTTCTTCGATATTCCCCCGTAATGGATCGCTTTTATCTAATCCAAGGCAGGAAAGTTCTGCATAACCCTTGATGACGGTGAGGAGGTTGTTAAAGTCGTGGGCAATGCCCCCGGCCAGCCCTCCGATGGCCTCCATCTTCTGCGACTGCCGAAGCTGCTCCTGGATGGCAATTTTATCCTCTTCTGCTTGCATAAGCTCTTTAAACAATTGGATATTGGCAATAGCGCCTGCGATCTGATTTCCCACTCTTTCGGCTAACCTCAGATCAACCTCAGAATAAGCATTCTCTTTCAATGATCGAAGGTGCAGAACCCCAATGACAATATCTTTTGCAAGCAATGGGACTGAAATCAACGATCGAATTCCTGATTGAAAATGGGGGAGAAGATTAGGCAACGTAGCTGTAACTTTTTGAATATCGTTATCATCTTTGATGAGGATGAGAAGACTTGACCGGGTTTGCATGAGATACTCATTAACCGACCCTCCTAAAGGGAAGATATCCCCAATGCGACGGTCTGGCACATCAAGTCCAAGTATATAAGCAACCGTGACGGTGTTGTCTTTGAAATTGGTAATATTAATTGAAATCCTGTCAAAATGGATGAGCTTATGTACTTCTTCGGCGAAACGTGCATACACCTCATCGATGTTCAATGTTGAGCTAATGATTCGTCCAATCTCTGCTATGGCAACATTCTCTTTGGCCAGCTTCTTTGACTCCTCTTCGCTCCGTCGCAGAGATTCCTCTGCCTGCTTGCGCTCAGTGATGTCCTCACAGGTCATCAGGTTTTCACCTGACTCTAATTGAACGGGGATGAAATTGATGATCTTCTGCGCCCCATCCTTGCAGGTGACGGAAAAAATTCGTCCCCTTTTCTCTCCGGGTTTCAAACTTTTCAAATCATTTAACCATGCGGAAATGACCTGATGTTTATAGTTGGGGTCAGGGTATGCCTTTCTGCACCAGGTTTTCCCGTCCGGGACATCGTTTAGATCGTATCCAAACAACTCTTTAAATTTGGGGTTAATATATTTGAATATGCCATCCTTATCGATCATCACCATACCGAAAGGAGCATTTTCTGTTAGAGTTTGAAATCTTTCCCTCTCGGCACGCAGAGTCTCCTCTGCTTGTTTGCGCTCACTGATATCTCTGGCCCAGACCTGGACTCCGGGTTCTCCTAAATAATTGACGACTTTGGCATGGATCTCTCCCCAAAATGACGAACCATCTTTCCGAAGGAATTTTACTTCATAGTTAGAGGGGATTGACTTTCCTTGCATACGCGCACGCGCTCTTTCCCGTGTGAGAGCCTGAAAATCAGGGTGATAAACGAGCCAGTGATCAAGACCTTCCAATTCGCCTTTGCCATAACCAAGCATCTCATGCAGGCGACGGTTTGCAAAGATGATATTAAACCCCTTTTGAATGAAAATGCCGTCGAAACTCTCTTCAACCAGTGTTCGATAGCGTTCTTCACTCTGGGCAAGGGTTTCTTCAAATTTCTTACGTTCGGTGGTATCTCGGAAAATACCTCGAAATCCAATCGCTTGACCATATGGGTCTCTTATTAAAGAGACAGAGACCTCCCCATATCGTTTCGTCCCATTTTTTATAATCACTTCCCATTCGAACCCTTTAATAGGAATTCCGGTGCGGTAAACGGTATTGAAGGCTTGATACAATTTTTTAGCGTTTTCGTTATCCATATACTGCCGGTTATTCATGCCCATCATTTCATCTCTGGAATAACCCAGCAACCGGCATACTGCATCGTTGAAGAAGGTAAAATTGCCGGCAAGGTCCACTTCAAAATAGCCATCCTCGATGTTCTCGAGAATGGTTCGATATTTTTCTCCACTCTCACGAAGGGCCTCTTCTGCGCGTTTCCGTTCGGTGATGTCCACATAAGTGGCCAGGACAGCCGGCTCACCATTGTTTTCGATTTGAATGGCGGATAATTCCAGCCATACGGTGCTTCCATCTTTGCGGATTGCCCGGATTTCATAACTGGGACCAACTGATTTTCCTTCTAAAAGGGTTTTATATTGGTTGAAAAATGTTAATCGATCATCCGGATGGACGAGGTTTTCAATCTGTTTGGGTGTCAAGGAGGTTGGTTCATCGGAGGAATAGCCCAAAATCCTGGATATCGCTGGGTTTGCATAGACGAGGCGAGGGGGGATACCCTGAGCAATGACGATTCCCTGTAAGGATGCTTCAACTAATTTTTTGTAAATATTCTCGGATTCCCGATATGCATTGATTATTTTTGCCTCTTTATTTTGGGCTGATATTTTTAGAGATTTTTGGTTTTTTCGAATGGGCAATTTAGCCCCTTTTTTCCCTTTTTCCATAGAGAAGCCCTTTCAAGAAATATTGGCCTGAGAGAAAAACAATATGAACAAATAGCAATATTTGTTCCAAAATGCTCCACATTTTCATAAAAAGTCAAATACTGTGTGTATCTATTTAATATTAAATATGTATTCAGGTATTAAACGCGTGGAGTAAGCAGATTATTAAGCAGGGGTAATACGCTAAAAGCGGATAATTTAGGACAATATTGCCAAAAGAATGACAATTTTGGACAAAAAAAGAGAATGGAATAGTGACAAATTCGTAAAAAGTCGAAAAACACTACAGATCGTCATTCCGGCGAAAGCCGGAATCCAGTAATTTCAGATAATTAGGAAAACACTGGACACCGGTTTTCACCGGTGAGACGACTTTTTACGAGACCATCAATAGTGGAATAGTGGAATATTGGAAGAATGGAAACACTTTAGTCCTTTGAAGCGGTTATCAGAAGATCAGGCGATCAGGAAGTGGACATCAGGATATTGGGATATCAGGTCAAGCCCAAAAGCTGTTATTCTTTATCTGAGATCCTGGTATCCTGATATTCTGCATCCTGATATTCTGGTCACCTGATGCCCGTATTTCTCCGCACAAAAGTCATTGACCAGTTTCAAAGCGCAAAACTGCTAAACAATTTGAATATTCTCCAGTTCTTTTATTGATCCATTATTCCAATATTCCACTATTCCAATGGTTACTTTGCTTTTTCTTTTAGCGCTGCCAGGACTTTCTCCGGAGTAATCGGAAGGTCTTTAATTCTCACCCCTATTGCGTCATAAATGGCATTGGCAATGGCAGGGGCGGTTGGGACGAGCCCTGGTTCGCCAATGCCTTTGGCTCCGAAGGGGCCAAAGGGGTCGTCTGTTTCGATCGAGATGGCTTCAATATTCGGAACATCGGCGGCGGTCAGAATCTTATAATCACGGAAATCGGGGTTGATCACCTTTCCGTTCTTAAGAACGAGCTGTTCCGTCAGAGCGTAGCCGATTCCCATTGTTGCTCCGCCATAGACCTGACCTTCCAAAAGCATGGGGTTGATCGCTCTGCCCACATCGTGGGCTGCAATATACTTAAGGATCTTCACCTGACCCGTCTCTTTGTCCACCTCAACCTCAACACCATGGGTTCCATAGGCATACGTGACGGATAGATTTCCCTTGAATTCCCTGTCAAGGTTTTCATTGGGGGGATCATAAAAATGCTCTGCCATGACCATTCTTCCGCCGGTGGTGTAGTGTGAAGCCCTGAGAATTTTGCCCAGGGAAGATTTCTTTTCCGGGTCGATTTTTGAAAAGATGGTGCGGTCACGAATATCGAGATTTTCAGGGTTCTCTCCGAGAGATCGGGAAGCCACTTCGAGGAGTTGGTCCTTCACTTTTTTGGCGGCCATTCTTGCGGAGTTTCCTGCCACAAAGGTTGTCCGGCTGGCATGGGCTCCCACATCCCAGGGGCAGATGTCTGTATCGGTATGGGTGACAACCACATCTTCCACTCTTACCCCGAGTTCTTCGGCGACGACCTGAGCGATGACCGTATCCGCTCCCTGTCCCATATCCGTGGCGCCGGTGATGACATTGACCGTTCCGAAGTCATCGATCTTGATAATCGTCCCGCAACCGTCCGACTTGTAGACCCGGGCGCCTCCGCCCACGTGGATCATCGATGCCATGCCGATGCCTCTTCCATCTCTTCTTCCCCGGTTCTGCCGCCAGTCCAATTTCTGAGCCACTCCATCGATGCATTCCCTCAGACCGCAGGTGATGATGTTAAAATGCTGAGGGGTGACTTCTCCGGGCGTATTGGCGTTTCGCATCCTGAAGTCCAGTGGATCGATTCCAGCCATTTCAGCAAGGGCGTCTATTTGAGACTCAATGGCAAAGGTCGCTTGAGGGTTTCCATATCCACGAAAGGCTTGGGAATAGGTGTTGTTGGTATAGACGCATTTTGCCACATATCGAACATTGGGAACTTTATAGAGAGAGGAGATGGGCATCATCATGACCGAAGGCGTGGTCGCCCCCCAGGAGGTATAGGCCCCGTTATCAAGGACCATCCGGACATCCCTGAAAGTGAATGTCCCATCCTTTGTGCACCCCTGGGCCACGTCAATGACCGCAGGCTGTCTTGGCGAGGTGGCGAAAAACTCCTCCTCACGGGTGAAGATAATCTTAACAGGCTTCCGTGCCTTGTGGGCTAAAAGGATGGCGATATATTCATAGGCATAGGTGTCGAGTTTGCTTCCAAACGCCCCTCCGATCGTCGCCTTGATGACCCGGGCCTTTTTCCCTTCGAGCCCCATGGCGGCAAGCGCCTCTGTATAATCCCGCTGTGCAAGCGAGGGAATCTGGGTGTTGCTATAGATCGTGAGGTTGTTTCTGAGATCGAACTGGGCAATGCATCCGCTCGTTCCCATGCAGCAGTGGTTGACCCAGGTAAGTTTGAACCGGTCTTCCGTAACATAAACCGAATTTTTTCTTGCCTCGTCCACATCTCCCGCGACAAGTTTCCATGGGAGATTGAGGGTATTGGTCGGTTTCTTCTCCTTTCCGCCCAGATGCTCCTCATGAATGATGGGTGCCCCTTCTTTCATTGCCTCTTCCGGGTCGAAAATGGAGGGGAGAATTTCGTATTCGACTCTGATGAGATTGATGGCTTCTTCTGCAATATCCGGATCAACCGCGGCTACAGCCGCCACCTCATCGCGGCAGGAACAGACCTTATTCGCCTTCAGAGGCATGTTGTCCTTGTAAAAACCGAACTTGATGAGCGGCGTATTATATCCTGTTAAGACGGTCTTGACTCCCGGGAGTCTCTCAGCCGCGGAGGTGTCGATGTTGAGAATTCTTGCGTGGGGATGAGGGCTATAGAGGATCTTCCCCCAGAGCATCCCCGGGACTTTCAAATCCTGGATATAGACGGCCTTTCCGGTGACCTTCTCCTGGGCATCCATCTTGGGAATTCGCTTTCCGATGTTGATAAAATCTGGCATAAATCCTCCTTAAGCAAGTCAGAAATCCTGCTACTACCCGATGGTTCGTTATTATTTGGCAGGTCGGGAGACCTGCCCCTACCCTGGTAGTCTCGGGGCTTCTAACCCCCACCGGGTAGTTTCGGGTCTCCTGACCCGAAATAACGCTTGATGTCTGAAAATTCATATTCGAATATATTGTCACATAGGCCTTTTCTCAAAGGGTTTTGATACATATATCTTAATTTCTCAGTAAATTTCTTTTCACTGAGGATGTTAAAATCGTAATAATCTGGCTGCCATAATTGATAAGTGTGTCCTTTCTTTTTGGGCATCGGTAGCAGGATTCTTAATAGTATTCCTTTATCCCATACCAAAAGATATTCAATGGCTTTTTTTGCAATATATTTCTTGATATCTCGTATGATGTCTGGAAGGTCAGGAGACCTTCCACTACCCGGGGATTGATTATTGTCTGGAAGGTCAGGAGACCTTCCACTACCCGGGGATTGATTATTGTCCGGAAGGTCAGGAGACCTTCCTCTACCCGAGGGGTGATTATTGTTGGGAAGGTCAGGAGACCTGCCGCTACCCGGGGATTGATTATTGTCTGGAAGGTCAGGAGACCTTCCACTACCCGAGGGGGTGTTCCGGTTAGGAGATCTGTTGTTACCCACTGATTCACAAATCATGTGAATATGATCGGGCATGACAATAAACCCTTTTAGTTTAAAATCCCCTCGTTGTTCATAAAACAACAAAGTGCTTACAGCCGCTTTAGCAATGTCTTTATACTTAAATACCTCAACACGCTTATTTGTGACCATTGTAATAAAATGGTAGCCTTCGTTATATTTTCGTTTTTTCGATGGCAGGTCAGGAGACCTGCTGCTACCCGAGGGGTGATTATTGTTGGGCAGGTCAGGAGACCTGCCGCTACCCATTAGTCTATCCATCATTGTTTCGTGCTTCGAATTTATGAATTTTTGCTCACTTCTTTAATCGCCTCGATGATCTGGAGATAGCCGGTGCAGCGGCAGAGGTTTCCTGATATGGCGGTCCGGATCTCCTCCTCGGTGGGTTTCGGATTTTCATCGAGAAGGGCCTTGGCCGACAGGATCATCCC
>Ga0194119_10013600_pt1 | contig 10104 bp, 15 predicted proteins | sample TA2MahC100mmetaG_FD_148620 | JGI IMG/M metagenome (GOLD analysis project Ga0194119, IMG submission 148620) | Freshwater microbial communities from Lake Tanganyika, Tanzania - TA2015018 Mahale Deep Cast 100m | ecosystem: Environmental > Aquatic > Freshwater > Lake | place: Tanzania: Lake... | reverse complement strand
GCACAGCGCACCACGGTCACGACCATCGGAGCGGCTTCGCACGCTTCGCTGTCGCCCGCGACGAACGAAGCGGCGATCATGGAATACGGGTTCTTCAACGGCGCAGCGACCGCGAACGTCGTTGGCTTGGGCCGCTCCGCGAACGTGCCCACGCTGTCAGCGCCGATCACGTTTCTTCCCGAGGACGAGGGGCGTCCCGCTGGCTTGACCACGGCGGGCGTTGCGTTCAGTGTCGCGCCCACGGTGCCTACGCAGTTCTTCCGGCGCTTCTCGACGGCGGCGCTAGTCGGAGCGGCGGTCGTGTTCACGTTCCCGCGCGGCGTGGTTCTCGCAGGCGCGGGCGCGGCGTTCGTCACGTGGAACATCACGGCAAACAGCGCCGTAGTGGATATCCACACGGTGGTTGACGAATGAAGCGGCAGAGCATGGATGACTTGCACGGCGACGTGCAGGTTGCGGCGATCACGGTCACGCTCGCGCGCTCGGGCAACATGTCGATCGCGGGCACGATCACCGACGAGAATTACGTCCTTGGGATGCTTGAGACGGCGGCGCAGTACCTCCGCAGTCAGCAAGCGCGGCGCGGGCTTGAGGAAGGATCGCGGCTCATCGTGCCGAGCTATGACACGGCGTTGCACCGGACGCCTCTTGAGCAGAAGTTGATCGCAGCACGCGACGACGTAGCGGACGCAATGTAATGGGAGTGCAACTCACATTCGGCACGGCGGGCGCGACTGGCGGCGGGTGGTCCTCGCAGCCTGGCACGGTGCAGCCCGCGCATGGCGAGACCCGCCACGAGCCGCGATGGTCCATGCAGCGACGCGCGCCCAAGACGTGGAACGACAGGAACGCCTATTATTCGCGATGGTCGTTCGGTTGCCGCTTCGGGCTTGGCAACGTGAGCGGGTCCGATGGCAGCCCGTCTCCCGGTCGCGACCTCGCAAGCGATGACCTGTTTGAGCCGTATTCGGTGGACGGTTTCGGCACGCAGTCGGCGAAGTTCATTCGCGGCGTGTGCGTCGATTCGGCGGGCGCGGTGGTGGCGAGCGCGACGGTCTGCGCGTACCGATCGAGCGATTTCGCGTTCGCGGGGACGGCGGTGTCACACCAGAACGACGGGTCGTATGCGGTCCCGACGACGTTCCCCGGCGTGAATCACTTCGTGACGGCCTACAAGGTAGGCGCTCCCGACATCGCGGGTATGTCGGTAAACACGCTGGTCCCCGCAAACCTGGATGGCTCGTAAATGGCTGGCGTTGACAACTACAGCAAGATCATCCTGCGCACGCTTCACGCGACGCCATCGACGATCGTGCTGCGCCCGTCGCCATCGCCGCATAACAGTACGAACAAGTGGCCCACGGCTGCGCAGGTGCAGAGCGGCGTCGTGTTTGGCGAGGGGCAGTTCTATCAAGCGGAGTACGAGACGGGGACGCTATCAGGCGGGAGCGGCGGCACGACCGTTTACCCGTTCGCGGGGTGACTTGTGGGCGTGACGTATGCACCGGCATTCGACCTAGACGCAATCCGCGACGGTGACACCGCGACGGATTACGCCTTCAGCATGACGATCACGGGCAGCGGCGTGGGCGCTGGCACAGCGATCACGATCACAAGCGCCGATTTCGTGACGGCTGCCGCGTCATCGACTGTGGTGCACTCGACTTCGCAGGGGTTCACGGCGGTCACGAACCACGATGGCGTTTCGATGTTCACGGACCACGCCGCAGCGTCATTCGCAAGCGCGCTGTCCACGGCGATCGAAACGGAGCGGCTAGCCAACGGGTGGGCCAACGGGTTCTCTGTGTCGTTCGCTGACGACAGGATCACCATCGCGCGCTCGGGTGGCGCGTGGACGTTTACGATCACGTGGACCAATCTCGCGGGGCGTCGCGTGTGCGGCTTCGAGGCGGACCAAACAACGCCCGCCACGTCGACGTTCACGAGCACGCAGACGCCCACCTATTGGATCAACGCCACGCAGGACGGGCGCAGCCTTGACCGCGAAGGCAACTACGAGGCGGACGGGATCGCGGCGCTTGCGATCAGCGCGAGCGCGACGCAATCCGCGGGGACCTCGCGCGGCACGGCGCCGAAGTTCCGATCTTGGTTTCAGCACTTCGAGATCAAACGCAAAGTGTTCAAAGCGAGCGCGAACGGCACGGACCTTTGGACGTTCGAGCACTTGTGGGAGCACTGCCGCTGCGAGCTTCCGTTCATGGTGAACGACGGCGTGGAGGTCATGGCCTGCGTGTTCACGGCCGAGGGCGCGGTGTTCGCGAACAAGCAACGCAGCGGCGGGCCGAGCGACGACATACATTTCAACGTCCCATTTACCGTGTGGCTTGCTGGCACGATCACGGGTGGTGGGTGACGCATGCCCACGCCGATCAACATCGTCGCGACAATCGAGGGCGCTGAGAACGTATGGCGCACCACTCACGACGCCACGTCCACGGACACCGACGATCGCGTGGTTGTCTCCGCGCTGAAGTACGAGGGGATCACAGTCAGCGAGCGCTCGGACCTCAAGACCGGCACGCTTGAGGGCGACGCGATCACATTGTCGATCGTGGCGACGCCGGAAGCCAACGACGAGTTTTCGCGCCGCGCGACGTTGCTCACGTTTCTGTCATCGAGCGTGTCAACGGTAGGCGCCACCACGTTCAACGTCCGCAGCAACGCGCTGCTGACCGATGACACATACGTCCACGTGGGCACCGAGTGCGTGAAGATCACGGACGCGAGCACGCTAGCTGTGACGGTGGAGCGCGCGAAACGCGACACGCAGGCGCAGGTGTTCTTGCGCGACGATGGGGCGGACGCGAACGAGATCCCTGTGTGGAGCAAGGTGCACGCATGGGAAGGGCGCCGCGTGGTCATCGAGTCGACCGAGCTAGGCGCGACGCATACAGCGATGCGCGGAGTCATCACGCAAGCGCCGTACCTGAGCGCTGACGGGACCATGTGGCTGATCGAGGTCGCGCACATCTCCGCGATCATGGACCAAGACGCGGGCGCACCAACAACGGCCACGGCTGGGATCCGCGGCTTGCGGTTCGCGTTGTGGTCCGCGTTCGGCATTACGATCCGCGACCCCACCGTGACTAGCTTTTCCACCGACTACTCGGTGACCGGCTTTTACGAGACCTGGCAAGAAGCCGAGACCGCAATCAACGCGACGGTAGACACGATCACGTACACCGGGGTAACTGATATCTGGTACAAGGGTGGGCGCATCTTTATCCGCGTGGGCGCCGCTGACATCACGCAGCCGTTCATTGTTGCGGGCTCTGGGTTGTTCGGCATCGATAAGGGGACGCTGTATTTCTGGCACGCCGTGACGCTGGGCGTTGTCTCGTCAGTACCGGTTACGCCGGGCGATGCTCTGCTTGCGGGTTCCGTTTACGTTCGGCAGCGGTTCGGGATCAATCAGGACTACCCCGGCCCTAAGAACGTCCCGCGGCACATGATCTACCAGCGGCCTACGCTTGGTTACGACTACCCGTTCGAGAACACCGCAGGCGGCTCCAACTCCGTGATCTATCTGGACTCGGATATTGGGGTCACCGATAACGACGTGCTGATCTTGTCCGGCGACACGCTTCCGGCAGAGTTGCGCGTCACCGTTACGGCTCTGACGGGGACGCTGGGCTATGAGTTCGACGCGCTCAGCGATGACCTGAATACCTATTGCATCGACAACGGGCTAAGCGAGGTCGTGTTAGACGCGACAACCGTGGTCCGAGTGCAAAAGGCTCTCGGCGTCGGGTCGCTGTACACGTTCCTGGAATCGGTCGTGGACGCTGCTCCGTATGCGAACGACGGTGGCACGCCGTATATCACCGCCGCGGACCTCGATACGTCGCTAGCCGCGATTGAAGCCCGCGTTGACGTTGGCGTTTCGTCCGCGTTCACCGATCGGAACTACAACATCACCGAGCCGGTATCCTTCGCTGACGTGCTCGCGCCGGAGTTGCAATTGCTTGGGCTCATGGTCGCGACTAACAGCACAGGTCAGATCGTGCTTCGGACGTTTGATGTGCTCACGCCGACGACGCCGTATGATGTGGCACTCGATAGCGACACGATCGTCACCCCGCACAATGAAGCGGGCGCGTGGCCCGGATGGATCACGGAGGCTAACGGCGTCGTGTCCGTGGTGCACATGGTCGCAGGTAAGAACGTGGCGCAGACCACGCAGCTACGCACGCGGCGAGGTCGCACGGCGTGGCGCACGGTCTATTCATGGCTGAACCCGGCAGATCCCGCGGTCTACATCTATCGCGATGTGGCCTCACTGAGCGCGTACAAGAACAAGGGGATCGGCACGCTTGAGATCATCCCGGAGGTCGCCGCGAAGGTGAACCTCACGCAAGCGGAGGCGGCTGCAATCGGCGGGCGGTTGGTGCGGTTCTTCGGGCAGCCCTACGAGACGATCACGGTGAAGGCGCGGCGCACCGCGACCACGTTAGCGGTGAGGCTTGGCGACGTTGCGCTCATCACGTCGCCGCTCATCCCTAACAGTGCGGACGGTTCGCGCGGCGTGTCGTCGAGGCGCGGAACGGTCATCGGTCGCACGGTGTCTTACGAAGCCGCGGAGGTCGCCACGGTTGATTTCGTCGTCGTGATGCACGGGTCGGCGGTGGGTGTCACCAACATCGCGGGATATGCCCCGTCCGCGTTGATCACGGCGGCAACGCTTGTCGATGTCCCCGGCGGGAACACGTGGGACTGTACGATCGACCAGAATATGTACGCGCCAACGGGCAGCGACGATGCTGACTTCTTCGCGGTGGGCGATTACGTGCGGGCGGTTGAGTACAACGACGCGACGCCGAACACCACCAACGGGACGATCTCCACTGTGAGTGCGACGAACATACGGATCGCATTCACCGCGGCGGCCCCGTGGGGCGGTGCGTACTCGGGGACGTACAACATCGAGTTTGCGCTAGCGACGGTGGGCATGACAGACGCCCAAGATGATTACTGCTACACCGCAGACTCAAACATTCAGCTTAGCAACAACAACCCGGCGAGGATCTTCGCATGAGCTACACAAGCGCAGCCGCTGCGTGGATCGAGTCTGACTTGACGACGGACACCACCGCCGATCGTCCGGTCTCCGCGCGCTTGGGCTTGACGCTCGCGAACAACGTCAACCACCTCCGCGACACATGCACGCAAGCGCGCGTAAGCCACATGGCCTACGTGGGGGAAACGCTCATCTCGACGGACTACGCTGGCGGCACGCAAGCTACTCCGCTGCTCCAATACACGGTCCCTTGGTCCGTTCTCGCGCCCGGGCCCAGAGGCTTCGCGCGTCCCGTGCTGCGCGTAGGCGCCCACCGCGCCACCGCGGGGACATCGTACCTATCCGCGGGGCTGTTCCTCATGGGTGCGCGGCAGTCTGCCAGCGGCAATGGTGCGATTGCGTTCTGGCCTGAAACGTCGTTCACGAACACTAGCGCGGCGATTGTGATCCAGGCGGCCGCGGACGTGTACTGGTACCACGGCAGCAACCCGAGCGGCGTGATGACGTTCGGCGGGACTGACCCGCTAAGCGATGGTTCGTCAAGCAAATCCGCGCCGCGTTCGGTGATGGTGACGCTTGCGATCTGGGTGCGCCACACGGGCAGCAGCGAAACGCGTATCTCGCTTGTGAACCTCCGCGAGTTTTCGGGGCCACGATGACGATTGTGAAGGTTGACCACCGCAACGTGCCAAACATCCGCGGCGACAAGGGCGCGGACGGCGGCAAGATCGCGTCATCCGCGAACGTGCTCGGGTCGACATGGCAAGGCGCGGCCGACGTGCTCAACACGCTGCACGCCCGCGGTGGGCAGCTTGTGCTAGCCACCGCGATCAATGAGTCGATCGCGGAGAGCGCGACTGCAACGCTTCGTTTCTACGCATGGCCGAGGCTTGCGGCGCGTCATCGCGTGTGGATTGTGTATGCGACGGGCGAGGGCGCGGACCATGGAGCGATCACGCTCGACGAGGGGACCGAAAGCGCGTCAACGCATCACGTGGACGCCTTCAGTTTGGCGGCTGGTCTCCAATGGAACGCCTCACAGGATCCGCCCGACCCCGCGATCCACGTCTCCACGATCACGCCGACGAATACGCCGGGGGAGATATCGCTGTCGGTGACGGCGGTGGGCTCTGACATCGTGGTCTATTCCGTGGCGTGCTTCGACCTACCGCGCACGCGCCTGCTGTTGGGCGGGACGGATGACGTTGCCGCGTTCGTTATCCCCGGCGCTCCGATTTACCAGGCGGCACAGACGGCGCTGCGTGGCATTGCAACATCTGCGGACAACGGGCGGGCCAAGCTGCGCCGCAAGCTGCTCGACTGGCGCAACGCAACCGGGTTCACGACCACGAGCGGGAGCTTCACGGCGGTCTTTCAGCTAGCGCCCACGGTGCTCGGGCGCGGCGGTAGTTCCGTCGATGGGGCGACGGTAACGGTTGCCGTTGCAGCGAGGCTCGCCAGCACGGCAGGCAACGGCGAGTTGAAGATCACGATGGCGAGCGGCGGCACGGTCACGCTGACGTGCACGAGCGCGACCCCGGCCTGGTACACGGGCACGGTGGCGATCGACCGCGAAGACCTCACGGACGCGGACAGCGGCGGGCAGGTTGGGCGGCTGTTTGGCGATGCCGTCACGGTGGAAGCCCGGAAAACGACGGGCACGAGCATAACGATCACGGGTCTCGCCATGAGCGAAGCCCTATAAACGGGCGCGTTGACGGTTCGCGCGGAAGGGTTGACGGTGGCGGCATATGGGCACGAACAACATGAAGATCACCAAGCAGGTGTGGAGCAGCGGATCCATCACTGCCGACGCGAATAGCTCCGCGTTTTCCATGGAGGATTTCACCGGGCTATTCTTCAGCACGCTTCACACGGGGACCCTCACCGGGACCGTGGTGCTTCAAGGCAGCGTGACCGAGGGCGGCACGTTCGTGACGTTGAAGGACTCCGGCGGCACGAACATCACGCTGGCAACACTCGCGGGCGCGACGGCGACGTTCACGCAGACGGTTGACGCGGTGTTCGCCCCGTGGGTCCGAATCGCTTACGTGGACACAAGCGGCACGGGAACGATCGTTGTGACTGCCACCCTCACGCGGCAGGATTAGCCCGTGGTCGCGGTTGGCGTTCGCGTCGGCGTCACGGTGGGCACGCGCGTCGGCGTGACGCAGGGGCGCGCGTCTAGCGGTCTTGCGCAGTATCTGCCATCGATCTATGGCATCTATCCGATCTGGCACCACGCATCCACGACCCCGAACGCTGACGGGGCAATCAGCGCCATCGCTGACGTGTCGCTCGGGCTGTACCCGCTTTCGCAGGGCACGCCCGCTAACCAACCGTCGCGCGGGTCCGGCAAGATCACGTTTGACGGCGGCGACTGGATGGAGACGGCGGACGCCACGTTGAGCGGGTTCGCGACGGGCAGCGCATACACGCTGCTACTCGTGATCGAGTGCGACAGCGCAACGCCCGCCGCGGTGCAAGAGTTTGCCGGGTGGGGTCACACTAGCAGCGCTGCGAGATACGGCTACATCGCGCACCGCACGGACGACGAAATGACCGCGCTTCAGCGGCACGGCGGCACGGCGCAAAGTGTAATCGGTACCACCAACCTTGACTCGACGCGCATCACGCTTGTCGGTGTGTTTACGAACGGCGCAAGCGGCAACATCGCGCTCTACCGGCAAAACGCATTGGAGAACACGTCGGCAACGTCGGACCCCGGCTCCACGGTTTCGGATCGGTTCTCACTTGGCGGCGTGTACTTAGGCGCGGCTCCGGCCACGGGGTTAAATGGCGCGCTTGTCGCGGCGTGTGCCGTCTCCGTCGCGGCGGATGCGACCATGCGCGGGCAGTGGCAAGCGTGGGCAGACGCGGGGTGCCCACTATGAGCGAGCGATTCCAGTTTCCGACGCAAGCGGAGCGCGACTCGTTCGCGGCAACGCTAGACGCGGACCACCTAGCAGCGCGGCAGGCCTACGAGGCTGCGAGCATGAGCCCGCACATCCGCCCCGAGCATCACGCGCAATGCCTCACGCAGCGCATGGTGGCGACGTATGGCGCGCTTGAGTGCGACACGCCGCACCCGCAGATGGTGGACGCGGCGGACCTCGCTAAGCCCCCCGGGTCCATTCGCATCGACGTGTCGTTGCTGGAAGATGGTACGCCCGTCATCGTGACGGTGCACGACTCGCCGTATGACGCACCGGGGGGCCCGTGACTGACGAAAGCTGGACGATTGCGGGGGTAGCTTCGACATTGAGCGCGGCTTTCGGCGGCATCCTTTGGCAGAGTCGCACCACGCAAGCGACCACGCAGGACGCGCTTGACGCAGCTAACGCGGCGCTTGAGGCGGAGCGCAGGTCATGCACGGCGCGCATCGCGGCGGTCGAGTCGCGGTGCGACAAGCTTTGGGAGATTGTGATGGAGGGGGGCGGCAATGGCGGAAGCTGAATCGGTGTTCTGGCAGCAAATCGCGTACGCGCTCCCCGGTATCTTCGCGGTGTTGGTTCCGCTCGTGCTTGCTGCGGCGCGCAAGGCCACGAGCAAGCTGCAAGCCGCGGTCGTGGAGTCGGTCGCGGAGGTTGAGCAGGAAGCCCCCGGCGACGGCGCGGTCAAGCGCGCGGAAGCGGTCAAGCGTGCGCGGAACAAGCTCGGCATGTCGGGCACGTTCTACCCAAGCGCGGTGGTAGGCGCGGAAGTGGACAACGCGGTCAAGGCTGCGAACGCGCTCGGCAAGGCGCGCAAGTCGGTTGTGCCGGAGCCGCCTGGCGATGCTTGAGTTTGTCATCGCGGTGCTAATGGCGATCGGTTGGTGGCGCGAATGCTACCAGAAGTGGAGGCGCTATGTGGAAGCTGCTAGCTGATATCGCTGCGCGCGTGATTGAAGCAATCGTGAACGCGCCTGCAAAGCCGCCGCCCGCGCGCAAGGGTGGCGAGTTTGACCCGATCAAGATCGTCCCGCCGCAGAAGTGCGAGCAAGACCCGCACGAGCCGAAGGCCAAGCGATGAGCCACCCCGTCTCGCTCACGCACGCGCAGCGCGTCAAGCGTTACGGCTCGTTCACGTTCAAGGCATCGCCCGGCGGTGACAGCCCCGAGCGCATCACCGTTGACCCCGCGTGGGTGTCCAAGCACATCGTTGCCGTCGCCGTGCCGCAGCTAGGCGGGCGCAAGGTGCACGTGCACCGCGACGTAGCGCAGCCGCTGTTGGCGCTGTTCGCGGCGTGGGAGGACGCGGGCGTGCTTAGCGACGTGACCAAGTTCGCGGGCTGCTGGGTCGCGCGCTTCAAGCGTGGCAAGGCAGGCGGCACCGAGAAGGACCTGAGCAACCATTCGTGGGGCAGCGCCATCGACGTGAACCCGCAGCAAAACTGGCTCGGCAAGACGCCAGCCGCGGAGGGCGAGCCTGGCAGCGTGCTGCGGCTAGTCCCGATCGCGGAAGCCAACGGGTGGGCGTGGGGCGGTCGCTGGAAGACGCCCGACGGCATGCACTTTGAGTATGTGGGCTAGCCGCGCGCCTTCGCGATCGCGGCTTCCAGCTTCGTCACTTGCCGCGCGAACGCACACGCGAGCACTTCCGGCGGCAGCATCGCGAACACTTGCGCGTTTGTGAGCATCACGCCCACGGCTTCCTCCGCTAGTTGCTCAAGCGTGATCTTGCCGCCTTTGTAGTGGCTCACGGCAGCGATAAACTCCGCGCATTCCTCGCACGCCTTGTCCGTTTGCGCGTAGGCGCCCCACGTCTTCAGCGCGGCAGTGGCCGCAGCGTGCGCCCTGTCCCAATCGACGGCGCACGGCTTCGCGTCCAGCTTGATAAACGTCGCCTTGTGCCCGCTCGCTTCCAAGTCGCGCTGCATCTGCGCGCAGATGACGCACACGCCATCCACGAGCGGCACGTACAGATCGCACACGGCGCAGGGGATCGCGGTCACGCCAGCATCCCGCGCAGGTAGTCGAGGGCGTCCGCGTCGGTCGCGACGTGGTCTGCCGCCTCCGTGAAGATCGTTGGGTGCGTGCCGACGATCACGCAGGTAACGCCGTCGCTTCCGATCAAGCCGTAGG
>Ga0194119_10013598_pt1 | contig 10105 bp, 9 predicted proteins | sample TA2MahC100mmetaG_FD_148620 | JGI IMG/M metagenome (GOLD analysis project Ga0194119, IMG submission 148620) | Freshwater microbial communities from Lake Tanganyika, Tanzania - TA2015018 Mahale Deep Cast 100m | ecosystem: Environmental > Aquatic > Freshwater > Lake | place: Tanzania: Lake... | reverse complement strand
AAAGTGAGGCGGGCGCAGGAGAAGAGGCTTCAGAGGAACCTCTCAAGAGCAAATCAACAACCAACACCTTTTTTCTCTTGATCTGCCTGAAACAGTACACCGTCCACTTATGGTTGACCCCCTAGACTAGCCACGGTATATAGTCATTGCGGAAATTCCGGTCCGATCCGCAGGGGCCTCACGCTTAGTGATTTCGCGATAACGCTCTAGTGAACGACGTTGAGATTTGCGCGAAAGGGCGCCCTCCCCCTTCCCCCATAGGCGCTAAAATAGGATTGGCCTCTGGCGCTGGACATTCCCCTTCACCCTGCCTTCTCCCGCCAGGGGAAAGGGTTTCCAGAACCCCCTCCCTCGATGGGAGGGGGAAGGGGGAGGGTGATAAGGCTTTGTTATCACAGCGGCCTATTCCTTATTTGAACGCCTATGCCCGTCAAGGGAGGGGGGTGCGAGACGTCCTCCCCCAGTGGGAGAGGGAAGGGAGAGGAGGATTCCAGCCTAATCCAAAGGCGCAGATCTCAACGCAGCCTTCTATTGAGCCGGCTTCAGATGTTTTGCCGGCCTGAGTGAGCCACGAGGGCCCGAACCGTGTCCGCGTACACATCGCCGATCCGGTTCCAGGAGAAGCACTCTTCGGCCATTCGTCGCGCTCGAGCGCCCATTGCTTGAAGGGTCTCCCGGGGAGTGGCTGCGGCCTCCAACATTGCCTGGGCCATACCCTCCGGAGAGGGTCTCGCGACAAATCCGCACTCATACTTCCTGACGAATTCAGCCGTTTCATCCACGTCATTGACGAGGATAGGGCGTCCAAGAGCGGCATATTCCGCGAACTTGGTCGGAAACGCGTGCCTGATCGCTCGATGAGCCTTCCGCGGAATCACCAGAATAGCGGCGGAGCGGAGAATTTCTATCAACCGCTCCTGGTCCACTTTGTCGATCAACTTCACCGCCGGACCAAAACGGGCGGCCAAATCCCGTTTCAGGTCGATGTCTTGCTCCTGGAAGCCCACCACGAGTAATCGGGCGAGGGAACGATCGACACGCGCGAAGGCCTCGATAAGATAATCGATGCCTTGCCATGTCTGAAAGCCGCCCGCGTACGCAAAGCAAACAGGGGTCTCTTGGGAGACGGGCGTGTCCCGAAATAGGTCGAGATCGACTCCGTTTCTCACAAGAGTGATGTGATCCGGCGGAATGCCTTCCTTGATCAGTTCCTTGGTTTGGAGCCCGGAAACGGTGAGGAACTGGTCGGCGGACCTCACGGCCATCCAGTAAAAGAGCCTCACAAGCAGTGATGCGGCGGAACGCCGACCGCCGCTGCGGACCTCCTCTGCGAGAGACGACTGCGCGATTACGTCGCCGTGAATATCGAGAATTATGGGCGCGTTCAGGAAGTGTCGGCGCCAGAAAAGGGCTTGCCCGGCCTCCGCGTCGCCGCAGTGAATGAAGTCGTATTGTCTGAGCCTTCCACAGTGGGCCAATAAGAAAAACGAAGCGGTGGAGCTTTTGCGGAGGAAAAAGCTATCTTGCATGCACAGGAAATCGTATCCCATGCCCCTTTCTTCGAGACATCGGGCGAGCTTGGTCAACCGATGAGTGTACGCGGACCGATCACTTCGCGGGTGAATAGATACGAATAGTCCCCTAATGCTCATGTATGGCCGCCCTATGAGAGATTACGCCGCCCTTGAGACATTATAACGGCGCCGACCTCAGGACCTCACTTACGTGTCTTTGCCGGTCAGTGGGAGCCGCCTTTCGCACCATATGGCTGCGAGCGGGCTATTGCAACGAAATAGTTTTATTAGGCTGAGAAGAGCTCGACAAACAATCACGGTGTGGCACACTTGCCAGGATTGCTGGTATAATCACACGAAAGAGCGACACCTTCGTACGCGACGGGATGCTTCAAAAGGAGTTCCGAGAGATGCTACGCTCATTGTTGCTGATCTTAGTAGCGGCCCTCTTCGCGGTTTCATGTCAGGCGCCGACCGTTCACGCGTTCACCGTGGACACGCAGTTTCAGGAGCTAGAAAGCGGCCAATGGAGGCTGACCCGAAAAATAAATTACGTAGACGTGTTCGACATCGTGAAGATCAAGACCAACAAGCCTGTTGGGTTCGCCCGATGGGATCCCTTGCAGAGACGTTTCACCATGTTCGACAACGCGGGAAAATATTACGGATTCTTGCAGTCCACCATTGAGACGGTTCCTACGGCTGATTTTTATCGGGAGCAGCTTTACTACGGTCAAGGGAACCGGTACAAAGGGGTCTTCATCCGCGCGCTCGGTGGTTGGCCCCAGACGGAAGAGGCGCCGTACAGTGAGTTGGGGGGGGATTTTATGTACTTTCCCTATGGGAGCATACGCCCCACCTTTCCCAGGACCCGCATCCACACCCTGCCTTCCGTTGTGGAAGACGCTCTGGAAGTCGAACGGTAGAAAGACCCGGAATAGGCGCGGCTGCGGGAGCGCTGCGGCCGGCAGGTTGCTATTGAATTTATGATATGAACCCCATACCTGATAGCGCAGGCGAGGGGCCGTCTTGTTCCCATTTTCTCGGAGTCCGAAGGAGACGAGGACTGACCCATGGCGCAATGGACCAGCATCGCGAAAAACGCCTTCGCGCTCGCGATAACGAATATTATTAATCCCGTAGTATCCTTCGCGCTGGTCCTGCTCATTTCGCGATATCTGGGAGTGAAGGGCTTAGGCGAATACTCTCTGATTTTCTCTTACATCGGAATATTCGGCACCCTGGCTTCACTGGGTCTAGGCAGTTATCTCACCAGAGAGGTCGCGCGACATCCACGGGAAGTTCACGACTATGTCATGAATGCGGCTGCATTCGGCGCCGCTGCGTCAGGGGTAGCCGTGGTGACGATGGACGGCGTCATGTTGCTCATGGGGTACGAGAGAGAAGTCCTGAGAGCCGCGTTCATTTATTCGTTCTCGATGGTTGTCTCTACGGGGATTTACTATCTGGACGCGGCCTTGCGCGCCGCGGAGAAATCGGAATTCATAGCCCTGACCTATCTACCGGAAAACTGCCTCAGAGTGGCGCTGTGCGTGCTCCTGCTCATTCAAGGATATGGGATTGTCAGTCTTTTTATCGCGATCCTCTCGACGCGAGTCCTAGCGCTTGTTCTCATTTTCTTCTTTTACGTTCGAACCGCGGGGCGTCCCGTGTGGCGTATCAGGCCGGACCTCTGGCGCGTTTTGGCAAAGGAAGCGCCCACGTTCACAAGCATAGTAATTTTCTCCTCGCTCTATAACAGCGTTGACCAGATCATGCTATCCAAGCTGGCTACCATCGACGCGGTGGGACTGTACAGCGCTTCCAATAGGCTGGTGGAGGTCTGGAGAACCGTGCCTATAGCCTTTTCAGGCGCGCTCCTACCTTTTCTCACTACTGAATTCGCCAGAGGTCGAGAAGAGCTTGCGAGGCTCTGCGCGACCTCACTGAGATTTGTCTTTATGGGGTCACTTCCTATAGCAATCGGAACAACCGTTCTTTCGGATCAGATCATCGTTTTGATTTATGGCGAGAAATTCGCCGGCGCTTCTGCGCTACTGGCTGTTCAGATATTCGCGCTCATCCCGTACAGCATGGTGCTCGTCCTTGCCACGGTGCTCATCGCTACGGACAACCAGAGGATAGACCTGACGATCAACATGGTTTCGGCGGGGCTGAACTTCCTGTTGAACTTCCTCCTGATCCCCCTATTCGCCGAAATGGGCGCGGTGCTGGCCACCCTTGTCACAATCATCATCTTCAATCAGTTGCAGTATATGTACATTCGACGGAATTTGTTCTCCATCCCGTTTCTCCGCATAATCCCGCGACCCGCGCTGGCTGCTGTGGGCATGGGTTTCTTGACCTATTTCTTGCGAGATTGGAATGTCTTTGCCAACGTGATAACATCCGCGGCGGCATACCTTGGCCTTCTTATCGCTCTGGGCGGTCTTTCCCGCGAAGAGATCGGATTTCTTCCGGGGCTGATCAGACGAAGGAAACGGGAGCCGAATTCTTGATTTCAGTCGCGCGCCACATCATGAACAAGCTACCCGCGTCGGTCCAGGAGATGGCCCGAATCGTGGGGGATTTCGCGCCGAAGTCGCTGAAGTACGGGAAACCTTATCGAGAAGGTCTCCAGCTCCTTGCTCAAAGCAAATACTGGGACTTTCAAGAGCTCCAAGAGTACCAAGACAAATCGCTCCAGAACCTGATTAAGCACTGCTCGGCTCATGTGCCGTACTATCGTTCTCTGTTCAGAGAACTGGGCATAGCGCCCGACGACATCCGGACCCAGGCGGATTTGGACAAATTGCCATTCCTGACCAGAGAGATTGTTCGCACCCGGGGCAACGACTTGAAGGCCGAGAACATTCCCCGATGGGACACGCTGGACTCGCACACGGGCGGCAGCACTGGGACACCGCTCGACTTCTTGGTGAGCAAGTCGGTTCACGCCCTGGATCGAGCGCTGGTCAAGGACCACTTTCGTTCACTCGGCTGGATGCCCCGTGACAAGATCGCAGTGCTGAGGGGAGACTCCTTTGCGAGTGCGGCGCGACGAAGTCGTTACTTTCCCGGATCGCGCCAACTGGTCTTTTCCTTTAGGAACGTGGACGACCGAGCTCTGGCGGAAATCGTGGGGGCCCTCGCGGAGTTCAGTCCCGATTTCATCGTCGGGTTTCCCAGCATCCTCCAGATCCTGTGCGGATGGATGGAGCGAAACGAAAAGGCGATCAAAGCGCCGAAGTCAATCATCACTTCTTCCGAGACTCTGGAATGCGGGTTGAAGGAGAGGCTCGAACAGGCGCTGAAGGCGCCGGTTATCGACTTCTACGGCCACAATGAACTGACAGTGGCTGCGGTTCAATATGGATGTCGTGACATGTACCACATCCGAGGAGAACTTGGCATTGTGGAACTCCTGCCTATCAGGGAATCGCAGTACGAAATGGTGGGCACCAGTCTGCACAATTATGCGATGCCGTTCATCAGGTACCGGACGGGGGATGTGGCGATCAAACTCAAGGAGCGCTGTCGCTGCGGACTGAACCACTCCGTCCTGTCGGCCGTATCGGGGAGATTGGGGGACATTATAGTCACTCCCGAACGCAAACATGTCTCTCCATCAATTATCGACTACTGTTTCAACAACCTTTATGAGATCAAGGAAGGGCAAATTGTTCAGGAAGACTTGGATCGGCTCAGAGTAAGAATTGTCCCCTGGAAAGGTATCTCCGAAGCCACGAGGGCCAAGATTCTCGCCGATATAAACGCCACGCTTCAATCACCACGCATGGCCGTGTCCGTCGACGTGGTTGATCACATTCCTCGAACTCCCGGTGGAAAACGACTCATCGTGGTTTCAAACCTGAGGACGGAAGATATGTTCGGGGGCTCACGACGGACCGCGTGAGCCGCAGGACCCCGAGCAATCAAACACCGGCCTGCTTTTCCAGCCAACACACGAGCGCAACTACGGCCCAGATCTCCCGGTTGCGGTCCCGCACGCCGTTCATATGTTCCCGGAGGATGCCCTGACAGTGATCTGCGTTGAGCAACCCGGTTTCCGCAAGCCGTTTCTCCGAGAATAGATCCTCAATGAACTCCCTCAGTTCGTGCTGAATCCAGTAGGGGAGGGGAGGTGTGAACCCCTTCTTCTTGCCTCTTCGGATCTCCGGAGGAAGCAGGCCTTTCGCCGCCCTGCGTAAGAGCCGCTTAGTCTGCAGCCCACGCGCCTTCTGATCGGGACTGATAAGGGCCACCTTCTCCACCACCTCGTGATCCAGGAGAGGGACACGAGCCTCCAGAGAATTGGCCATGGTCATCCGATCGACCTTGGTCAAATTGTCGTCCAAAAGAAAGGTCTTCGCGTCCACGTAGAGAAGTTGATTCAGGGGATGCGCGGCGCGAGCGACTTCAAAGTGCTTGCTGAAGACCTCAAATGTGTCGCGAAATCCCATTTTCAGCAAATCCTCGGCCAAGAGCCGCTGTTTCTCCTCTTCAGTGAAGATTACTTTCCACCAGTAATGCCCTCGCTCAAGCGGCAATTCCGCGCCGGTCACGAACCGTTTCGCTCGGTAATCAAAACTGATCCTCTCCAAAGACGTGGGAAGGGACATGATAAGAGGGTCAATCAAGTATTTCCTGAGGGCGCGCGGGACCATTCGGTAATAAGCCGCCACTTTGTACGCCACGTGAGTGGGATATCCCGCGAAAATCTCGTCTCCCCCATCGCCGGTAAGCGCCACCTTGACCTGTTGCGCGGCTAGACGAGAAACCAGGTGCGTCGGGATGGCAGAGTAATCCGCGAAGGGCTCGTCAAAGGACGCGAGCAGGTCCGGTATCGACTCTATCATTCTCGGTTGAACCACCTGCTCAAAGTGCTCCGTTCCCAAGGTTCGAGCCACAACGCGCGCAGCCGGCGATTCGTCGTAGGAAGGGCGATCAAATCCGATAGTGAAGGTTTTGACCGGCGTCCCGAGCTTGGCTCTCATGATGGCTGTTACCATGGTGGAATCAAGGCCGCCGCTGAGCAAGGCGCCCACCGGAACGTCCGCAATCATCTGGCGCTGCACGGCCCTCTGCAAGAGTTCCCGCAGTTCCTCCTCGCATGTCCGCGTGTAAGCCTCCCCATCGCCTGCGGGCGGCAGAGGAATGTCCCAGTAGGCTCGAATTGTTAGGCCGTTGGCAGTGCAGGAGAGTGTGGAAGCCGGCGGGAGCTTCCGGATGGCCCGATACGCGGTGGCCGGCGTGGGCACATACAGGAGAGAGAGATAATCGTACAACGCCTGGTAGTCCGGGTCACGACTCACGCCTGCGGGCATGACGGCCTTAATTTCGCTCCCGAAGACAAGTCTCCGGCCGGGCTCCAGCGCGTAGAACAGCGGTTTAATGCCCATCCTGTCACGCGCCAGGAATATCTTCTTCCGCCGTTCATCCCACAGGGCAAACGCGAACATGCCGTTGAGTCGTCTTACGCAGTCCTCCCCCATCTCTTCGTATAAGTGAACGATCACTTCGGTATCAGATGCAGTGCGAAAGGCGTGCCCTCGATTGATCAGTTCACTTCGCAGCTCAAGGTAATTGTAGATTTCGCCGTTGTACACCACCTGTATTGAGCCGTCTTCGTTAGCAATGGGCTGGTGTCCGCTCCGGAGGTCAATTATACTCAATCGCCTCATGGCAAGGCCCACCTGTCCACGCACGCACAAGCCTTCGTCGTCAGGACCGCGATGGATCATAGTGCGGTTCATTCGCAGGAGAACAGCGGGGTCTATCTGAGCGGTGTGATCGAAGAGGAAGATGCCGCAGATCCCACACATAAGCAGTTGTCCTCGGGACCGCGGCTAATCCCGCTCCTGAAGGCGGATGGAGGCGAATTGGTCCAGCACCAGACCGAAAAACATAATGTTGATGCCTCCTGCAAGGAAGAGCACCACCCCTCCCGAGAACTGCTGGAACAGAATGAGATTTCGTATGCTGAGCGCAATGCCTATCAGCACCAGCGTCAGACCGGTAGGGAAGAAGATCTTGTTGGGATTAGCCATCGTGATGACTCGAAGAATTAGTTGAAGGAATCGGAAACCATCATGGAAAGGACGGAGTTTACTCTGAGTATGGGCAGGCCGTGGATTACCGGTTATGGGGACGAAGTCGACGCTGTACCCCGCGCCGATGAAACTCATGGTGGAGGTGGATGGAAATGAGAACCCATTCGGATAAATGTGGAGAAACCGGCAAGCGATGTGGTGATGAAACGCTCTGAGTCCGGACGTAAGGTCCCGCACGTTCTGCTCGCATAGGAACGAAGCGAGCCTCCGAAGGAAGAGGTTGCCCGCAGTGCGAAGCCGGCCGCCTTCTTCGCGGGTGAACGCCCTTGCCCCAACCACCAGATCATAGTGGTCCAATCGATCCAGCAGGCGGGGCAGATCCGCGGGATCATGCTGCCCATCACCGTCGATTATGGCGACGCGGCCCCCGGAAATCGCCCTAAGAGCCGTCTTGACCGCGGTGCCGTTGCCCTTTTGAAGCGGGTGCGAAATGACCTCCGCGCCTGCTTCCGTCGCGGCCCGACCGGTGTCATCCACTGACCCGTCATTCACAACCAAGATCCTGGCCTGGGGCACGTGCAGCTTCACTCCTCTGACCACGTCACGGATCGTCCGTTCCTCGTTGTGCGCAGGAATCACCACCGTAATATCGTCTCTGACGGTCTGAGATTTGTTTGCAGCGCGGATCTGCTCAACGTTCATGGTTGCTCGTTTCGCGGCAGTGGCAATCTGGGATTCTCGCCTTGTCGCGCCGGCCCAAGAGAATCACGGTTTGGACGCGGTCCGACAAGCGAGAATGCGCAATCAAATAGCATTATCGAGGTGAGGTGTCAATTTCAGCAGAGAAGGATGTCGCTGGGAAGCCCTACCCTCGCAGTTTGCCCACAGTGTCGGTAAATACGAACGCCCCTGCATTGATGCCGCGCCGGCGGGCCAGGTAGGCTGTCAACCTCTGATTGCACCACCCCAGCCTTCATTAGGGGGCAGGAAGCAGAAGGGCGAGCTTGCAGCATTGGTGCTTTTCTTGTAGGATCGCTCTTCCGCGACTTTATGACGACAGGAAGATTAGACGGTCAGGGACGCAATACCTGGGCCCTCGTCCGACAAAAACCTTCTTATCTATTGCCTCACCCGCCTTGTGCTATAATGTAATCGAAGCGACGAGGAGGGATTGAACATGCCCGGAAAGAGCCCACATCAAAAAGACTACGCTGCGATGATCGAACGGGCGTCGGTTAAGAAAAAAAGAACCGAGATCGTTGATCGCGAAGGCCGAAAGATTGCCGCAGTGATCCCTATTGAAGATCTGGAATTTCTCGAGAAATTGGAGGATCAGATTGACCTGCTGGAAGCATTGGAGGCCGTCGATGAGGCGGTCCGCGAAGGCGGCGTCATTCGATGGGACGACTTCCTGTCTCAACTGAAAGCGGCTCGACCGTGAGCTATGAGCTGTTTATCCTGCCAAAAGCTCAACGCCAAATCAATGCGCTTCCCAACAAGGATCGGCAACGCATAATTGAAAAGATCAACTCCCTTCGCCAAAATCCCCGTCCTTCCGGCTCGCGCAAATTGGTGGACACTGACGAATTCTACAGGGTGCGCGTGGGCCAGTATCGCATCATCTATGCTCCATTTGACCAGCTTCTCTTTCTGCTAGTAGTCACGGTGGGGCGGCGTCGAGACGTTTACGAAAGGCTGAGGAAGAAATTCAGCAGAGAAAGACTGTTGGCCATGATTGCCGACCGCGAGCACTGAGCGTCCAGACCCTCGTACCCCCCCGGAACCAGTAAGAATCCATGCGCAGAGCACGAGGAGAAATACCACAAAGGCGCAAAATGGGCTGATAAGAAACACTTGGGCACTCTCAAGCGCCAGCTCAAGCGTGAGCAAGGATTCGGAAACGAGTCCGAAGTCGAGCGCTACCGCACGCTGATCAAGGAGTACGAGGCAGCGATGAAGCGGAAGAGGCTCCCACGGAAGCCGGTGGAGTAGGGCGGGTGGAAGTTCCTGTGGTGTTGCGGGTCCAGTGGGACTGAACTTGACGAAGACGGTTGCTGGCTCACTCAAGCGCCGGAGTGTAGAGAGCGCCGCGCATTCCTGACTCCAATGAGTACTCCCACGAAAGGGATAAGGTACAATAGGCTGAAGGGGGCTAAGACACAGAAAAGTATCGTCAACCACAGGGGTTGCCGGAGGTATCTAGATAACCGGAACACGAGATAAATAAAGATTCCCTTGAAGAACAAGGTGAGTATCACGCCCAAGCCTAGAAGGTCTTCCTGGGTCTCCGCTGCGGCCAGCACGCTAATTAGTCGAAAGCTTAAATTGACCCCCACAAGTGTAAAGAATCCCAAAAGGAAGAAGTTTCTTTCCTTGCTGAGGGCTCTATCGCTGGCCCACTGTTTGGCAGCGGGAGATTCCGAGATGACCCGACCGCGGTCAAAATCATAACCACAATCACAGAGTTTGGCTGTTTCGGGATTTACCAATCCACAGTGCGGACAAGCAGTCATCCCGTCCCCCTGAGGCTAACCAAGA
>Ga0194119_10013594_pt1 | contig 10108 bp, 5 predicted proteins | sample TA2MahC100mmetaG_FD_148620 | JGI IMG/M metagenome (GOLD analysis project Ga0194119, IMG submission 148620) | Freshwater microbial communities from Lake Tanganyika, Tanzania - TA2015018 Mahale Deep Cast 100m | ecosystem: Environmental > Aquatic > Freshwater > Lake | place: Tanzania: Lake... | reverse complement strand
CAGCCTGAAACCGTCGCGAATCAGGACATCGATGCCGGTCAAGACTCCGTTCGGCGCGGCGGCGCCGCCCACCCGTTCTTCACGGGGGTTCGGCGCGGTGGCTCGCGAACCATCGCGCAGAACCTCCGCGCCTACCCTTCGGGGAGAACCAGCGTCCAGAACACTCGAGATTGCAGCCGCCGCCACCGTAGCGACGCGACTGCGGAGAGGCGTCACGTCGCCGGTGCCATCAGGATGCAATCGGCTGGAGAGGAATATGACGTAGGAGTTCGAGGTGGGATCGACCCAGATGCTCGTACCAGTGAACCCGGTGTGGCCGAATGACGGCCCAACCGGGAACAGATCGCCGCGATTGCTCGAGAACGACGTGTCGATGTCCCAGCCAAGCCCGCGCACCGCCGTCATGCCGCGCGGCGTCTGCGGCGAGGTCATGGTCCTCACGGCCGCTTCCGACAGCACCCGCGTGGTGCCGATGCGGCCCTGGCCGAGGAGCATGCGCGCGAAGATCTTCAGGTCGCGCACGGTGCTGAACAGTCCGGCGTGCCCGGCAATGCCGCCCATGCGCCTCGCGGTGGGATCGTGCACGACACCACGCAGCGGCGCCGCATCCGGCCGCTTGCACGGCCACGCGTCCTGCTCGGCGCAGCGCTCGGTGGGCGCAATTCGCGGCAACAGCGACTTCGGCGGATTGAACCCGGTGTCCGTCATTCCCAGCGGGCCGAACACACGCGCCTTCAGGTACGCGTCGAGCGATTGTCCCGTGATGCGCGAGACGATGTCGCCAAGCAGGAAGTAGTTGATGTCGCTGTACACGAACGTCTCACCCGGAGCGGCCGTGGGCACTTCGTCTTTCGCCAGCTCGATGGCGGCATCGTATCCGGTCCACGGGTGCAGATCGACGTCGGGCCGCAGCCCCGAGACATGCGTCATCAGGTGGCGAATCGTAATGCCGCCTTTTCCGTATCGTTCGAACCCTGGAAGATGAGTCGCCACGCTGTCGTTGAGGCGGAGCCTCGCGTCGTCGATCAGCGTCATGACCGCAGTCGTCGTAGCCACGACCTTCGTCAACGACGCGACGTCAAACACCGTATCAAGGGTCATCGGCTCTTCGGCCGGAACCGTGGCTCGGTAGCCGAACGCTTTTTCATACAGCGTCTGATCGCTGGTCCCGGGCGAAGTCGAGGGGCCACGCCCGACGGCCACGACGGCGCCAGGGGTCTGCCTCGCGGCCATGGCGTCACGAACGAGGTCGTCGATCCGTGAAAACGCCCCGGAATTGGGCTGTTTGGCCTCGGCAACGGCAATGGATAACGCGGCGAAAGCGGCCACCAGTGGCGCGGGTCTCATGGGGCTAATATACTGGCGGAGTTGCGCCTCGCTGCGCAGCGTTGTTTCGTCCCGCCTCCAGCGGGGCTTATTGGAGATACCTGCAATGCGTGAATCGAAAACGTTCCTTTCCGCGGTGGCGCTGGTCGCCGCCCTGGTCGTACCGGCCCTCCCGGCCGCGGCACAGACCGGCCGTATTGGCGGACAGGTGAAAGACACCAGCGGTCAGCCTCTCAAGGGCGCGACAATCACCGCAGAAAACCCTGGAGCCTCACCGTCGTCCTTCACGGCCACGACGGACGACCGGGGCCGTTATTCGATCATCGGGCTGAAAACGGGCACTTGGAAGGTGACCGCGTCGGCTCCGGGGTTCGCGCCTTCGTCCGGCAACGTGCCGGTGCGCAGCCTCGGCGCGCCAATGCCCCCGGTCGACTTCAACCTCGCTCCCGGGGCCACTGGCCCGGCCGCCGCGCTGGCCGGAGTCAACACCAAGGAACTCCAAGGCGAAATCCAGAAGGCCATCGACATGGCCAACTCCGGCCAGCACGACGCCGCGATTGCCGCCTACCAGGCGATTCTCACCAAGACGCCGGCCCTGACGATGCTCAACGGCCAGATTGCCCAGGTCCAGCGTATGAAGAAGGACTACGACGGCGCCATCGCGTCGTACCAGAAGGTCCTGGCCGGCGACCCGAACAACGACAGGGTGAAGATCGAGATCGGCATGACCTATCTCGAGAAGAACGACTTCGCCAACGCCGAGAAGACGCTGCTGGAAGTCGCCGGCTCCCCGAGCGCGAACCGCGAAGTGTTCTACAACCTCGGGGAAGTGATGTTTGCCAAGGGCGAGACCGACGAAGCCGTCAAGCACTACCAGCGCGCCGTCGAGATGGACCCGAACTGGGGCAAGCCGCTCTTCAAGCTCGGGCTGGCGCGCCTGCAGAAGGCCGACACTGCCGGGGCCATCGAGTTCATGAACAAGGTGATCGCGCAGGACCCGAATTCGGCCGAAGCCGTGCAGGCCAAGGGACTTGTTGAGCAATTAAAAAAGGGGTGAGAGAGAACCTCGTTGCTCTGCTTCCGCAATGAGCTGATTGAGGTTGGGGTACGAAGGCTCGATTGACCGGGCCTTCCTCCACATTTCCACCGCCTCCCTGAACTTCCCTTCCCTCGCCGCGAGCGAGCCTTTCACCACCCACGGAAACGCGTAGTTGGGCTCGACGGTCGTCGCCTTGTTGAGCGCATCGCGCGCCACCATCACATTGCCGCGCTCGGCTTCGAGCCAGCCCTTGGATGCGTGATGCGACGCGACGTCAGGGAAGGTATCCAGGCTGACGATGTATTCATTCTGCGCCGCGCGGAGCGCCTCGCCGGCCGGGCCCGGCAGGTTGACGATGCCGAAGTTGGCGAGCACTTCGGCGGCCTTGACGCGCACGACGCGCGCCTGGTCGACGAGCCGCGCGAGGACCGGCGTGATGCGCTCGCGATTGCCGATCACTCCCAGCGACTCGACGGCCGCGGCCCGGACGATAGGTTCCGGATCGCTGGCCGCGCCAATCAACGCATTGAGGATGGCCGGGGTCAACTGCGCAACCACGGGCTTACGAGTGTCCGAACGCCCGCCAGAACGTCCGTCTGAACGCCCATCTGAACGCCCGTCTGAACGCCCGTACGACGTCTGCGTTTGCAGGGTGGCGGCGCGCTGCTGGCCGGATCGGCTCTGGGACACCAGTTGCCCGATGTAGTCGGCGGCGCTGGCGCGAATGATCATGCCTTCCGATCGATCGACGGCCAGGCGCGCGAGCTCGGGCAGCGTCGATCCGTCACCGGAGCCGGCGCGGTAGAGCACGTCGGCCATCCTGGCCGCCTTCGCCCGCCGCTCGCCATCACCCCACCGCTCGTTCATCTGGCGTGACGCCCACTCAGGGGAGCGATCGTCGTGGCACGTGGTACAGGCGTTGGGAATGCCGTACTGCGCGGTGCTCTCCGGCACCGGCGCCTGGAAGGTGTGATCGCGGCGCCGGGTCAGCAACCGCCAGTTCACCTCGCTCATGTGGCAGTTGATGCAGCGCGATCCTTCCGAGTCGGGGTTGTGAAACGTGTGCCGCTCGAGGCCGGCACCGGTGAACGACGGCCGTTGCGGATCCCTCTCCCGGTCCCACGCCGCCTTCGGCGTCGAGTGGCACTGCGTACACAACGCGTCGCCCTCGCGGGTCTCGTGGATGTTCACCTTCAGCGAGTATTCGTTCGATGACCCGTGCGCGACATGGCAGCTGGTGCAGGTGATGACACCCGCCTTGAAGCAGCCGCTCAGCGCCAGCGCCTGGGAGCGGTTGAAGCGGTTTGGCCGGCCGTCCGGCCAGAACTCACCTTGCAGGTCGTTTTCAAGAATCGGATCGCTGACGATGAACGGCAGCGCATAGTCCTCGTAGCGATCGCCCCCCTTGAAGCCGACGAACGTGTTCTTCTTGTTGCCATGGCAGTAGGCACACATGTCGTAGACGCGCCGTGGCTCGGCGCTGCGCACCGAAAAGATCTGGAGGATGTCGCTCAACTGCCGGTTCTGGTCGCTGTCGTCGTACGACGGCTTCAACGCCGGATTCTTCTCCCACGCGTCCATCAAGGTCGTGTGCCGCCGTCCTGGGCCGTGGCATGCTTCGCACCCGATACCCATCTCCGTCCACGTGGACCTGAACTTCTTCGCGTCGACGTCGTAGCCCTGCGCGATGTTGGTGCCGTGGCAATTGAAGCAGTTGGTGTTCCAGATCTGCCGGATGTCGTGGGCGCCGTCGGGAATCGGCGTGATCTCCTTCCAGTCCACCCACCGCTTGCTCTCGACGTGCCAGAAGATCGGCAGCACGTAGATGCGCCCTTCGGGGAGCATCGACAAGTAGCCCTGGTACCGCTTGGCGCCCAGCGTGTAATCCACGTTGAACGTTGCCGGCGTCCGCCCGCCAAGCGACACCGACACGAACGGCGTGCCGTTCTTCGTACCGAAGATGTACGAGCGATCGTGATCCGCGAACGTCGTTCCGTCGCGGAAGTCGCCGACGATCTTCGCTTCGGCGACCGGCTTGGTCATCTGGATGTGGAGCGAATTCGTCCACTGCGTGTGCGCGGCCTCGTGACATCGCGCGCAGGAGTCGGAGCCGAGATACTCGGAGTCGCGGGCTTGCGGGCTTGGGAGCGTAAGAGCCTGTGAACTTGGGGCGTGCGCAAAGCCGCTGGTGCTCCAATACACGCTGAGCGCGAGGAGCAGAAAAGCCAGCGACAGGGCTTGCGTGGCCCGAGTCACGTGGGAATTCTAGGGCAAAAAATAAGGGACCCGAACTCTGGGTCCCTTTCGAGCCAGCGGCCTAGTCAGCCTGGCTCAAAGCTAGTTGACTCCTGTGGGGGTCGCCCTCCTGCGCTAAACAGCCTCGGAGAACTAATCAACTGCCCCCTGTAGAGCAATCGACGTGCCGGACCTGGACTTCCCAAAATGGGCGGAATCCTGACCGACTGGGTGCGACTCGTCCCTCGAATCCAATGGTTTGAAAACAGCCTCTTCGGCTTCGTGGATCAGAGGCGTGAGCGAATCTCCCACAGGTCCGGGAAGACAGGGGTCATCAGGGTGGTGGCGAGGTACTGGGCCCCGGCGGATCCCCCGGTGCCGGCCTTGGCGCCAATCGTGCGCTGCACCATCTTCACGTGGCGATACCTCCACTCCTGGAGCCCCTCGTCGAGGTCGACCAGTCGCTCGCACATCGCGGCGTGCTGTGGATCGCGTCGGTACAGGTCGATCAGCGTCTCCTGCAATTCAGGATTCGGCTCGACGCGGGCGGTCACATCGCGCGACAACAGCCCGGCAGGCACCGCATACCCCTCGCGAGAGAGATAGGCGAGGAACGCGTCCCAGAGCGTGGCTTTGCCAAACCGCAGTTCCAGCGCCGCGCGCGCGCGTGTGCCCGGCGCAAACCGCTCGACGGCTCCCCGTGACTTGTTGCCCAGCACGAACTCGAGCTGGCGGAATTGATCCGACTGGAAGCCGCTGGCGGCCTCGAGGCGCGCGCGGAAGGACTGAAACTCAAGCGGCGTGATCGTCTCCAGGATGTCGAGCTGCGCGACCAGCACTTTGAGGATGGTCAGGACGCGCTTTAACGTGTGCTGCGCGCGGAACGGATCGCGCGCGTCGAGCAGCGCGATCACGTGGTCGATCTCGTGGAGCACCTGCTTGAACCACAGCTCGTAGACCTGGTGAATGACGATGAACAGCATCTCGTCGTGTTCGGGACCCTCGGAGCGGGGACGCTGCAGCGCCAGCAGATCATCGACGGCCAGGTAACTTCCGTAGGTGACGGATCGGTCCTGCATACTCGGTGATTATGCCTTGCTTGCTCTTCTCGGCGCGGCGTGGCAGCGCATCGGCGACTATGCCTGGGCTTCGGTGAGGCGATCAGGCGGGAGTGAGTGGATCCACGCGGTCTTCAACCGCGCCTTTCTCGATCGTCTTCGGCAGGGCGGCTACGATGTCGTCATGCCCGCGCGGCCGCCGGCATAATCGCCAAATAAAAAAGGCGGGGGGCGCCGGCGTAGCGCCTCCCCGCCTAACGACTCCCCCACAGGAGCCGAGCTCGGTCTTACCCTACCAGATGAACCGGAATCCGACGCGCGCCGTCACGGGCGCCAGGATGGCCGTCGGCAGCTGGTAGGCAGAGCCCGTCGCCCGGCTGATCGACTCGGACGCGTGGCTGTTGGTGATGTTGAACAGGTCGAGGAACGCGCGGATGCGAACGCGGTCGCTGAGATTGAGGGTCTTCTCGGCGCGCACGTCGAACACCGTGATGTTGTCTTCGCGGTTGGCGTCCATCGCTTCGGCGAACCCGGTGGTGCTGCCGGCGCTGGTGACCAAGCCGGCCGCCGACGGCAGGACGAACGTGCGGGCGTAGTTCTGGCCCGACTGGTGCCGCAGCACCGGCGAGAGGCGGATGCCCCACGGGCCGTCGTAGCTGCCGGTGGCCTTGAGGTTCCAGATGGTGCGGTCTTCAGCGCCGGGGTTGTTAGGGCTGCGCTTCACGCCGTTGGGGAAGTCGGTCATCAACGTGTAGGAGCCGCCGACCTGCCCCGACCAGCGGTTGCCGTAGCGCCTGTTGACCGAAACCTCTACGGTCTTGAAGCGACTCCACAGCGGGAAGTCGCCGCCCGAGGTGACGAACTGGGTGGTGTTGCCGGCCGACGCCGACGGGATGCCGAACATCTTGATGGTGCGGCCGCTCACCGTTTCGGTGAAGTCGAACGGCACCGTGAACGCCGACGGCGGCCGGTTCATCTGGCAGTTGAAGCAGGTTAGGTCGTCCTCGGTCTTGTAGACGAACCCGGCGCGCAGGCCCATCACGTCGGTCAGCTGCCGCTCCAGCCACACGCTGGCCTCGTGGGTGTAGGGCTTCTTCAGGTTCGAATCCAGCCGGATCGAGCCTTCGAGCGCTCGCGCCAACAGGGTTCCGTTCTCGCCCGGCTGCCAGCGGCGGTCGCCGTTGATGTCGTTCCAGGTCCACAGCTCCTGCTTGCCCGCGGTGTTCGGGTTGGCCGAGTCGCCAACGCCCACGCCGGGGTTGTGCCAGAAGAACCCGTAATTGGCCTTCAGCACCGTGCGACCGTCGCCGGCCAGGTCGAAGGTGAAGCCGACTCTGGGTGCCGCCACGTTCCACGTAAACAGGTCGGTGTGCGGGAACTTCTTGGCCGCCACGCTGACCGGGCCGACCGTTGCGGCCAGCTGTTCCTGTTCAGGCAGGAACGCCTTGTACGAGTCGAGGCGCAGGCCGGCGTTCAGCGTCATGCGGCCGGCGTTCCACGTGTCGTTGATGAAGAAGCCGGCGTGGTTGACCGACGACACCGCCATCAGGTCACCCTTCTTGCCGGCCTTCAGGTAGTCCACGCCGCGTGCCGTCGGAATCCTGAAGGACACCTGGCTCGACACGTTGTTGTTGTAGATGTGCTCGATGTTGCCGCCCACACCCTGTTCGAAGCCGTTCCAGCCCGTCTCCTTCAGCAGTTCGCCGCCGAATTTGATGGTGTGGCTGCCCCGGCCGGTGTCGAGGAAGTAGGTGGCCGCGCCGGTGTACTGGTTGCGCTCGCGGTCGAGCTGCCAGCGCCGCTCGGCGCCCACGATGGCGAGGGTGCCGACGTCACGGAAGAAATACTGCTGGTTGCTGTTGGCGATGAGCGGGAAGTAGTAGCCGAACGAACCGACGCGCGCCTCGACGTAGAGCTTGTCGCTGAGCGTGCCGTTCCACTCGCCTTTCCATACCCAGCTGCCCGAGTTCTGGCTGACCGTGGAGTCGATGTTCGGGTAGAGCGCGTTGTATACCAGGCGTGTCGGCTGGTGCTTCTGACCCCACTGGTAGTAGGCAATCAGCTTGTTCTTCTGGTTGGCCTGATAGGTCACCTTGCCGACTGGGTTCCACAGCTTGGTGTCGAAGGTCTTGTCGAACTGGAACAGCGGCTGCGCCACCGCGTTGAACTGCGTGCGGTAGGTGGCGAACCACCACGCCCGGTCGCGCTTGATCGGGCCGCCGACGTTGATGGCCGTGTCGTAGTAGCGGTCGATCTCGTTGCTGTGCGCGCGGATGCGGTTGCCTTTGAACGCCGTGCCGTCGATGTAGTTGGCGGGGATGTTCGAGCCCTGGAGCGAGTTGTTGTAATAGTCGAGGTAGTACTCGCCCGAGAACATGTTGCCGCCCGACTTGGCGATGAACTGGCTCTGCACGCCCGGGTTCGGCATCTCGGCCGACTGGCCGCTGGTGCCGAGGAACACCTCTTCAAGCGACGAGTAGTCGAAGTAGAAGCCGGCCGCGCCGGTCCCCTCGGTGGTGTTGATGCCCTCGATCAGCACGCGCACCTGGCCGGAAAAACCGTACGCGGTGTATCCGGTCTGCGTGCCGGCGCGGTTGCCGCCCACGTCAATGCGCGACATCTGCACCGACGGCGTCACCGCCAGCAGCGACCAGAAGTCGCGTCCGTTGGGAATCGACTGGAGCTGGTCGAGTTTGAAGCTCTGCACGACACGAGTCGTCGTCGTGTCAATCACGGGGGATTGGCCGCTGACCGTCACCGTTTCCTGCAAGGTCGCCAGGGCGAGCTCCGCGTTGATGGTGCCGGTAAAGCCCAGTCGAATCTCAATGCCTTCGCGACGGAGGGCATTGAAACCGGTCAGCTCGAATGCAACACTGTAGGTGCCCGGAGGCACGGCGGGAAAGCGGTAGTTACCGGCTTCCGACGTCACCGTGGTCTGCGGCTGAATCAACGCCGGGCTGATCGCCGTCACCGTTACGCCCGGCAGCACAGCGCCCTGTGCGTCCGTCACGCGGCCCTGAATCGTTCCCGTGCTGCTCGCGCCGCCGCCCTGGGCAAACGCGGACACACTAAACGTCAGCGCCACTAACAGGGCCGAAAGGCCCGTAGTCCAACGCCTCATGCTTTCCTCCCTCAACAGTTTGGGGGCCGCCCGTGGGGGACAGGTCCCGTGCAACAAACAACAACGACAACGAAACGAACGAATTGTACGAGCGAAGACACGAATACGGTCGGATATGCCGGAATGTATCCGGACGTCATCGCCAACTGTACAGGGACGAAGGGCTGAATTGCAAGAAAACGGGCTAAACGATCGTTCAGGTGTGAAAAACTGCGACTTTCGGCCCTAAAACCAAAGATGGTGCCTCGCCAGTGGCGGTGAATCAGCTGACGAAACGCGTGATCATCAGCCCCGTGAGGATGGCGCTGGCGCCGGCCAGTTGATCGCCCGTCACCGGTTCGCCGAGCCAGATGGCCGCCACGGCCATCGCCACCACCGGGATCAGGTAGCTGTAGACCGCGGTTCGTGGTCCGCCGAGCCGTTTCAATCCGGTGTACCAAATCCAGTAGGCCAGGTTGAGAGCGAGCGTGGCGGATGTCACCATCATCAGCCAGCTGAAACCTGACACCGCCTGCCAGTCGGTGCGAAGCAGCACCGGCAGGAGCGCCGCCACATAGAGCGACGCGCCAATCGAGAACGTCAGCGCGATCACGATCAGCGGGGAGTGGCGCCTGAGAATCGATTGTGACGCGACCGAGTAGACCGCCCAGCAAAGCACCCCGCCCAGCATCAACGCATCGCCGCGCCACGTCTGCCCGGTCAGGTCCAGCCCCTTCCCGACGACCAGGTACAGGCCGAACATCGCCACGCCAATGCCCAGCCAACGCAACGGGCGGATGCGCTCGTGGCCGGCGATGGCCGAGAGCACGGCGATGACGATTGGCGACATGCCGATGATCAGCGCGCCGTTGCCAATGCTGGTGCGCTTGACCCCGGCGACGAAACAGAACTGATAGAGGAATGTGCCGACGCCGCCCAGGAAGCACAGCTCGATCCAGTCGCGCCGCGACAGGTCCTTCAGCCGCTGGCGCGCGCTGGTCCCGAAGATCACCGCCAGGTAGACCGCGGTCGCCACGACCAGGCGCATCGCATTGAAGGGCCCCTCGGGAAAATCGGTGAGCGCAACCTTGACAACTGAAAAGTTACTGCCCCAGATGAGGACCATCAGGAGCAACAGGAAATCCAGGGGGGTCACGGCGATACAGTCTACAGTCGACCGTCGGCGGTTAAGAGTCTTCAGTCAGCAGCCGGCAGTCCAGTCAGCAGTCTGTAGTCAGATCAAAGAGAAAAGGCGGGCCCGACTGGGGCCCGCCTTTTTGACTGAGGACTGCCGAGTGGACTGCCGGCTGCTGACTGAAGACTCTTAACCGCCGACGGTCGACTGTTGAC
>Ga0194119_10013585_pt1 | contig 10112 bp, 10 predicted proteins | sample TA2MahC100mmetaG_FD_148620 | JGI IMG/M metagenome (GOLD analysis project Ga0194119, IMG submission 148620) | Freshwater microbial communities from Lake Tanganyika, Tanzania - TA2015018 Mahale Deep Cast 100m | ecosystem: Environmental > Aquatic > Freshwater > Lake | place: Tanzania: Lake... | reverse complement strand
CCAAGGCGGCGCACGCGTCGCTCGAGGCGCTGATCGTTTGGAACAAGGCGAACGCGCAGCAGGTGATGCCGTTCTTCGGGCAGGAGATCTTCGAGCAGGCGCAAGCCAAGGGTCCGCTCACCGAGGCGGCCTATACGAAGGCCCGGAACGCCGCGCGCCGGCTGGCGGGGCAGGACGGACTGCTGGCGACACTCGAGGGCGCGAAGGCCCACGGCACGCTCGATGCCGTGATCGCGCCGAGCATGTCGCCGACCTGGCCGACCGATCATGTGCTGGGCGACCACTTCGTCGGCGCCGGCTACGGCATGGCGGCCGTGGCCGGCACTCCAAGCATCACCGTGCCGATTGGCGACAGCCACGGCCTGCCGCTGGGGCTGACGTTCATGGGCCGTGCCTACGCCGAAGGCGAGCTGATCGGGTTCGCCTACGCCCTCGAGCAGGCCACGAAAGCGCGCAAAGCGCCGGCCTACACGCCGACGCTGGCGAGGTCACGAGGCCCTACGCCCCTAACCCCCTAAGCCCCTGTCTTACTTCGACGCCACCGCCGACCAGGTGCCGGTGGCCATGCCGCCGAAGTCGGCTTCGCCGGACATCTTCGCGCCGTCGATCTTGCCGGTGTAGGTAATCACCATCGGCGATCCCTCGTAGGCGATCGTGACGACCAGCGTCACGGTGCTGCCCTCAATCACGGCGCTGTCGTACTTGCGCTCGCCTTGCGCGCTCTTGCCGACCGCGACGACCTTGCCGTCTTCTTCGCGAATCTCGAGCACCGACTTGGTTTCGCTGATGGGCGACACGGTGGTCAGGTCCCACGTGCCGATGCCGGGCTTCTGCGCGTCGGCCGCATTCACGAATACCAACACTGCGAGCAATCCCACTGCAATCCGAACCGATTTGATCATGCCTTCTCCTTGAGGAAGTCAACGACGAGTTGTTCAGCAAAGTATCCATCATAGCCTCCACCGCCGGCCTGGCGCGCCGTAGCCTTGGCGGAGGCGGCTTCGACGAAGGCGCAGTGGCCACCGCCCGGAGTGATGACGGTCGTAATGTGCGAATTGTTCCGTACTTCGGCGGCGTCAAAGATCTCCGGCGGCACGAACGGATCGTCTGCGGCACTGAGAATCAGCGCCGGCCGCGCGACGCGGTCGATGACGCGCATCGCGCTGGCGCGCTGGTAGTAGTCGTTCGCGCCCTCGTATCCGGCATTCGGCGCGGTGTAGCGATCGTCGAACGCGCGGATCGACCATAGCTTCCACAATCCATCAATCCTGAACGCGCCCGGAAAGTGTTTCGACTTGCGGCGCATCCGTCCTTGCAGGTTCCGGCAGAAGTTCCACTCGTAGATCCGGTTCTGCGGGCGCTCGATCGCCTGCATGCAGGCTTCAAGATCGATCGCTGGAGAGACGGCGGCGACGGCCTTCACTTCCGGGATGCCGCTTGCGCCGAGCTCGCCCGCCAGCTTCATCGTGACGTTCCCGCCAAGCGAGTACCCCGCGACCATAAACCGTGACAGCCGGTCGCGTTCGATCAGCTCGTTCAGCACGAAGCGCGGATCGGCGGTGAGGCCCGAGTGATACAAGCCGCGCGACAGATGCTCGGTGCCGCCGCAGTTGCGCTGATTCAGCCGCACCACGTTGAAGCCGGCCGCCAACGCCTTGTCGGCCAGGCCCCGCATGTAGTGCGCCTCGCTCGACCCCTCGAGGCCGTGCAGCGCGAGCAGCGTCGGAGCGGCAGCGCGGTCGGGCTGCCAGTTGCAGTGGGCGAGCACGCGGGCGTCGGCGGCGACATCGAAATACCGGGCTTCGGCGGCGGGCAGGCTGGCCAGGGCGCGGCGTTTCGCCCACGCGTAGAGCGTCATCCGATGGCCGCCGGCCCCAACGGCCAACGGCTGGTAGGTTCCGGCTATTCCATGGGTTCCAGAAGGTTCCAAGGGCATCGTTCCGAGGGAAGCTCCAATTGTAGAATTGCCTGCTATGAAGAAGCTAACGCCGCTGGTCGTCCTGGGTTTGTCTGCGTTCGTCTCCGCGCAGGGTCTTCAGTACCCCAATACCCGCATGGTCGATCACGTCGACACCTATCACGGTGTCAAGGTGCCGGATCCGTACCGCTGGCTCGAAGACGACACGTCGAAGGACACTGCGGCCTGGGTCGAGGCGCAGAACAAGGTCACCTTCGCCTACCTGGAGAAGATTCCGTATCGTGCCCAGCTGGTGACGCGGCTCAAGTCGCTCTTCGACTACGCGAAGTTCGGCATGCCGCAACGCCGCGGCGAGACCTACTTCTTCTCGAAGAACGACGGCCTGCAGAACCAGAGTGTCTATTACATCCAGCGCGGCCTGAGCGGCACGCCGGAAGTCTTCATCGATCCGAACCAGTGGTCCGAAGACGGCACCGTCCGGCTGACGGCGTTCTCGCCTTCAAGGGACGGCAAGCTGGTGGCCTACGGCGTGTCACGCAGCGGCTCCGACTGGCAGGAGTACCGCGTGATGGACGTCGCGACGCGCAAGCCGACGAGCGATCGCATTGAGTGGGTCAAGGTGTCGAGCATCGCGTGGCGCGGCCAGGGCTTCTATTACAGCCGCTACCCGGCGCCGGAGAAGGGCAAGGAGCTCTCCTCGATCAACGAAGATCACCAGGTCTATTACCACCGCCTGGGCACCCCGCAGTCGGCCGACGAACTGGTGTTCCGCGACCCCAGGAACCCGCAGCGCTTCCACACGCTCGGCACCACCGAAGACGAACGCTTCGCGGTGCTGGATGTGTCGGATCGCGGCACCGGCAAGCAGGGCAACGCAGTGTTCGTGCAGGACCTGTCGAAACCGGGCTCGACGTTCACGCCCTTGATCCCGGACATCACCGACGACACCTACAGCGTGCTCGAGAGCGTGCGCGGCGAGCTGCTGGTGTTCACGGACCAGGACGCCCCGAACGGCAAGGTGGTGCGCATCGACCCCGCGAATCCGGGGCCGGCCAACTGGAGGGTGATCCTCGCCGAGAAGCCCGACACCATCGACAGCATCGCGGTCGCGGGCGGCAAGGTGATTGCGACCTACATGAAGGACGTGGCCTCGAAGGCCTACGTGCACAGCCTCGAGGGCGCGCTCGAGAACGAAATCGAGTTGCCGGGCCTGGGCAGTGTCAGCGGCTTCAACGGCCGCATGGACGACACCAGCCTGTTCTACACCTACTCGTCGTTCAACTATCCGTCGACGATTTTCCGCTACGAGGTGGCGGCGCGCAAGAGCGCGGTGTTCCGGGCGCCGACCATTCCCGGCCTGGACGTCAATCAATACGAGACCAGGCAGGTGTTCGTCACCAGCAAGGACGGCGCGAAGGTGCCGATGTTCCTGGTGCACAAGAAGGGCCTGGTGCTCGACGGCAACAACCCGACGCTGATGTACGGCTACGGCGGCTTCAATATCGCCACCACGCCCGGCTTCAACTCGCTGCGCATCGCGCTGCTCGAGCAGGGCTTTGTGTATGCCAGCGTCAACATGCGCGGCGGCAGCGAATATGGCGAGGCGTGGCACGACGCCGGCACCAAGCTGAAGAAGCAGAACGTCTTCGACGACTTCATTGCCGCCGCCGAGTGGCTGGTCGCCAACAAGTACACCAGCCCGGCGAAGCTGGCCGCGCAGGGCGGCTCCAACGGCGGCCTGCTGGTCGGCGCGGTCATCAACCAGCGGCCCGAGCTGTTCCGAGCCGCCATTCCGCAGGTCGGCGTCATGGACATGCTCCGCTTCCATAAGTTCACGATCGGCTGGAACTGGATTGCCGACTACGGTTCGAGCGACCACCCCGAGGAGTTCAAGGCGCTCCACGCGTATTCGCCGCTGCACAACATCAAGGCGGGGCAGAACTACCCGGCAACCCTGGTGACGACGGCCGATCATGACGATCGGGTGGTGCCGGCGCATTCGTTCAAGTACGCCGCGACGCTGCAGAAGGCCGCGAGCCAGGCCAACCCGGCGCTGATTCGCATCGACACCAAGTCGGGCCACGGCGCCAGCAACGTGACCAAGCAGATCGAAGCGACCGCCGACATTTACGCATTCATCATGTTCAACCTCGGAGTGACTGCGAAGTTCTAAGGGAGGAAGGGATGACACGGTTCATCGGAGTTGTGCTGGTTGCGTTGATCGCGTCGGCCACGGTGTCGGCGCAGACGCCGGCTTCGAAGCTGGCCGACTACAAGAAAGAGGCGGTGCGCGGCGTGGACGAGATGTCCAAGCTGGCGCAGGAAATGGTCGACTCGGTCTTCAGCTTCGGCGAGCTCGGCTTCCAGGAGTTCGAAACGTCGAAGTACCTGACCGCACAGCTCGAGAAGTACGGCTTCACCGTGCAACGCGGCGTGGCCGGCATTCCGACGGCGTGGGTGGCGAAATGGGGCTCCGGCAAGCCGGTGATCGCGCTCGGCTCCGACATCGACGGCATTCCGCAGGCGTCCCAGAAGCCCGGCGTGGCGTATGCGGATCCCATCATTGCCGGGGCTCCCGGTCACGGTGAGGGCCACAACACCGGCATGCCCCTCAACGTCGTCGCGGCCATTGCCGTGAAGCGCATCATGGAGCGCGACAGGCTGCCCGGCACGATCATGCTGTGGCCGGGTGTCGCCGAAGAGCAGCTGGCCACCAAGGCGTGGTACGTGCGCGAAGGCGTGTTCAAGGACGTCGACGTGGTGCTGTTCACGCACGTCGGCAACAACCTGGGCGTGTCGTGGGGCGAAGGCGGCGGCACCGGCATGGTGTCGGTCGAGTACACCTTCGAAGGCGAGACGGCGCACAGCGCCGGCGCTCCCTGGCGGGGCCGCTCGGCGCTCGACGCGGTGGAGCTGATGAGCATTGGCTGGCAGTACCGGCGCGAACACCTGCGCCTGCCGCAACGGTCGCACCACGTCATTACCAACGGTGGCGACCAGCCCAACGTGGTGCCGCGCAACGCCAGCATCTGGTTCTACTTCCGCGAAATGGACTACGAGAACATCAAGCGGATGTGGGAGGCGGGCGATGCCATCGCGCGCGGCGCCGCGCTGATGACCAACACCACGATGACGTCGCGCATTCTCGGCGCAGCGTATCCACAGCACATGAACAAGGCGGTCGCCGAGGCGGTGTACGAGAACATCAAGACCGTCGGTCTGCCGGCCTGGAGCAACGAGGACCAGACCCTGGCCAGGGCGCTGCAAAAGGAGCTTGGCAACGCCTCGCAGCCTGGCCTGGCCACGAAGCTCGATGAGATTGGCAAGCCCGATCCCGAGCGCCCGCAGACCGGCGGCGGCTCCGATGACATCGGCGATGTGTCGTGGAACTATCCGACCATCACGCTGCGATTTCCCTCGAATATTCCCGGCCTGCCGGGTCACAACTGGTCCAGCGCGATTGCCAGTGCCACGCCAATCGCGCACAAGGGCGTGGTGGCCGGCGCCAAGGTGCAGGCGATGACGGTGCTGGACCTGTTGACGAAGCCAGAACTGGTCCAGGCGGCGTGGGATTACTACCGAAACGTCCAAACCAAAGACGTCAAGTACATCCCCTTGATTCGTCCCGACACGCCGCCGGCGATTCACCTGAACAAGGGAATCCTCGAGAAGTACCGCGAGCAGATGCAGAAGTTCTATTACGACCCGACGAAGTTCAAGACCTACCTCGATCAGCTCGGCATCAAGTACCCGACGGTGCGCACCGGGACGCAGCAGTGAGAGACACGTGCCACGAAGACTCGTGCGCGGTGTCTCCGTGGCGCATTTGTATAGTCAGGAGACGGGAATGAGGCGTGCAACAGCAATTGTCGTGATGCTGGTCCTGTCCGTCTGGGCGCCGCCGATGGCGGCGCAGGACAGGCTGGCGCAGCAGAAGGTCGATGCGGTCAGGGGCGTCGACGAAATGGCCAAGCTGGCGCAGGAGATGGTGGATTCCGTCTTCAGCTTCGGCGAGCTTGGCATGCAGGAAGTCGAGACGTCGCGATATCTCACCGCACAGCTCGAGAAGTTCGGCTTCAAGGTGACCCGCGGCCAGTCGGGGATTCCGACCGCCTGGGTGGCGACCTATGGATCCGGCAAGCCGGTGATTGCGCTGGGCTCCGACATCGACGGCATTCCGCAATCGTCTCAAAAACCTGGCGTGGCCTACTTCGACCCGATCATCGAGGGCGCGCCGGGACACGGCGAAGGCCACAACACCGGCGTGCCGCTCAACATCATCGCGGCGATCGCCGTGAAGCGCATCATGGAGCGCGACAAGCTGCCGGGCACGATCATGCTGTGGCCGGGCGTGGCCGAGGAGCTGGTGGCGTCGAAGGCGTGGTTCGTCCGGGACGGCATGTTCAAGGACGTCGACGTCAACCTGTTCACCCACGTCGGCGCCAATCTCGGCGTCGGCTGGGGCCAGCAGGGCGGCACCGGCCTGGTGTCGATCGAGTTCACGTTCGAAGGCGAGACCGCGCACAGCGCCGGCGCGCCGTGGCGCGGCCGTTCGGCGCTCGACGCCGTTGAGCTGATGAACATCGGCTGGCAGTACCGGCGCGAGCACCTGCGGCTGTCGCACCGCTCGCACTCGGTAATCACCAACGGCGGCGACCAGCCGAACGTGGTGCCGAGGAACGCCAGCATCTGGTTCTACTTCCGCGAGATCGATCAGCCGAACATCAAGGCACTGGTCGACACCGGCATCAAGATGGCCGAAGGCGCGGCGCTGATGACCAACACCAAGATGACCTATCGCATCCTGGGCACCGCCTACCCGCGCCACTTCAACAAAGCGGTCGCCGAGGCGATGTACGAAAACATCAAAGTCGTCGGCCTGCCGACGTGGAGCGACGCCGATCAGACGCTGGCCAAGGCGCTGCAGAAGGAGATCGGCAACCCCACGCAGCCGGGTCTGGCCGTGAAGCTGGGCAACATGGGCCAGCCGCAGCCGCTCGAGAACAATACCGGTGGCGGCTCCGACGACATCGGCGACATCTCCTGGAACATGCCGACCGTCACGCTCAGCTACCCCGCCAACATCCCCGGCCTGCCCGGCCACAACTGGTCGAGCGGCATTGCCAGCGCGACGCCAATCGCGCACAAGGGCGTGGTGGCCGGCGCCAAGGCGCAGGCGATGACGATGCTGGACCTGTTGACGAAGCCGGAGCTCGTGAAGGCGGCGTGGGCGTACTTCAACGACGTGCAGACCAAGGACCACACCTACACGCCGTTCATCACCAAGGACACGCCGCCGCCGACGCACTTGAACAAGGCCATTCTCGACAAGTACCGCGAGCAGATGCGGCAGTACTACTACGACCCCACCAAGTACTCCACCTACCTGGATCAGTTAGGGATCAAGTACCCGACGGTCAAACAATGAATTGAAGATTGGGCGATTGCTTGATTCCTTGACTGTTGGGTGATTCGGCGATTGTCGATTGCCAAGTTATTCTGGCGATTGTTCAATTGGCAATCGCCCAGTCTTCAATTGCCGCGTCGCCCAGTCTTCAATTCGTCAGGCTCCACTCCTGAGGTATTTCGCGACGGCGCCGACCAGGCGCTCGATCTCCTCCGGCGTGTTGTAGAAGTGCGGTGACGCACGCAGGCCGCCGCGATCGCCGCCGCCGCGGCCGGCGGTGCCGATCTTGTCGTTCTGGTACAACAGCGCGCCGAGTTTCTGCGCGTTCAGCGCGCCCGGTTGGAATGACACCACGGCGGCGTTAAGTGCCGGGTTCGGCGACGTCCAGACTTTCACGTCCGGCAGCCTCGACAAGCCGGCAATCAACTGGTTGGCCAGGTCACGCGATCGCTTCTCGATTGCCGGGCGCCCGACCTTGGTTTGAAATTCCAGCGCTTCCCTGAACGCGATCATCGTCGCCTCATCGCGCTGACCGAAGCTCTCGAAGGTCTGTGAAATACCGACCGCGCCCGGATAGGCGCTGTAGATCGACGGCCAGATGTTCTTGTGCTGGCGGGTGTTGATGTAGAGCACGCCGCACTCGCGGGCCCCGCACGGCCACTTGTGCGCACTGCCGGTGTAGAAATCCGGCGACATGTCCGCCAGGTTCACGTCGAGCAGGCCGAACGACTGCGCCCCGTCGACCAGCGACATCACGCCGCGCTGGCGTGCCAATGCGCAGAGCTCCTTCGCCGGGAACAGGTCGCCGACCGAGCTCGACAGATGCGTGAACGTGAGAATCCTGGTCTTCGACGTGATGGCCTTGCGATAGGCGTCGAGGTAGTACTCCATGCCCGGGTGCGGGTTCACCTGCGGGATGGTGACGACGGTAAAGCCGAAGCGCTTGGCTTTTTCGTTCCAGGCGGTCAGGTTGCTGGGGTGATTGTCCTGGAAGACGATCACTTCGTCACCGGCCTTCAGATCAAGCCCGCTCGACACCATGTTGTTGGCCTCGCTGGTGTTGCGGGTGATGACGATCTCTTCCGGCGTGACGCGGAGGAACGCAGCCAGCGTCTTGCGCAGGTTCTCTTTCTCACCGCCCAACCGCGCCCGATTCTGCGCCGACGGGTCGCGATCGACGCTGTCGCTCTCACGCTTGAGCGCTTCGAGCACCGGGCGCGACGCGGGGCAGAGGTTGGCGGCGTTGAGGACGCCGAGGTCCGGCGGCATGACGAACTGGGCGCGCACCGACTTCCAGAACGCCTCGCCCGTTCCACCAATCGCCGCGGACGACCCGTTCGCCTGCCCGTACTCGCGGGCCCAGACCGGGTCGGTAAACAGCGCCGCCGAACCGCCGACAGCGAACAACCGGGCGAAATCACGACGGGACACGGATGCAGCCATGAAGACCTCCGCGGTGATTATAGGGCCGGAATCAATTCACATGCGCTCATCGCCTGACGGTCCGTAGATCGACGGCACCGGCACCCCCAGCATCCTGAGATAGACCGTGAACTGGCCGCGGTGGTGAATCATGTGGTTCAGCACGAAGTTGCGCATCACCGCCATCTTCGGCATCGTGAACACCTCCCTGCCGCCGGCGCGCAGCGTCCACGGCGCCAGGAACTCACCGTCGATTTTGCCCACCAGGTGCCTGCGGCCTTCCTTGAGGTAGGTGTCGAACTGCGCCAACACCTCGGCCCGATTCGACGGGCGCGCGTACTCCGGCGGCCGCGGCGTGGTCATCTCGATGCCTGACTGCGTCATCGTGATGGTGGCCCATTGCGGCATCTCGGTGAGGTGTTCGGCGAGTCTGCCGAGGGTGACGCTGGTGGGGTGGGGCGTGAAGTCGAACTGACCGTCGGGCACTCGCTCGAGTGCCCGGCGGGTCAGCCCCATTTCACGATCGAATTCCGGAAGGAGAGCGTCGATGAGCGGCACAGCCGCCCATTCTAGAACCGTTTCTTGAAGAAGCCGTCGAAGGTCTTCTCGAGATGCCTCCCGAAGTGCTTGTCGAAATCCGCCCCGACAGCGATCTCGAAATCCCTCTTGAAGTTGCGGGCGAATGACTCGACCCGCCGGCGCCGATTCATCCAGCCGCGAAGCACGCCATTGCCACCTTCGATGCTGTCGTGATCGGCCCCGGCCGCTTTTCACGAGCCTGATGCCGACGCTGCTGGTCGATGGCGTGGCAGAGGTGCTGTCGTCGGTGAAGGGCCCAATCGTCGTCGTGAGCAACCGGTTGACCAAGGGGCAGGGTATGCGCGATTTCATCCGCCGCCGATGACGTCGCGTGGGTCTCGCAGACCATTGGCCGCACGGTCGACGTGCTGATCGCCAACCAGGGTCAGCCCTCGACGCTGGCGATCGATCGCTACGCGGCGGAAGACAAGCATCCGTGGCCGCTCGGCACGCTCGATCCCGCCACGGAAGTGGTGGTCGGCGACTGCTGGCGGACCGACATGGCTCGGCACGACCGCCAGCGGCTGCCGTATGCCGTGTGGTCGGTGCTGTCGCGGCGGCTGCTCACCTGACCACGACGCACATTCCGCGCTGCTCGCGATGATGCAAGAGCCGATGCAGCGGCGCTTGTGAGCCGCCTTGGTTTGCTTCGCTTTCGGCATGGCGGTTCTGGCTGGTTGCGAGGGCGCTTTCATGGTGAGCGCGCGCTCGATGATCTTCCTGAACATCGCGCCGGTGTCGCCGCTCTTGGCCGGCGGGTTCGAGGTCCACAGCTCAGGCGTGCGT
>Ga0194119_10013583_pt1 | contig 10113 bp, 6 predicted proteins | sample TA2MahC100mmetaG_FD_148620 | JGI IMG/M metagenome (GOLD analysis project Ga0194119, IMG submission 148620) | Freshwater microbial communities from Lake Tanganyika, Tanzania - TA2015018 Mahale Deep Cast 100m | ecosystem: Environmental > Aquatic > Freshwater > Lake | place: Tanzania: Lake... | reverse complement strand
ATGCCGTCCCGTCCGGTAGCGGAGCCCACGATCAGTACGGGGTTTCCTTCGCCTTTTGCCGTGGCGCTGACGGTTTTATCGTGTTCGACGAGGCCTACCGACATGGCGTTAACCAGAGGATTGCCGGTGTAGCAATCCTCAAAATAGATCTCGCCGCCCACTGTCGGAACGCCGAACGAATTGCCGTAGTCGCCGATTCCCCTTACCACACCGTCTACCAGATATCGCACCCTTGGATCTTTCGGCGAGCCGAACCGCAGGGAATTCAGAGAAGCTATCGGGCGGGCTCCCATGGTGAAAATATCGCGATGAATGCCTCCTACGCCGGTTGCGGCACCTTGATAGGGTTCGACTGCAGATGGGTGGTTATGCGATTCGATCTTGAAAGCTATGGCAAGATTGTCGCCGATATCGACAAGGCCGGCATTTTCCTCGCCTGCGCCGGTAAGCAGAGCTTCACCTTCTCTCGGAAGGGTTTTAAGAACGGCGATCGAGTTTTTGTAACTGCAATGCTCCGACCACATGACCGAAAAAATGCCGAGCTCTGTAAAAGTCGGGGTTCTTCCGAGAATGCCAAGTATTTTTCCGTATTCTTCGGCGTTAAGACCATGTTCTTCAGCCAATCGGAGCGTGACTTCTGGTTCGGTTTGTTTCATAACGGACGATAAACGTTTCGATGGTGTCAGGGCTGCTGCCCGTGACAGTTTTTGTATTTTTTTCCGCTGCCGCAGGGGCAGAGGTCGTTGCGTCCGGTTTTCGGCTCCGCCTTTACCGGCTGTTGCGGTGTTTCCCCCTGTTCGGCATCGCTTTGGCCGGCATGTTTGTAGACGCTTTCGGCTTCCTGGTGGCGGGCTACGAGTTTTTCCTGCCGCAGAGCCTCCTTTTTCTGCCGCGCTTCAATCTCTCTGGCCTCGTCCGGATTTACCGGGAACAGCTTGAACGCAAGCGAAAGGGTTTCAAGTTCTATTTCCTGAAGCAATGCCACAAAAAGTCGGTAAGCCTCCTGCTTGTATTCCAGAAGAGGATCCTTCTGGCCGTATGCCCGAAGATTGATGCCCTCCCTGAGAGAGTCAATTTCCCTGAGATGTTCGCGCCATTTTTTATCGATAACGCTCAGCACGGCATATTTTTCGATCTGTGCCATGATCTCTTCCGGAATTTCCTCTTCCTTGCGCCGGTAAAAGCCCAGAGCGGTCTCATAGAGCCTGTCGGCTATTCCCTTGGCTCCTTCACGGTCGAACAGATCGCTTTCCGGGTGGAACTCGACCGACAGCTCCCGGAGCAACCGTTCTTCAAGTTCTTCAGCATCGAATTCTTTATCGTATTTGCGCACCACCATATCACAGTAATCACGAAGCAGATCGAAGATGTCGCTCGAAAGGCGATCTTTCTGCAGACCGTTTTTCCTTCTTGTATAGATGACATCGCGCTGCTGGTTCAGCACATCATCGTATTCGAGCAGCCGTTTCCGGATAGAGAAGTTCTGTTCCTCGACCTTTTTCTGTGCGCGTTCGATGGATTTGGTGATCATGGAGTGCTCGATCACGTCGCCCTCCTCATGGCCGAGTCGGTCCATTACCGAAATCACCCGGTTGGAGCCGAACAGGCGCATGAGCTCATCTTCGAGAGAAACGAAAAAAACCGATTCGCCCGGATCGCCCTGGCGTCCGGCGCGTCCTCGCAGCTGACGGTCGATGCGGCGTGATTCGTGTCGTTCGGAACCGAGAATGAAGAGTCCTCCAAGCTCCCGTACTCCAAGGCCGAGCTTGATGTCTGTGCCGCGTCCGGCCATGTTCGTCGCAATGGTAACCGCGCTTTTCTGGCCCGCAACAGCCACGATTTCTGCTTCGCGGGCATTCTGTTTTGCATTAAGCACGCTGTGCGCGATGCGTTTGGCTCGAAGCATTCTCGAAAGCGTTTCCGAAACCTCCACGCTGGCCGTGCCGACGAGCACCGGTTGACCCTTTTTCTGCAGCTCCTCGACTTTTGAAACTATGGCGTTGTATTTTTCCCTGCGGGTCTTGTAGACCAGATCATCCATATCCCTGCGGACCACCGGTTTATTGGTGGGGATAACCACAACATCGAGCTTGTATATTTCGTAGAACTCGGATGCCTCGGTTTCAGCCGTACCGGTCATGCCGGCCAGCTTTTTGTAAAGGCGGAAAAAGTTCTGGATGGTGATGGTGGCCATGGTCTGCGTTTCGCCTTCGATCCTGACGTTTTCCTTGGCCTCGATTGCCTGATGCAAACCGTCACTGTAACGGCGGCCCGGCAGGATTCGTCCGGTGAACTCATCGACGATCATCACCTTGCCCTCCTGCACCACATATTCGTCGTCGCGTTCGAAAAGCGAGTAAGCCTTGAGAAGCTGACTGATGTTATGCAGACGCTCCGAACGGTCGGCGAAAAGCCGGTAAACGGCATCCTTCTGCTTGACTTTATCGGCAGGGGAGAGTGACGGATCGCTTTCGATGGTCGCGATTTCAGAACCGACGTCCGGAAGAAGGAAAAGATCGCGATCCTGATGGCTGAATCTGCTCAGAAAATCCCGTCCTTTGTCGGTGAGGTCTATGGTGCCGCCTTTTTCGTCGACGGCGAAGTACATCTCGTCGTCAACTTCATGCATGCGGCTTGCGTTATCCTTCAGGAACTCGTTTTCGGTACTCTGAACCAGCTTTGCCATTCCCTGCTGGGAGAGCATCTTGATGAAACGGCTGTTTTTAGGCTGCCCGCGCTTGACACGCAAAAGGGCCAGACCGGCATCGAAATCGTCCGGCTTTGTCCTGAGAGCGGATTCCGCCTGCGAAAGGCAGGATGCGACAAGCTGCTGCTGCGCCCGCACCAGTTGCTCGATCCAGGGCTTTATTTCCTGAAACTTGCTGTTGTCGGCGTTAGGTACCGGTCCGGAAATGATAAGCGGCGTTCTTGCCTCGTCGATGAGTACGCTGTCAACTTCATCGACGATTGCGAAATAAAAATCGCGATGTACCATCTCATCCATGGTGCCGGCCATATTGTCGCGAAGGTAGTCGAATCCGAATTCGTTATTCGTGCCGTAAGTGATATCGCAAAGGTACTGCTGCTTTCTTTCGAAAGAATGCATTGAATTGAGTATGACGCCGACGCTCAGGCCGTGATATTCGAAAACAGGCGACATCCACTCCTTGTCGCGCTGTGCCAGGTAATCGTTCACCGTTACCACATGAACGCCGCGTCCTGTAAGCGCATTGAGGAAAACGGGCAGAGTCGATACAAGGGTTTTTCCTTCGCCGGTCGCCATTTCGGATATTTTGCCCGAATGCAGCACCATACCGCCGATCAACTGCACGTCATAGGGCACCATGTCCCAGATCATTTCGTGCCCCATTACCATATAGGTATGGCCTTTAAGGCGTCGGCAGGTGTCTTTTACCAGAGCGAACGTTTCCGGAAGAATCTCGTCGAGCATCGAAGCAGTCGCCTTTTCATACTCCAGGGAGAGGCTTTCGAGCTCGTCGTTGATACTGTCGGCCTTGTCGAGATCGATATCCGGATTTCCGAGAGCGGAGTATAATTCTCTTTTCTTTTCCTCGAACGGCAGGAGCGCGCCGCGAACCTTGTTGCGGATCTCCGTACCCTTCGCCTTCAGCTGATCATCCGACAGCGTTTCGAATGAGCGCTGCAGTTCATTGATGCTCTGGACGACCGGCTGGAGTTTTTTAATGTCTTTATCGTGTTTTGAACCGAATATTTTTTCAAAAATTTTCAGCATTCTGTTCTTGGCTTTCCGCTTGGGTTCCGGACAGGTTATAAAACGTGTTAGATAATTGTTTTCTAAGGTATTGAATTACCTTCTGAGAAAAAAGTTGTCGCATAAGAAAAATAGGTTGCCGGTCTTGCTCCTGTTACGTGTGAAGCTGTCTCTCTGACCGGACACCGACATGCCGGCCCCTAAGCCGTATTGAGTCCCTTCACCCTCCTTCTCCAGCAGTGGAAGAGCAGATGTCCGGCGTATCCGGCCATTTCGGGGTTGATGACAGAGCGGATTTCCCGCTGCAGCTCCATATAGTTATTGACTGTCAAAGGCATCGCAGCTCGTTTGAGACCGAACCATTCATAGAGGTACTGACGGACATGCGTATCGATGGGAAACGCATCGAACCGGCCAAGCCCGAAAAGGGCAATACAGTCGGCGATTTTCGGCCCGATTCCGTCATATTGGCATAATTCCGCCCTGATGCTCTCCAGAGACCGATCCGGAGAAGCGAGTTTCCGGAAATCCAGTTCGCCGGAAGCCACTGCCCCTGCCATGTTTCGGACGTTAACGGCTCTTCTGCAGTTGTTGTTCGTGCATATCCGGAGATCTTCGGAATGAGCCGACGCAATCCTTTCAGGCGAAGGAAAAGCATAGTTCGTGTGACGGGTTCCTTCGAAGGAAAATGAAACAGGATCGCCGAAAACCCTGCAGATCTCTCCGATCTGGCGCCGGATAATCGGCATGCCGATTCCCTGTGCACACATAAATGTTACTGCGGTTTCAAAAGGGTCCTGACGGAGGACTTTCAATCCGTAGAAATCCTGTACCATAAGTGCTATATCCCTGTGGAGAAAACGGAAAACGGGTTCCATAATAATTCGTTCATTTATGTCAAGACTCAGGTAATATTCCGCCCATTTATTCAGAGGCAATCCTTCTAATTCATCTCTGTCGGAATAGATGGATAAACACGACGTATCCATTGATTTAATAATGACCGGAGACCCATGTATTACCGATACATAATAGGGATAATGACTGCGATACATTTCCCATCTGAATGTTTGTCCGCTGAATAAAGTATCATGCACTGATACCGTAAAATCTGATGATATTATAGCACTGTAACGGTAACCATGGTCGCTGTTATTCATAATGCGAAACTTGATGTGAGAATAATAGAAAAAGTTGATGTAATTGTATATAAGTAATTATAATAAAAGAATATAAAAGTTTTGGTTAAAATGCTTGAAGTCTTTTTTATGTGGCAATAAAGACAAAATGTATTATGATTAATGCAATAAAAAAAAGATATAAAAAATAATATTAAGAGGTAATAAAAAACCCGTTAAAATCAGGAGTATACTTTGTATATGGTGTTGATAACATCAATTTCAATCTAAAATATCAGATTTTAAACGATTAAATTATTTTTTAGGGTGTAATCTTTCAGTGGGTATTGTTCTTCGAAAAAAATGCAATTCAAGTGTTCATTCAGTTTGATAAGCAGCGGTATAAATAAGATGGTGAAGTCTTTTTATGCCATGTCTTTCCGGTAACGCATCGTGCGTCAAGGCGTGTTTTCTGAAAAGATTGGCATGGATAACGTTAACGCATAGACGAGGGCCGGCAAGGATATATCGCCGAAAGATTAGCTGAAGAAGCATTGCCTGGCAATTGCTTTTATCCGGATCCGCTCAACGATCAGCATTGCTGAAAGCGGACCTCGGCGCAGGTTTATGTTCGTCTGGTTATTAATCCGGCATTCAAGCAGGTGACTTTTATCTATAATTCAAGCACCATTAAGTATGCTGCATATGCACCGAGGCTTGGTATGTATTTGCTTGCCGGATTAATATCTCCGGGAAAGAGAGAATAGGATGTGCGTTATAAAAGCAGATCGAAATAATGATCAAGAGAGTCCTGTGGAGCTTCGTTCACCCGGATAAGTTCGAATGTGCGGTTTCCTGCAGCAGGCACAATAAGCGAGAGAACCGCAATCTCCGCAACGTCGCTTCGGTCGATCGAGCCGGTTATCCGGTCGCCGGTATCGAGCAGCAGCCTGTGCCGCATGGGGGGTCCGTCAAGCAGTCCGCCCGGCCGTATGATGGTATATGCATGCCCTTCGTCCTGAAACTGTTCCCGGACGCCGTTTTCGCCTTCGAGCTTCATATCGAGCACCTTGCCGTATTTGTTGAGTGGATGGTCGGGTTTGGTGACAGCAAGCGAACTGATAAGGATAAACCGTTTCACGCCGCTCCGCTTCGCCATAGAGGCAAGCAGTATCACTGCGTCGCGGTCGATAGCCGATGGAGGCGGCGCTTCGGGATCGGTAACCCCGCCTCCTATGGCGCAGATGACGGCATCGATACCTTTAACGGCACGGCGGATATCGTCGGGGTTTTCAGCCGAACCGGCAACAATGCGTCCTTCCACGTCATTACCGAACAGGGTGCGGGCCTTTTCGGCAGAACGTACGAACAGCCGGTATGAAATGCCGCGCCGCTTAAGGCTTATGACGATCTGCTGACCGGTGCGTCCGGTTGCACCGGCCACAAGCACGGTTCCGCAATAGTTCGGATTCATGGGCTCTTTTCCGTTTCGGAAATTCAGGCAAACAGAGAAAACTTCACATTCAGAATCATGGTAAGGTCAACAAGAGCATGCAGCGCGAAAACCGAAGGCAGGTCGCGATACCAGAAAAAGCTCAGGGCCCAGCTGCCGGCAATAAGGATCTGCGTCGGCATGAAAAGCGGCTTGTACGGGCTTGCCTGGTTGACGTGCTCAGGCAGCATGTCGAGCCAGAAAAGCGCATGGATGAAGCCGCTGTAAACCATAAAAAATATCATACCCGAAGCAAAGAGCAGCCAGGGGTTTTTCGTGACCATAGCCGCAAGCTTCTCTCCCATCACAAAGAAAAAATAAAACATGAAGGTCTCGGCGATGCCGTTGCCGAAGGTAAAGACCAGTACCGAGGCGATATCGAGCGGTCGGCCTCCGTCATAGGTGGAATTGGTATAGATAAAGGCGTTGATAATGACGATCACCAGGGATGCGGCAAGCAGTACCTTGCGCCGCAGATCGAAATTCATGTTGTAGCTGAAGGTCTCCTTTCTGAAGAAGATAAGCCCTATGACCACTGCGATGAACCAATAGGTGAAGATTTTGGCGGGTATGGTCATTTCCATAGTAGATAATCGTTTTAAGTTGTTATTGGTTGAAAGCGAAAGGAATCGACGCAAACCGTGCCGGCATCGGCCACTTCGCCGGCATGATAGGAACTTCGGACAAAAGGCCCCGAGAGTACGTGCCTGAACCCGAGAGCCAGCGCCTCGCGCCGGTATGCCTCGAACTCATCCGGCGCCACATAGCGTTCAATCGGCAGATATGCCTCACCCGGCTGCAGGTACTGGCCGATCGTAACGATATCGCAGCCGGTATCAGCAAGATCTGCCAGCGATTCGCGGACCTCTTCGAAGGTCTCTCCCATGCCGACCATCAAGCCCGATTTGGTGCAGAGCCGGAAATTTCGTTTCGCCCGCTCAAGCAATCCGAGAGAACGCCGGTAATCGGCCTGCGGGCGGACTTTTGCATAGAGCGACGGCACGGTTTCGATATTATGGTTCAGTACTTCGGGACGTTCCGTGAATACTCTGTCGGCATGTTCTTCAACGCCGTCGAAATCGGGAATGAGGCACTCGATGCTGACGCCGGGATTGGCGTTCCTGATGGCCGATATGACGGCTACCCAGTGTGCGGATCCTCCATCGGGCAGGTCGTCGCGGTTGACGCTTGTCAGAACCGCATGTCGAAGCCGCATTGTTTTTACTGCAAGCGCGACAGAATCGGGTTCATGCAGATCCGGCATCAGAGGCGCTTCGGATTTGTTGACCGCGCAGAATCGGCAGTTTCTCGTGCAGACGCTGCCGAGCAGCATGAACGTAGCCGTACCTTTCGACCAGCACTCCTGCAGGTTCGGACACCTTGCCGAACGGCAGACGGTATTGAGCCTGAGGTCAGCAAGAAGCTTGCGGGTTCCGGCAAACTGTTCGCCGGCCAGAAGTCGCTGTTTAAGCCATTCCGGTTTTCTCTGTTGGATCGGGCGCTTCATGATCTGGAGTCAAAGTATTCGGATAACCAGCAAATATAGGAAAATGCTTTTGCAAATATGCGATACGCATGCAAGGGTATGCGATTGTATTTCATATTTTCCTTTTCTTCGCATCTCGCCGATCGAGAGATGCGACAATCCGGGTTTTTCTTTTTATTAACCAGTTTCACACATGCATGCAATCCCAGAACAGCCCTGACAAACTGGGGCCAATCGAACTCGCCCCCTCAATAAAGCCCGCAAACGTCTATGCGTTTTTCTTCGCCGCGTTTTTCTCCATCGGCATGATCACCTTTCTGTCGATTGGACAGACCTACATTCTCAACGTTCATCTCGGCATACCCGTCTCCGAACAGGGGGCCATAAGCGGAGACCTGGTATTATGGACGGAAATCATAACGCTGCTGCTCTTTATCCCCGCAGGCATTCTCATGGACCGTATCGGGCGAAAGCCGGTTTATATTGCCGGTTTCATGCTCATCGCCCTGACCTATGTCCTCTATCCGTTCTCTCGTTCGGTCAACGACATGATGCTTATCAGGATCGTCTATGCCCTTGCAATCGTCACCATTGCCGGAGCGCTCTCGACGGTGCTGGTCGATTATCCGGCAGAACGTTCCCGGGGCAAGATGGTAGCCATTATCGGTCTGCTCAACGGTCTTGGCATCGTTATCACCAACCAGTTTTTCGGTTCCATGCCCGAACAGCTCGTCATGAGGGGTTTCGGCAAGGTCGATGCGGGGTTCATTACCCATTTCGTGATCGCGTCAGTCGCTCTGGTTTCTGCCGGCATCTGCGCATTCGGGCTCAAGAGCGGACTGCCTGTGCGTCATGAGGAACGCCCGTCGCTCCGCGAACTGTTCACCAGCGGCTTTACGGCAGCCAGGAACCCAAAGATCCTGCTTTCATACTCTGCGGCCTTCATTGCGCGCGGAGACCAGTCCATAAACGGCACGTTTCTCAGCCTGTGGGGCATTATGGCCGGTTTGGCGGTCGGGATGGATTCGGGTGAAGCGTTCAGGAAAGGCACGCTCATTTTCATCATTACCCAGGTTGCCGCCCTGCTCTGGGCGCCGGTAATCGGTTCCGTCATGGACCGCATGAACCGGGTCACGGCGCTCGCGGTATGCATGGCCCTGGCCATGATCGGCAACCTTTCGGTTATTGTGCTGGACAGCCCGTTTTCCGCAGATGGCACTATCCCCGCTCTCACCTATTTGGTGCTTATCCTGCTCGGAATAGGCCAGATCAGCGTTTTTCTCAGTGCCCAGTCGCTTATCGGACAGGAAGCGCCACGCGCCACGCGCGGTTCGGTGATCGGGGCATTCAATATCAGCGGCGCCATCGGTATTCTGATTATCGCGGCCGTGTCCGGACGCATGTTCGATTCCATCAGCCCCAAGGCTCCGTTTGTGATTGTCGGCAGCATAAATGCATTGCTTACGGTCTACAGCATTCTGGTTCGACTTCATCTTTCGAAACGCAAAGACAAGTCTGCCGGAGGGCATGCGCACGTGAACGGGTGAGGCGAGCAGCATAAAGACCATGAAAATCCTTTCGTTACGCTTTAGGAACCTCAACTCGCTTACCGGCGAATGGCGTGTGGATTTTACCGCTCCCGAGTATGTGTCCGACGGCATCTTCGCCATTACCGGCCCGACCGGTTCCGGCAAGACAACCCTGCTCGACGCGGTTTCCCTGGCCCTTTACGGGCAGACGCCAAGGCTCGGCAGGATAACGAAAAGCGCGAACGAAATCATGTCGCGTCAGAGCGGCGAATGTTTTTCGGAGGTGGTATTCGAGACCGGAGCCGGCCGATACCGCTGCCACTGGTCGCAGCACAGGGCTCACAGGAGTCTCTCCGGAGAGCTCCAGAACCAGAAACACGAAATATCAGATTCCGCAACAGGCAGAATCATCGAGTCGAAGCTGCAGGATACCCTTGCCGCAGTCGAAAAGCTGACGGGGATGGATTTCGGGCAGTTCACGCGCTCCATGCTGCTGGCGCAGGGAAGCTTTGCGGCTTTTCTGCAGGCTCCGCCCGACGAACGCGCTCCCGTGCTCGAGCAGATTACCGGCACGGCGATTTATTCGGAAATATCCATAAAAGCGCATGAACGGCAACGCATCGAACAGCTGAAGCTTGATGCGCTGCGCTCTCTGTGCGAAGGCATCAGCCTGCCCGGCAAGGATGAACTTTCCGTCCTCGACGAAGAGCTTCAACGCAACGAAAACGACGAGAGCATAATGATCCGTCAGCAGC
>Ga0194119_10013581_pt1 | contig 10114 bp, 10 predicted proteins | sample TA2MahC100mmetaG_FD_148620 | JGI IMG/M metagenome (GOLD analysis project Ga0194119, IMG submission 148620) | Freshwater microbial communities from Lake Tanganyika, Tanzania - TA2015018 Mahale Deep Cast 100m | ecosystem: Environmental > Aquatic > Freshwater > Lake | place: Tanzania: Lake... | reverse complement strand
AACTTCGGGGGTCTGGGATCGCGTCACGCTGCCGCCGAGCGCATGCGCGATGAGTTGCGCGCCAAAACAGATACCAAATATCGGCACGCCACGCTTCATGGCGGTGTGCACCAAATCCACTTCGGCAGCGACTTCTTTTTCATTGCCCTCCCAATACACCGACCATTCCGAGCCGAGCAACACCACTACATCGATTCCTGCCAGTGACTTCCACTCGCGCGGATACTCGCGTTCATTGCGCTCAAACGTGAAGCCAACTTCGCTCAGGCGAGTGCCAACCAAGCCCGGGTCGGCGTCACCACGGTTGCCAACAATGAGTACACGCACAGCGATACCGTAGTTGTTGCATGGGTCGCAAGAGCGCCGTTGATATTTCATTGGAAGAAGTGCGTCTCATCGGCGAACGCGACCGCCGCATCGTCACTCATACCCCTGTTGCCCCGTCTGCTCATCTGAGCGAGCGTTATGGGGGCTCGGTAGTACTGAAGGCCGAGAACCTACAGCGCACCGGAGCGTTCAAGATTCGTGGGGCGATGAACAAACTCGCCACTCTCGGCGAGTCAGCACGCCACGGTGTCATTGCTGGTAGCGCAGGCAACCATGCCGGAGCACTTGCCTTCGCCGCCAGAGAGTTCGGTGTGCCGTGTGAAATTTATGTTCCGGCTGGTGCGTCGCTGTCAAAAATTGCTGCGTGCCGTGGCTATGGCGCCACGGTGCACGAGGGCGGCGAGAGCCTCGATGTTGCTGTCGCGCTTGCAGAGGCACGCGCGAATGAAACCGGCATGGTGTTTTGTCATCCGTACGATGACCCAGTCGTTGTCGCTGGTCAGGCCACACTCGGAGTTGAATTAATCGACGACATCCCCGATCTTGCCCAAGTCATCGTGCCGCTGGGTGGCGGTGGATTGTTGAGCGGTGTTGCACTCACCGTCAAACAGTTCGACCTGTCCATCAAAGTGATTGGTGTGCAGATTTCGTCATGTGCACCGTATATATATGGCGAGGCACCACTTGGGCCCGTGCCGACGCTCGCCGATGGCATCGCAGTAAAAGTTCCTGGTGACGTGACAGCGCCATTGATTGAAAAATGGGTGGATGAAATCGTCGATGTCGATGAAGACAGCGTGGCAGATGCCATGATGTTGCTCTTAGAGCGCTCCAAGTTGTTTGTTGAAGGTGGCGGCGCAGTCGGAGTTTCAGCGCTGATTGCCGAGCGAATCAAGCCCGCTGAGCGCGGCACCACCTGCGTGGTGCTGTCGGGCGGCAATGCTGACCTCGGGTTGTTGACCGGGCTCGTTCGGCGCCACGAAACCAACAGCGGCCGTCGATTAATTGTGTTTGCTCGAATTAGCGATCGACCAGGTGGTTTGGCTCGATTGCTCACCGTGTTTGCCCAATACGGCGCCAACTTGATCGAAGTTGAACACGTGCGTGAAGGTGTTGACTTGCACGTGCGCGAAACCGGAGTGCAAGTGGTGCTCGAAGTCCGCGGGCGCGACCACACCGAATCCCTGATTGCAGCCGCCAAAGCTGAGGGTTACGAGATTTCTGAAGTCTCAGGGCGCTAACCGCAACGTGGCCCGTCGCATTCTGTTGCCCGGCAAACTGACTTCGGGCGCCACTGGGGTGCGTGGCGACAGTTACTCCAACGGGCTGCGCTATGCCGAGGCAATCGCTCGCGCTCGTGGCGTGGTGTTGACGGTGCCACCACTAGCAGAGTCACTGCCTGATGTTGAGTCACTCGTTACTGCAGTTAGCGGCGTGCTGATTCAGGGCGGTGGCGATATCGACCCTGCGCACTATGGCGAGGCAAAGCGAAGCGACAAGGTCTATGGCATCGTGGCTGCTCACGACGACTTCGAACTCGCAGTGGTGCGCGAAGCAGTTCGACAAGACAAACCACTGCTTGCCGTTTGTCGGGGCATCCAATTACTCAATGTGGCACTGGGTGGAACACTTCATCAAGACCTTGGTGACGTGCTTAGCGACCGCGAGAGTCACTGGGATACGTACCACCCAGTCACATTGGCAGCGGGTTCTCGACTTGCCCTGGCTATGGATACAACATCACCGCAACGCTGTCACTCGTATCACCACCAAGCGTTGCGTGACGTGGCGCCCGGGCTCACTGTCGCGGCCCGTGCGCCAGACAACACCATCGAAGCCGTTGAGCATCAAGATGCCCGATGGATTGTTGGTGTGCAGTGGCACCCCGAAGACGACGCAGCAACAACTACCGACCAGCAAAAACTGTTCGACAGCTTTATTGCACAGTGCTTCTGAAACAATTGCGCGAGCGCATCAACTATCAATGGATCCTTACGTCTTGGCTTGACGGTTCTTCATCTAGGCTTTGGCTGAATGATGATTCCCGTAAGTCGACCATGCGTTACCGACGCCGATGTCGACGCCGTAGCCGACATTTTGCGACAGGGATTCGTATCTGGAGATGCCCCGATTGTTGCCGAATTTGAAAAAGTATTTGCAGCAGCAGTGCACCGTGAACATGGCATCGCAGTGTCAAACGGAAGCGTGGCACTGGATCTTGCATTACACGCCCTCGACCTTGAGGCGGGCGACGAGGTAATCATCCCGAGCTTTACGATCGCCTCATGCCTCTTTGCGGTGCTACGAACCAAGGCAACACCAGTGTTCATTGACGTTGACCCACTGACCTGGAATCTTTCAGCAGCCACGCTCCACGCTGCAATTACGCCACGAACTCGAGCACTCTTGGCTGTTCACATCTACGGCCTTCCCATTGATATGGACCCAGTCGTCGCGCTCTGCGACAAGCATCAAGTTGTGATTATTGAAGATGCCGCCGAATCGCACACGGTGACGTACAACGGCAGGCTGTGCGGCTCATTCGGGCTGGCATCAACATTCAGTTTCTACGCGAACAAGGCCATCACCACGGGCGAGGGTGGAATGATCGTTACTGACGACGCCAACTTTGCCCAACGACTCCGCGGCTTGCGGAACTTGGCATTTCTGCCGGCACCTGGACCACGATTCGTGCACGAAGAAATCGGTTGGAATGCTCGCTTATCGGCGCTGCAAGCAGCTCTTGGCAAAAGCCAGTTAGAGCGCATGAGTGAGGTGACCGCAGAGAAACGCCGAATCGGGCTCGCGTATCACAACGTGCTTGCTGACCATCCATTGATTCAGATGCAACCAACCGAGACTTCGTACTCACGCAACATGTACTGGGTGGTTGGGCTCATTCTCGCCGAGCCACTTGACGCGCGTCAAGCGGCCAAACTGCTCCGAGATCGAGGTGTCGATACGCGACCATTTTTCTACCCACTTCACAGACAACCCATGCTGTCGAAGTATTCTCTAGATAGCCAACCGTCGTTACTCGTAGCAGAATGGCTCGGCAACCAAGGCCTCTACTTACCGAGTTTCGTCGGTATCACGGATAACGAGGTCAGTTTCTGTGCACAACAGCTGATCGCAGTCCTTCACGAGTTGCAGCCATAGCGCAGATTGATATGTCGTCACTTACGCAACTTTCGGTTGTGTTGCCGGTGCTCAACGAGCGAGACAACCTGGCTGAATTGATTCCAGAACTTTGTAGTGCTCTCTCACCCGTGCTCAAGGCGATGGAAATTATCGTTGTTGACGACTCGTCCACCGACGGCACCGATCTATTGCTTGCAGATCTCAGCAGCCGAGATCCACGCATACGTCATGTGTCTCGCAAGGGCCAGCCAGCCTCACTTCCAGATTCCTTAACTGACGGAGTCCGTGCTGCATCTTTTGACCATGTCGCATGGATGGATGCAGACGGTTCAATGCCCCCAGCATCACTGGTTGCTCTCGTCGAGGCATATCGCTCCTCCACCGATATTGACCCGATTGTCGTTGGCTCACGCTTCATTGCAGGTGGCGGTTTCAAAGGTGTCGAAACGGTAGGCGAAACCAGCGTCTTACAACTCATACGCAATCTTCGCAACTCCAACGACTCGCTCTCGGCGGTACTGCTCAGCCGAGTGCTCAACCGTTATCTTTGGCACTTGCTCGGACGCTGCTGTCGTGACCTCGCGTCTGGCTTTATTGTCGCCAGCAAAGAGAGTGTCATCAAGATCGGGCTGCGCGGTTCATACGGCGACTATTGCGTTCGGTTCATCTATCTTGCCCATCGCCGGGGTAATCGAATCGTCGAAGTGCCATATGTCTGCCAAGTTCGGCGCCACGGATATTCAAAGACTGGTACAACGCTCTGGGGGCTCATAAAGCGCGGCGCACCATACGCGATACTGCCGATAAGAGTTCGCAGGGCTCATCGCAAGTGAGCTCATCTTTCGACTTCCAGCAAGCCGAAGCTGACTCTCCTCACCTCAGTAGCGCAGCAGCACTTCATGTGACGTGCTTACCGGGCACCCTGACCTCACAGCGTGGTGCTAAGACAACAGCAGGGCTCTATCGGCATCTCGTGCGCCAAGGGCATGCTGCGCACCTAGCCCTGGCTAGTGGCAAAGTAGCGAGCGAAAACTTGGCTGGTGGGCTCATCGTCATGCGCCATGCCTGCGCGCAGTCGAGAATCTTCCTTGTTGCGTACCGTCCGTGGTCGTGGCTCATTGCCCTTCGTTCGCTGGGAATCCGCAAGGCTTTTGCCCAATCACAAGATCTGACCAGGCTGCAGAACGCTGCCAAACAACTAGAGCCTCATGACTACATCGTCGCGGTGTATGTCGCCGAATCTTTCCGCCGACTCGGAGTCGCGCGACAACTCATTGAGCATGCAGCGGCCGATGCAAAATTGCGAGGTGTCGGAATCGCAGTTGATACGACGCTGACTAACGATTCGGCCAAGAGCCTGTACCACTCGCTGGGGTTTAAGGAATTTTATCGAACTGACATGTCAGTGGTTTTCGTAAAGAACATTGACTAACCGGCAGCCCGATTAAGCGCTACTTCTAAACCCAACCTATACCCATCTAGAAACTGACAATTCTGAAAGCGTGAGCACTCGGGGAAAAAGAGGATTCCGTTACCATTTGGGACAATTACAAAACCGTGCTCCTCATTATCGTACAAGTCAACCAGTTGTGTAAGGTGCGCACTTACCCACTGATGGTCAAACCAAAAAATAATCTCCAGAGGCGGGGTACCGCCGAGTATCAGAGACTCTCTATCGTTATTGATTTCCTCTAATGAAATGACTCGTGATAGATAGGCACACTCGGCAGCCCGCGAGCTCCGAAGTGCCGCATACGCACATTCCGCCCATTCACCTTTATAGTTTCCAGCGCGGTGATGTGAAATCGTGGTATATGCCAACGGTACCTTCTCCCAAAGCTTGGCTTCGTAGTTGATATCGACAGTCGACCCGTTAGGACGTCGTGATACTTGTCCGTACGAACCTTGAATATCAATAAATTGGATCAGTACCACAGTCAGCAATACAACTGTTGCCATCTTGAACACGCGCGACATCAGCACCACGAGTGCGACATTCAAGAGCATTACAGACGGCCACAAGAATCGCACCGAAGACCTAAAGACACTCAACGACTGAACGACAGTTTCCGGAAGGAGAATTGTCAGAGTTAGCTGTCCTACGCTGACTACGTTTGTTACCGAAAATAGAGCCATCGCGGCTAGCATGCCGGTGAGCGCCCAATGTCTTTTGATCGACATTTGGGCTGACCTAACTAGATCATTTGCTCGCACTGCGAGAAGCAAGACGAGAAGAACGAGCGTTCCAAGCCCGATCGCCGTAGGCTCAATCTGACTCTGTGTGGAAGGCAAATCTGGAATGATTCGGGAGGCACCATTGAAGTCAAGTAGCCCTAGTAAATTTGCGCTGAAGTCCCCGTATCCACTCCCAGCCGAGGCCCGCTGAATTGGAGTTGTGAAATAACCGATTAGGTACATCGCCATAACAACGACTCCAAGCAATAGGCAGATTTCTCTAATCAGCCGCAGGCGCGCACCGCTGTTTGCCGGCAAAACACTTAGAGCGGTCGCGAAACTCAATCCCAAGGTGATTGCGAACAAATAAAACTGCGTTGCAACACCCGCGAGAAGCAGGACGGCCCAGTGCCAGAAGGAAAATTTCTGATACTTAAAGTCATAAAAATAGCGATGAAGACTCCAAACCAGGAGCCCCATACCGGCGGAAAGTGCGGGATACCACTCGTGTATCACCCAAAATATCGGTGAGGTAACTAGTAACAAAATGCCGAGGAATTTGCGAAGGCCTCGTACCCCAAAAAACTCAAGCAGCCGGGAGCAGCCAAGGCACAGAAGAATTGAGCCAAGCAGATAGGAGATTCCGAAGTACTGCCCATTGTTTACACTTTCGATATCGAGTAGTTTGAATACGAGAGCAAAGCAACGGCAAGCTGTCGGTCGCCATGATGGACGTGACCGAGTCCCATCCATACCTCGGATTCAGCCCGGGCGGCCAAGCCCAGTCAGTAGCTGCGAAAAATTGCCATCCCAACCAATGGGTTTTTGATCTCTGAAACTCAGCCACGCCACATTGCTTGGTTGGAGCTTGTCGAATCCAACACTTGACGCAAAAACAAATACACCGAGTGCAACGACTAGTACGTCAGAGACAAATTTTTTCCAAAACTTCGATTGATCATGTACAGAAGTGATCACGCTTCTTAGACAGTAGTAGCAGCTCACATCATGCCAGAAATCAAGGTTGAATATCTGCTGCATACGTCCGATGAACTGCCGCGTCTAGCGCACCTCCACAAACAGGGCGTAAGCGACGCCATTTACATCAAATCGTGGGGTTCACACCCTCGAAAGAATCTACCGACGCCTTGCTCGTAGTGGACATACGGTGTACCGAGCAGCCGCAGACGGAAGGAATGTTGATGGGCTAGTCGTTCTCAAGAATGCTTTGAATCGACAATCACTCTTTATTGTGTTTGCGAATCCGCTTTCCTGGATTCGCACAATTAGAACTCTCGGTTGGAAGGACTTTCTTCGGCAACTCGTTGACCTGGTCGCCGTCAAACAAATTGCAAAAAGCTACCGCTGACCGATTACGGTGTCGCACTGTACGTTGATGAAACTGCCCGAAGAATGGGAGTCGCTAAAACTCTCTTGATGAGAGCTCTAGCAGATGCGGATAGCAGAGGAGTTTCTTATAGTGCTGACGTATTGTTGGAAAACACTGCAATCAGAGAGCTGTACCGAACCTTGGGCTTACGAGAGGCTGGCCGCACACGCTTTTCTTTGATTCTGACTACTTCGAAGGTGTAAATCGGCGTTTATCATCCAAGTACGGTCCTTGCTTTATTTCAATCAATTCCGACTCTTCAATCATCTCGAAACCGTGCCCACCTGTTGAAAGCAGAATCACATCACCGATTGCAATCTCGCGCGACTCAACGTATGACTCATTGTCTCGGTAAAAGTCAACTCGCACTCGACCCTTTCGCACGTACAAGACCTCCTGGGTAAACGAGGCTTTGCGTTCAACTTGCAGGTGGATATGCGGCTGAATTACGTAACCAGCGGGGCGTCGCATATAACCAAGTTGCTGAGAGTAGTCATCAGGGGTTACAAACTGAATCCCGTCAGGGTTGAAATGACTGCGCACGATGATAGCGGCGACTTGCTGATCAATCTTCACAATCTCAATGGGTGAATCCACTATCGAAGTATACCCTGCCTTCTCGCCGAGTAATCACAAGCAAAACTCCAGAGTCCATCAACCTGGAAGCCCAAGATGAAGAGTTTCAATTGACTATTCCTGGATGTACTCAACGATTTGAGCGAACTCCACCCGACGCTTATCAAGAAATACGCATTCTTGATACTGCTCACAATTTGGAAAGAAAAAAACTATACCTCCAAACGTAGCCGAGGATTCTCGGGGAAAAGCAAAGCCGTTTTTCGGACTGTTGAGCATGGCATCTAACTCTTCAAGATTTTCACGAACGAACTCGCTACTAAGCCAGTAGATACTTGATTCGTTGTAGTCACCGATCAATAAGCGAAGTGACTCTCGCTCATTGATCGCATTTAGTTCAGGTGCTGAAGCACGCGCAAAGTAGGCACAATTAGTTTCTCTCTCAGTTTGCACTGCCGCATAAGCGCATTCGTCCCAACCATCTGGGGCATTCCACACTGGATGAATCGCTATCTTGGCGTACTGGAAAGGAACAGTGTTCCAGAGAGTTTCATCGTACTCAATAGGAAGTGCTTCTCCGTTCGCTTGACGGGCCGTATATCTCAAACTGTTCGACATATCAAACACTTGTAGAAGCATCGCTAGCAACAACAGATATGTTCCATATTTTGGAATTCTTGAAACGATGACCACCAGCAGAATGACTAAGCCAACAATGAACGGATAAGCAAACCTTGATGAAGACCGGAAGATTCCTAACCAATTTTCTAACCTGACAGGAATGGGAATCCTGTATACGTACTTCCCAAACGACAAATGCGTTGATAGAGAAAACAACCACATGGCACTGAGACATATACTCAAAAGCCAATGTCTTCTTATGACTTTGAGAAGACTCTTATGTACTCGAAAAAGCAGTGAGAGAGTCACGACGAATAAGAACACAGCGCCGGTGCCAAGATATACAGCGTCGTACTGCAATGGGAACGAGGGTAAGTCAGGAAGCAGCCACGACACACCGTTGGGATCCAGTAATCCAAGAATGTTGGTCGAGAAGACACCCCAGCCGGAAGAGCGCAGTGGCACCCCCGAATCATCTAGATACCCCACCAAGTAAAATGCCGACGCAATGACTAGTGGTGTAAACGCGACTTTTGCCGCCAACCAGAACATGTTCGGCTTCGGGCTCAAAGCTTGGTGGACAAGAGCGACCGAGAAAAGCGGCAGAATCAAAAACAGGAAAAAAGGATTCATACCTGCGGCTAGAAACAGCAATACGAGCCATTTGAAAATCGGGAACATTGATTCTCGACGACCTCGAATGTAGAGAGATACGGCGATAACCAATAGCGGTGCCATGATTGAAAAATTCAGCCAAAGTCGTTGCGTCCACCAGAACAGAGGCGTGGTTGAAAGAATTACACTTCCAATCTGTGCTTGAGTCTGGCTCAGCCCGAGTTCCCTAAATAGGCGGGCCGTAAGGATAAACAGCACCAGAACACTCAAGAGTGATAGGAGCCCCCAGGACTGTCCCTCATCAGTAATTCTAAAATTCAAAACCTTAAGCCCGACATCCCAAAGACCTAGGCCGCTATTGACGATTGACAGGTCACCTCGCCAGCCATAGCCGCTAAACATGCCAGGTGGCCAACGCCAAGAATCTTGGGCAAAAAATCGCCAGCCGAGATAACCCGCATGATGGTCACTGTTGGTAAGCCATGCAATATTTCCCGGACTTAATTTTTGGAGACCAAAGGTAATCGTAAAGTAAACAGTCCCAATAGCGATCGATAAAGTATCCGCACGCTCAAACAAGAAACGCTTGCGATTGCTTATGGCACACATAACAAATGAAGACTAGACCTAATATGGCTGACAGTTAGCGCACGAGGCTGGTGAGCGAGTCGCCCAAGTCAAGCAACAAGGTGGGCAACACACCAAGCACTAACGTGATGGCAACCGCAATACCGAGTGTCGTGCAACCTGCAATCGTGACCGTGCGCGGTGCTACAGACGTTGGTTCAGCAAGCCACATGCTCACCATGATGCGCAGGTACAGATACGCAGCGATCACCGCCGACACCATGGCGAGAACCGCCAGCACGTAACTTTCGGTTGAAACAGCAGCACGGATCACACCGAACTTGGCGACGAACCCGCTCGTCAGTGGCACGCCCGCTTGGGCGAGCAACAACACGGTGAATCCGAGCGCGAAGACCGGGTTGGTTTTGGCCACACCCTTGAAGGAATCGAGCGAAGTGGCATTGGTCGAACCAGCCGCGGTCGCAGTGCGCGACACGATAGATACCGCTGCGAAAGAACCGAGGGCGAGCACCGAATACAACACCACATAGATGAGCGTCGACGACGTGCCCTCAGATGCCGACGACGAACCGATGTGGCCGGCAGCCTCCAAGCCAACGAGCATGAAGCCAGCGTGGCTGATCGAGGAGTAAGCGAGCATGCGCTTGACGTCGGTCTGCACGATCGCCAACACCGAGCCGA
>Ga0194119_10013579_pt1 | contig 10115 bp, 6 predicted proteins | sample TA2MahC100mmetaG_FD_148620 | JGI IMG/M metagenome (GOLD analysis project Ga0194119, IMG submission 148620) | Freshwater microbial communities from Lake Tanganyika, Tanzania - TA2015018 Mahale Deep Cast 100m | ecosystem: Environmental > Aquatic > Freshwater > Lake | place: Tanzania: Lake... | reverse complement strand
TTGATTGAAACTGATATTGCCCTGCTGTAGATTGCAAAGTTGACGCACGAACCGTTCGTGCTCCAAGCAACTCGTGGACAGCGAGGAGCGAAGCGGACGATGGCCGAGTAGCGATAGCCCCCAGTTCAGTCATTGATACCTCAAGCGCACTGTGCGCATCCAGTCGGTCATAGCGGTCGTGCTCCTGCCCGACCAAGACTCATGACCCGTTCAAGGTCTGAAAGCGCTGGCCATGCCACCGCTCATCCCGCAGATGCCGTTCAGGCTCTCTACGTGGACGTACCTGCTCGAGCTGCCCCGTGATCGTGTCAAACCGAAGATCCTGAGCCGCTCTCCCAAAGCCATCGCAGCAAGTTCACGGCCATTCTCGCTTCGCGCGAGCGGAGCCGATCAGCGCTCACGCGTCAGCGAGGCACACGGATTCGCCGCATTGAATCACGAAGGTATCGAACAACGAACCCGATCGCGTGGCAAATCCGCTTGAGCATCGATCTTGAGTTCACTTTCAAGTGACCTGATTCCACGGGCTCCCGATGGGACAACTGACGCACCGCAACAAACCAACAGAATCGCGGTCAGGGAGACCTGCGTCGACCAGATGAAGTCACCAGTGCAGTACATCACTGCGATTGCGGTCGTGGTACCGAACCACCAGAGTCGAGAGGCTCTGCCCATCACATACGGGCTCACGATGAAGACCAAGGATGCCAGCACCGCTGAGGCGCCAATCGCACCGACGGCACACAGAACGCTCAGCAGGGCGTTGTGGGGGAGCTGATCTTCGGGCAGCCTTCCGACGCCGACATATGGTGATGACTTCCATGTACCGATTGCCTCCTTCCACGCAACAAGTCGTTCGGTAAACGATGCCTGGTCCTCGAATTCAAGGATGGTGGCCAAACGGGTCGAGCCAATCCTCTCGATGATCCAGGCTGAATCAAACAGCAGTAGAAATGAACTGACTAGTCCAACAATGCAAAGCGCGACAAGCACGAACCGGACATGGTTCCAGGCGAACCAAAGCAGTGTGAAGGCCAGGAGCACTGCCGTTGATATCGCCGCGCTACGTGACCCCGTCATGGCAACGCAAGTCAGCGCAACACATCCAAGGAACGTCCACAGCAGTACTCCGCTCGACTTGGAAATCACCTCGAGCCAAATCAGCGAGAGCCAGCAACAGGCGGCACACCCTGCCCAATTGGCGTTGTAGTAACTTCCGAACACCCGAAGATTGGCTGAGCTCAAGGTCTTCAGCTTGGCTTGCCCGAATGCAGAACTCACGGCACCAAACGGGTCGATTTCAAGGGCCTGCGCCACAGCAAGGATGAAGCACCCCGCGAAAGCCAAGTGGAGCATCGTTCGAGAATGCAGAGCCACGCGCGGCTGGCTGGTGAACAGCCACAGCAACGACTGCAATGCCGTCACCAGGTAGACAAGCGTCGCCACGCGCTGGGCACCCACGAAATCGCCTTGGAACGCGAGAACACCTGTCAGTGAAGCCGCAAGTGCAATGGGTACGGCGGCCGACAGACTGAGCGCCCCGATGACGACCTGCAGCCCCCACAACCCAGCGACGATCGGGGCCAGTACGGCGTCGCACGCGAACACATCGATCCAGGGGTTACCAGTCTCAGGGTGCGGGCGCAATACCACGAGCAACACTACGACCATGCTCACGGCACGGGCGACGCAAGGTGGCAACGCAGCCCGTGCACTGTTCACACTGCGGACACGAAGCATCATGCCCGAGACGCCACGATCGCGAGGCACCACTGACGAACTCTGGTTTCCCAGGAGTACTCGTTTCTTGCAAGTCTCAAGCATCGCTCTTCAGTAGTGGCGAGATCCAAGGCCGAGACGAAATCGTAGATGCGCTTTGCTGCAGAATGCGGATCCCGAAAGTCAACCTCGAGCCCGACACCGAAGGGTACGACTTGGTCGCCATATCCCTCGAGTCCTTCCTGCGCAATCACGGCGCGTCCATTCGCCAAGTAGTCGTACAGCTTCAAGGGGCTTCCTGGGCTAGTTCGCTCGTGCCCAGAGGGCAACAAGCACGCATTTGCGGCGCGAATGAGCAGATTGCAACCAGCCTCATCAAGCGGGGAGATGGAACGGCCATGAGGCCCCAAGCCACCTACCGGCCCTCCCCCTGAGACGATGCTCACCGGCAACCCTTGTTTGTCGAACTCGCGCTGTAACAGTCCCAAGCCTTCTACGCCATGCCATGGAGAAGCCGAGCCCACGAACGCAAGAACAAGCCGATCCTGAGAGATTCCGAGTTGCATCCGCGCACCGACCATGTCGCAGCTGGCGTGGGCAGACAACGGACTGCCGTTTGGCACGACGACCGCCAGTCCCACGCTGCCCCCTCTCTCCAGTGCGCGAAGCAACAGGCCGTTGTTGTAGATCCGTACATCCGCACCAGCGTCCAACATGCTGGCAAGTCGAAAAAGTGGCCAATGGGCGAGTCGCCAGACGCCCGATCGACCAAGCAGCCGAACCTCTTCGGTGGGCAATCCATGAATCTCACGGACAATCGCGATACCTCGCGCCCATGCAATTCCCTGCGCCAAGATCCCCGACGAACCACGCCCAACCAGTGCCGTCGTCTCCGAAGGCGAAGACCAGACTGTGTGCATCGCCCTAACTTCTGAAAGCGCAGACCGGACAATTCGCGGCATCGATCTCATCGGCCTCGGAAATTGCAAGTCAACTTCTACGCCAATCCTGCGCAAGGCATCAGCCTTGTGTTGGGTCGCTCGGTTCTTGCCTGCCGACAGCGACGGCTCGAAGTCCACGCAGTAGATGATCTTCGACACGTGCACTGGCGGCGTGGCAGCGCGTGCTTTCGTCTGCGGAAAACAATGGGCACGAACGGCACCCACAGCGACAGCGGCGAATTCCTGCATTGCCCACACGGGAGCGAGAGCACCACCGTGCCGGAATGCGTACCGTAGGACGGTGCGCGGCGAAGATCCCTTGATACCAAAGGACCTTGAGAATCGCTGCGCAAGCGAAAGCCCGGGCTCGTGCCCAGCCCTGTATCTGTTCCGCGGACAGATTCCCACGACCTGTGAACTCTGAAAAACGGGTACCCCAGCCCGGTTCAAGCGAAGTCCGAGATCGAAGTCGGCTGCACGATGTCGCATGCACTCATCTAGACCACCGATCTCACGCCAGGTTCCCGCCTGGAGCAGGACTACATTTCCATTCATGGTGGCGCATCGGAAGGGCGTGCCGCAAACCCCAGCCCGCCGAAACCTAAGCGGAAACAGTCTCGAACTCCGCACCACCCCCCCGTAAGCGATGCACCGTCCATCTTCGTCGGCAAGCGCTCCGGATATTACCCCATTCCGGCCAGTGTCAATCGATCTAGTTCGATGGCTGTCGCTCAACAACACTTCAAGTGCCGTCCGGCTCAGGATGGTGTCGTCATTCAGAAGAAGCAACCACTCTTCCCCGGCTTCCAACGCATGGCGCGCCGCAAGTGATGTCCCTCCCGTCCAGTACAAGTGGCCATGACCCGGAATGACTCTGACGCTTTCGCCGAACTCCGAACGCACCGCGTCGGAACTCCCATCCGTCGATCCGTCGTCCACCAGATACACGATTGCGCCAACGCCAGAGTGACCGGCGGCCGCCAAAAAACTGCGAACGCAGGCCAAGGTCTTGGAAACCCGGTTGTGGCAGCAGACGATCGCGGCTACGCGCGGTTGGGAGCCGATCGCCAGTGGATCCGCTTCGCAGCGGCTTCGGGCGCACGCCGGGCCCTGAAGGGATGTCGTCAGATCCGGCCTCAACACCGCGGAGGGTATCTGGTCGAGTCCTACTCGGCACTTGGCAAAAACATGCTGTCAATGACACCTAGTTTCGCAAGCAAATCGGCCGCGATCCTCGTTGCGCAGTAGCGCTGCTCGGCATACTGCCGACACAGCATGGGGACATTCGGCGCACCAGCGTGCTGGAGGACGTCCACGATTGCTCCAGCCAGCGCGCGAGCATCACGTGCGGGAACAACGCGACCATGAACGCCATCGACGATAGCGTCCCGGCAGCCGGGGGCATCGGTTGTCACGACAGGCCGTCCGATCGCAAGCGCTTCTTGGATCGATCTCGGTCGACCTTCCGCATACGACGGAAGCACCAGGACAGTCGATTCGGCGAGCAGCGGCCTCACATCATCGACATGGCCAACATAGCGAACACCGGAGACTCGACATTGCTCATCGAGCCAGGCGCGCGAGTAGCCACGACTAGTTGACTCGCAGAAGCCCGCGAGCGAGAACGTGACCGAGGGATCTGTTGCGCGGATGGCAAGCGCTGCACTCAGATACTCCGCAACTCCCTTTTCTGGCACGATCCGGGCGACCATGAGTACATGCTTTCGTCCAGGCATTGGCGCAAATCGGTAGTGATCGAGATCGAGGCCCGAACCTTCAGTTGTGATCGGTGGTCGTCGCAACGCCGATCCGAAGCGTGCGTGGAGGACGCTGGTATCGTCATCATTCTGGGTCACAACATGGGTCGAGCTTCGGATAGCTCGCTGCAGCAGCGGCCGAACCGCCACCGAGAGCATGCAGTGCAAACCTGACTCAGGTCGCAACATCGAACCAAGTCCGGCAAACAATGCAACACGGCGGTGAGATCCGCATCGTTCCGCAACAGGGATTCCGTAGAGGATCGGCTTGATGCCCGTTGCGATCACCAATTCCGGCCGCAACTCACCCATGAGCCTCCCGACTCGCTGAGCATAGGCAAGATCGGCGATTGGATTCAGCCCCGTTCTCGAGAGCTTGATCTCCCGGCACTCCGCTCCCAGCGCTGCGACTCGATCGCGCACCTGTTCTGTTACGCCCGGAACCGCGACTACCGTTCGATAGCCACGCCCTACCAACTCACGGATCAGCGCACCTCTGAACTGCAGCGAATAGCCTGAATAATGCGCCAAGACCACAGCAACGGTTTCGCTCATGCACACTCCTCTGGCTTGCCGCTCGTGCCGCTTGGCCTTCTCGGCGAGCGAGGGGCGCACCAACGAACGATGGGCAACACCGTCCTGACAGACACGTTCGAATCCAATTCCGTCCCGCGGGCAGCTGACACCAACTTGACGCGCCGAACGGGCATGCGCTTCACAAACTCCACGGCTAGCGCGGTCGGGATACGAGATCTCGGCATCCATCAAGTCTAGCCCGAGGTGCGGTTGTCACTGCCGCTCGCGCCGATCCGGCTAGGTCTGAAGCGTCTGACCACTCTCGTCCCCCCGGCAAGTTCTGCAATCGGCCCGAGTGAGATGATCCGGCCTGCAGACGGTCCTCCGGGCCTCTGGAGATCCGCTTAACCATCAGGACCCACCACGCGTCACGAGGTCCTTGATTGACCATCGACGCGCGGGGTAGGGCACACGGTCTGCCCACGCCGTTGATGCTCACTCTGCTAGTGCACCGCCTAACGCCAATGGGGTTGCGAAGACAGACACGGCGGAGATGGCAGAACGCGCTGGGACTTCTGTAGCGTTCTCAACATTTGCACCAATCGGATTCCGGCCAGCTGGCGAAACGCCGGACAGGAGACTCCCTCCAGCCAACCCTTTGAGGTCATGATCAATTGACTCACGATCCTGGCGCTTCTAAATCACTACCAACGTCAAGGAGCCGCCAATCCCATGAAACACCATCGAGATCGACACGCCACTGACGCGCCATTGCCACTGACTACCTGAGTGCCGTCCCTCTATATTCCTGAGCAGATGCGTCGACCCAAGTGCAAACATCGCATCAACCACCAGAAGCCAGATGTTGGGCGGCACGGCCTTGTCTGTGGGCCGGCCTTTGCGATAGCTCGCGAACACCACGTGCAGCACGGTTTCACGCCCACTTTGTCAGTACTCGCGATAGCGCTCCCGTTTCGGTTGCACGGTGATCGCCTGCCGGGCAATCTGCCGTGCGCAGCCGCGGCCTGCGACGCCCGCGCACTCAGGAACTTGACGGCATGAGAGTGCTGGTGACCGGCGCCAACGGGTTCATCGGTCGGGCCCTTGTAGCCGAGCTGGCGTGCAACGAGCAATGCGATGTTCGTGCTGCAAGCCGTTCGCCCATCGCTGCCGGCCGGCGGCTGACTTGGGTCAATTCATCCGACTTCTGTCCTGAATTTGACTGGCGACCATCGCTTGATGGCGTTGACATCGTCGTACACCTTGCCGGACGGGCGCACGTGCTGCAGGAGTCGTCACCCGATCCGGAACGGGAGTTCATAGCCGTGAACCGCGATGCGACACGGCGGCTCGTAGAGCAATCAGTTGGTGCAGGCGTGGGACACTTCGTGCTTGTGAGCACGATCGGCGTGCACGGAGACAAGAGCCTTCCCGGGAAGCCCCTTGCGGAACAGGACCCGCTCTGCCCATACGACGCCTACACGCGCTCGAAAGCCGAAGGCGAGGCCGTGACGCTTGACGCGACCGCTGGGACGGCAACGGCAGTCACGATCCTGCGTCCCACCATGGTGTACGGCCCGGGAGCGCCCGGGAACTTCGGCAGATTGGTGAGCCTTGTCCGTTCCGGACTGCCGCTTCCCCTCGGGTCGATCCGGAACAGCAGGAGCTTCATCGCCCGCGAGAATCTTGTGAGTGCGATCCGGTGCTGCCTCGCATGCCCCTCGGCGGCAAGAAGGACCCTCGTGCTCTCGGACGGGCAAGACCTCTCCACGCCGGAGCTCATTCGCGAGATCGCGGCAGGTGTCGGCAGAAAGGCGCGTTTGTTCCCGCTGCACACGCGTGCTCTTGAGTCCGGGCTGCGGTGTATCGGTAGGGGCGCCTTGGCACGAAGACTGCTCGGATCGCTTCAGGTGGATGCTTCCCTGGCGCGGAACGTGCTTGGGTGGCAGCCAGTCGTCGATACTCGAGATGCAATCAGGAGGGCCGCCCGTGAAACGCGCGCTTGACCTTCTGATCACACTGTTCGCGGGCGCGATCTTCATCGTGCCGGCTGTTGCTCTTACCTTGGTGATCCGCGCCACCTCCCCGGGCCCCATCCTCTACTGGTCCCCCCGCGTCGGCCGCCATGGGCGCATCTTCCAGATGCCCAAGTTCCGGACCATGAAGGTGGGCACGCCGCAGGTGGCGACTGACAAGCTGGCCGATCCCGCCAGTCGCCTGACCCCGGTCGGCGGCGTGCTGCGCAAGCTCTCGCTGGACGAACTCCCACAACTGTGGTCGGTCATCAAGGGGGACATGAGCCTGGTCGGCCCCCGCCCTGCCCTGTTCAACCAGCACGAACTGATCGCCGCCCGCAAGTCCCGCGGCATCGACGCACTTCGCCCCGGCATCACCGGTTGGGCACAGATCAACGGCCGTGACGACATCCCTGAATCGCGCAAGGTCGAACTCGACGAGGAGTACCTTCGCCGCCGGTCGTTCTGGTTTGACCTGCAGATCCTGTGGCTCACCGCGTGGCACGTGGTGCGGCGCGATGGCGTGGCGCACTGACGGCGACGGACAGGATCAACAGCGTCACAACACCAGGGCGCTACGACACCAGTATGCCCACGACACCACTCAACTCCGCGCCGACCTCGTCGACGGGCCCTGCTCGGGCCGCTTCACGCCCGCGGTGCGCTCCACGATCGCGCGAACGGCCTTGCCATCCCGCTGGCTCACCGCCGCCTCGAGCCGCTGCAGGGTTTCTTCGAACTCAGCCCACGGCACGAAGCCCTCGCGCGCGGTCATGATCGCCGGGTGCGTGGTGCGGTCGACATCGCCACCGATGATGAGCTCCTCGTAGAGCTTCTCGCCGGGGCGCAGGCCCGTGAACTGAATCTGGATCTCGCCGGTGGGGTGCTCGGCATCGCGAACGCTGCGACCAGCCAGGCGGATCATGTTGCGCGCCATGTCGGCGATCTTCACGGGCTCGCCCATGTCGAGCACGAAGACCTCGCCGCCATGGGCCATGGCCCCCGCCTGCAGGATGAGCTGCACGGCCTCGGGGATCGTCATGAAGTAGCGCATGACATCAGGGTGGGTGACCGTGACCGGCCCACCGCGCGCGATCTGCTCGCGGAAGATCGGCACCACGCTGCCGCTTGACCCGAGCACGTTGCCAAAGCGCACCATGGTGAACACCGTGCGGCGCCCTGCGCGCTGCCCAAGCGACTCGCTGTTCATGGCGCCGTTCGCACCGCGCTCGCCGCCCGAAGCATCGTGCTCCGCCTGCAATCCCTGGAGCACGAGCTCGCCCATGCGCTTGGTCGCGCCCATCACGCTCGTGGGGCGCACGGCCTTGTCGGTACTCACCAGCACGACCTTGGCCACGCCGTGGCGGATCGCCGCCTCGGCCACGCGCAGCGTGCCGAGCACATTGACCTCGGCGCCCTCGGCTTCGTTGTCTTCGACGATCGGCACGTGCTTGTACGCAGCCGCGTGGTAGATCGTGTCGGGCAGGTGCTGCGCAATGAGCTGGTCCATGCGCACCGCATCGGTCACGCTGGCCAGATGCCGGTGCAGCGCCACACGGCTTGAGCCCGGAGCGCCCTGCGAGAGCTGGCGACTGAGCTCGCTGTCGACCTGGAAGAGGTTGAACTCGCCGTGATCCACAATGATCAGGGACGTGGGCCCGAGCGCGGCGATCTGCCGGCAGAGCTCGCTGCCGATCGAACCACCACCGCCAGTGACCATGACAACCTTGCCAGTGACATCAGCCCCCAGCAGTGCGCGATCGGGCGTGACGGGCTCGCGACCAAGGAGATCCTCGAGCGCTACGGGGCGCAGTTGGTCCACACGGACCTGGCCACCATGGATCTCGGCCAGCGTGGGCACCACCAGGACAGGCACGCCCATGAGGTTGACCTGCTCCAAGATCACATGCTGCTTGCGGCGCGCTGCCGGCGAGAGCGCGACGAGGAACGCTTCGATCTTGAGCGCGACGAGCCGCTCGGCCAGGCGATCGGTGCCGAAGATCGGCACCCCGCGGATCGCGCCACCCGAGCGACTGACGCTGTCATCGAAGAAGGCAACCACCTGCGTGGCCGAATCCTGCGCCATGGCGATCATGAGCCCCGCGCCGGCATCGCCAGCGCCATAGATCGCCACACGACGCTTGCCGACCACCGTGGCGCGAAGCAGATGCCGCACGAGCAGGCGAATGCCACCGCTAGACAGCAGCACCATGAGCCCGGCAATCGGAATCGCCGTGCGTGGGAAACCCTGGCCGCGATCTGGTGAGACGAAGAGCAGCATCGCCAGCGCGATGCACGCGATCACCGTGCCCTGCCCGATCGTGAACGCCACCCGCGGCCCCACATACCGCGTGATCTCGCGGTAGAGCCCAAGGAGCTGGAACGCCACCGGGACCAAGCATGCGAAGGCGGCAACCTGCCACCACAGAACACTCTCCCATGGCGTGGCCGTGCCCAGACGCAGCGCCACAGCACCAAGCAGTGCGAGCGCCGCCGAGGCGGCATCCCAGCCCACCATCAGCCATTGCTTGGTGCGACGCGATGACGCGTCAAGGATTCGCGGTAAACGCCGTGGCATGAAGACAGCCCAGAAGGGGTGCATGCTACGAAGAGTCGTGACGAGATCAATGGTCGCGGCAAACATCGACCTAACGGCCATAATCGGTTCCGTGATGCGCGGCGAGCGGCGATGTGGCGTGGTTGGGCGACTGACCATCGCGCGGTCCCGGGCCTAGACTCCGGCCATGGCCACGCACGAGCCCTTCAGCGGCACCGAACATCTTGACGCTCCCCCAGACAAGGCGTTTGCCTTCCTCACCGACCTCGATGCCTTGAGCAAGGTCGTTCCCGGCATGGTGAGTGCCACCCGCACCGGCCCTGACAGCGTGCTCTGCCAGGTCAAGCCGGGGTTCAGCTTCATCCGCACCACCTTGAAGATGACCTTCACGCTCGTCGAGAAGCGCGCCCATGATCATGTGACGATCCGCGTAGATGCGACAGGCATCGGCACGGCGTTCAGCGTCGAGACGAAGATGGAGCTCGTGCCCGAAGGCACCGGGACCCAGATGGCCTGGACCGCGACGATCGTGAAGATGAGCGGCTTGGTGAGTGCCGTCGGCACCACGATCATCCGTGCCGCCGGCGATCAGGTGATCAAGGACGGCTTC
>Ga0194119_10013576_pt1 | contig 10118 bp, 9 predicted proteins | sample TA2MahC100mmetaG_FD_148620 | JGI IMG/M metagenome (GOLD analysis project Ga0194119, IMG submission 148620) | Freshwater microbial communities from Lake Tanganyika, Tanzania - TA2015018 Mahale Deep Cast 100m | ecosystem: Environmental > Aquatic > Freshwater > Lake | place: Tanzania: Lake... | reverse complement strand
GCGGCGGCTGATGTTTCCGAAGACCCGCCGGTCTTCGCGGCGACTACGCCGCCGACGATGGCAACTGCCGCGCCGATGAGTAGGATCTTGGTCATGTTGTTCTTCTTCGCCGCGCTGCTGCCGTTCCAGCCCGGCCCAGGCGTGTTGGTTTGGTTCACAACGGTCTCGGCAAAGCTGTTGCCGGCCTTGGCTTGGACTCTAATTTGAAACTTACCGTTCTGATCATTGGGCGTCAGCATCGAAGGACGCGCCAAGCCCTTGGCATCGGTCCGGACGGTGTTACGGCGCATTTCGCCGAAGAACACTACCGTTGGCCCAGACCGAGGTGTCTCAAACGTGACCTCGGCGTTCTCGACCGGTTTGCCGCTTCCGTCGACGACTTCGACGGTTGGTTGGGCGGCGATCATGCGACTTGTGTTATTCGTCGCGCCTTCGCCTTGGACTACGTTTATCTTCAGTTGCTGCTGAGCGGCTGGCTGCTGAGACCAGCAGACTGCCGCTACGAGCAGAGAAATGAGCGGTTTCGAATGCAAGGAATCCTCCCTCAAAAATGAGTGAACTGTATTATACGTTGCCGAAAGGCGAAAAGTTGCTCTTCGGCCCAAAATACTTGGGCATAAGGTCAATTTAATGACTGAGATAGTCCGTTCGCCCGCCGTCGACGGCCAGAATCTGTCCGGAAATGAAACGAGCGGAATCGGAAGCTAGAAAAGCCACCGCCTCGGCGATGTCTTCCGGTGTTCCCACTCGTCCCAAAACCGCACGCGAAGCCATGTTGGCCAGCCGCGCCGCGCGCTCTTCGGGCGTACCGAGCGCGTCGACCATATCCGTAACGACAAACCCCGGCGCGACGGCGTTCACGCGAATGCCCGAAGGGCCCAGTTCGAGCGCGAACCGGCGTGTGAGCGTTTCCACCGCGCCTTTGGTGGCGGCGTAGTAGGTGGTGCCGGCGGCAGAAGTACCCGCTGCTGCGATCGAGCTGATATTGACAATACGGCCGTCCCGCGCCGCGCGCATACCGGCGACCGCGGCCCGGGTGCAGTTGATGACGCCGTTCACGTTCGTCTTGACCATGGCGTCGAACTCATCGGCCGAATATCGGTCCACACTGCCCGCGTACAACAGCCCGGCGTTGTTGACGACGATCAACACCGGACCGATCCAGCTCTCGATACCGCGATACATCTCTTCGACCTGTGCCGCATCCCCCACCTCGGCGCGAAACGGCCGCGCGCGTCCGCCGGCTTGCAGGATCTTCTCGGCAACCGCAACCGCGGCCGCCTCGTTCTTGGCGTAGTTAATCGCAACGGCCACGCCGTCCAGCGCCAATCGCAGCGCAATCGCCCGGCCGATTCCGCGCGAAGCGCCCGTTACCAAGGCCGCCGTCACCGTGCCGGCTCCACGACCGCCGACATCGACCCTTTGCAGGCCGGCACGCGCGGATCGCGCCCAAATCCGTGAATCTGGTCCCGCGCGAACTCGGCCTCGGGCTTCGGACAAGTCATTACGATGCTCCGCCCCGTCGTATCGATTGCCACCGCGTGCCGCATCGCCTCTGCTGCAGGATAGAAGAACAACTTGCCCAGCATCTCGAGGATGTAGCCGTAGGTATGATCGTCGTCGTTCAAAAGTACGACATGGTAGAGCGGCTCGTCGAGCGACTCGGTACTTGTCAATTCCTCAACCGCGGTCATAGGGGCCAGACCTCTATGGTACGCGAATCGCCCCTTGACAAGCACGCCATGAAATTTGGAGACTGCATTTCTGATGCGATATACGCTGCTCTTTCTCGCGCTTCTCGCGCCCGCCCTGTTGGCCGGCGAAGAGAACTACAATATTCATCTTTGGGAGCCCGGGAAAGTTCCCATGGCTGCCGGCGACGGTCCGCTGGACGGACCGTTCCTCACGGTTTTCGCGCCGCCGGAGAACAAACGCAATGGCTCGGCGGTGGTTATCGCGCCCGGCGGTTCGAACATCATGCTGATGTACGGGCTGGAAGGCATAGACGTCGCGGAGCGCATGAACGACTGGGGCACGGTTGCCTTTGTGCTGACGTATCGGCTCTCGCCACGCTACGACGAGGCCGCCCGCGTGGCCGACGGCAACCGTGCCATGCGCCTCGTCCGTTCCCGCGCCAAAGAGTTCGGCATCGACCCGAATCGCATCGCCTTCGCCGGCTTCTCCGCCGGTTCGTCGATGGCCCGCGCGGTCACGGCCGCCTCGGGCCCCGGCGATCAGAACGCCTCCGATCCGGTCGACCGCTTCAACTCCAAACCAAATATTCTGTTGCTCGTCTATGGCCCGGGGCGCGCCTCGGCGACCGAGAAGTTGAAAGAATTCCCACCGACCTTTCTGCTCTCGGCAGCCCACGATCCCGGCGCCGCCAACGGCACGGCCCAGCTATTTCTCGACATGAATCGCGCGGGCGCTGTCGCCGAGTTGCATGTCTATCAGCGAGGCCGCCACGGCTTTGGGGCGGCATCGAAGAGCCCGGAATTCAGTCCATGGATGGATGCGTTCAAGCACTTCCTGAATTTGAACGGCTACTTTGGAGGCGCGAAGTGAAGGCGATCTACCTATTGGCGGCCAGCGTCGCTCTTGCCGCCGACGTCCCGAAGAAAGTTAACGACGGCTACGGCGATTTCCTCCTCGTCCCCGCCGGTGAGTTTAAGATGGGCGACAACTTCAAGGAGGGCGATCCGCGTGAAAAGCCGGTTCACGCCGTCTACGTCGACGCCTTCTACATCGGCAAATTCGAAGTCACCAACGGCGATTGGAAGAAATTTCAAAACGATCCCGGTTACGACGATCCCAAACTCTGGCCCGGCCGGCGAGCGGTTCCGAAAGACCAAAGCCCTTATTGGAATCAGGGGGCCAATCACGGCGGCGGCACGCCCGACAGCGACAACTACCCGGTCATCGGCGTCAATTGGGACGCGGCGACCGCCTATTGCAACTGGCTGAGCGCGAAGACCGGCAAGAAGTACCGTCTTCCGACCGAAGCCGAATGGGAAAAGGCCGCGCGCGGAACCGACCAGCGCCGATTTCCCTGGGGCAACTCAGTCGATTTGAGCTACGCCAATATCGTCGGCTCGCAGAAGTACGACACCGTGAAGCCGGTCGGCTCTTATGCCAAGGGCGCTTCTCCGTACGGTGCGATGGACATGGGCGGCAGTGTGCTCGAATGGTGCAGCGACTGGTACGCGCGCGGCTACTACTCCGTCTCGCCGAAGAAAAATCCGAAGGGTCCGGAAAAGGGTGCGTATCGCGTCCTGCGCGGCGGGTCGTTTTTCTTCGAAGCTATCGACGCGCGGTCTGCCGCACGGAGCGGCGCCTGGCCGTCTTTTCAGGCGTTTCGCATGGTTGGGTTTCGAGCGGCAAGGGAGCCGTAGGTGCGCCATTATCGGAGTTGCTCCTGCGGCGGCGTCGTCGGCCGCGCTCGCGCCTAGTACCAGTAAACTGCCTTGTTTTCAACGACTCACGAGCGATCTAGCTCGTGAGTCGTGCTCGTTTCTGGTACCCAGGAACCATCGACTAGCCGTTACCCGAGTACGCGATAAATGGCTGAAAAGTCTATTGGAAGACGTCTGCTAACCCCGCAAAATCAAGTCATGACGAAAACGGTTACATTCATGTTGGCAGGAGCGCTCGCCGGCGGGTATTACGAGCCGGCGATGCTGCAGACTACGTTCGCCGGGCTGTTCGGCGTTACGAGAAGCATTCTCGTCGCGGTACACCTCGACTCGTTGCAAGCCGGCACCTGGTACATGATCGGCGGTTTGGTCGTGATGGGCCTCGCGCTGCGAGCCTCCACCCGCTAACCGAGCTTATACGGCGCGCGGTACTTGTAGGACAGATACCGATTCGCCGTATCGTTGTTGGTGAATCGTTCCGCCTTTCCGTCCCACTCGAGAAAACTTCGGCTGCGCAGCGCGATGTGGGAGATGATCGTGTTCGCGGTCGATGTATGCCCGTCTTCGATGGTGCAGTTCGTCTTCGCGCGGCTCTTCACACAGTCGATGAAGTTCCGGCAGTGCGGCGGGGTGCTTGTCGTTCCGTTGACGGTTTTCGGTTCCATCGTTGTTTTCTTCGACGGGTTGTAGGCCTTTTCTTCGGTGCGGTCGAGCGGCGTGCGCGCGCCGAACAGCAATTCCGTCGTTTTTTCGGGCACAATCTCCCAGCGGTTCGAATAGATGTTCATCGTCGCCTTCGTTCCGCGGATTTCCATCTCGACCCCGCGGGGGGCGGCCGGCGCGGCATTGGCGTTGTATTGGACGAAGCTCATCATCATGTCGCCGAAGTCCCAATGCACCTCGCAGGTATCTGGGATTTCGCGATTATCGTTGACGCCGTACCTGCCGCCCATCGCCACGACCGCCTTCGGCGTGTCCTTGCCGCAGGCCCAGCGCAGCATGTCCATGTAATGCACGCCGAAATTGGTAATCTGCCCGCCCGAGTAATCGTAGAACCAGCGGAAGTTGTAAAAGGTGCGGTTGCGGTTGTACGGCACCTTGGGCGCGGGGCCAAGCCATTTGTCCCACATCTCCGCGGATGGCGGATTCCCGTTCGGGGCGTTGCCGATTCCATTCGGCGACTCGTTCTGCACATGAAATCCGCGCGCTGTCGAGATCTTGCCCAACGCTCCGGTCTTGATGTACTCGACCGCCTCTTGCAGGAACTTCGAGGAACGCCGCTGAATCCCTACCTGCACCACGCGCTTGGTCTCGCCCGTTACTTGCACCATCCGGCGGCCTTCGCTCACCGTCAAGGATAACGGCTTCTCGACGTACACGTCTTTCCCGGCGCGGCACGCATCGACGAACATCGGCGCATGCCAGTGATCGGGCGAAGAGATGGCTACCGCGTTGACGTCTTTGTCGTCAAGCAGCCGTCGATAGTCCGCGTATCGCTTTGGCGTCGCGCGCGATTTCTTTGCGGCGAAATCGAGGTAATCCTCGCGCAGATCGCAGATCGCCACGGTTGGCGCGTCGCCGTATTCGAGGAATCCCTCGTGCACTTGGTCGCCTCGGTTGCCGAGGCCGATGTAACCCATTTGCACCCGCTCGTTGGCGCCCAGAATTTTCGAGTAGCTCAGTGCGGTCGCGAAGGCCGCGTGTTTCATGAATTCGTTACGGTTCATAGTGTACGCTCGGAGTGTGCGAATTTCGATTATACTGCTTGCGTTCATGACTCCCCTCGCCGCCCGCATCGAAGTACACGGCCACCGCGGCGCGCGAGCCGTCTATCCGGAAAACTCGCTGCCGGCTTTTGAGTACGCGCTCTCGATCGGCGTGGATGTTCTCGAGATGGATCTCGCCGTCACCGAGGATGAGGTCGTCGTCGTTTCCCATGACGCGACGATGAACCAGAAGCTCTGCGTAGGCCCCGCCGGCGCCGAGCGAGCCATCCACAAGATGACCTATGCCGAATTGCGGAAGTGGAAATGCGGGACGCTACCTCACGCCGATTTCCCAAAGCAAAAGCAGGTCGCCGTCGAAGTGCCGAGGCTCGAAGACGTCTTCAAACTCGCAACGAAGACAAAAGTCCACTTCAACATCGAAACCAAGATCTCGCCCAAGACGCCGGACCTCGCGCCCACGCCCGAACGGTTCGCCGAGTTGATGCTCGCCGTGGTTCGAAAATACAAACTCGAAGATCGAGTCATCCTGCAATCGTTCGACTTTCGCACGCTGCATGCCATGAAGAAACTCGCGCCGAAGATGCGGCTCTCGGCGCTTTTCCCATTCAATACCAGTGAAAAAAGTCCCGACTACCTCGAGATGGCCAAGGCGTCCGGCGCCGGGATCCTGAGTCCGCATCACAGTACGGTGACGCCGGAAAGAATCGCAGAGGCGCACAAAGCCGGCCTCTCCGTCGTGCCGTGGACCGCCAACACCGAGGCCGATTGGCAGCGGATGATCGACGCCAAAGCCGACGCGATCATCAGCGACGATCCGGCGGCGCTGATCGGGTATCTGAAGCCCAAAGGCCTGCGCTGATTACTTCTTCTTGCTGAAGTCTTTTAGAATCTGGTCGACCGCTTCCAGATGTTTGCCCGCGGCCCAGGTGTCCTGGATCTTTTTCTCTTCCCAGCCCGCCGAACGCGCCAGCAAAATGAAACCCGGCAGCGCGTGACCTAGCGATTTCCATCTCGCCATATCAACCATTGCATCGAGCGCGCGTTCTTTGAGAAGCGCCAGCGTTCCGGCATCGCGGCCCTCGGTCAACGGCACGAGCGCGAACGACGCTTTATTGCGATCCGTCCATATGATCGAGTTCATCTGTTCGATGAACCAGGTCGGGCTGATCTTCAGCGCCGGGTCCTTGCTCAGATTCGCCAATACCGTCAACGCCGCCAGCGAGCGGGTGGCGTTGTTGCGTACGCCGTCGTCCGGATCGCGAATCGCGTAAAGCAAATCGTCGAGCGCCTTGGTCTTGTCGGTGACATAGCCGATCACGTACGCCGCGATCGCGCGCTCGGTCTCGTCGGCGCTGTTGCGCATTACGTTGCGGATCGCGATGAGGTGTTTGTCGGCGAAGGCGGGGAACTTCTCCTGTTCGGCGCGGGCGGGCGCGTACGCCATCAGGCTGTGGCCCTTGGTCAAGTCTTCAGCGGTTTTTCCATCGCGAACGGCGATGTTGAGCTGTTCGAAGAACGCATTCCAGGTATCGACGATCTCCTCGGGCAGGCGAATTTCCGTGTTCGTTGGCGCCTCGCGGTAGTCGAACGTCGGCGCGCCTTTTTCAAGAATGCCGACGTAGAGAATGGCCTTGCCGCCCTCACAGCAGATCGCTTCCAGATTGGCGCGCACGACATTGTTGACGAGTTCGATCTGTAGCTCGATCTCGCCTTTCGACCGCGGAAGCGGGCTGCCGACTTTGACTTCGAGCGCCTTTTCGATCCGTGCCTTGTCGGCCTTGCGAAGGCCGTAGAAGTCGATCACTCCGATTACGGGCGGCTTGATCGACTGCTGCGCGCATAGCGCGGCGGAACAAAAGAAGAGGTCGCGGATCATCGTCACCCTCTCCTAGACGTATGAACCGGTCATCCGGCTACGCTTGTTTTTCGGCGAGATCGCCAATCACTGGGATCTTGAACCGTTCTTTGTTGTAAGCCTTATACATCAGGAACAGCCACATACCGAAGAACGCCAGCCCAACCGCCAGACTTAGGAGACTCGGAATGAACCAGAGCGAGTAATTCAGCAGACCTCGCAGAAGGGTTGTGAAAATCGAGAAGGCGATCCAGAACACGAAGTAGCCCAGCGCGAAAAAGATCGATTGGAACGCATGGAAGCGGATGGTCTTGTTCGTGTTGAAGGGCTCGATCACGAGGAACGCGATTCCGGACAGTAATCCGAGCGCGTAACAGAGCGCGGCGGCGACGTTTTCTTCCAGCCCGCCGGTTGACGCGGCCGGTGGCGGCTGCTGCGGATAACCCTGCTGCTGCTGGCCCCACTGTTGTTGCTGCGGCGGCGACTGCTGCGGGTACTGCTGCTGCTGCTGCGGTTGCTGGGGATACTGCTGTTGCGGAGGTTGTTGGGGCGCCGCGCCGAGCGTCGCGCCGCAGCGCATGCAGAAGGCGCCTTGCACTTGCGCGCCGCATTGGGGACAGAATGTCATGAGTGATTTCTCCTCTTCTACCTACAAGCGGATACTGTAGCAAAACCTGATCAGTGTTTTTCAACGCGGCGCTACTTCGACCTCGGCCAGAGACGAAACGACGTGACTTGGGCGACACACCCTGTAAACGCGAAGAGCCGGCCGCGAACGGCCGGCCCTTCACGGTTTTGGGTTGTTAGAAAATCAGCCGGAAGCTGATCTGGGCGCGGCGGGCGTTGGTTCCGTCGGGGAAGCCTTGCGAGGCAGTACCGTTGCCGAGGCCGATAGTGGGCCGAATGACGCCGGCGGTGAGGTTAAACGCTTCGGTGAACTCACCCGTGTTGTATTGCGAATTCGAGACATTAAACGCCTCGAAGTTAAACATGCCGGTGATTCGCTCGCTGAACGGCAGGATCTTCGTGATGCGAAGATCGGTGCGGTAGACGGCGTCAAGCGGCAGTGTCGAGAAAGGCAGCCACGGCACACGAAACGAACCGCCCAAACCGTTTAGAGTGGTGTTAAAGGCCGCCCCTGCGTACGGCGCGCCCGCGACCCGGATCGTCGCTGTGTTCGGCTGGCCGGAAGCCAGCGTCGTAATCTGCGAGAACTGCCAGTTCGCCGCGACCCATTTCACCATCTGATTCGATGACTTTAGCCCATACTGCGGGGCCCACAACGAAGTGATCACAATCCGGTGCCGCTGGTCGAGCGACGACGATCCCTTATCGCCCGAGTAGTCGCCGTTAAAGGTGGACCGAATCGTGTCAAAGAACAGCGCGTTGTTGCCGCCGCCTTGATTGGCGGTGTCGATGGCGTGCGACCAAGTATAGGCGACCGAACCCATCAGCCCATTCGCCATGCGCTTGTTCAACTGTAGCGCCAGGGCGTGGTAGTACGAGTTGCCGCCGTTTTCGACTTGCACGATGCGCTGGAAGCGGGGATCGACGCGATTCGCCGTGTAGTGCGCGTTGGTCGTATAGGTGCCTGTCTGATTACCCGCCTCATCAAGAATCCGGTAGGTCACCGGCGCGCCGAAGCCGCCGATGTTGAGATCGCGTGTCGTGAAAATCCGCACGCCGCGCGAGCCAATGTAGTTGGCGGTCAAACCGAGCGTCGAGGTAAGTTGCCGCTCAATCGCAAGATCCCACTGCTGCGTATACGGATTGCGAAAATTCTTGTCGGCGATTGTCAGGCTGACCGTGCCGCCTGGCAGGCCGGCCGAGCTATTCGGAAGCTGCGACGGGAAGACCGGGCCGCGTGCGTCGCCGTTTTGCAGCAACACCTGGGGCTGATACAGCCCGTTCGAGAAGAACAGCGTCTGAATCAGTGCGCCCGGGAAGCGGGCGTAGAATAGTCCGTACCCGGTGCGAATCACGGTCTTGTCATTCAAGGCGTAGGCAATCCCAAGCCGAGGCGCCCAGTTATTCTTTGGCGAGTTGATCACGCCGGTCTGCGGATACGCCGGATTGACCTGCGAAGGTTGGGGCAGGTTCGCATACTCATAGCGGACGCCGTAGTTGATCGTCAACTTCTGTGTCGCTCGGAACTGGTCCTGCACGAACAAGCCGAGGTCGCGCGTCGTGAAGTCAAGAATTGGATTGCCGACCGTTTGCGAGTAGCTCTGCCAGCCCTTGCCCAGTGGACGGCCGTTCGGGTTCTGGATGCGGGAAAAATCGTAGGCGAAGTCGGTGAAGCTCGCATACGTGTAGCTGCCGAACTGATTGCGAAGGATGTTGAGGTAGTCCTGGGTGTTGGCGAAATCGATGCCGAATTTCCAGGAGTGTTTGCCCGATGTCCAGTTCAGAGTATCGACGAACTGGAAGCGCTGCTCGGAAGGATTCAGCCGAGGGTAGTCGATTGCAGTACCCAAATTGGCCTGCCCTTGCACCGTCAGTCCGATGCGCCCAGTTACCGGTGGAATCAGAGCGGGGTTTACGTCGTCAAATAGCCGATCTTTGAACCAGCCAAACCGGAACTCGTTCACAATCGAGTTGGTTGGAATCGAAGTCCAGCCGATCTTGCCGTAACGAGTCCGCACGGTCGAGTTCGCGTTGTTGCCGATGCCGTTACCGTTAGTTAGCACGGCTTGCGTTTGAATGCCGTTCGGCGACACCCAGCGCAAGTAGTTTCCGGAGAACGTGAAGCTGTTGCGCTCCGACGGACGCCAGTCGATCTTGGCAAAGCCGAGTTCCGTGTCGGCCGTACGTTCCAGCGTCTGGAACTGCCGGGGGAAGATGCCCCTCGCCGCTGTACAAGCCGCGGCGGGCGCGGTGCAGGCGCCGATGAAGTCTCCGTTGGAGCTAAACAAGACCGGATTGATCAGACGGTTGATGAGGGGGAAATTTCGGCGTGTCAGTTCGATGTTGGTGAAGTAAAAGAGCTTGTCCTTGACGATCGCGCCGCCCAGCGAACCGCCGAATTGATCGCGCCGCTCTTTCGGATTGATCGCCGCGTAACGGTCGCGGGCGCTGAAGTCCTGATTACGGAAAAACCAATAAGCCGTGCCATGCGTCTCA
>Ga0194119_10013575_pt1 | contig 10118 bp, 7 predicted proteins | sample TA2MahC100mmetaG_FD_148620 | JGI IMG/M metagenome (GOLD analysis project Ga0194119, IMG submission 148620) | Freshwater microbial communities from Lake Tanganyika, Tanzania - TA2015018 Mahale Deep Cast 100m | ecosystem: Environmental > Aquatic > Freshwater > Lake | place: Tanzania: Lake... | reverse complement strand
GCCGGACTCAATGCACCCGCTTGGGGTTACGCGCGCGTTGAGCCCCATTCAGAGACGAGACGCACGTGCGGAACGGGCTGACACTCGTGTCGAAGTCTGTAGACTCCACGCGAGCGGGCCTGTCAAAGCCCGGTAATGTTTCGAGTGGGTGACATAATGACGACAATGAAGACAATAGAGTTGTTCCTGATGTGATATTAATGTAAATCAATATGTTACAAGAATTTGGAACCGAACAAGAGCGCTATTTGTAGGTGCTTTCGAGGAATCTCTAGCTGGAGCCCTTGATTTTCAAGGGTTGCACACCGGGAACAATTCTAATGGAGAATATGGCATGTCCGAAACCGATCCCTACACGTTCCTGAGCAAAATGATTGCCAAGGATGAAGCCTTGTCCCGAAAAAGCCAGAAAAGGCCCCATCAACCCCTGGTAGTAACCGTATCCCGCGACTATGGCGCCGGCGGGGATATCATCGCCAGCAAACTGGCCGAGGAACTCGGGGTGCCCTTATATGATCGACAGATTCTGGAGCTTGCCGCCAGCAAGGCCGGCGTGGACCCTGTCCGCTTTAGCGAGATGGACGATCTGCGCGCTTCCAGCGTCTCCAACTTCATCTTCAGTCTGCTGACGGGAAGCGGTGGCAACCTCGAAACCTACCGGCGGTCCTTGTTCGAATCCGTCATGGAACTGTCACAAAAAGATTGTGTACTGCTGGGGAGGGGAGCCCATCTGATCCTTTCCGGTAAAAAGACCTTCCGGGTCCGCGTCGTGGGTTCGCGCATGATCTGCGCGAAGCGCATCGCCCAGGAATTCGGGCTCAGCCTGGACCTTGCGGAACGCAAGGTTTACGAAATCAACAACAAACGGCATAAATCGATTGAAAATCTGTTCAAGGACAGCTACGAACATTGTTCACTGAATTACGCCAAAAACTTCGACCTGACCATCAACACCGATCGGATTACCGCCGAAAACAGCGTCCCCATCGTCCTTCTCGCCATCCGCCAGGCCGGTTTTGACTTGAGCCAAGCGAAAGCCCAGAGTTGATGCAAACACCCACGCCCCAGATACAGGTCGACATCACCGACGTCGCCCGCCTGATTTTTTCCGGCGCCTGTCTGAAAGTCACGGCCCCCGCCGCCTTTGGCGAGGTCTGCATCCTGCCGCGCCATGCCCCGTTGCTGACCTGTCTGCGACCGGGCTCCATCCGGCTGCTGCCCTCCACGGGGGAGGACCAGTTTTACTACGTATCCGGCGGGTTCATGGAGGTCAAGGACAGCCACGTGACCATTCTTGCCGATCAGGTGCTGCGCGGCAGCGAAATCGACCAGGAACGCGCCATGGAGGCACGGCGCGAAGCCGAGCAGGTTCTCCGCGAAACGCATCTGCTCGAGGATCGTGACATCGCCAAACTGAATCTGATCAAGGCCGCCGCGCAACTGCGCGTTTTGCAACATGCAGAAATTCATCGTTTGAAAAGGGACCCACGATAAAATAGCGGTATCGCTTGCCAAGCTATCACTCACTTAAAGCACCCAGAGGAATCATCATGCACAAGAGATATGTCTACTCATTCAAAGAGGGAGACGGTAAGGACAAACGCCTGCTGGGCGGCAAGGGGGCCAACCTCTGCGAAATGACCCAGATCGGCCTGAATGTTCCTCCCGGCTTCGTCATCACCACCGAAGCCTGCCTTGAGTACCTGGACAAGGGGGTCATGCCGCATGAGCTGATGGAGCAGGTGCTGCGCAACATCCAGGCTCTGGAACTGCAGACTGGCAAGAAATTCGGCGGTGAGTCCAATCCGCTGCTCGTGTCGGTCCGTTCCGGCTCCGCCATGTCCATGCCGGGCATGATGGACACGATCCTCAACCTGGGACTCAACCAATCAACGCTGCATGGACTGATCCAGCAGACCGGCAATACCCGTTTCGGTTATGACGCCTACCGTCGCTTCATCCAGCTCTTCGGCAAGGTCGCCCTGGGGGTCAAGGAAGAACACTTCGACACGGAATTCGAGGCCGTCAAGCGTGCCGCCGGCGTAAAGGCGGACATCGCCCTGGATGCCGAACACCTGCGGGATGCCTGCGAGCGCTTCCTCGGCGTCGTCCTGCGTGAAACCGGCAAGGCCTTCCCCGAGAATGTGCTGGAGCAGCTCGAAATCAGCATCCGCGCCGTGTTCAACTCCTGGATGGGCAAGCGGGCCGTCGACTACCGCCGTGAGTTCAACATCACTCCGGACATGGCCAACGGCACCGCCGTCAACGTCGTCACCATGGTATTCGGCAACATGGGCAACGACTGCGCTACCGGCGTTGGCTTCACCCGTAACCCCGGGACCGGCGAAAACGAAATGTATGGCGAATACCTGGTCAACGCCCAGGGCGAAGACGTCGTCGCCGGCATCCGTACCCCCAAGCCCGTATCCGAAATGGCACATGAGATGCCGGAACTCTACCGCCAGCTCGTCGAACTGCGGAACAAGCTGGAAGGGCATTATCGGGAAGTACAAGACTACGAATACACGATCGAGAAGGGCATTCTCTACTGCCTGCAGACCCGCAACGGCAAAATGAACGCCGCGGCGATGGTGCGCACTTCGGTCGAGATGTACGCCGAGGGACTCATCAGCAAGGATCAGGCGCTGCTCAGGGTCAACCCGTCGGACCTGGAGCAATTGCTGCATCCTCGTCTGGACCCACACCACAATCAGGTTTCCCTGGCGCAAGGCCTGCCCGCTTCTCCCGGCGCCGCCAGCGGCCGCTGTGTGTTTGACGCCGACCAGGCCGAAATGCTGGGCCGAGCGGGTGAAAAGGTCATCCTGGTACGCGAGGAGACCAAACCCGAGGACATTCATGGTTTCTTCGCCTCCCAAGGCATTCTGACCAGCCGCGGCGGCAAGACCTCGCACGCGGCCGTCGTCGCGCGCGGCATGGGCAAGGCCTGCGTGGCGGGCGCCGAGGGGATCGAGGTCGACAGCCGCGCTCGTCTCGCCAAGATCGGCGACATCATCCTGCGCGAGGGAGACATCATCACCATCGATGGTTCCAATGGCTACGTGTACCTGGGCGAAATCCCCACACTGCCGCCGGAATTCTCCGATGAATTGAACACCCTGCTCGGTTGGGCCGATGAAAAAGCCCGCCTCAAGGTCATGGCCAACGGCGACACACCCGACATGGCCAAGGTGGCGGTGAAATACGGCGCCAGGGGTATCGGTCTGTGTCGCACCGAACGCATGTTCAACGCCGTGGAACGACTGCCCGTGGTCGTCGAAATGATCATGGCGCGCACCCTGGAGGAGCGTCAGACCGCGCTGGACAAACTCATGCCCATGCAGCGTCAGGATTTCGAGGAAATGTTCCGGATCGTATCGCCCAATCCGGTGACCGTGCGCCTGCTCGACCCGCCCATGCATGAATTCCTGCCCAGCGAGGCGCAGTTGCTGGATGAAATCGAGGCCCTCAAGGAATACCGGCTGGCCGTCAAGGGCCGCACCACCGCGCTGGCGGCGATGAATGCCATCAGCCAGGCGCATGGCGCCGACGGCGGCATCAATGAAGACCATGTCAACAGCATCATCGCCAGGAAAGAGCTGATGCTGAAGAAAGTCCGCGACCTGCACGAGGTCAACCCCATGCTGGGCCATCGCGGCGTTCGTCTCGGCATCACCTATCCGGAAATCTACGAGATGCAGATCCGCGCCATCCTGGAGGCGGAAGCGACCTGCCTGAAGGCCGGCATCCCGGTATGCCCTGAAATCATGGTGCCGCAAGTCATCACCGTACAGGAACTGAAGCGGGTCCGGGCCAGCGTCGACAAGGTCCGCGCCGAGGTCGAGAAACAGTATGGCATCAACCTGACCTTCAAGTTCGGCACCATGATCGAGACCGTGCGCGCCTGTACCCGCGCGGCCGATCTGGCCAATCTGGCGGAGTTCTTCTCCTTCGGCACCAACGACTTGACGCAGGCGACCTATTCCTTCTCCCGCGAGGATGCCGAGAACAAGTTCCTGCCGCTCTACACGGATACTGGCATCCTGCATGACAACCCGTTCGAGACGCTGGACGTCAAGGGCGTGGGCGTATTGATGCAGATGAGCGTCACCTCGGGCCGGTCCACCAATCCGAACCTGAAGGTCGGCATCTGTGGCGAACAAGGCGGCGATCCGGGTTCCATCCGCTTTTGCCATGAAATTGGCATCAATTACGTGTCCTGTTCGCCACACCGCGTCCCGGTCGCTCGGCTGTCGGCGGCACTGGCGATGATTCAGGCCCGTGGGCTCCCGGCTGAGGCGCCAGCCCCCAAGTCCGGCCTTGTCATGATGCAACCGAGCCAACCCTCCGCGGTCACGGCGCCTCCGCCCGCGATAGCGCCCCTGATACCCAGGATGGAGCCAGCGCCGGCCAGGAGCGAAGCGCCCGTGGCGCCGCAAACCGCTCCCATCGTCCAGCCTCCGCCCACGCCGGCGCCTGCTGAAATGCCGCCGGCGGCTCCTTCCATGGCCTCCAGCAAGGTCCAGTCCTACATCGATGCCATGGGCTCCCAACCTGCTCCGGCGCCAGTGACGTATGACGTTCCGGAACCCGTAGCCCCGGTGGCGAAACCCGTAGTGGAGGAGCCTCCACCGGCGCCGGCGGCGGAACCCGCGGCCGCCGTTGCACCGGCGCCAGCCGCGCCGGTCAAACCGGCCGCAACGCCGCCACAACCGGCGCCCAAGGCGAAGGAGCCCAAACCGGAAGCCAAGTCCGAGAATCTTTCCGGCTGGAAAAAATTCACCCACAACTTGCGCCGATTCGCCAACTACGTCGATAAGCCGCCGAAAGAATAAGCCCGTGCCGCGCCGGCTACCGCTCTGGCTGGCCCTGGTACCGGCGCTGACCGTCCAGGCTGCGAGCGATTCTGACTCTATGCAGAAGAGCTCATCACAGCCGGAAGTCACCCAGCCCTCCCCTCGCAACGAGGGGAGGAGCCTTAAGCCGCCCACTGCGGACGGCCATTCCCCGAGGAATGCCACCCATCCACCCGCGAGCTCAATACCGGCATATCCCGCGGATCCCTTATCCGATACATCCATGATGGCCTACCGGCGGAAACTGGTCAGTGACAAGCTCCAGTTGAAACCCGAGGCAGCCGTCAGGTTCTGGCCCATCTACGAAAAATATCAGAAAGAACTCGAACTGGTCCGGGACAAGCGCCATGCCATCCTCATCAAGCTGGGCGAAAACTTCGACAATATGAGCGAAGCCGATGCCGCGGAATTTGTGAGGGCCAAACTGGACCTGGAAGAAAGCCGCGCCCGAATCAACCGGCGGGCAATACTGGAGTTGGGCAAGGTGCTGACGCCACGCGAACTCGCCCGTTTCGTCCAGATCGAAGCCAAAATCAGAGCCTTCATCGAAGCCGGGATCGAGGAAGAAATCCCGCTCATCCAGTGATTCCAGGCATCCGCACCTGGATGTCCAGCGTCTTTGACCGCACTTACGGCTGTTTCACCCGGTCCATCCTGGCGGTTAGTCTGTTCCTGACCAGCCATGCGCTCGAATCCGCGCCTTTCGAACCGGAGCCCTTCCTCACTGATAGCTCCGAAGCCAGCGCCAAACCCCAGCCGGAACCGCTGATCATCGCTCCGCATCGCGACAGGGAATTCCAAGTCTTTCGCGCCTACGGGCGGGAACAGGGCCGGACACTGTGGGACAAGGGCATGCGGATGGACACGACGCCTCCCCCGGACAAACCCCTGTTCGAGGAATACGACCGTTTCAAGACTTACACGGCCCGCTATGCCAATCAGGACACCGATGTCTTCCTGAAGGGGCGCTACAACCGTTCGCGCGCCAGGCTACCGGAAAACATCGAAGCCTGGCGACGCTTTCCCGATATTGCCAACCCGGGCGCGGACCTTGCCAATTTTCCGAACAGCGCCTTCACCCTGCCCGAGGGGCGCGCCTATCTGGAATTTTCTCCGTTTACCTATTATGGTCTGGCCGTGGGTAGCCCTGAACAATACGACATGGAATTCCTGATCCGTTACGGTCTGACGGACAACATCGAATTGCGACTGTTTGGCAACGGTCCTGCCTGGACCGGTAACCCCTACTCATCCTGGTCTTTTTCCCCTATCGCCTTCGACACCAAGATCCAGTTCTGGACGGAAAAACCCGACATCCTGGCGCCCGCCATGGGGTTCGAAGCCTATCTTCAAACCCAATGGCTGGGAAACTCGGCCACCAACATCGGCACCCAGCCCGGCTTTTCATTCAACTTTGATCAATCCCTGCCCTGGGATATCGACCTGGAATACAACTTTGGCGTTGTCAGGGAGCAGGACTACATGCACGAAAATGAATGGGATTTCAGTTTTCAATGGGCCCTGCAACGCGACATGTTCAATGAGGATTTTGCCTTGTTCGTCCATGGCTACGTCAATGCCATGAATCTTCCCCGCCTACCCACCACCACCGCCAGAAGAGCGCCGTTCGGATCCCTCAATAGCCTGCAACAAAGCGCTGTCGGCGGCGGCTTTATCTGGACAGTCAATTCCCGCCTGGCCTTTTATGGACAGAGCAGCGCGGGCCTCAACCAATATAGCCCCTCCCTGATTACCTTCACGGGATTCGCTGTGTCGTTTTGAATCGGTACACCAAATGTCCGGGATCAGCCGCCCACTGAGGGCCAGGGCTGGATCGACCCGGGGAGGAAAAATGAGAGCGAGCGCCCGGGCCAAATCTGGAGTGCGGATATCAAGTATCCGCGCCTCCCCAGTGGCTTCATCTACCGGGCGGCGCTGCTCAATGGCCACGCGCGCAAGGTGCTCGCGTGGCAGATCTCGAACCCCTTGTGGAGGGGGTTCCGCGTGTCCCCTGGCGGAGCCGGGGGTTTAGCTGACGTTAGTTATTCAGTCCTTCACTGGCTTTGCCGCAGGATCTGGAACAACTCATCCTTCAGCACCAGGCGCTTTTTCTTGAGCTCATTCACGTAATCATCCGCATGCACTTCCTCCTCTGTTTCGCAGCGAAGGATATGCCGATCAATCTCGTCGTGCTCCTCCATGAGTGTTGCAAAATGGCTATTCGTGCTTTTCAGCTCCTGAATGCGCTGCTGGAACTCGGGAAGCTCATGGGCCAAGTCATGTATCTCGCCAAACATGGTGTTATCTCCTTTGGATCATGGAAAAAAGATGCTCAAGGCTGCCTGTGCCAGCCGCTGTTGCCTGTGTTGAACTATTGGACGCCTGCCGCCGAATCGCTGGCCTGCTCATTAATCATGCGATTTTAACGATCACCCGCATGCGCCCGCAAACATTGGTAACTCAGGGCCACCGCAAGAAGGATCCAAAACAAGCATGGATAGTCAAGGTGTGCCCTGGATGCCCAACCCAGCCATCGCGAAAAAATGGGTAGTCCTGATCCGGGACCAGGATGCCAGCCGGTTATTGCCGCACTGAATGATAGGCTGGGGTTGAGTCGGGTTAACACAAGGAGGGTTTGAACTACCGCGTTCAACCCAAACCTGGCATTCATTTTCTGCTTCACTCACCTCCCGCTTCAAAAAAGTTGTAGCATTCCTGTAGGATTCACCAAAGACAAGTCAACCAAGCACACTGTCTCGGAAACAACAACAAACAGAGCAATCTCGGAGGCGCTGGAATGCTCAATGCTCGTCCATCCCCTGCTTCTTTTACCCTCATGTTTGCGCTTTCAACCTCACTGCTCGTCGATCGGCCGGTTGAAGCAGGTTCGATGGTCTCCGAGGACTTTTCCCTCCAGGACTTTGCTGGCCGAATCGTCGACCAGAACAGCCCTACCACCATTTACCTGGCGCGCGAATTCATCACGATGGACCCAGGCAAGCCCAGGGCCGAGGCGGTCGCGGTCAAGGATGGCCACTTCACGGCCGTTGGCACGCGCGCCGAAGTCGCAGCGGCGGCGGGTAATAACGCGAACGTGAATTCGACTTTTGCCGGCAAGGTGGTGACCGCGGGCTTCGTCGAACAACATGTCCACCCGGTTCTGGCGGCGCTGACCATGAACACCAAGGTTATTTCCATCGAGGACTGGGACGCCATCGATGGCTTCTCGCCCGCCATTCGGGACGAGAAGAGCTACATGGAACGACTGAAAAATGCCTTGGCGGCCCATAAGGACAAGCGCAAGCCCTTCATAACCTGGGGCTATCACAATTACTTTCACGGCGACGGCATGTCGCGAGCGCTGCTCGACAAGCTGGCGCCCAGCACCCCGGTCATCGTCTGGCATCGCTCCTGCCATGAGTTCTACCTGAACAGCGCCGCCTTGAAACTGATCGGCATCGACAAAGCCTTCTTCGACGCCATGCCGGCCAGCGCCCGAGAACAATCCAGCCTCGAGAAAGGTCACTTCTACGAACAGGGCGCGCTGGCCATCCTCGGCAAGCTCGCGCCGGTACTGGCCTCGCCCGAGCAATTCCGCAAGGGACTGGAATTCACCGAAGCCTACTACCATCGCAACGGCATCACCCTGGCCTGCGAACCTGGCGGCTTCTTCTCAAAGCCTTTGCAGGAGGCGATCAACGCCGTCTACAGTGACGATGCCACGCCTTTCAATCATTGTTTCATCGCTGACGGCAAGACCTTTGCCGCCCGTAATCCTAAGGATGGCGCCGCCTTGGTCAGCGACACCGAGCAGGTCATGAACTGGGGCAAGGGCCGTACCTTCTTCCTCCCGAAACAGACCAAGCTGCTCACCGACGGCGCCATCTACAGCCAGCTCATGCAGATGAAAGACGGCTACACCGATGGCCACCACGGCGCCTGGATCATGGACCCGCCGCTGTTCACCCATGCCTTCCAGAGTTACTGGGACGCGGGCTATCAGATCCACATCCATAATAATGGCGATGCCGGAATGGAGGTATTGCTCGACAACCTGGAAAAGGCCATGGCGCGCAAGCCCCGTCAGGATCATCGGACGGTGCTGGTTCATTTCGGCTTCGCCACGCCGGAACAAGTGAGCCGCTGGGGCAAGTTGGGCGGCATCATCAGCGCCAATCCCTACTATGTCACGGCGCTGGCGGGCCGCTATGCCAAACTGGGCATCGGCCCTGAACGTTCGGAGAATATGGTGCCCCTAGGCGACGCCGTGAAGAATGGCATCTCCGTCTCGTTCCATTCCGATATGCCCATGGCGCCCGCCAAACCCATGCAACTGGTCTGGTCGGGCGTTAATCGCGCGACCTTCGAAGGGCCTGTAGCCGGTCCGCAGCACAAGGTTTCAGTCGATACGGCACTCAGGGCCATCACCCTTGACGCCGCCTACTCGATCCGGATGGAGAGTAAGGTCGGCTCCATCGAACCCGGGAAGGACGCCAACCTAACCGTGTTGGAGCAAAGCCCCTACGAGGTTCCGCCGGAGAAGCTCAAGGACATCAAAGTCTGGGGCACGATGCTGGAAGGGCGGATACAGCCGGTCCCCGGGAACGCAAAGCACATTGGCGCCAAAATGACCGAAACGGCGGCGCCGGTTAGCCACTCACAGGGTATGGTGATCGGTCAAGCCGCCATGCTGCATGTGGCCAATCTTATAAACCACAGCCATGAGCATTGAGCTACTCATGCGACGACTGGATACCGCATCGAGGCGCCAACTGGGGGCGATCACGGCCCTCTTGATTTTATCCGGGTATGTCTCATCGATAGCTGCACAGCCTGTAGGCCAAGATGAAGTGGCGGAACTCAAGCAGATGCTACTGCGGCAACAGTCAATCATCGAGGATCAAGAGAAGCGTCTCCGCGAGCAGGGAAAAATGCTCCAAAAGCTGGCTGATCGCCTGGAGACATCCACCTCGGTATCCGCAAACGGGATACCGGCTGGCGACAAGCTGCCAATAGCTACACCAAAGGCGTCAAACGCCGGAAGTGTCACCGATGGCAAAAAGATTGCTATGAAGACAGTCCCAGCCGCCTCGATTCCCACATCACCAGCGACAGCCACAGTGCCGGGTGCCCACGATTCAGACATGCAGGGTAAAGCGCAAATAACCCAGGTTGAACAAAATCCGCGAGAACGGCAGCGCGACAGCGTGGGGGACCTTAATGCGGGTTCGATCAAGGCTGGTACATTCCCCGGTTCAATCCAGA
>Ga0194119_10013574_pt1 | contig 10118 bp, 9 predicted proteins | sample TA2MahC100mmetaG_FD_148620 | JGI IMG/M metagenome (GOLD analysis project Ga0194119, IMG submission 148620) | Freshwater microbial communities from Lake Tanganyika, Tanzania - TA2015018 Mahale Deep Cast 100m | ecosystem: Environmental > Aquatic > Freshwater > Lake | place: Tanzania: Lake... | reverse complement strand
ACAGCTTTCAAGGTTACCTTTGTGGGGAGAGGGTAATACTACAACCGCACTTCAGGCGGAATGTCATTCTGAGCGACCCGAGAGCCTGCCCTGAGCAGGGCGAAGGGGAGCGAAGAATCTCATTGTTGGACGGCAATGACCAAGAGATTCTTCGTCGCTTCGCTCCTCAGAATGACAAGTGCGGTTGTAGTAGTAAGGAGGGCGTCCAATGGCTAAGGTCAGGGTCATGGTCGTAGAGGATGATGGTATCGTGGCTGCCCATCTGGAGCAGGCGCTGGAGCAGTTGGGCTATGAAGTAGCGGCCGTGGTAGCGACCGGCGAAGCAGCGGTAGAGCAGGCTTGGGAACTGCACCCCGCGGCCATACTGATGGACATTCGGCTGCGGGGGACGATGACTGGGGTGGAGGCAGCCGCACAAATCCGCGCTCGACTGGGTACCCCTGTGATCTATTTGACAGCCTACAGCGATGAGATCCTCCTGCGGCAAGCCAGGGCCACGGAACCGTATGGGTATCTTACCAAACCGGTGCGTGAGCAGGAATTGCGTGCTACCCTGGAGATCGCCCTGTACAAGCACCAGATGGATCAGACACTCCAACATCTCCATCAAGTGCTGCGCGCCGTGCGGAATATCAACCGGCTGATCACGCGTGAACAGGATACCCGGCGTCTGCTGGATGAGGCCTGCCACATCCTGGTGCAAACGCGGGATTACCTTCTGGCGTGGATTGGCCAGGCTCAGGAGGACGGCCGGCGAGTGCTACCGGTGGCTCGTGCCGGGGAGGGGATAGACTATCTGGAGAGTGTGACCACCTGGGACGAGAGCGAGAACGGGCAGGAAGCGATCGGCGCGGCTATCCGGACGCGCCAGCCGGTGGTGTGCCAGGAGATAGCGACTGACCCGCGCTGTACGCCTTGGCGGGAGGCCGCCGTGGCCCGGGGGTACGCCTCATTGGCCGCGGTGCCGATGCTCCACGGCGAGCGGCTGTTTGGCGTGCTGTGCGTCTATGCGCAGCGGCCACAGGCTTTTGACGAGGAGGAGGTGGGGCTTCTCGAGGAGGTGGCCGCCGATCTGGCCTTCGCCTTGCAAAGCACAGCCACAGAGATTGAGCGCCAGCAGGCGCGGGAGGCACTGCAGAAGGCCCACAGCGAATTAGAAAGGAGAGTCGCCGAGCGCACGGCAGAGATTTCCCGCGTTAACGCCGCCTTGCTCCTGGAGGTCACCGAGCGTAAGCGGGCGGAGGCGGCGCTGCAACAAGCCCACGACGAGCTGGAGCAGCGCATCGCCGAACGCACACGCGAACTGGCCACCTTGTACGACGTGACGGCGGTGGCCAGTGAGTCCCTGAATCTACAAGTGACGCTGGAGCGTTTGCTAGAGCGGGTGCTAGAGGCCTTGCGCTGTCCGGCCGGGGCCATTCACCTGCTGGACCAAGGGGATGAGGTGCTGCGCCTGGCTGTCCAGCGGGGAATCCGGCCTGACCTTGTGGCTCAGCTAGGCACCCTGCCAGCGGACAACAGTCTGATGAGCTGGATGCTGGAGCACAGCAGGCCTGTGGTGGTACCAGACTCAACAAATGATCCCCGTGCCCCCCAGGTGGCCAGCCTGAGTGGCTTCCCTGTCTATGGCGGTGCGCCGATGCGGGCCCGCGGGCAAGCGTTGGGAGTGCTCAGTATATTCGGCGCGGCGGATCAGCAATTCAGCGTGGAAGACGTGGCCCTGTTGACATCAATTGCCGATCATGTGGGCGTGGCTGTAGAGAATGCCCAGTTGCGCCAGCAGGCCGAGCAGGCGGCCGCCCTGCAGGAGCGGGAGCGGCTGGCGCGGGAACTGCACGACTCGGTCACCCAATCGCTGTTCAGCTTGACCCTCTTTACGGAGACCGCCCGGCAGTTGGCCAGCAGCGGTGACCTGCAGCGGATTGAGCAGCCCCTTTCTGAAGCAGATACCATCGCCCATCAAGCACTCAAGGACATGCGCCTGCTGCTCTATGAGTTGCGGCCGTCGGCGTTGGCAGAGGAAGGACTGGTGGGGGCTTTGCGCCGCCGGTTGGACACGGTGGAGAAACGGGTAGGCATAGAAGGGCGTGTCCTGAGCGATACGTTTATCGAACTCCCCGCATCTGTGGAAGAAGGACTTTACTACATCGCCCAGGAGGCGTTGAACAACGCCCTCAAGCACGGCGGGGCGACCGCGGTCACAGTCCACATCCGCACTGAAGATAAACACGTTATCCTGGAAGTCAGTGATAATGGCGTGGGGTTTGACCCTGATAGGGTGCGCGACCAGGGCGGGATGGGGCTGGCTAACATGCGCGCGCGGGCGGCAAGGCTGGGGGGTACTTTAACGTTTTTTGCCCAGCCAGGGCAAGGAACCAGAGTACAGGTAAAGTTGACGCTTGCCGGTTGACGCTTGCCAGGTCACAAATCGCCAATCGGCACAAGTGGAGGAATGGCCATGCCTAGACCAATTCGCATTCTCATCGCCGACGACCATGCGCTCGTCCGCAAGGGGCTCTGTGCCCTACTAGGCACCAAACCAGACATCGAAGTGATCGGTGAGGCGGCGGATGGCGGCCAGGCTGTGCAGGCGGCGCGCACCCTGCAGCCCGACGTCATTTTGCTGGATCTGGTGATGCCCCACAAAGATGGGCTGGCCGCTATCCGGGAGATCAAGCAAGAGAACCCCGCGGCCAAGATTTTGGTTCTCACCAGCTTCAGCGAGGACGAACGAGTCTTTGCGGCCATCAAAGCCGGGGCGTTAGGCTACCTGCTGAAAGACTCCTCACCGGCGGAATTGATCCAGGCCATTGAGGTCGTGTACCGCGGCGAATCCTCTTTGAGCTCCAGTATTGCCCTCAAGCTGGTGCGTGAACTCCGCCGTCCGTCCAGCTTACCCCTGACTGAAGAACCGCTCACGGGGCGCGAAGTGGAAGTGCTCAAGCTGGTGGCCCAGGGCCTGTCCAACCAGGAGATTGCGGATAAGCTCGTGATCAGCGAACGAACGGTGGGCGTGCACATCAGCACCATCCTGGCCAAGCTGCACCTGGCGAACCGCACCCAGGCGGCGCTGTATGCCCTGCGCGAGAGGTTGGCCAGCCTGGACGAGGATCAGGAGAAAATTCAGTAAGCAATTTTACGCAAAACGTGCACATTTTGGGTACAAAGGCTCTCAAAAACCTGGTTTCTGGCCATTCTTCTGGATTTGTCCAAAGTCCAGTCTGCTCCAGCACCTGGACTTTTTCGCCCGGTTCGTCTGGCAGGTCCCCCTACGCCGCTTCGTCTACCCCTCTGGCTTCGAGCACCTCCCCCACGTGCGCCAGGCAATCCTCCAAGACCTGGAGAGCCCCGGAACAGGTAATTTTACCTAGGCCAACTGCGCGTTAATACCAAGAACGACCGCCCCCAGAGTGGTCTTTTTGTTATTGGCAATAAGTCACATTCCCGATGCGCGCCAGGTTGCGGAATGATATAGTAGGCATTGTAAGTTTCACAGATTTAGGAGGGACTTCAATGCCCAAACCCATTCGGGTTCTCATCGCTGACGACCAGGCGCTCGTCCGCAAGGGGCTACACGCCCTGATCAGCACCAAATCAGAGATCGAAGTGGTTGGTGAGGCCGCGGATGGCGACCAGGCCGTCCGCGAAGCCTGCACCCTGCAACCCGATGTCATCTTGCTGGACCTGGTGATGCCCCGCACAGATGGGCTTGGCGCCATCCAGGAGATCAAGCAGGAGAATGCTGCGGCGCGGATCTTGGTGCTCACCGGCTTTGCCGAGGACGAGCGCGTCTTTGCAGCCATCAAAGCCGGGGCGCTGGGCTACCTGCTGAAAGAGTCTTCGCCCACGGAATTGATCCAGGCCATTGGCGCCGTGTCCCGGGGCGAGGCCTATTTGAGCCCTACCATCACCCTCAAGTTGGTGCGTGAACTCCGCCGACCGGCGGGCTTGCCGCTGACTGAAGAGCCGCTCACAGGGCGAGAGGTAGAAGTGCTCAAGCTGGTGGCCCACGGCCTGTCTAATCAGGAACTTGCCGATAGGCTCGTCATCAGCGAGCGCACGGTGGGTGCACACATCAGCACGATCCTCTCCAAGCTGCACCTGGCGAACCGCACCCAGGCGGCGCTGTATGCCCTGCGCGAAGGGCTGGTTAGTCTGAACGAGGACCGGGCGAAAATCGAGTAGGCCGCATGCTCGTTCGAGTTACTTGATCGCATGTTCTCCGATCGCTAAGGAGGGCCAAAATGAAAAGGCTAATACTACTGATCTGTGTCCTGGCCATGCTTCTGCCCCTAACAGGCATCACCTCGGCCTCTCCAGAAGAGGACGAGCCGGGAACGTTCACGATAACAGGCTACACCTGTTATGCAGGTTGCTACAGAATCGTCAAGATCCGACCAGGCATGCAGGTGGAGTTCTACCTGACGGCGGTGGGAACGGTCTCTGGACACCTTGCAGGAGCGTTCACCTTCGAAGAATGGGGAGAGATTGATCTGAACCCCACGGGAAAAGACTACGGCAAGGGTAAGAACCACGGGATCATGACTATCACCAATAATCAGGGTCAGGTGGTCATTGCATTCCACGGCAAAGCTGAATCCGGAACCGTTTCGGGGGACTTCGAGGTTGTGCCTGAGGAGTGTAGCGGTGACTATGCCCGCCTCGCTGGTCGTGGTCAGTACACCGGCAACGCCGGTTTTAACTTCACCGTGACATTTACCGGCGAGCTCCATCACGGTGACTAGCCTGGGAACTGCGGCGCATCCCGCTCCATCTCAACGGTCAGCACAAAACTGAGCCTTTCTTTCTCGCCGTCTGCCGGATTGTTCCTTCATCCTCCCTGCTGCCCAGGGCCCCGCGGCAGAGAAGCCGGCGGCGCGGCAAAACCGTAAGCTCCGGAGCTTCTTAGTGTAACCCTTATAGGAGGGACTTCAATGCCCAAACCCATTCGGGTTCTCATCGCTGACGACCAGGCGCTGGTTCGCAAGGGGCTACACGCCCTGATCAGCACCAAACCAGACATCGAAGTGGTTGGTGAGGCCGCGGATGGCGACCAGGCCGTCCGTGAAGCCCGCGCCCTGCAACCCGATGTCATCTTGCTAGCTCTGGCCATGCCCCACAAAGATGGGATTGGCGCCATCCGGGAGATCAGGCAAGAGAACCCCGCGGCGCGGATCCTGGTTCTCACCAACTTTGCCGAGGACGAGCGCCTCTTTGTGGCCATCAAAGCCGGGGCATTGGGCTACCTGCTGAAAGAGTCTTCGCCCACGGAATTGATCCAGGCCATTGGCACCGTGTCTCGGGGCGAGGCTTATTTGAGCCCTACCATCACCCTCCAGTTGGTGCGTGCCCTCCGCCCATCAGCGGACTTGTCGCTGACTGAAGAGCAGCTCACAGGGCGAGAGGTGGAAGTGCTCAAGCTGGTGGCCCAGGGCCTGTCTAATCAGCAGATTGCCGAGAGGCTGGTCATCAGCGAGCGCACGGTGGCCGCGCACATCAGCAGCATGCTGTCCAAGTTACACCTGGCGAACCGCACCCAGGCGGCGCTGTATGCCCTGCGCGAAGGGCTGGTTAGCCTGAACGAGGACCGGGCGCAAATCAAGTAGGTAATTTTATGCCCGCCCTGTGTATTAACACGCAGAGTAAAGACTACTCTCAGGGTGGTCTTTCTTTTATACGAAATAAGTCGCCTTCCCGATGCGCGCCAGGCTGCGGAGTGGTATAGTAAGCCCTGTGCTGAAGGTGATGCTGTGAAACCGGCGAGGCGATCGGCGCTCAAGGACGAGAATATAGAGGGCCAAAATAGCATGGAGATAAGAGAATACCTAAAAATCCTGAAAAGACGAAAATGGGTAGCCATTCTAACCACCCTGGTGACGATCGCTGTTGTTGGCCTGGGGAGTCATTTCCAGCAGCCAACATACTCAGCCGCTGCCACGCTGCGCGTTGCCCGAGCCTCCAGTGGATCAGTAGACTATGTTGACTCCCTGTATGCTGAACGGTTAATGAGCACCTACGTAGAGATGGCGAAGAGCCAGCCTCTCCTTGAACAGATCATTGAAAGGCTTGATCTCCCTCTTTTGCCAGGAGATTTGGCCGAGCAGATCAGCTTCGAAGTATTAGCCAATACTGAGTTGCTTAGAGTATCTGTTGGCGATCGTAATCCTGCCCGAGCCAAAGCCATCGCCGACGCGCTGGCTGCCTTGCTAGTGGAACAATCCCGAACAACTCCCTATGGCAGACAATTTAGTGTCACCCTGGTGGCGCCAGCGGTTCAGCCAGATACGCCCACCGGACCGCGCACGAAACTCAACGTTGCCCTGGGCGCTCTTGTTGGGCTGGTTGGTGGCCTAGGCCTGGCCCTCTTAATCGAGAACCTAGACCCAACACTACATTCCGTAGACGACCTGGAGGCAGCATCAAAAATACCTGTATGGGGATGCATTCCCAGCTTCGCCATTCCAAGAAAGTCTCGCCAGGGGACAATCCCTCTGGACGGCGATGGGCGGGCCCCGGCAAGCGAAGCGTTCCGTATTCTGAGAACCAACGTCTTATCTTCCGCTTCTGGCACGCCCCTGAAGACGATATTGATCGCGAGTGCCGAACCGGGAGCGGGCAAATCCACGGTGTTGGCCAATTTGGCAGCGGCGATGGCTCAGGCCGGGCGAAAGGTAGTTGTCGTAGATAGCGATCTCAGGCATCCCTGCCTACATCAAGTTTTCGATCTTCCCAACGACGTGGGCTTGAGCAGCATCATCCACAACTCCAGCAGCGTAGATACAGCATTGCAGGCGACGAAGCTCCAGGGGGTGAGCGTCCTGACCAGTGGCCCATTGGCGCCTGATCCTGCCGGGCTACTTGGGGCATCGAAGATGAAAGCCCTGGTCCAGGAACTGGCTCAAGAGTCGGACATCGTATCGAAGATGAAAGCCCTGGTCCAGGAACTGGCTCAAGAGTCTGACATCGTTCTCTTCGATACTCCGCCGCTATTGGCCGTTGCCGATACTGCTGTTCTGGCTCCCCTGGTGGATGGGGTTTTACTCGTTGCCGCTCGCGACCAGGCGACAGGCAAGCGCGTTCAGCGGGTGCTGCAACAATTGGACAGGGTTGGAGCCAGGGTATTAGGGATCATCTTCAACAAAGCCCATGCAGGTGATGGAGACTACTACCACTACTACCATTACTCCTGGCGTGACATCGCTGAAAATGTAAAATCCATCCTGCATCCAGCTTGGAGTTTGGACAAAGTTGAGAAACCAGGTTTTTCCTGTTCCGCAATGCTTCCTAGAGTGTCAGAAGTGCCCGCAAACGTGCACATTTTGGGTACAAAGGCTCTCAAAAACCTGGTTTCTGGCCATTCTTCTGGATTTGTCCAAAGTCCAGTCCAGCAAAAGGGCGACTTTAACGAGTGCGCCTAGCCCAGGGGAGACCCTTCTCCAGCGTGGAGAAGCAATTACCCTGCGTAGCAGGGCGATATAGGAGTGATGCTCATGATAACCGGGCAAACGCGTCCGCTACAACGGGAGCTACCGGTTGCAGTGGCCGTCGCCGAGCGCGACAGACACCTCTACTTGCAGATGAAGCGGCTCATGGACATTGTTCTATCATCCATGCTGCTGCTGCTGCTTTCCCCATTGCTTCTCTTGATAGCCTTGCTCATCAAGCTGGATTCCCCCGGCCCTGTCATCTTCAGACAGGCTCGCATTGGCAAAGATGGGAAGCCCTTCACCATGCTCAAATTCCGCTCCATGCGGCAGGATGCGGATCCGCGGGTCCACCAGGAGCACATGCGCCGGCTGATTCGTGGGGCTGACAACTCTGGCAACCCTGCGGGTGATGAAAATGGCAATGGTGGGGAAAGAGCTGGCAAATTGTCCAATGATGGCCGGGTGACCAGAGTGGGAAGGATTATCAGAAAGACCACCTTGGACGAGTTGCCACAGCTCTGCAACATCCTGAAGGGTGAAATGAGCTTGCTGGGGCCACGACCATCACTTCCCTACGAAGTGGAATTATATAGCGATTGGCACATGAGACGACTGGCGGTGTTGCCGGGCATGACCAGCCTTTGGGCGGTGCGCGGCCGTGCCAACATCCCGTTTGACGACCAGGTACGTCTGGACATCGCGTACATCGAGAACCAGTCCCTCTGGCTGGATCTGAAGATTCTGCTCCAAACAGTCCCGGCGGTATTGTCCGGCCGGGGTGCTGAGTGAGGTAGACCTATGAACAGGATTGGCATCGGGATCATCGGCTGCGGCTACTGGGGCATCAACTACGTGCGCGTTTTCAGCGAGCTGCCAGATGCGCAGATGGTAAAAGTATGCGATTTGGCGGAAGAGCGCCTGAATCACGTTCGCCAACGTTTTCCGGCAGTAGAGACCTGCCATACTATCCGGCAGTTGCTCCACGATCCGCGCATCGATGCGGTGGTTGTAGCAACACCTTCCTCTACTCACTACGCAATCGTCAGGGATTGCCTCCTGAGTGATAAACACGTCCTTGTCGAGAAACCACTTGTCATGGAGATAGCGGAAGGGGAGGAGCTAATCGCTTTAGCCCAGGAGAGAAACCAGGTCCTCATGGTCGGACATACCTTCTTGTATAATCCTGGAATCCAAAAAATGAAACGCTGTATCTGGGATGACGATTTCGGCGAGATTTACTACCTGCATGCTACCAGAACTAACTTGGGGCCCATCAGAAAAGACGTGAACGCCCTTTGGGACCTGGTTCCCCATGACATCTCTATCTTTGGCTACCTGCTCGAAGCTAAGCCCGCTTGGGTCACGGCGGTAGCAGCCAAGTTGCTACATAACTGCCGAGAGGACGTCGGATTTATCACCCTGGCATACCCCAATGGCGTACTCGGCCACATCCATGCTAGCTGGGCAGATCCCAATAAGGTCAGAGAGGTAGTAGTGGTAGGCAGCAAGAAGCGGATCGTCTTCAATGATCTCAACAACCTGGAGAGTATTCGGATCTTTGAAAAAGGGGTTTCGCCTTCTCAGACAGATGTGGATAGTTTTGGTGAGTTTCGGTTCCTGGTGAGAGATGGCGATATCATCAGCCCCAAGGTAGAGGCCAGCGAACCGTTGAAGAACGAATGTGCCCATTTTCTGGATTGCGTTGCTAGGGGGGTGACGCCGCTGAGTGATGGGCAGAATGGGCTAGATGTCATAAGGGTGCTGGTGGCTATTGAGGAATCGGTGAAGAGAGATGGTGCTCCCGTGGAGGTGCAAAGGCAAGAGCCATCCTGGAGTGAACCGCTCCAGTCGTGGAGTCTCGTGACTTCTAGCAAAATCTTAGCACCGACGACCGGGAGGGCTCAAGGATGAAAGTGGTTCTAGGGCGCGAGCCGCAGATAGGGGAAGGGGTCATCTTGGGGTGTCGTCCGGGAAGAGAAATCACACTGGCCAACACTGCTATTGGTGATTTCGCTATCATCAGGTCAAACACAGTGATCTACTGTAACGTGATAATCGGTGATAACCTTGAAACTGGGCACAATGTTATCATAAGAGAAGAGAATACCATCGGTAACAACTTTCGTATCTGGAACAACTCAACGGTAGATTATGGCTGTGTAATCGGCGATAATGTGCTGATACACAACAAACTGTAACGTGATAATCGGTGATAACCTTGAAACTGGGCACAATGTTATCATAAGAGAAGAGAATACTATCGGTAAAAACTTTCGTATCTGGAACAACTCAACGGTAGATTATGGCTGTGTAATCGGCGATAATGTGCTGATACACAACAATGTTTACGTGGCGCAGTATACGACAATTGAGGACGACGTGTTTCTAGCCCCTGGGGTGATGATCGCCAATGATCCACACCCGATTTGCACGAAGTGTATGAAGGGGCCAACGATTAGAAAAGGTGCCCGGATAGGGGTTAATGCCACTTTGCTGTCCCACGTAGTCATTGGCGAGCATTCACTTATTGGTGCCGGCAGCGTCGTCACCAAAGACATCCCCGCCGGTGTGGTTGCCTATGGCAATCCAGCCAGGGTGGTCAGACCGGTTGACAGTTTGCCCTGTCCTCTGGGGGCTGTTGATCATCCCTATATCGCAGGTAGGGACGTTCGCACCAGGGAGCGCCTTGGC
>Ga0194119_10013571_pt1 | contig 10119 bp, 8 predicted proteins | sample TA2MahC100mmetaG_FD_148620 | JGI IMG/M metagenome (GOLD analysis project Ga0194119, IMG submission 148620) | Freshwater microbial communities from Lake Tanganyika, Tanzania - TA2015018 Mahale Deep Cast 100m | ecosystem: Environmental > Aquatic > Freshwater > Lake | place: Tanzania: Lake... | reverse complement strand
TCCGATTTTCGGGCCTCTGTTTTGGAGAATCAGCCATGCAAATTGAATCGCTTTCAACCGAATTGGTCGAAAAGGCTTTCCAGTTCATCGCCAATCCCCACGGACAATTTCCGCCTGCCGAATTGCAACACTTGCAACCAGGCCACTGGCAGGCCCTTGGTCATCTCCTCGCGACGATTTATGCAGAAAAGCAGGTCCGACTGCTGAACTAAGCCAACGATGATTATTTTCAAACGCTGGATACGCTATAGCCTAAACGCCGATCGCTCGTGCTTGTCGATTTGACCTGTAAGCGCCAGTTCCCAGGCCAGATATTGACGTGCGGCATCCAAATTTCCGTCATGCCGGTCATGGGTGAAGAATAAGTAGTCGATGCAAGCATCATCAGGTGGCTGATTCGGGCTTTGATGGATGCTCATCCCAGATGCCTCCCATTGGGCGGGGGCCTCCGTGCAAATCCTAATATCGATAGGGCTCGCTCGCTGAGCAAACCAGGTATCACATTCAAGTGCAGCGAGTTGCCCAATGCCAGCATCCTCGGCAAGCAGGATAATGTTTTGCGGCTTGGTTGACAGTTGCTCAAGCAAATCTGTCAGTCGTGGACGAATGGACCAAATAGCTCCAGTCACGTGAGCGCGGCGGAAACTCATCGAAGGTCTGACGTCGACGAGCAAGCAGTGTTTGCCTTGCTTGGAGGCAAGCGTTGCTGCCAGTGCCTGGCTTGTTATGTAGGGATAAGCGGGGATTGCAAAGTCGCAATGGCTCAAGCTTGCATGGTCGACATCGTGTGCATGCGTAGCGAGCTCCTGCGAACCCGGGCCAAGCTCGATAGCTAGCTGAGCAAGATGCTGCGACTCAAAATCAAAGCCTTGCAGATCTAAACAATAAACCTCCCAACCCAAAAGATGAAGCCAACAAGCAACCACTTGGGCGCGCAAAAGCTCGCTGTCGTAAAGCACAAGCCTTGCACCTCGCACACCAATAAATTGATCGGTCGCTTGAATCAGCTGCCCACCGGGTGTGTGCTGGGCACCTGCAAGATGCCCTTGGGCAAACTCCTCGGCGGTTCGCACATCACAAAGCATGGTGCTACGCGATTGATCCTTTCGCATGACAGCGAGCTCTGAGGGCTTAATGCTGCTAATCCCAAGCGATTCAGACCAGGCCTTTGCAGCCGCTTTTCTCGAGGCCTTAGGCTCAGGCCTCGGTATGGCGGCAAACTGGGTATCTGGCCCCTTGGCAAGCTTAAGGCCTGCCAAGGTCCATCCCTGCGTACCGTTTTCAAGTGCAAAGATTGGATTGGGAAGACCGAGCTGGATGAGGGTTTGTGCACCGATGATGCTTCTTGTTCTGCCTGCACAGTGCACAACGATCGTGGTGCTAGCGTCGGGTACAAGCTCGTCAATGCGCAGGGCGAGTTCGCCATTGGGACAGCAACGAGCGCCGGGGATATGCATTTTTTGGTGCTCGGCCAGGGGCCTGCCGTCGATGACGTGAATCGACTCGCCGGCAGCAAGTCGGGCCTGTAGTTCGGCCGCTCCAATATGCGGGGTGTGAAAGGCTTCTTCAGCCAATTCACCAAAGGCTTTGCTCGGGACATTGACACCAGCAAATAGCTCAAACCCCGCCGCTTTCCAGGCCTCGATACCGCCATCGAGCATGGCCAGGTTCTGATAACCCATGGCAAGCATTCGATCGTAGGCGCGTTCAGCGACAAGCGCTTGAGCATGATCGAGCAAAACGAGCCTCGCACTACGACGTGGCACAAGGCGGGGCAACTCCAACTCGAGGCGGCTGTAAGGCACAGAGACCGCATAAAACAAATGGCTCTCGCCATACTGCCCATGCTCGCGCACATCAATCAGCGCAAGCTCACCACCTGCATGAATCAGTGCCTTGAGCGCAGCGGCCTCGATGCGCTCGATCATCGGTACACCTGCTCTATCATCGGTCTACCTTATTGTTTGGATAAGTCTCACACACCGGAAGATCGCCTGGTTTGAACACCAACCTGCATACGTTGACAGCTTTCGGACTCGACATCGTAAACAAGACGCTCGCTCAAGGTCTCGAGCGCACGACCGTACATGTGAAGATGGCGAATCATGCTGCTTTCGATGTAAACCGCGTGAATATCGTCTGGCATCAATGCGATCGCCGTCCCCGGACTGACGGACTTTTGACCGACCTCGCGCAGCTTTGCCGGGCCAGGCTCGGCCCCCGCTTGGACGCGTTCAAACAAAACATTCCGCTCAATACCTTCAACAGCAGCAATGCAGGCCCAAGTGGTGTGATTGTGAGGAGGAATTTTCTTGCCCGGGCGCATGACATTCAAATAGAGCGCAAAGCGCTGATCAGCGTCTTCTTGAATCAGATAACGTGCTTGCAACTCGTCGCTTGCTGGCGATGGGTATAACGACTCGGCCCACCAGTCCTTTTGCGCAGCCATCTCGAGCACTAGCGCTTCGATATCAGCAAGGCTTTGCCGGGTAAGTTCGTTTTGCTCAGCAATCGCTCGAATCTTATCGATGTGATTGCTAATCGATTCGGCCTGTGGGTGATTCATCGGGTTCTCCTGGGATGGTCAAAATATGACCACTTGGTGACGATTCCAGTCAAATTAATGGCAACATGTTTTCTTGTGCCACAAAATACAACATCAGGAGACATCCGATGCTAGATGATCAATCAAAACATCTCGTTTCGTCGACAAAAAAGTTCGATTCAAGTCTTAGTAGGCCAGCACGGCGCGTATTCAAGCTTGGCGCACTAGCGAGTGCAGCCGCGCTAGGCTTAGCGGCATGTAGCTCAAGCAATGATCCTGGCAGCTTGATCGAAGCATCACAAGCGGTGGGCACAATCCCGCGGGCAGCACTTGATGCGAGCGCAGCAGCACCGCTAGTAGGCAGTGCTGCGAAATGCGATGTGCAAGTCATTGGCTTGAATTACCTTACTCGGGGCGTAAAGGGTGAAGAGACCAACGCCTCAGCGGTCTTGCTTATGCCTAGCGGCAGCGATGCCGCATGCAAGGGCCCACTACCGCTGCTGGCCTACGGGCGAGGCACCGAGGTAAGTAAGGGACGAAGCCTCGCGAGCATGACCGATGGGGAAACCGGTGCTTTAGCGGCCTTTTTTGCTGGGCAAGGTTATGCGGTTGTCGCAAGTGACTACTTAGGCTATGCGAAGTCAGCCTACAGCTTTCACCCCTATCTACACGCTGACAGCGAAGCCACAGCAACCATCGATGCCATTCGAGCAGCGCGTCAGGTGGCTAAAGAAAAGGGTCAAGCGCTTTCGGGCAAGTTGATGCTTTATGGATATTCACAGGGCGGCCATGTTTCAATGGCCACGCATAAAGCCATCGAAACAGATGCCGCATTAAGTGCCGAAATGGGCCTTGTTGGCGCAGGTCATGGCGCAGCACCAGCAGCGCTTTCGACCGCCTTACAAGCGGCAACGCCGATTCTTTACGGCCAGGTTTTCATTCCATTTTTAGTGACCGCCTGGCAAAAAGTTTACGGAAATGTTTATGCCAAACCAAGCGATGCGTTTAAGCCGCCCTATGCCGAGGGTATTGAGGGCATTCTTCCCTCAGCGACAACGAATTTCGAAGGGCTCCTGGCTCAAAATAAGGTTTCACCCAATGTTGGTGGCGACTGGCTAAGTGCAATGTTTACCGATGGGTTTATCAACGATTTAAAAAATAGTCCCAACAGCGGCATTATGCAAGCAGCGAAGAAAAATGACCTTGTTGCCTCAGGATGGACACCGAAATCGAGCACGATGCTTTGCGCAGGCAGCGGAGATCCCGTCGTGCTTTACCCAACGGCACAAGCCCTAGCAGCGGCGAAGTGGAAATCCTCAACAAATGTGATGGCTGTTGACGTTGACACCCAAGCCAAGGGTTTTGCCCAGCAACTATGGGCCGGCCAATCGGCGGCACAAAAGGCCGGTTATGGAAACAGCATCGATTCCTATACCTTTATTAACTATCACGGCACCTTAGCGCCGCCACTTTGCTTGGCTGCAGTCAAGGGGCTATTCGACAAACTCAAATAAGATTTGAATCAAGCAAGGCCGGTCTGCCCAAGGCGGATCGGCGCCTTGGTGTTCATGCCAAGTTGAAACAATCCCGCTAAAACACCAATGCCGACTGCGAATTGCCATGCCAGGTCGTAGTTACCCATCGCATCGTAGATCAGGCCTCCGCCCCAGGCACCCAGAAAGGAACCGAGTTGATGGCTTAAGAAGGCAACACCGGTAAGCGTTGCCATATAACGCACGCCAAAAAGTTGAGAAACTAATCCGTTGACCAAGGGCACGACCCCTAGCCACAAAAGCCCCATAGCCGCTGCGAAAATCAAGGTACTCATGGTGCTTGGGGGTAGCAAGAAGTACAGACCGAAGAAGACCGAGCGCAGCAAATACACTAGACCCAGTAGCTTTTCGCGCGGATACCGCTGGCCAAGCCAACCGCAAGCATAAGAGCCCATCACATTAAATAGACCGATGACTGCCAGGCTTTGCGCACCGAGCATGGGATCAAAGCCGCAAAGCTGTAGGTAATTCGGCAAATGGTTGGTTAGAAAAACCAGTTGCAGTCCGCAAACAAAATAAGCTGCAGCCATCACGCGATAGCCGCCATGCGATAAAGCCTCATGAAGGGCCTGCCGCATGCTTTGAGCCTCTGTTTCGTTCTTTAGGTCGACACGCATTTGATCTGCACGAGAAGCATGCCATGCAGCAGGTAGCATCAGCAGGCATAGGATCCCAAAGCCGAGTAATGCAAAAGACAAGCCATGGGTATCGAGGAGCCATTGCGCCAGCGGCGCAGCAAGCAAAGTCCCAACCGATCCAAAAGCTGACACAACGCCGAGGGCAAGACTGCGCTGCGAAGCCGGAACTGCTTTCGATACAGCCGACATGCTGAGCACAGATGCGGTACAGGAAAGAGCAAGGCCAATCAATACGCCTGGCCCCCACAATAATCCGATTGCACTCGGAAACTGATGCATGAGCGCGAGACCTAGCGCATAGAGCACACCGCCTGCGAGCATGACCGGTCGCAAACCAAGGCGATCTGCCAGCGCACCAACAAAGGGTTGACTTAAACCCCACACCATATTCTGAACAGCAATGGCAAGTGTGAATTCGGCAGCAGCCAAACCGAAGGCTTTAGTGACTGGTGGCAGGAATAGGCCCATGCTTTGACGCATACCCATCGCCAGACTTAAAAGCAGCGACGCGCCAAGCAAGATGGCCCAAACACTTCGGTGAAGCCCGGGAATCATTTATAAACCTCGATAGCAGTGGATCGACAAACACATCTGATTGTCTCGCGTTTTTGTATACGCCCCGTCTCAGTTGTTGTATGTTATGAAGCGCTGCGAAATCGGCCCGCATACAATGCCACATGAACATCGCAGAGCTCCCACCACCCGTTGAAGGCCCCTTCGCATGGAAAGCCCAGGATTGGGGAAGCCAGGAAAGCTATAGCTTTCGATTGCGCGATGAACAGTTGCGCGAACTAGAAAATGAGAGCAAGCGATGGCTTGAGAAGGGTCAGGGTCTCGAATCGATAGAGGCAGGTTCGTTGGTTTTGCCTAGCTTTGCCAAGGATTTAGCGCGCTGGCGTGATCAATTAATCAACGGGGCAGGATTTGTTTTGCTCCGCGGCCTACCTGTTCGCACATGGAGTAAAGCTGAATTGGCAACAGCCTTTTACGGACTTGGCTGCTACTTGGGAAATCCAAGACCGCAAAACCGCTTTGGCCATTTACTCGGTCATGTGATCGACATAGGTCTGGACGGCAAGAACCCAAACGTTCGTCTTTATCAAACCCATGAACGGCAAAGTTTTCATACCGATTCTTGCGATATCGTTGGGCTTTTGTGCCTGCAAGAAGCAAAGCAAGGTGGCGACTCGGCGCTGGTCTCATCAAACACGATTTATAACGAGATGCGACGATCAACGCCGCATCTTGCCGCTTCGCTCTTTGACGCCATTGCCACCGATCGACGCGGTGAAACGCCTCAGGGCATGAAACCATTTTTTGAAATCCCAGTTTTTAATTGGTACGAAGGCTTGATGTCTTCTATCTATCAACGCCAGTACATCGATTCGGCTCAACGATTCCCCGAGGCCATGCGTCTTAGTGCACAGCACCTCGATGCACTTGAACAATTCGATGCGCTTGCCAATGATCCTCAATTGCATATCGTTATGCGGCTTCAACCAGGTGATATGCAATTTGTACACAATCATAATATGTTGCACGATCGCACAGCTTTTGAGGATTGGGAAGACCCCGCCTTAAGGCGCCATCTTTTGAGGCTTTGGCTTTCGTCACCTGAGGCTAGACCCCTTCCCGAGGTCTTCGCGCAGCGATACGGAAATATAATTCCAGGGCAACGGGGCGGCATCGAAGTGCCACGCGAGTTGTGGTGTGCGCCGCTTGATCCTGTTTGAGACGACTTGAGGGTTGCGGCATCAGATGGTGTGAATTTCTTCACACTGGGGGAATTTTCGCTCGGATTACACTCGCGACGATTTGGAAATATCCCATGGAGAGATAGTCATGTTTAATGTCGTGCGATTCGTCATGCTTGGATTGATTGCAATCGGGCTTGTGGCTTGCTCAGGTTCGAGCGAGTCGACAGATCCTGTGATCGATCGTGTCACGATTCAAAATATTAAGTACGGACAGCTTGGCCGATTTGTTATCGAAGGCAAGCATCTCGATCAAGAGTTTTCGGTGTCACTATCAAAGTGCACGGGTTTAGCGGTTGCCGAAGGTGGTTCAGCAACCAGTAAAACAATCACCTGTACCGTCAACGGGACTGGCGCCGCGACAGTTTTTGCGAGCTTTAAAGATCAGCAAATTTATAGCGCCAATTTCAACGTTCCAGAGCCACAAGTCTTGATGAAAACCTCCTTAGGCGACTTGCTGATAGAGCTCAATCCAACGGCGGCCCCGATCACCGTGCGAAATTTTCTTGGTTATGTCAATGATCAGTTCTATAACAACACTCAATTTCATCGAATCGAGAAGGGCTTTGTTGCACAGGGTGGGTGGGTCGACTTAACGCCAGCGATCAAAAATCCTACGCGCCCTGCGATCACGCTTGAGTCGACAAATGGCTTGAGTAATCTCAAAGGAACGATTGCCATGGCACGTACCGATGACCCGAATTCGGCAACGAGCCAGTTCTACTTTAATCTCGCCGATAATCTTGGGCTCGACTACGCTCAGGGTGTTCGCGACGGTTACGCCGTGTTTGGAAAGATTATGCAAGGCATGCCGGTGCTCGATGCGATCGGGCAAGTGCCCATCGCAAACCGTTATGGTTTGGCGACTTTTCCAGCAACCGATCTCATCATCACTCAAGTAAGTCAGACCCAGTAAGGGTGGCGGATTGTTAAGGCTCGTTTGGGGGAGCCTCACGCTTAAATAAGTCTGACATGAGCACTTAACGCCACTTTTTAGCCCCCGAGTGGCCGATCGACCAGAAGGATTTCGCCGGGTACCACCGTCTTGAGCATGCCGACCTCTCGTTGGCCGTCTACAGCATCGCCGGTAATGAAATGGGCATGGCGTCGGTGATCTTTCGTGGCTTGAACATGCTCATACATGCCTGACTTCACCACGATAAATCCCTCATGCACCTCACCACCTAGCTTTAGAACTTCGCCAGCGTGCAAGATACGGGTTTTGGCATTTGCTGCCAGTGCCTCAATACCCTGCTGCGTAAGATGGTGAAAGGCGCTAGCCTGTGCGATCAGATCTGACGGCGAGGGATGCTGAAAACGCTCCAACATTTGCATGGCCTTGTCTTCTTGCGCAACGACTGCTTCAGCCACCTTGTTGTAAACGGCCCGGGTAATCAGGCCGCTTTTATAAGAGCGATCGAGCCATCGTTCGGTTTGTAAGCCCAACGACCGCGCAATGAAATCGCCTTGCACCTGGAATAACAGATGTGGATAGGCCTGACAAAGCTGCGTGTATTGCAAGTAGATCAGACTCGACTCGCGCTCGAGGTAGGAGCGAACCGAATCATCTTCAAGGTGATCCATCACATGGTGCAAGCCTCGCTCAAGGTGAAACAATGCATTAAGAAGGCGGGTCAAACGCTTTTCTTTGACACGAAGATACAGGCTTGGGCTGAGTTTTTCTAAACTCCCGTCCCAGGGTCGATCCACCGGTATCAATGTCAGTCGGGTCATTGCCAGGGCGTTGGGACCTTTTCTGTCTAAAACGTCGAGACGCTCCTGCGTAAAGTGCTTGAGATCCAAATACACAGCCTTACCAAGCAAACCATCTTCCATTTGAATCTCGTAAAACAAGCCCTCTGAAAGCAAGGCTGAGCGCAAACCGATACGCAAATCATCCTCCAAGTCCTTAGCCTGGCGCTGCTGTTGGCTTCGAGTGAGCGGTGCAGACTGGCGAACAAATCGCTCAACCACCTGAGGCGACAAGAGACCGCCTTTGGTGTCGTAATGAAGGCCGTGGTAGATCGATTGCCACAACTTGGCCAAGGAATGTCTGAATACGGACTGTTCCTCTGCAGTTAATCTGTCGATACCAAGCCAGCGTAAAGCCGGACCGATGGTAAGGGCGTTGACAAGCAAGGTTGCCAGGACAACCGAGGTGGCAAGCGCCAGGAACAAGGGCTTTTCCGCCAGCGTATCAGGAAGCAATAGCACGAGCGCTAAGGCCAGGCCGCCACGCAATCCGCCCCAGAACATAATGAACTGATAACTGGCACTAACCGGTTGGCAAAGCTTGAACTGATTCAGCAGTGGAACCACCGCAACGATCGCGACTGCTCTTGCAAGGATAACAATCAATAATGTGATCGGTATAAATTCGATCGACTTGAATAACAAGGCCATATCGACCGTGAGGCCCACCGCGATAAATACCAAGGTATTGGCCGATAGCGCCATGAGTTCCCACATGTGGCCCATGCCATGCAAAGCCTCGCGATTAAATTCCAATCGCGCTCGAGTACCCATGAATAAACCCAAAGCGACGGTCGACATGACACCGCTTAAGTGAAGAAAATGGTCGGCGATAATGAAGCTGGCGTAGGCACCAAAGATCGTTAGGCCAATTTGTGCCGTACCGTTGCGGCATAGCTGAACGAAAGGCGCAAGAATAACGGCCAGCACAGCGCCCACTGCCACGCCACCAAAAAAAACCACGAAGAATCGGAGCAAGGCCTGGCCAAGATAATCGCCAGTGATTGTGTCCACAGACAGCAAACCCAGCAAAGCCGTGAAGGCAACAATTGCGGTGCCGTCATTGAATAAGGACTCCCCTTCGACCAGCAGGTTTAAGCGCTTGGGAGCACCAACCTCCTTAAAAAGTGCAACCACAGCGACGGGGTCGGTTGCCGAAATAAGTGCACCAAATAACAAGGCAGGGATGATTGCGATCGACAAGCCCCAGTGCATGCCGAAACCGACCAAGATGGTCGACAAGATCAGACCGACAACCGCAAGCGCAGAGACAGGGACAAGATCACGCTGCAAAGCTTTAAGGTCGATGTTGTAGGCCGATTCGAAAATCTATGGCGGCAGCAGCACGTAAAGGATGATCTCTGGGAACTCTGCAGTCAGCGGCTCGATGAGTTGGGGATTCAACGAGCGAATGCCCCAGCCTGCAACCAAGCCTAAGACCACCAAAAACACGCTATGTGGCAACTTCAACCATTCCGACAAACGTGTCGCAATAAAGCCAATCGCCAATAAGGTCACAACCAACATTACGGCTTCAGCCACGGCGAACTCCTAGTCCGAAATCAACATACGTGAAATAACGTATGCGAGTTTACTAGGGTATTGCCTGCCAAACTGAAGCATTGGCTGAGTATCTGTCTAACCTGAAGCTTGTCCTCAAGGGCCAGCGCGATCTCAGCTGCGGTCCTGACTTTGTGGTCATCGGATGCAGACTTGCCCTGATACAATCAGTGGTCCTTCGGGGTGTAGCTTAGCCTGGTAGAGCGCTGCGTTCGGGACGCAGAGGCCGGAGGTTCGAATCCTCTCACCCCGACCAAGATTGCCTATGATCGACAATTCACCCGCCCACTGACTTTGTCCTGGGTCCGAGTTCATTG
>Ga0194119_10013570_pt1 | contig 10119 bp, 8 predicted proteins | sample TA2MahC100mmetaG_FD_148620 | JGI IMG/M metagenome (GOLD analysis project Ga0194119, IMG submission 148620) | Freshwater microbial communities from Lake Tanganyika, Tanzania - TA2015018 Mahale Deep Cast 100m | ecosystem: Environmental > Aquatic > Freshwater > Lake | place: Tanzania: Lake... | reverse complement strand
CCCCTAAACCGATATCGACTATAAACTCACTGATAGATGGAACAAGTGAAACGATTCTTTTTGGAGGGGTAGAAAAATATAATTCTCGACCCATTTGATCCAAAATCTTCATGTTAAGACATTGCGGAGATTACATCGTAACGAGAAACAATATGAAACTTACCTTCACCTATTTCTACAAGCACCGCTGGTGTATTTTTATTGATAAGCTTACATAACTGATCTACCGGAGTATTGACACTCACCACTGGAAATGCTGGACGCATCACGGATGAAATTGCAGCATCTCTTAATTCGGGTTGATCTACTAATAATTCGTACAAATGACTGTCGTCAATAGACCCAACAAAGTTTCCATCCTTCATTACTGGAATTTGAGAAATACCAAAATTTCGCATTTTTGCGATGGCATGAGAAACCAGTTCCTCTGCATAAAGCGAAACCAAAGGTTTGTCTTGATGCCTGGAAACCAAGTCGCCTGCCGTCAAAATTTCCTCTTCCAAAAAACCGCGTTCTTTCATCCACTCGTCGTTAAAAATCTTACCGACATAGCGACTTCCGTGGTCATGAAACAACACGACAACTACATCATTTTCTGTCAATTGATCAGCCAATTGCAAAACACCTTTAAGAGCAGCACCGGCAGAGTTTCCAACAAAAATTCCTTCTTCTCGGGCTAACCTTCGCGTATAAACTGCAGCATCTTTATCCGTAACTTTTTCAAACAAATCAATCGTATCAAAATCAACGTTTGCAGGTAGAATATCTTCACCAATTCCCTCGGTGATGTATGGATAAATTTCATTTTCATCGAAAATCCCTGTTTCCTTGTATTTTTTGAATACCGAACCATAGGTATCTATTCCCCAAATTTTTATATTTGGATTTTGTTCTTTCAAATATTTACCAACTCCAGAAATTGTACCGCCAGTCCCCACTCCTACTACAAAATGCGTCACCTTACCTTCGGTTTGTTCCCATATTTCTGGCCCTGTTTGTTCATAATGCGCTTGCCTGTTGGATAGGTTATCGTACTGGTTTACATACCAAGAGTTTGGAATTTCTGTAGCCAAGCGTCTTGATACGGAGTAATAAGATCTTGGATCAGTAGGTTCTACTGCCGTGGGGCAAACCACTACCTCTGCCCCGACCGCTCGCAGAATATCCATTTTCTCCTTTGATTGCTTATCATTCAAAACACAGATCAGTTTGTAGCCTTTAATAATACAAGCCAATGCGAGCCCCATACCTGTATTCCCCGAGGTGCCTTCAATGACGGTTCCACCTGATTTAATTAATCCAGCCTTCTCTGCATCTTCAATCATTTTCACTGCCATTCGATCTTTTACTGAATTGCCCGGGTTGGTTGTCTCTACTTTCGCATAAACGCTCGCCTTTACTCCGTTAGTCAGGCGATTTAATTTGACTAAAGGTGTATTTCCAATCGTCTCAAGTATGTTGTTGTATACTTTCATTACGTATTTTTGACAAAGTTAATTAAAGCGGTGAACACAATTATTTTTAATTATGAATTCTTAAGAAATAAACCGTTAATTAGTGGTTTTTCATGTTTAAAGAATATTGGATTGATACAACCCAAATTTGATTTTGGTTGTATCCAAACCGATGAGTTTACAATAAATTAATCAATTACTTTATTTTTGACTATGCAAAAACACGCCTTCTCTCAAAAAGTTAAAATGTAGACCATGAGATTATTCATTTTTTTCAGTTTCAGTATTGGTTTTTTTCAACTTCCTCTTTTTGCGCAAAATGAAACGTCTGTTTGTACCATTTTACCTCATCCCGTTACATTTATTGTAAATCAAGTAGAGGGAGGTCAATCCACTATCCAACTTACTGACACTATATATTTTCAAGGAAATGATTTAAGTCAACAGGTAAAAACCCAACTCATTTATTTTGGCAAATTAATACACGGCTTAACTCTTCTTGAATCAAAAGAAAATCCTATGCTTACCTTTAAAAAACAACAAAATGTAATAGCGGATTCCTATTCTATAGTAACTAACGGGAAAATAAATATTCAATATTCAAGCGATGCAGCCTGCTTTTACGCTATGCAAAGTCTATTGCAATTAACGAAGGAAGTAGATGGTAAATTATCCCTGCCTAATGTCTTTGTAAAAGATTATCCAAAATGCCGGTGGAGGGGTTTGCATTTGGATGTCTCTCGGCACTTTTTCACCAAAGAGGAAGTCAAACGATTTTTGGATATCATGGCAATTTATAAGTTTAACGTGTTTCACTGGCACCTTACCGATGACCAAGGATGGCGAATTGAAAGTAAAAAGTATCCAAAATTGACAGAAATAGGGGCTTGGAGAGACAGTACGGTAAATTTGCATTATTCAACTCATCCGAGAACTTACAACAAGGTGAGGTACGGTGGATTTTATACCCAAGAAGATGTCAAGGAAATTGTTAGTTATGCCGCTGATCGGTTTATCACAGTAGTTCCCGAAATTGAAATGCCGGGACATGCTCGTGCAGCTCTTGCCGCTTACCCACATTTATCGTGTACAGGAAAAACATTACCTGTAGAAAGCCTTTGGGGTGTTTTTGATGATATTTTCTGCGCAAGGAAAGAATCTATTAATTTTTTAAAAGAATTATTGGACGAATACATTCCACTTTTTCCAGGTAGTTATTTTCACATTGGAGGAGACGAGGCACCGAAAACACGCTGGAAAAAATGCACAAAATGTCAAGAAGTCATTGTTGCGAATAAGCTCAAAGACGAGCATGAATTACAAAGTTACTTCATCAAACAACTGGATGTTTTTCTCGATTCAAAAGGCAAAAAGCTCATCGGGTGGGACGAAATACTTGAAGGAGGATTATCTCCAAATGCTGCAGTTATGTCCTGGCGAAGTTTCGAAGGTGGTATTGAAGCTAGTAAATTGGGACACGAAGTTGTGATGACCCCTGGTTCTCATTGCTACTTTGACCATTATCAAGGGAAATCCAAAGAGGAACCCCTTGCCATTGGTGGTTTTACACCCTTAGAGAAGGTGTACGACTTTTCACCAATACATCCGGAGATGAATTCCACGCAAGCAGCGTATGTTTTAGGAGGACAAGCAAATCTATGGACAGAATATATCGATTCTTTCGATAAATTAATGTATATGGCCTACCCAAGAGCTATTGCACTTAGTCAGGTACTCTGGAATCCCAATACAAAACCCAGCTTTGATGTCTTTGAAAAATCATTAATTGAACACCAATTTCCCAAATTACAGAGGTTAAACATAAATTTTGCGAGTACAAACCTTTTTCCGAAGGTAGAATGGGCTTCAGAAAATAACGGAATTAGTTTAAAAGTGGAGTCAAAGAAAAAAGACGACATATTTCACCTAATTTTTGAGAAACCAATATTCATTGGAAAAAATAAAACTTCAGAATTGATTTTACAGAACAAGCAATCGTTTTTGATTTCGAGAAGTTTAGGTTCTGACACCTTCCATTTTTCACTCCACAGCGAACATTTTGGAGTATCGCAATCCTATCGGGTTTTACCGCACCAAGCACTAGGCGAAAACGTATATTTCATTACCAAACCAAATAAACAATACGATAGTGGTAAGTTAACATTAGTAGACGGTCAAACCGGAAGCAGGCCATGGAAAGGACATGAATGGATCGGATTTGACACTTGTAATGTTTCGCTAGAAGTTTCTTTAGCAAAAAAAAGATACATTAAGGAATTGAACATTTCTTTCCTACATGAACCGGGAAGTTGGATTTACGCCCCAAGACAAATTACTCTTTTCTGGAAGGTAAGGAATAAAAACCTTGAAAGTAGGTTTACATTATCCCCCGGACAAGAATTCATTGCCCTGCCATTTAATCAAAAAATTAAAACGATTCGTATTCAAATTTCAAACGCAGAGAAAATTCCTAACGGAAATCCGGGAGAAGGACATGTTCCGTGGACGTTTATCGATGAAATTATATTGAAATAAAAAAGCTACCCTGAGGTAGCTTTTCATTAATGCTTATGATTTGGATCACTATGGTCGTGATCGTGTGGCACCTCCGTTGGAGCTGCTGTAATCGAAAGAATTTCAATGTCAAAAACCAAATCTGCATAAGGAGGAATTGCGCCGGGCCTACCTTGAGGTCCGTATGCCTGATAATATGGAATAATGATTTTTACTTTTCCTCCCTGCCCAATTAACGTTACACCCTCCTCAAATCCTGGAATCATTCGTTGATCTAAATACTTAAATGGCATGGGTTGATTTCTATCGTAGGAGGAATCAAATTTCTTACCATCTGCTCGTAATGTTCCGCTGTAATGAAGTGTAACTTGATTACCTTTTTGTGCTCTTTTTTCGTCTCCCGGTTTATCAATAATATAAACTAATCCCGTTGGACTCAATACCGCATTTGGATATTTTACCTTCACTTCGTTGTACATGTATGTTTTATATTCGTCTTGTGACATTCCCGAGATTTTGGCAATTTTCTCTTGTTTTTCTGCTTCAGATTTTGAAAATGCCTCGGTATATTTTCCAAAAATCTCAATTGCATTGAATTTCTTAGCATCCGTTCCAACACGAATGATTTTTACAGTTTTCATAACATCGTCTTGCTGAATAGCATCTACAATTGCCTGTCCTTGAATAACATGACCAAAAACAGTGTGTTTGCCATCCAACCAAGGTGTTTCTTTATGCGTTATAAAAAACTGGCTACCATTTGTTGCAGGTCCTGAATTTGCCATAGATAATATTCCGGGACCTTTATGTTTCAAATCAGCCACGATTTCATCGGGAAATTTATAACCCGGTCCACCCGAACCATTTCCAGCAGGATCTCCACCCTGAATCATAAAATCTTTGATTACTCTGTGAAATTTTAAACCATCATAAAATGGCTTACTTATCGCTACATCGCCGACTTTAAAGTTCCCTTCTGTCAAGCCAATAAAATTCGCCACGGTCATGGGTGTTTTCTCATACTCTAATACACAAATAATTTTTCCTTTCGTAGTATTAAACTCGGCATAAAGTCCTTTTTCTAGTTTTGTTTGTGCGGTAGATGTAAAAACCGAAAACAACACAAACGAAGCGATTATTCTTTTCATCTTATATTTATTATTTAATTATATCCAGCAATTCAACTTCAAAAACAAGTGGCATAAATGCCTTTATGGGACTTCCCTCAGGTGCCATCTCACCATAAGCTAAATCTTGAGGAATGTAAAACTTAAATTTTGAACCTATTGGCATTAACTGCAATCCTTCTGTCCACCCAGGAATAACTTGATCAAGTCCAAATTCTGCAGGTTCTCCACGATCAAGAGAGGAATCAAATTTCTCTCCTTCCGGGGTAAATCCCGAATAATGAACTTTTACCACATTTGTAGAGATCGGTTTTTTTCCCTTACCCATTTTTTCGACAACATAAAGAAGACCAGACTCAGTTTCTTTTATTCCTTTAACCGATTTTTTTATCTCCGCAAGAAAAGCTTCCCCCTTTGCCATTTGCGCCTTAGCTTCAATGGCTTGTTTTTCTTGAAAATAACCGCTAATTACCATGTCAAAAGAATCAATAATTTGTGCATTTTCGTTATTTAAAGCATCTGATATTCCTTGAAGGAGTAAGCCTCTATTAACCTCGGGCATGGTTGTAAGTACGTTTCTACCAATACTATTTCCAATTAAATAAGAAACCGAGTCTACTTGATTGTTGCACTTTTGTTGACCGAAAACCATTCCGCTCAAACATATCATTAAAATAAAGGTATGTTTCATATAATATAATTAATTACGTGTATCTATTCCCCAAAACATCTTGTTTCGAATGGTATCGAGGAAGTTATTGTCCTGAAATTTCACAACGTTAATCATAAATTCTGCTTTTGTTACGATTACTTGCTCATCTTGCTTAATGCTTTTAGATTTACCATCCAAGCTCAACAAGTAAGATCTGTCTCGCCCTTCAACAGACAAGGTGATTGGCATGTGGTCCGGCACTACCATAGGACGTACATTTAAATTATGGGGCGCTATTGGTGTTAATATATGCACTTGACAACCGGGAGTTATTATTGGTCCACCGCAACTCAAATTGTATGCCGTAGATCCCGTTGGAGTTGAAACGATTAAACCGTCAGACCAATATGAGTTCAAATATTTATTATCTAAGGATGCATGAACAGTGATCATGGAGGATGTATCCTTTTTATGGAGCGTCAACTCATTTAGTGCAAAGTTATCCTCACCGAACAAATCTTCTTCTGTACGAACGCGCAGCAACGATCTCTTTTGGTAATCAAAATCTTTCTCTTTGATACGGTTTAGGGTAGAAAAAATATTATCTTTTGATATATTCGACAAAAAACCTAATCTACCCGTGTTAATTCCAATTATTGGAACACCGCTATTTCGAATAAACCCTACTGATTGTAGAAAAGTACCATCGCCTCCTAAACTTATCATTAAATCTACTCCGGAAGAAAAGTCGCGGTGATCAGAAAACACCTCCATTCTTTTATCAAATCCATATTTCGTTACTAAAAGGGATTTTAGCTCTTTTTCAATCACAACTTTCCATCCAAAACGTGCAATTACATTAATTACCTCCTGAAAACATTCAGCAGTTTGTTTATTTATCTTTCTTCCGAATAATGCAATTCGCATATTAAAATTTAAGGAAATTCATCAATGAATCGTAACGTGTCTGAATGTCGTCATCGCCAAAACCTTTTTGATAGCTCGTCTTCACTACATAATCGTAGCGCTCGAACGTTCTCACTATATGGGTCAAATCCATTTGATTTATTTTTAATGTAACATCGAGTTTTGTTGATTCGTGATTTGATAAGATATATGCACTTAAAATGCGTGCATTATTACTTTCTACAATCTGTGCAATCTGTGCCATCGAATAGTCGACAGAATTGACCTCTAACACGATGATTCCTCCGGACTCTTTGATACTTCCTGTATTCGCGATTACTGTCATTACTTCGTATATGGAGGTACATCCTAAGTAGTTTTCATGCTCATCAAGAATAGGCAAAACACTCAATTTAAACTCCGACATTTTTGCCAAGACTTCATAGAGGTGTGCTTTATCGTAAACGTAAGGGCGAGGGAGGTGATCGAAAAGTAAATCCAATGCTTTATCTACATCTAATCTATCAAGAATATCGGATTCAGAAACTAAACCAACGAAATTTCCATTCTTTAAAACAGGAAGGTGCGAAACTTTAAATTCATCCATCCAATTTATAGCCTTTTCGCCAGTATCGGTATGAATCAAGGGCGGAATTTCCTCGGTTATAAGATGTATTGCTCGCATTTGGAGTGCCAAAGTACTAAAATCCTCTCAGAGTTCGTAATTTTACAGACAAATTTTGTACCATGACTAAGTTGAGCGTCAATATTAATAAAATAGCCACGATTAGAAATGCTCGAGGGGGAAGTCTGCCTAATGTTGTTCAATTTGCTATCGACTGTGAACGTTTCGGAGCACAGGGAATAACTATTCATCCAAGACCTGATGAACGGCACATCACCACAATGGATGTTTATGATCTTCAAAAAGTAGTCACTACCGAATTTAATATTGAAGGATATCCTGATAAAAGATACCTCGAACTCATCAGATCGGTAAAACCCACCCAAGCTACCTTAGTTCCAGATCCTCCCAATGTTTTAACCTCAAATGCAGGGTGGGACACCATAAAGCACAAAAACTTTTTAAGTGAGGTATTAAAAGAAATTCAATCACTGGGTGTTCGGACATCCATTTTTATTGCACCAAATGTTAAACTTATCGAATCTGCGGCAGACATTGGGGTTGATCGTGTTGAGTTGTATACCGGGCCATATGCGGTTGATTATTCCTCAAACAAAGCGGAGGCAATCAAGCCTTATGTCCTGGCTGCCGAGACAGCAGAAAAATGTGGACTTAAAGTTAATGCCGGACATGATCTAAACTTAGAAAATTTAGCTTATTTCAAACAAAAATTATGTCAGCTCAGTGAGGTTTCTATTGGACATGCCTTAATTTCTGACGCTTTGTACTACGGCATTGAAAACACCATTCAACAATACTTGTATCAATTGCGCTGACTACTTATTAATAAGTTCAACAGATCTTTTTGGATAAGGAATTTCAATACTATTTTCTTGAAATAATCGATTGATCTCCAGGCGAATTTCTGACCTGTAATTATTAATATCCCAACTTTGATCAGCCCAAAATAATAATTCGAATTCCAGCCCATTATCTCCAAATTTTGCTAACCGAACAATAATTTGTTCATTCTTGTTCACGCATGGGTGACTCATTGCCGCCCTTTCTAATAAATTCATAATTAATTCTGTATTTGCGCCGTAATTTACCGTAACTTCAATTTTAAAGCGACTTTTCTCAGATCCATGGCTCCAATTCTCGATAATATCTTGGGTCAACCGTGTATTAGGAATAAAAAGAATATTACCATCCCGTGTCTCAATTTCGGTGGTGCGAATGTTAATCTTAAGAATTTTGACAACCATTTGCTCACCTGGGTTTTTTGAGCTCACACTGCTACCGCTCACCTCTACAATATCGCCAACCCTTATGTTTCCTTCAAACAACAAAACAATGCCAGAAATGATGTCTTTAAATACATCTTGTAAACCGAGACCAAGTCCAACAAGTAGTGCTGCGGAACCCGTTAAAAGAATTGTTAAATCTACTCCTAAGATTTTAAACCAAATGATTATTGCAAATAAATAAATAACATATTTGGAAAGCTGAACATACACAAATTCCGTTGCCAAGGAATAATTTTTCCTTCTCTTCAGCCGTTTTGCGATTACCAACCGAATCACATTTACCGATATTTTTGCCGCAAAGAATACCGAAATTATAACTAGAATATTAAAAAAATCTAGCTTAAATGCGTCATCATCAACAATCTTATATTTTAGAAAGTCTCTAAATGTTATGCCCGAATTATTAAATTTAAAACTTATCACCGAAAGGTACAAAGCCAATAAGTAAAAACTCTGTCCAACAAGATTTAACCATGAAGTTTGACGAGATCCTAAAGTAATTCCTTTTGACTTAATATACCCATAGGTCATGCGCATGATTAATCTTTTCAGAACAAATGCAGAGAAATAAATCCCAAACACTACGAGTATATTGACAAAACTAATTTTAAAAGGACCTAATTCAAAGAGTGTAGCAGTCATGTACTTATTTTAATATGGTTCTACCTAATTTGTCTGAAAGCAATTTTTTAATTTTCTCATAAGCCATCTGTTCGGATAACAACAGAAGCACATCTTGATCAGGTAATTCATTATTCTTCAACAAGTCCGAAATTTCATTGAGTTTTTCTTCAACTTTTTTAAATTTAAAAAAGTAAATTGAATTCATTACCGTCTGATATAAATTATCCTCCTCTGATTTGGTATATATACTGAATTTTAACACCCAATTATGGCTTAACTCATCATCATTAGCTTCTATTTCAGAAACTAAACGGACTACATCCTGGTCTTCAAGTCGTTTAAGATAGTTAGCTGAGTAGAGCAAATTTTCTTTTAATCCCTGTTCAAATATGGCAATTATTTTTTTATATAGCTCATTTTTAAACAAAAGGTCATCGTAGGACAATTCTAATAAAATCAGCTCCAACACAGTCATCGAATGGCTCTCTTTTTCGGATGATGGTATCTGAACTTCATGCGTCCCAAACTTAATTAATAGACGTATCAGTTCATATTCATGAATGAAAGAATCTTTCGTTTTTAATTCAGCTGTTGAAACGATTTCTTGCGGAATAACCTCAACTTCTTTAATTTTTGGCTCCGAAAAATCTCTTGATACCTGATTGCGTTTCAATTTGATTAATTCAGCGCTAATCAAACTTTCGCTCATGTTAAATTGAGAAGCAATACTTTGAACATAAACAGATCTTGTGATTTGGTCTGGGATTAACGACACAGAGTGGATTATTTCTTTAATTAATTCCGCAAGTTTAATTGGATCATTATTTCCTTCTTCTAATAAAATTCCCGACTTAAACGAAATAAAATCTTGTTTATGTTCCTTGATATACGTTTGTAACTCCGTTGTACC
>Ga0194119_10013561_pt1 | contig 10122 bp, 10 predicted proteins | sample TA2MahC100mmetaG_FD_148620 | JGI IMG/M metagenome (GOLD analysis project Ga0194119, IMG submission 148620) | Freshwater microbial communities from Lake Tanganyika, Tanzania - TA2015018 Mahale Deep Cast 100m | ecosystem: Environmental > Aquatic > Freshwater > Lake | place: Tanzania: Lake... | reverse complement strand
ACACTTGGAATAACTTTTTTTGCGATATTTGTATTGTTGTTAATTTTATTTAGATCTTTAAAATTAAGTATTATCGCAGCAATTCCAAATTTTTTAGCAGCTTTGTTTATTATAGGCACACTTGGTCTTTTAAACGTGCCTTTGGATATGATGACTATCACAATTGCTTCAATAACGGTTGGGATAGCAATCGATAATAGTATTCACTACATCTATAGGTTTGAAAGAGAATTTAAAAAAAACCTGAATTATCCAAAGACTATTAAAATTTGTCACGGTACAGTAGGTAAAGCGATTGTAAATGCTTGTCTTACAATTGTTTTTGGATTTTCAATTCTAGTTCTCTCAAACTTTATTCCCTCAATTTACTTCGGAGTTTTTACAGGACTAGCAATGATAACTGCAATGTTTTTAGTACTTACCTTGATGCCAAGGTTAATATTATTAATCAAGCCATTTAAGAATGGATAATTTTTTTGATTTTTTTAAACAAAGCCAAATTACAATTTTTGATGGAATAGCTATTTCTATTTTATTATTCAATTTAATTTTAAGCTTAAAGAGAGGGTTTGTTCTAAGCTTGGTGTATTTTTTTAAGATTGTTATTGCATTCATTATTGCAAAATCGACTTATCAAATGCTTTCCTTGTACGCAGAAAAAATAATTGAGAATAAAAACTATGCTTTAACTATAAGCGCAATAACAATTTTTTTTCTGAGCTATTTTTTAATAATTTTAATAGCTAAAGCAATTGGAACTTCTTTGAAATGGTCAGGGTTAGGAGGTGTAGATAAAATTTTTGGTTTTCTATTTGGTATTTTTACAGGATACTTCTATTGTGTTATAGTTTTGAGTCTCTCTAACTACACAATATCAATGCAAAAGTGGCCGAATTATTTAAAGAATGGAAAGTCTTTTAAGATTATCGATATTGGAAGAGAATTTTTTGATAATAGAATATTACACTCTCAAGAATATATAGATGATACTAAGAAAAAACTTAAATAATAAAAATGAAAATTAATCTTAACGCAGACAAACTTAAGGAAGAGTGTGGTGTTTTCGGAATATACGACCACAAAGATGCATCAGCTTTAACAGCGCTGGGTTTGCATGCTTTACAACATAGAGGCCAAGAGGCTTGTGGCATAGTATCGTTCGATGGAAAAAATTTTTTCTTAGAAAAAAGACTAGGATTAGTTGGTGACAATTTTACAAAAGAACAGACTATAAATAAATTACCTGGAAATTTCGCAATTGGTCATAACAGATACTCAACGACTGGGGCCCCAATTCTAAGAAATGTTCAGCCTTTTTTTGCAGACTTATATACAGGTGGTATCACAGTTGCACATAACGGAAATTTAACTAACTCCATTTATCTAAGAGAAAAAATGATAAAAGATGGAGCTATTTTTCAAACTACATCCGATACCGAAACCATAGTACAATTAATTGCAAGATCAAGAAGAATAAAAACTATCGATAAAGTAATAGACTCTCTTTTTCAAATTCAAGGTGGATATGCCTTAGTAATGTTAACTAATAAAAAATTAATTGCTGTAAGAGATCCTTACGGAATTCGTCCTCTTGTTCTTGGTAAATTAGGTAAATCTTATGTTGTAGCGTCTGAGACATGTGCCTTTGACATCATTGGAGCAAAATATGTAAGAGACATAGAAAATGGAGAGATAGTAGTAATAACAAATAATGGTTTAGAAAGTATTAAACCTTTTCCAAAAATAAGAGCCAGACCATGTATATTTGAATATATTTATTTTGCACGCCCAGACAGTTTAATGTCTGGAAAAAGTGTATATGAATTTAGAAAAAAATTTGGAATAGAGCTTGCAAAAGAGTCTAATGTAGATGCTGACTTAGTTTCTCCTGTTCCGGACTCTGGGGTTCCTGCAGCAATCGGTTTTGCTTCTCAATCTAAATTTCCTTTTGAGCTAGGTCTTATAAGAAACCATTACGTGGGCAGAACATTCATAGAGCCTACTCAAAATATTAGACAGCTTGGAGTAAAACTTAAACATAATCCAACGACATCTTTAATTAAAAATAAAAAATTAATTTTAATTGATGACTCAATAGTAAGAGGAACAACATCAAAAAAAATAGTACAAATGCTATATGATGCTGGCGCTAAAGAAGTTCATATGCGAGTTTCATCGCCACCAATCAAATTTCCAGATTTCTACGGTATCGATACACCAAGCAAAGATCAGCTATTAGCCGCAAATATGTCAGTACCAGAGATGACTAAATTTATAGGTGTAAAAACTTTACAATTTCTTTCAGTAGACGGGATATACAGAGCTATGGGTTATAAAAAAAGAAATAATTTATCTCCAGAATTTACTGATCATTATTTTACTGGAGAGTACCCTGTTATTCCTATTGATGATACAAACAGGAATATGAGAGATAACCAACTCTCTCTCTTAAGTAATATTCGCTAATCAGTTCGTGACATAAGGATTCTTTGCTGAAATAAACTTTAAAAAAACTCTAACTCCCTTAATATCAGTTTTTTTTAAAATTCCTTTACAAAGATAACGTTTATAATCATGCGAAATTTTATTTAGTTGAGATCCAAAAACTTTAAATATCATTGGAGATGTGCTGACTTGTTTAATAAATTTAATTTTTGGTCTATATTTGTGTGTTATAGGAATACGATTCTTTAAAACTAAGTTTTTAATCACTATATTTAAAAATTTAGAATTTATGTTCTTGTTACTTTTTCTAAATATTTCTAACGCTAATTCAAATATTTTATTTGGAAAACCACTTGTAACAGAATTCATTGATATAGGTTCATGCAATAATGCATCATCAAACAAATCAACATTATAATAATAATATTCTTTTTCAACTTCTCTAGAATTTTCAGCTAAATCAATCTTATTTATAATGAAAACTAGACCTTTACCTTTATCCAATATAAATCTGCATATTTGCTTATCTGCTTTGGTGAGACCAGCGTTTGCTTCAACTAAAAAAAAAACAATATTAGATCTGTAAATAGCCTGAATTGTATTTCTTGTAATATATGTTTGTTCCTTAGATTTTGATTTTGATTTTTTTTTTAGACCACCGGTATCAAAAATTAAAAAAGAATTATTTTTGTAAAAAATTCTTTGCTCTATAATTTCTTTTGTGGTTCCTGGAATATTATCAACTAAAGATAAATTTTTGCTAAAAATTTTATTAAAAAGAGTAGATTTTCCAACGTTAGGCTTTCCAATAATTGCAATCGATATATCTTCCACAATTAATCTATAAAAATTAATTCTTTTGACTCATTTAAAAAGGCTATTTTATCATTGTATACAATTGGTTTGCTAGTGAGGTCATTGTTTACTTTTTTTTCAGAAATGAATTTTCCATTAATTGCTGAAATTTTATAAATTTGACCGTCAGTTGAAGAAATAAAGAGATGATCAGAACCCAATATTATACCAAAGATATTATTAATTTTAGGTGTAGATAGTATACCAATATCAGAACCTTTTTTAATTGCAGAAATTTTTTTTGAAAGATTTGTTGACCAAATAACTTCTCCGGAGTCTGCATTTAAACAAATTAAAAAATTATTTTCAGTAAGTGTAAATAAATACCTTAAGTTTAAAATATTATCATTGGAGGAAATGATTTTCTTAGACCATTTGATTGCTCCAGTAACTAAATTTAAATTTAATAACTCACTTTTATTAGATGATACAAAAACATCATTTTCGTTAATTAGAACATTGGATATTTTAAAAACATTATCGAAAGATAATATATTTTGTGAAATTAAATTTCTTGTCCATAAAACCTCTTGTTTGCTTAAATCTAATGCTGTCAAATCTCCAACATCATTAGAAAAAAGAAGTTTATCTCTGTAGGTTGAAATTTTTCCGGATTTTGATTGCTTTAAAACACCTGAAAGAGAGTCAAGACTCCATATTTTTCTACCATCAGAAGTATTGATAGAATACAACCGACTATTTTGATTTAGAACGTAGATCGCATCTTTATATGCTAAGATGTTTGATCCGAAGGGAACGCCAAAATTCTCTTTCCACAAAACTTTTCCATTTAAAACATCTAAAGAATAAATAAATCCAATACTATCTGATGCGAATATTTTGCCTTCATATAAAGTTATAGATATATTCTTTGGAATATTATTTAAGCTTCTATCGTATATTTTTTGCTCCCATAAAATTTTATTATTATTGAAATCATATTTATAAATCGTTCCATTTTCGTCACCAAAGTATAAAATATTTCCATCATGTAACAATGTTCCATTTTGATTCAATTTATTGACTAATGAACCAATATTTTTTTTAATAATATTTTTAAATTTTCCACTATATTGAAAATGATCAGTAGAACTTTCAATATTATAGTTTTCGGTTGTCCAGTCATTTTTTTTGACCACATCCGATAATTTAATTGATGTTGTAACATTTTTTTCTTCTGCAAAAAAACCCTCATTAAAAACATTTATTTTTTCTCCTTCCTTTCTAAAAAAATCCAAATCTACTTTCTTTTCTTTTGTGGAACAGGCTATAATAATAAAAAAAAGAAAAAAAAAATATTTCATCCTAATCTATTTATTTTACGCTGAATATCTTGTTTAAATACATCGGGCAGATTTTTTAAATTAATTATCTTATTATAAAATTCTTTTGCTTTTTGATTTTGATTTTTGCTTTGATAAAAATCACCAACTACATCTAAAGCTAGTATCTCCCAGGGTGAGTTTTTTAATTTTTGAATATCAAGTATTGTTAAGAGCTCTTTTTCATTCAAATTATCGAAAAAAAGGATTGCTCTTTTTATTTGAAAAAGAGTTTTATCATCTCTATTTAGGTTGCTACTTTCAATTTTTTCAAAAATTCCTTTTTGAGTATTTGGATTATTCGTTTCTAATTCTAATAATTTGGAAAATGCTAAATTTTTATAAATATTTATGCTTGAGTTAGTAAGTTTCCAAAGCTCATCTTTAGCATTCTGAAAATTTTTTTGATCAATTAAGTAGTTAATATTTAAAAATGATTGTAACGATTTTTTTGATTGTTGTTCTAGATAAATTTTTCTTGAAACAAAAATTGTTACACTTAATAAAATTATTGCAATTATGAGAAATAGAGTAAACTTATATTTTTTAAAAAAACTTCTTAATTTGTCTTTATTAAGGTCTTCGTTGATCTCATGTAATAGCTCATCCATCTAAATATATAAATTTGAAATTTTTGGAAATCGTTTTAGTTTCACATCGATTGAAAATTTTTTAACAGCATTAAGAATTTTTTTATTTAAATTGTCATATTTTTTTACAAACTTTGGCACTTTTTCTGTTATACCTAATAAGTCATCAATGACTAATACTTGACCATCACAGGTATTAGATGCACCTATGCCAATTGTTGGAATACTTATCTTTTTGTTAATAGTGTCTGCAAGACTCTTTGTTACACATTCAACTATTATACTGAAACATCCTGCTTTCTCTAAAATAATTGCATCATTTAAAATATTTTTAATTGAACTATAATTTCTCCCTTTTACAGAATAATTGGTGGCTGTTTGTGGAAGTAAACCAATATGTCCCATAACTGGAATTTTTTTCTTTATTAAAAACTGAACACACTTAATAATTTTTTTTCCACCTTCAAGCTTAACTGCATCGCAACCAGTCTCTTTCATTAACTTATAAGCATTTTTATAGGCTACAAAGGGATCACTTTCGTAAGTCTTATAAGGCATATCTACTACTAAGATACTTTTTAAAATTCCTTTTTTTACTGCTTTTCCATGCGCAATCATCATTTCAAGAGTAACGTCTCTCGTTGATTTAAAGCCATACATAACCATGCCAAGACTATCTCCAACTAAAACAATATCAGAAAATTGATCAACAATCTTGGCAACTGGTGTGGTGTATGCTGTAAGACAAACAATTGGGTCTTTAAATTTTTTTTGTTTAATTTTATTAATTGTAAGTTTCATTTTACTCCCATTCTATAGTGGATGGTGGTTTTGAAGTTACATCATAAACTACTCTATTCACACCTTTTACAGAATTAATTATCTTTGAGGATATTTCAGTAAGATCTTTATTAGAAAAATTAAAAACATCAGCAGTCATTCCATCTGTTGAGGTAACTGCTCGTAATGAACATAAAAAATCATACGTTTTAAAGTCACCCATTACTCCTACGGTTTTTATTGGTGTTAATACTACAAAAGCCTGCCATATTTTATTATACAAACTCCTTTTCTTTAACTCTGATATATAAATATCATCAGCTTCCTGCAGAATTCTAATTTTTTCTTTATTAACTTTTCCTAAAATTCTTATTGCAAGCCCAGGGCCTGGGAATGGATGTCTTTGTAAAATATTGTTAGAAACATTTAAAGACCTTCCAATATTACGTACTTCATCTTTAAACAACTCTTCAAAAGGTTCAACTAATTCAAATTTCATTTTTTTTGGAAGTCCGCCTACATTATGATGAGATTTTATTACAGAACTAGGTCCTCCATGAAAACTCTTACTCTCAATAACGTCAGGATATAAAGTGCCTTGTGCTAGATATTTTATATTTTTAAATTTTTTAGACTCTTTTTCAAAAATTTTAATAAAAGTTTTTCCAATAATTTTTCTTTTTTTTTCTGGATCAGTTACATTTCTAATTGCATTTAAAAAAATCTTTGCTGCATTGATATATTTTAAATTCATTTTGTTATTAATTTTAAAATTCTTTATAACATCGTTTGGCTCATTCTTTCTTAAAAATCCATTATTTATAAATATGCATACAAGTTTGTTTCCTAAGGCTCTTTTTAGTAACATGGCAAGAACACTACTATCTACGCCACCCGATAATGCACATAAAACCTTATTGTTTTTAACTTGTTGTTTTATATTTTTAATTAGAAATTTTATTTGATTTTTAATAGTCCAATTCTTTCTGCATTTACAAATATTAAGAACAAAGTTTTTAATTAAAACTTTTCCTTTCAATGTATGAAATACCTCAGGATGAAATTGAACACCAAAAATTTTAAGTAATTTATTTTCAATGGCTGCATTTTTGAACTCTTTTGTGGATGCAATGGTTTTAAAATTTTTAGGTAATTTATCAACTACATCAGTATGGCTCATCCAAACTTGTGCAGTGGAATTTTTTAAAAAAAAATTTTTTGTTAATTTAGAAGATTTATGTTTGTAAAGAATATTTTTACCAAACTCACTTTTGTTTTTATTTTTAACTAATCCTCCATAAGTTCTTGCAATAACCTGGTGTCCATAACAAATTCCAAGAATTGGTTTTTTGAAAAAAAAAATCTTTTTTGGAACGCTTAAAAATTTTTTTTTTGTTACTGATAAAGGTCCTCCTGATAAAATTATACCTTTAAGATTTCCATCATTTTTAATCTCAGCTGATTTAAAACAACTAATAATTTCACAGTAAACGCCTATTTCCCTAATTTTTCTTGCAATTAGTTGAGTTGTTTGACTGCCGAAATCTACAATTAAAACTTTATCAAAATGATTTTGCTTTATCATTTTTTGTCGGCTTGAAATGCTTTAGAAATCTCCTCTTTTTTATAACATAATTCCTTACAAACTTTTAAAAAAATTAAATCACTTTCCTTTGCTTTTTCAAAATCACCTTCATCAATGTTGATAATTATTTTTCTGTATAATGCATTTTCATTTTTAGGATTGAGTACAAGAACACTTTCTAAATATAGTTTTTCGTAAAACCTATCTTTATTTATAGATGCAATTTTTGATAAGTAAAAATAAGATAATTCATCTTTTGGATTAAAAACTACATTTTTTTCAAAATAAAATTTTGCTTCATTAAAATCCTTTTCATTAAAAAACTTTAATGCTTTTTCATAATAAGAATTTTTTGCAAAGGAATTTGCTAATATTAAAAAATTAAAAATAAAAAAAAAAATAAAAAACTTAGTCATATATTTTCAAAGGGATAATTAGGCGATTGTTTTGTTATTTGAATATCGTGAACATGTCCCTCTTTGACACCAGAATTAGAAATTTTAATAAAACTGGCTTTTGTCTTAAGCTCACTTAGGTTTTTTGCTCCTAGATAGCCCATTCCTGCTCTAAGGCCTCCAATAAGTTGATGAATAACATTTCTAATTGGACCTTTATATGGAACTCTTCCCTCGATACCCTCAGGAACTAGTTTAAGATTATCATTAATCTCCTCCTGAAAGTATCTATCGGCAGAACCCCTGCTCATTGCTCCAATAGAACCCATTCCCCTATATGATTTGTAACTTCTTCCTTGAAAATAAAATACCTCGCCTGGACTTTCCTCTGTGCCTGCAAATAATGATCCTATCATAACTGCATCGGCACCAGCTGCTAGCGCTTTAGTTATATCTCCAGAGTAACGTATGCCACCATCAGCAATTATTTTTACTCTTTTAGTTTTTATAGATTTAAAAATATTTAATATTGCTGAAAACTGTGGGACTCCTACTCCAGCAACTACTCGTGTAGTGCAAATTGATCCTGGACCTATACCTACTTTAATACAGTCAGCCCCATAATCAATTAAAGCTTTTGCGGCATCAGAAGTTGCAATATTACCAGCAACTAATGGTACATTAATTTTTTTTTTAATTTTTTTTACCATATCTAGCACTCTCTTTGAATGACCATGCGCAGTATCTATAAAAATAATATCAACCCCTGCATCAAATAGTTTTTCAGCTCTTAAAAACTCTTGGTCTCCTACACCAACCGCAGCTCCAACAAGCAATGATCCTTTTATGTCTTTAGCTGCATTAGGGTATATGCTTGATTTCTCTATATCTTTTACAGTGATTAAACCTTTGCACCTTTTAAGTTTGTCTAAAATTATTAATTTTTCTATTTTGTTCGTAGATAATATTTTTTTTGCGTCGTTTAAAGAAACTCCTACGTCTGCGGTGATAAGTTTTTTTGTCATCAAATCTTTAACTTGAATTTTTTTATTACCTACAAAGCGGACATCACGGTTGGTCAAAATTCCAATAACTTTTTTTTCTTTATTGACAACAATTATTCCTGAAATTTTATTTTTTTTCATTAAATTCTTTGCATCCTCAAGCGTTGACACAGGACTTATTGTTATAGGATCAGTAACTAATCCAGACTCAAATCTTTTAACAGACCTAATTTGAGCAACTTGATTTTCTATACTCATGTTTTTATGGATGCACGCAATACCCCCAGATTGAGCCATAGCAATTGCGAGTTGAAATTCTGAAACAGTATCCATTGCTGAAGCAAGTAACGGTATCTTTATATTAATCTTTTCAGCAATCGATGTATCAACATTCACGTCATTTGGATGAATAGCTGAAAACTTGGGTTCTAATAAAATATCGTCAAATGTGAGGGATTCTTTTAACTCCATGTACCAGACTATTATAACAATACCGTAAAGTCAATTTTAAATAAGACCGCAAGATACCAGATACATCTCTTTTGAATCCTTTCTACTTGATAAAGGCTTATAAAGATTTGTTTTTTTAAAATTTTTTTTTGAAGTCGCAATTAAATCTTTCTCATCTTTTCCTGAATAATACTTTGCAATTAACCAGCCGTTTTTACTTAATAATAATAAGGAAAAATTTAAAACATCTAGAGCAAGACTATTTATTTTAATTGAATCAATTTCTTTGTTTCCTGTTGCATTAGGAGCCATATCAGACAATAAAATATCTAAATTTTTAAGTCCAAAAAAATCATTAATTTTTTTTTGAATAGAGATCTCCTTAAAATCACCTAAATGAAATACTATATTATCTATTTCTTTCATTGGTAAAATATCTATTGCAAGATTTTTTCCATTGCTATTAATTTTACTATAAACTTGAGACCAGCCTCCGGGAGAAGAGCCCAATTCTAAAATGTTAATATTATTATTTATAAGACTAAACTTTTCATGAATATCTAGTAATTTAAAAGAAGATCTAGAACGATAACCAATTTCTTTAGCCTTTTTTACGTAAAAATCTCTATTTTGCCGAATCACCCATTCTTTGGAACTCTTTTTTAATTTTTTATTTTTTATTTTAATCAATTAGAT
>Ga0194119_10013560_pt1 | contig 10122 bp, 11 predicted proteins | sample TA2MahC100mmetaG_FD_148620 | JGI IMG/M metagenome (GOLD analysis project Ga0194119, IMG submission 148620) | Freshwater microbial communities from Lake Tanganyika, Tanzania - TA2015018 Mahale Deep Cast 100m | ecosystem: Environmental > Aquatic > Freshwater > Lake | place: Tanzania: Lake... | reverse complement strand
CGACTGGCGTTCCTGCCTGCCACGCGGCGGGCGGGGTAGTATTCGAGAGCGTCACCCGCGACACCGTCCATCTCAGCGATCCTGCGCATGTCCTACGAATCCGATCTCCTCGACTACTACACGAAGGCCCCGCTCCTCGAGCTCGGGGCCGACGCCGATGCGGTGCGTCGTCGGCTCCATCCCGAGCCCGTCGTCACGTACATCGTCGATCGGAACATCAACTATACCAACGTCTGTGTCGCTGACTGTGGCTTCTGCGCCTTCTACCGTCGCCCGAAGGATGGCGAGGGGTGGACCCTCAGCTACGAGGAGATCGGCGCGAAGATCGATGAGGTGAAGGCGTTGGGCGGGGTGCAGATCCTGATCCAAGGCGGGCACAACCCGTACATCCCGTTCGAGTGGTACCTCGAGCTCCTCAGGTACATCAAGCGGAATCATCCGATCCACGTACACGGCTTCTCGCCGAGCGAGGTCGACTTCTGGGCGACGCTCTACCGCATGGATGCGCGGACCGTGATCCAGGAGTTGGTGAAGGCAGGGCTCGATTCCATCCCGGGCGGGGGCGGTGAGATCCTCGTGCAGCGCGTGCGCGACAACGTCGCCAAGAAGAAGGCGGGTGCGGACCGCTGGCTCGAGGTGATGGAGATCGCGCATGGCGAGGGGCTCAGGACCTCATGCACCATGATGTACGGGATCGGCGAGACGATGGCGGAGCGCATCGAGCATCTACTGCGGCTGAAGGCGGTACAGGACCGCACCAAGGGCTTCACCGCCTTCATCTGCTGGCCGCTCCAGCCGGAGAACACGCCGGAGATGAGCCACATGCCGAAGACCGATGCGGTGGAGTACCTCCGCACGACGGCCTTCGCGCGCACCGTGCTCGACTCGATCCCGAACATCCAGGCGAGCTGGGTGACGATGGGGATGAAGGTCGGCCAGACCGCGCTGCACTACGGGTGCAACGACTTCGGCTCGCTGATGCTCGAGGAAAATGTGGTCTCGGCGGCGAACACGACCTATCGCACGACGACCGACGAGATGGAGCGGCTGATTAGTGAGGCGGGGTTCACGCCGCGGCGGCGGTTCCAGGACTACTCGTTGATCCCGGTGACCCCCGAGACGGTGGCCGCCTGAGCGCCCCGATGTCAGCTCCCATGCGCGTCGGAATCGGCTACGACTCGCACCGCTTCGTGGCGGGGCATGGCGTCTTGCTGGGCGGCGTGCTGATCCCGGCGACGGTGCGGTGTACCGGGCATAGCGATGCCGATCCGGCCTGCCATGCGCTCACCGACGCCCTGCTGGGCGCGGCGGGGCTCGGCGACATCGGCGAGATGTTCCCCGATACGGCCGCCGAGAACAAGGACCGCGACAGCATCGAGATGCTCCGTCTGGCCGTGGCGCGCGTGCGCGCGGCGGGGTGGGCCCCGGTGCAGTGCGATCTCACGGTGATCGCGGAGACGCCGAAGGTCGGGGCGCATCGACCGGCGATCCGGGAGCGGCTGGGGGAGGCGCTCGGGATCCCCGCCGCCGACGTGATGATCAAGGGGAAGACCAACGAGGGGATGGGGTTCATCGGCCGCGGCGAGGGGATCGCCTGCATGGCCGTCGCGACGCTCGCTCGCCTCACCCCGTAGTCCCATGGAACAGTTCTTCGCGTACTTCGACGGGATCCCCCCCGTCGCGCTCTACGCGTTGATCTTCGTCGCCTCGTATCTTGAGGGACTCCTGCCGATCGTGCCGGGCGACATCGCCACGGCGTTCTTCGCCTTCCTCGCGGCGCGCGCCGGGGGGCTCTTCCCGCCGACGATGATCGCCGTCGTGGTCGGTAGTGTGAGTGGCGCGCTCACGCTCTGGTACCTGGGCATCCGATTCGGTCCGACCCGTCTGACGCATACGATCGAGGAGATCGGCTTCCAGAAGACGGGCGAAGGGATGGAGGCGGCTGAGGGGAAGGTCGAGGACGCCTATCGGAAGTACGGGTGGATCGCCCTGCTCGTCGCCCGCATGGTGCCTGGGCTGCGGGCCGTGGTCCCGGCGGCTGCAGGTGTCCTGCGCATCCCCTTCTGGGAGGTCGCCGCGATCCTCACCGCGGTCTCCACTGTCTGGTATGGGACCATCACCTGGCTCTCCTTCCGGATGGGGAGCGATTGGGCGGTGGTCCAGGCCACCGTGACACGGGTGCTGCGCGAGATGGGGACGGGTGCGTCGATCGTCGCCCTCGTGCTGGTCGGGGTCGGTGGGGTGATCTGGTGGCGGCGTCGCCACCGGCGGTGAGCGGGATGCGCGAGGAGTCGATCGCACGGGCGTTCCTGCTGGAGCGCTTCGATGAGTTCCTGACCCTCGAGCAAGGGAGCAGCGCGCGTACGAACGAAGCCTATGGGCGTGACGTCGCGCGACTCGCGGTCTGGGCCTCGACCAAAGAGGTGGGCGATCCGCGTGCCCTCACCGCGCCGCATCTCCGGGAATTCGTCTACCACCTGAAGGACCTTGGGCTCGCGCCGAGCTCGATGCGTCGGGCGATCTCCGCGATCCGCACCTGGTATCGCTTCCTCCTAGCGGAGGGCGTCGTCGCCGCCGATCCGAGCGACCGGCTCGAGACGCCTCGGAAGTGGCGGACCCTCCCGGAGGTCCTCACGGTCGACGAGGTGGAGCGCCTGATCGGGGCGGTCTCGCTCGACGATCCATTGGCCCTGCGGGACCGCGCGATGCTGGAGCTGGCCTACGGGGCTGGGCTCCGGGTGAGCGAGTGGATCGGGATCGGGACCGCGGATCTGGCCATGGATGACCTGGTGATCCGGGTCTTCGGCAAGGGAGGGAAGGAGCGGTTGGTCCCGATCGGGCGTCAGGCGGTCGGGGCGCTGGCGATGTACCTACGGGAGCTTCGGCCTCGGCTCGAACAGGGGGCGGGGCAGGGTCGGCTCTTCCTGAATGCCCGCGGGCGGCCACTGAGCCGGATGGGGGCCTGGGGGATCCTGCGGAAGCATGTGGAGGCCTCGGGGATCACCAAGACGGTCACCCCCCACACCCTCCGACACAGCTTCGCGACCCACCTCCTGGAGGGGGGGGCGGACCTCCGGGCGGTCCAGGAGATGCTCGGCCACGCCGACATCTCGACCACCCAGATCTACACCCACGTGGACCGGGAGCATCTGCGGCAGGTCCACCGGCAATTCCACCCCCGCGGCTGAGGGGCTCCAGAGGGGCGTTCGCTCTTGTAAGTCCGCTAGCGGACCATAGATTGCTCTGGCGTGGATTTTGCGTCCGCGCGGCCCCTCTCGGTGAGGCCCTCATGAAGGTCCTTGCCGTCATCCCAGCTCGACTGGGCGCGACGCGGCTCCCCCGAAAGCCCCTCCGCCCCTTAGGGGGCGCTCCCCTCGTCGTCCGGGTCCTCGAACGGGTCCGCTCGCTCGGGTTCGCTGATGCCGTCGTCGTAGCGACCGAGGCCGAGGAGGTGGCTGCCGTCGTACGTGCAGCAGGTGGCGAGGCGGTCATCACCTCCGATCAGCATCTCTCCGGCACCGATCGGGTGGCCGAGGTCGCGACCCTCCCCGCCTACGTGGGGTACGAGATCGTGGTCAACGTGCAGGGCGACGAGCCCTTCATGCGGGGCGATGCGATGGCCGGGGCGATCGCGATGGTGCGCGATGGGGGATTCGATCTCGGCACCGCGGCGGGACGTCGTGGCCCGGAGATCCTCGCTGACCCCAACTGCGTGAAGGTCGTGCGAGCGGAGGATGGCCGCGCGCTCTACTTCTCCCGCGCGGCGATCCCGCATCTGCGTGACGCCGAGGATCGGGCGTTGCGTGACACGCTGGTCTTCCAGCACATGGGGATCTACGCCGCGCGACGTGATGCATTGATGCGGTGGGTGGCGTTCCCGCCGCACCCATTGGAGTTGGTCGAGAAACTGGAGCAGCTCCGCGCCCTGGCCGGTGGATTAGCCATGGGCGTGGCGATCGTCGAGGCCCCGTCGTGGGGTGAAGTGAACACCGAAGAGGACCTGATGCGGGCCAACACCCATTGGGCTGCCCTGGCAGCCGGAGCCGCCGTATGACGCCGAACCCGACGCAGCAGGCCCCCAAGTACATCTTCGTGACCGGCGGCGTGGTCTCGTCCCTCGGCAAGGGGATCGCGGCCGCCTCGCTCGCGCGGCTCCTCGTCGAGCGTGGGCTGACCGTCACGATGATGAAGCTCGATCCCTATCTCAATGTGGATCCGGGGACGATGTCGCCGTTCCAGCATGGCGAGGTCTTCGTCACCGATGACGGCGCGGAGACCGACCTCGACCTCGGGCACTACGAGCGCTTCATCGATCGCCCACTCACGCAGGCGAACAACATCACGACGGGGCGGATCTACTCCAACGTCATCACCAAGGAGCGTCGCGGCGAATACCTCGGCTCCACGGTGCAGGTGATCCCGCACATCACCGACGAGATCAAGAGCGCGGTGCGCCGTGTGGCGCCCGGGAACGACGTGGTGGTGGTCGAGGTTGGCGGGACGGTGGGTGACATCGAGTCGCTCCCCTTCCTCGAGGCGATCCGCCAGTTCCGTCATGACGTGGGACGTGAGAACACCGTCTTCATCCATCTCACGCTGGTGCCGTGGATCGCGGCGGCTGGCGAAGTGAAGACCAAGCCGACGCAGCACTCGGTACGCGACCTGATGGAGATCGGGATCCAGCCCGACATCCTCATCTGCCGCACGGAGCGTCCGCTCGCCGAGGATGTAAAGCGCAAGATCGCGCTCTTCTGTAATGTCGAGTTCGGGGCGGTGATCGAGAGTCCCGACGTCTCGACGATCTATCAGATCCCCCTCGTCTTCCACGAGCAGGGGTTCGACGAGCTCGTCTGCCGTCGCCTCGGGCTCGAGGGGAGGGCGCTCGACCTCTCCGCGTGGCAGGAGATGGTGCGTCGGGTGACGCACCCAGCGCGGAAGGTGCGGATCGCGGTGATCGGCAAGTACACCGACTACGCCGATTCGTACAAGAGCGTGCAGGAGGCGCTGATCCATGGCGGGATCGCCAATGAGGTCGGGGTCGAGATCGCCTGGACCTCGAGTGACCTCTTCACCGATGCCGCGACGAGCCGCGCGCTCTTGGCTGGGGTCGATGGCATCCTCGTGCCGGGCGGCTTCGGCGTGCGTGGGGTGGAGGGGATGGTGCAGGCGATTCGCGCGGCCCGTGAGGGGCAGATCCCCTTCTTCGGGATCTGTCTCGGGATGCAGGTGGCGATCATCGAGTTCGCGCGGCACGTGGTGTGGCCATCCGGTGATCTCCCTCCTCGAATCGCAGCAGGGAGTGCAGGATATAGGCGGCACGATGCGGCTCGGGACCTATCCCTGCCGACTCCGTCCGGGCTCCAAGGCGGCGGAGATCTATGGCCAGCCCGAGATCAGCGAGCGGCACAGGCATCGCTATGAGGTCTCGAACCAGTATCGCGAGCGCTTCCAGCAGCAGGGGATGCGCCTCTCAGGGCTCTCGCCCGATGGGTCGCTCGTCGAGATGATCGAGCTCCCCGACCATCCCTACTTCGTCGCGTGCCAGTTCCATCCGGAGCTCAAGTCGCGTCCGACCCGCCCGCATCCGCTCTTCTCGGCGTTCGTCGCCGCGGCGGCGCAGCGAGCGACGACGCGCACCGCGATCTCGACTGCTGGCGCGACGCGCTCGCTCGCTGAGGCCTCGTGAGCGCGACCTCGTTACCCGCGGGCCAACTCTTCCTGATCGCGGGACCCTGCGTCGTCGAGCATGACGAGCTGATGTTCCGCGTGGGGGAGCATCTCGCGCGCCTCGCGGAGCGGGTGCCCGGCGGGATCATCTTCAAGGCGAGCTTCGACAAGGCGAATCGCTCGAACGTCGGCGCGGCGCGTGGTCCTGGGCTGCAGAAAGGGCTCGCCGCGCTCGATCGCGTACGAGCGCGCACCGGTCTCCCGGTCCTCACCGATGTGCATCTCCCGGAGCAGTGCGCCGCCGCGGCACAGGTGGCCGACGTCCTCCAGATCCCGGCCTTCCTCTGCCGACAGACCGACCTCCTCGAGGCGGCAGGGGCGACGGGGAAGCCCGTGAACGTGAAGAAGGGGCAATGGATGCACCCGGAAGGGATGATCGGCGCGGTCGCGAAGGTGCGCGCGGCGGCTCCGTCGGGGACGCCGGTCGCGGTGACCGAGCGAGGCACCTTCTTCGGCTATGGTGACCTCGTGGTCGATATGCGGAGCTTCGCGCGGATGCGTGAGGCCTGTGCGGCCCCGGTGATCTTCGACGCCACGCACTCGGTGCAGCGTCCAGGGCAGGGCGTCGGTGGGGCGTCGGGCGGGGCTCGGGAGTTCATCCCGCCCCTCGCGCTGGCGGCCTGCGCCTCCGGAGCCGACGGGCTCTTCATGGAGACCCATCCCGATCCGGCGAACGCGCCGAGTGACGGCCCGAACATGATCCCCCTCCACGAGCTCGATGCGCTGGTGATGCGCTGTGTGCGGGCCTGGGAGCTCGCGCGCTCATGAGCGCGACCTCACCGGCCCCCGCGTCGGCGACGGCCGCGATCACTCCCGCACTCGCGCGGCGGATCCGGCTCGTCTGCTTCGATGTGGACGGCGTCCTCACCGACGGCGGGATCATCCTCGGCGATGCCGCCGGCTCCCGCGTAGAACTCAAGCGCTACGATATCCAGGACGGACTCGGCGTGGTGCTCCTCCGTCAGGCGGGGATTCGGACCGCGATCATCACCGGCCGTGAGTCGCAGAGCGTGGCGCTCCGGGCCGAAGAGCTCCACGTGGATGATGTGATCCAGGATCGACACGCCCGCAAGGTGCCGGCACTCGCCGCGCTGATCGAACGGCTCGGGTTCTCGTGGGACGAGGTCGCGTTCGTCGGGGATGATCTCCCGGATCTTGGTGTGCTGCGGCGTGTAGGGCTTCCGGTCTGCGTCGGGAATGCGACCGCCGAAGTGCGGCGCGTGGCGTCGGTGCAGCTGACGCGGCATGGCGGGGCGGGGGCGGTGCGCGAGTTCGTGGAGCTCCTCCTCACGGCCCGCGGCGAATGGGTGACGCAGGTCGAGGCGTATGTCGCGAGTCGGGAGCGTGAGGCATGAACGTGGAGCAGATGATCGCCCGCGGGCGGCAGGTCCTCGAGCTCGAGCGCGACGTGGTCGCGGTCGCCGCCGAACGCCTGGATGCGTCCTTCGCGCATGCCGTCCAGCTCCTGCACGCCTGCACGGGACGCGTTATCGTCTCTGGCGTCGGGAAGTCGGGACTGATCGGGCGGAAGATTGCCGCGACCCTCACCAGCACGGGGACCCCCGCGACCTTCTTGCACCCGACGGAGAGTCTGCACGGTGATCTAGGGATCGTCGGCGCCCACGATGTGGCGATCCTCCTTTCCAAGAGTGGCGAGACGTTTGAGCTCCTCCCGTTGATGGAGCAGCTCACGCGGCTTGGCGTCCCGACGATCGCGATCACGGGAACGGTCGACTCCACCCTGGGCCGGCATGCGCGCGTCGCGCTCGATGCCGCCGTGCGTGAGGAAGCCTGTCCACACGATCTCGCGCCCACGACGAGCACCACGCTCGCCCTCGCCCTCGGCGACGCGCTGGCTGTCGTACTCCTCGAGGCCAAGGGATTCCGGCGCGAGGACTTCGCGCGGTTCCATCCCGGTGGTGCGTTGGGACGGAAGCTCCTGCTTCGCGTCCGCGATGTGATGGTATCTGAGGATCTTCCCATCCTTCCGCTCGCAACGACGATGCGGGAGGCGGTGGTCGAGCTGGCGAAGCGACGCGGGATCTGCCTGATCGCTGACGCGGCACAGCAGCTGCTTGGCGTGATCACCACCGGCGATCTCTCGCGTCTGATGGAGTCCGGCCGGGAGATCTTCGCGATCCCGGTCGCTGAGGTCATGCATCGCACACCGAAGGTGATCGATGCGGATGCCTTGGCCAGCGCCGCCGTGCATCTGATGGAGACCAAGGGTGTCGTCGCGGTCCCCGTCCTCGATGGGTCGCGACGGATCGTCGGTGTGGTGCATCTGCATGATCTCCTGCGTGCGGGGGCCGCCTGATGCGTCTCCACGGACTCTTGCTGGTCGCATCGCTCCTCGGGGCGGCCTGTGGTCGCGGGGAGGATCGCACCTCCTCGGCGGTCTCAGGCGGGTTGCTCGATACGGCGGACCAGGTGGCCTTCGGCTTCCGGACGCTGGTGACCGATGGGGGGCTGCTTCGCGCGGAGATCTTCGCGGACACAGCGCTCTTCCAGAACCAGAACACGAAGATCGTCCTGCTGCGCGTGACCGGGGATTTCTTCGGTGCGACCGGGGCCAAGGCGGCGACGGCGACCTCCCAGCGCGGGACGTTCGATACGCGCACGAGCACCCTCGAGGCCTTCGGCGATGTGGTAATCACCTCGGTCGATGGCCGGGTGTTGCGGACCCCGTACATCCGGTATGACCGGTCGTCGAATCAGGTCTACTCCGATTCGTCGTTCGTACTCACCGAGCCAGGGGAGCGAGAGATGCGCGGGATAGGTTTCCGGACGGACCCGAGCCTGAGTGCGATCGAGGTGCTTCGGATACGCAGTGGGAAGGGCGGGACCTTCACTCTCCCGGACGATTCGTGAGTCGTCTGCGTCCGCTCCTGGTGGGGTGTGCTCTGACGCTCTGCGGCTCGGGGGCCTTCGCGCAGACCGGCGCCAAGCGGCCCTGCGTGCTGGAGTTCACCGGCGTCGTGCGCCAGGGAGTGTTGACCACCTCCATGCGGGTCACCACGATGGCGGATGGCGCGAAGTACACGTACATCAGCGGCGGCGTGGACGCGACCTGTCGTGGGCAGGGGAATCGTCTGTTAGCCGACAGTGCGGAGCACTATGCCGATCGAAAGGAGTTGATCTTGATCTCGAAGGTCCGCTACCGCGATGAGCGGATGCGGCTTGACGCCGATCGCATGACATATTTTCTCGAGACGGAGCGCCTGATCGCGGCGGGAGCGGTCAGCGGAACCTCCTTGGGGGGGGCACGATTCGCGGGGCCCGAGCTGACCTATCTTCGGGCGCGTCCGGGCGTGCGATCGGTGACGTCATGGCGTGCGCCGGGACGGCCGACGGTCCGGTTCGCGACGGCGCGCACCGATGAGGTCCGCGCGGAGCGGCTCACCGCAAGCCCCGCCGATTCCATGGACGTGCGAGGCCGCGTCGTCATGGACCGGCATGATCTCCAAGCGACCGCCGACTCCGCCTTCCTGGATCAGGGGACGGAACATGTACGTCTCCGACGGACGCCGCGCATCATGGGCACGGGGGAGCGTGCGTTCACGATGGTGGGACGTGAAATCGACCTCTGGTCGCGGGCCCAGGCGCTCGAGCGCGTCCTTGCCGCTGGTGAGGCACGCGTCGATGGGGACTCCGTGGTCCTGCGAAGTGATACCGTCGACGTGCGGATCGCAGATGAGCAGATGGACCGCGTGATGGCGTGGGGGACGCGCGCGTTCGCCGAGGCGCAGCGCCAGCAGATGGAAGCGGATTCGATCGACATGCGCATGCCGAGGCAGATCCTCGAACAGGTGCAGGCCTTCGGGCGTGCGATGACCCGAGCGGAGGTCGACACCGCCCGCATCACCTCACCCGATCCCGACTGGATCGCCGGCGACACGGTGATCGCGCGATTCGAGACCGTCCCGCGAACCCCCACGGACACCGCGTCCACCTCGCGACTCACTGAGGTCCAGGCCATCGGGTCGGCACGGGCCTTCCAGCAACTGGCTTCGGTGGAGCGCGGGAAGGACCGTCCCAATCTGAGTTACAATCGCGGGCGGATCATCGTGGTTCGCTTCGAGGCGGGCGAGGTCGTACGCGTGGATGTCCAGGATCGTGCCTCGGGACTCTATCTCGAACCCGCATCCGAGCCTCCTACCCCCACGACCTCAACCACCCCGGTCTCCGGGCGGCGGGTACCATGACCGAGCTGACGTCAGCGCAGAGCCCCGCTGAAATGGATGCGGTGCTCCGACGACTCACCGCTGGGGATCGATCCTCCCTCTTGTGCCTGCTCGCGATCAGTGAGTGGGCGACCCCCGACGGGACCGCCCCCTTTCATGAGGTGGCGACCGCCTATCGCATGGAACACATCGCCGCGCTCTCCGCAGAGGG
>Ga0194119_10013553_pt1 | contig 10126 bp, 9 predicted proteins | sample TA2MahC100mmetaG_FD_148620 | JGI IMG/M metagenome (GOLD analysis project Ga0194119, IMG submission 148620) | Freshwater microbial communities from Lake Tanganyika, Tanzania - TA2015018 Mahale Deep Cast 100m | ecosystem: Environmental > Aquatic > Freshwater > Lake | place: Tanzania: Lake... | reverse complement strand
CGCGCTCCACCATCCGTGCTTCTTCTTTACGGCTTCTGCTCATCGCCATCAACTCTGCGCGAACTTCCGCCGAACACTTGGGGGGGGGCCGCGTGTCTGGGCATCTCCCAAACATTCTATTATACTTACTAATGGTTTAATGCAACTAAGCGCTAGAATAGTGTCGATGGCTCGCCCCCTGCTGCTGTTGTTTGCCGCGCCGTTGCTGCTATCGGCCGCCAATCAGTGGCGGCGTCTCGCTTCGCCGCACTTTGAGATACTCACCGACGCGGGCGAAGCCGAGGGCGCGCGCGTGCTCGATCGCCTGGAAACCGTCCGACACGTCTTTCTCGAATCGATCGGCGGCAAGGCGCCGACGGTCCCGGTGCGAGTCTTCCTCTTTCACTCCGAGCGCGACTTCCGCCCGCTTGAGCCCAATCGCAACGTGCGCGGCTTCCACCAAGGCGGACCCGAGCGCGACTACATCGTGCTCCACTCGCCCGGCGAAGAAACGCTCCGCGCCGCGCGCCATGAGTACATGCACGTCCTGCTCGCGCACAGTTCGGCCACGCTGCCGATGTGGCTCGAAGAAGGCACCGCCGAACTCTACTCCACACTCGAACTCCGCGGCGCCAACGCGATCCTCGGCGCGCCCATCTCGCAGCACGTCCGCGCGCTGCAGCGCCTCGAATGGCCGCCCGTCGCGCTGTTCCTCAATGCCAACCGCCAGACGCCCATTTATGACGACGCCACGCACGCCGGGCTCTTCTACGCCGAAGCCTGGGCCTTCGTCCACATGCTGAACTTCAGCCCCGTGTGGTGGCCGCATCTTCCGCGCTTTGCCGAACTCCTCGATCAAGGCCTGCCCGCGGCCCTCTCCTTCGAATCAGCCTTCTCCATGCCCGCCGCCAAGGCCCTCGCGGCGCTCCCCAGCTACGTGCGCGACGCGCGCTTCGGCACCGCCGCCGTGCCCATGCCGCCGCGCTCTCCGGAACAGTCAGCCATCACCGCCACCGCCCTCGCCCCGGCCGCTGCGCTCGTTGCGCAGGTGGAACTGCTCAACACCATGGGCGCCAGGCAGTTGGCCGACGCGATGCTCGAACGTGCGGCCGCCTCGCTTCCGCCCTCGCCCGAGATCGAAACTGCCCGCGGACTCGTGGCTCTTGGCAAGTCCGATCGCGCCGCCGCGTGCAGCCGCTTCCTCCACGCCATGGAACTCGGCGCAACGTCATCGATGCCTGCCTTCGAGTACGCGATGCTTTTGCGCGAAAGCGGCGCTGCGCCGGATGAAGTCCGCAATTATCTCGCTGAAGCCACCGGCCGCAACCCGTATCTCGCCGAAGCGCACTTCATCCTCGGCCTCATGGCGCAGAAGGACAATCGCCATCGCGACGCGCTCGCCTTGTTCGAGCAAGCCACCGGCGCACTGCCGCGTCAGTCCCACTTCTGGCACGCCCGCGCGCTGTCGCATCATGCGCTCGGTCAAGTCGAAATGGCGCGGCTCGCCGCCCGCCGTGCCGCGGGATCAGCCACCACGGCCGCCCAACTCGAAATGGCGCAAGCGGCGCTCAAGCTCATCGGTACATCCTCGGGCCCGGCTCCACCGGCAGCGCCGAAACCCGCGGTTTACGTGCCGGACTCCTGGAAGCCCCGCGAAGCTTCTGCCCCTGTCGAGGGAACCCTCGAACAAATCGATTGCCACGGCGACGCTGCGCGCGTCCAAATCCGTCCATCAACGGGCGGCGCGCCCATCCAGCTCTGGGTAGAGAAGCCCGGCGGCGTTCTCCTCAAAGACTCTTCCAGCCTTACGTTCACTTTCCAATGCGGCCCCCAACGGCCCCACCGCGTTGGCGTCGAGTACGAGCCGAAGCCCGGCCTGGCCCGAGGAGCCGTGGGATTGATCATGGCTCTCCGATTTTTCTCGGAAAGCCTCACCCTATCGCCGGAACCACACCACGCGATTCAGATTGCCGCGACCCGGGTCGGCCAGCACAGCGTTCTTCTTTGACGCATCCACGGAGTGCAGCCCCGGCGAATCGACGTAGCCCAGCACCTTCCCCGTCTTGCCGTCCACCTGCACCAGCCAGCCCGGTGCTTCGTTCACGACGTTGCGTGGATGCGTTCCAATCCACAGTTTGCCATCGCGCGTTGCTGAAATCGAAAATGTCTTACCCAGGTGGTTCCACTCGCCCAAATACTTGCCGCTGAGTGTGAAGCGTTGAATCCGGCCATTCTGCCGGTCTGCCACATAGAGCACGCCGCGATGCTGCGCGATACCGTGCGGCAAATGAAACTCGCCCGGTCCGGTGCCGGCCTTGCCCCAGGCGTGCACGCGCTCACCCTTGGCGTTGTACTCGAGCACTCGCGCGTTGCCGTAACCATCGGCGATGAACACGCTCCCTTTGGGCCCGAACGCGATATCGGCCGCGCCACGAAAGCCGCGTGTGCCTTGCGGCAATTCGCCGATTTCGAATCGCAGCAACTACTGGCCTTCGCGTGTGAACTTCAAAATCACCGAACTCCCGGAATCCACCGTCCAGACGTTCCCTTGCGGATCGATGCGAATGCTGTGGGGATTCGTGTAGAGCCCTTTTCCCCACGAACGCACGATGCGGCCTTGCGAGTCCACGGCCACCACGGGATCGTACTTCGCTTTGCGGTGCAGCAGATACACGAGCCCGTCCGGCCCGGCGGCGACGGACGAGATGTAATCCGTGTTCCAGTCCGGCGACGGCGCCTGAATCGCGATCGGGTGAGCCGTGATCGCCAGGCGCGGCGAACTGCCGATCAGCGCGACGAGTTTAGCCGCTTCATCGGCAGTGGGCTTCGATTGAGCGAGCAACGCGGCGGCGAGCAGAAAACGCATGGCCTCGATCCTTCCTATTGTCCCGTCGCGATCAGCTTCAGCGTCTTTTGCTCGGTGGCATCCTCGCGTAGCAGGAACCTCTCCATCTTCGATTCGTTCTGCGTGAGGAACGCCGGATCCCAGACCGCGCCAGACTCAATCTCATCGACAGCCGCCAGCGCGTAGTCGCCCGGCGCGATGCCGGAAAGTTCGAACCGGCCCTGCTGATCGACAGAGGTCGTTTTGAAGCGCCTGAACGGCGGCAGGTTGTCGCCGCGCGCATACAGCACGATGAAGCCGTTGGTAGCCGGCTCATTCTTCTCGTTGGCCACCGTACCTGTGACACGCGCGCCGCGCGGACTCAGCAGGATCTCAATCGGCAATCCCGGCACGGCGCGAATTCCACCGGCGCCGATCTCAGTCTGCGCCGCGCGAATCGACTTGACGTAGTAGCCGGAGGGCAAGCCATTGAAATTGACATCGTAGTGGCCCGCCGGAATGTTCTTGAGCGGCACCTTGCCGTCTTCCTCTACGCGCCCGCCACCGCCCCCTCCCATCCGGCCCGTGCGCTCTCGTCCGGCGACATACACCGCCATGGTCTTGAAGTCAGGCTTGGTCTCGCCTTCGGCGGTCACCGTGGCGGCCAGCTCAAACGCCGATTGCAAGGCCACCTGCACGTTTTCAACCGGCCCGTCGCCCACTTGCACTTCGGCCAGGCCGCGCAGGCGGTTGTTGCCGTCAAATGAGTCAGCGATGATTGTGTACGAACCAGGCGGCACGGCACCGACGACGAACGATCCATCGGGCCGCCACGGGCCGCTGAAACCCTGATCCATGCGAACCAGCGTCCCCGCTGAGTGTGGATGCAGAAATACCATTCCTCCGTTGCGAGCGCCAGCGGAGATCCCCGTCACCTTGCCTGATAACCGGTAGGCACGGGAGCGCAACATGCGGATATCGATGCCCTGCAGCATGGCGCCGGTGGGGACGTCGATCGCCGTGGCCTGCGCAGCTTCGGAGGCAGAGGGATAGTAAGTCGACAAAGCTACCTCACCCTGCCCCGACTGAAAGCCGATTGGGCCGCGCATCGACTGCGAGGCCGCTACGAAGTATTTGCCCGCAGGCACGCCAAAGAGCCGGAATTCGCCGAGATCGTTGCTTTGCGCGGCCTCCATCGGCACTAATTCGCGCTGGCCTTGTTGGTTGAACCGGTCACGCAGAAGTTGGATGTTGCCATGCATCACCGGTTCGCCGTCGGCATCCACTACTCGTCCGGTGACGACGGCGTGCGGCAACAGGCGCGCTTCGATGCCGCGGACCTCCTGACCCTTGCTGAGCGTGAGCGTAGCGCTCGGTGTGATGCGGCGGCGAGACTGATCGCTGTTGACGTAGCCGTTGCGGCGGACGCTGATCCGATACTGGCCAGGCTCAATCGTATCGAATTGGAAACGGCCCATGGCATCGGTGCTGACGCCTTGCGTGCGGTTCATGTCAAAGCCGCCCGTGTTCGGGCCGGAGGTACGCATCAATGTCACGGAAGCTTTGTTGAGCGGCGCGCCGGTGGCGGCGTTCAGCACGGTGCCTGACAACTTGCAGAGTTCCTCGGGGTGGTAGGTTACAGGCGCGGCGTTGTGGCGAGGCGGACCGCCGCGTGGAACGCCGGGCTGGGCCATCGCCAGCGCACTGGCGCACAAAGCGAGCGTGGCTAGCCGGGAAGGACCCATACCTCAATGATACGGACACCGGCCCGGTTTGGTTACGTCAAGGCCGCGAGTTCGCGCGTGAGGTTGGCGCGGGCGGCGGCTTCGCACGAGGCTAACGCCGGATGCGGAAACAAGGGTTAGCGCTAGAGGAACGAGCGAAGGAGCGCGTCCCGCCCGCGCCGGAAGTCCCGATCCGATACGTGCGCATACTCGGCGCGAATCGCGGCGGTGTAGGCATCGTAGCGGGCTGGGTCCGCACCGAGGATCGACAGGTCCAACGAGATGAGCAGCGCGGTCTCTTCGTCCGGTTCGGCTGGCTCCAGGTGCCGGGTGGATAGGATGAGTTGCCCGGTCCGCGCGATCACGGCCGCGGCCACGCCCATCTCTGCCAACGCTTCGGCCGCGATCTCGGCACTGGCCTCCTCGTTGCGGGCAGAGTGTGGATCGTACACGAAGTCGTGGAACTAGAGGGCCCAGGAGAGGGCGGGGGAGACCGGCTCGAAGGGCGCTGCTTCCGCGAATAGGTGCTCCAGGTGCGTGAGCCTGTGAGAGCGGCGGTGCGGCTCTGCGTAGGCGGCGGCGAGGCGTTGCCACCACGCCGCCGTGCCCAGCCAGTGTTTTTCCAGACGCACTAGAAGAGCAGGCGCAGCACCACTTCCGTCTGCCGGCTGGTGTTGGCCTGGCTGAGAATTTGCCCGAAGTTGGCCACACCCACCGTCGTGGCCGGTCCGCTGAAGATAGGGTGATTCATCAGGTTGAACGACGACCCGCGCAGGTTCAACTTGAAGCGCTCAGTGATGGCGAACTGCTTGGTGAGGGTCAGGTTGAAGTTGTTCATGCCCGGATTACGGAGCCAGCCGACGCGAGGACCGGTGGTGCCGAAGTTGAAGTCCGGCGGCTGGGCGAACGCGCGCGGGTTGAAGTAACGGTTCAGGCGCGAGTTGACCGAGCCGGATACGCCTTCCTGCGGGTTGCTCACGAGGTTGGCTCGCTGCCCGCCCGCTCCTCCGAGGAACAGCGTGTTTTGCGCCAGGCCGAAGCTGAGCGGGAAGCCTGATTGAAAGGTGTTGAACATGGCGAGGTTCCATCCACCGAGTACCAGTTCCGCGGCACGCGACGCATTGGTCAACAGCGCGCGGCCCTTGCCGACGGGCAGGTCCCAAGAGACGGTGGTGGTGAGGCGCTGCGGTACGTCGAATGCCATCGGTGCGCGTTCCGCCGCGCGGTTGTAGTTGTTCTGGTACGGCCCCAGGTCGCCCATGTTCTTTGACCATGTGTAGGAAACGAGCGTCGTCAACCGGCGCCACAGGCGCTGTTCGAATTTCGCTTGCAGCGAATGGTAGACGCTGTTGCCGTAGGTGGGCAAGTTGCGCGTAACATTCTGGAACTGCGGATAGGGGCGCAGCAGTTGTTGGCGCTGCACCGTCCGCCCGGCGAGAGGACCGATCGCGATGGACCCGAAGAGCGGATTGCTGACCACATCGAGCAGCGCGCGGCCTTGCGAGAGCGCTTCGGCCGGCACCTGGTTGATGTTCTCGCTGATGTTGTTGCCGATGGATACTTCGCTCGTCAGGTTGATTCCGCGGCTACCGATGTAGCCAATCTGCAGGAGCGACTTGGAGAAGACCTCACGCTGGATATTGAAGTTCCAGGTATGCAGTTTCGGCGTGATATCGCTCGGGTCGAAGAACGAGATGTTCTGGCCGAGCAGCGTGCGCAGTCCTTGCGCGTTGCCGATGGCGGGCACGAGGCCCTGCGGAAAGGGATTGCTCAGCCGGTCCTTGGGCGTGATGCCGTCTTCGCTGGTGACCATGGTGGTGGTGGTGGAAAAGCCCACCGGGTCTACCGAGCCGATGACGGGCACATAGTGCAGCGCGTAGCCGCCGCGCAGAATCGACTTGGGCGACAGCGAGTAGGCAAAGCCGAAGCGTGGAGCGAAGTTGTTGCGGTCCGGTTGATAGAGTCCGCGAGGCTGGCCGCCTTGGCCCGCGTAGACAAGACCGCCGCGGAGGTTGAGTCCGGCGACCTGCAGCGGGCTTTGCACGTTGCGGTCAAACCCGCGCGTGGTGCGGTTGTACCGCTCGGTGCGCGGCGTTTCGTACTCGTAACGCAGGCCGATGTTCAGGGTCAGTTTCGGCGTGACGCGATAGTCGTCCTGGATGAAGAAGCCGTAGTACTTGTTCAGGATCGACACACCGGTATTGAAGTCGAGCGATCCACCGCCGAGGCCCATCAGGAAAGACGCCATGGGGAAGCCCGTGTTGGCCGTGGGCGTCGCGGCGTTGGGGCCGTTGCTCCAAGCATTGTTGAACGAGTAAGTCCCACTGGGGTTGTTATTGCGGAAGAAGTTGCCGTAGAGCAAGCGGAAGTCAATGCCGTATTTGAGAATGTGCTTGCCGCGCTGCTGGGCGAGGTTGGCTTGGAGGCTGTAAGTATGGCCGGGATCGAAGATCAGCGGGCTGCCCGCCAGACCTTGAAAGCCTGCCACGACAATGGTGGGAAACGCGCGGCCCTGAACGAGATTCGAGTAGCCAGGCGCAAAACCGAGCGCGCCCAAATCGAAGCCCGCCGACCACGGCTGGTTGTCTTCCTTCGCGCGCGAGAAGCCCAGGCGAATGTCGAGCGTGGTGCGCGAGTTCAGGAGCAGCGTGTTGCCCCAGGAGACGCCGAAGTGCGGGCGGTTGACGACGTTGCGGCCGGGCGTGGCGATGCCGTCAAACTGATGCGGGAAGACGAGGAGCGCGGTGCCGTAGTTGAGGCGGAAGAACATGTTCCATTTCTGAGAGAAGACCTGATCGAGCTTGCCGACGAACATGTTGTAGTTTCTCGGCCACTTGTCGGAGAACTGGAAGTTGCGCACGTAGGGCGGCCCCGTGGTGGCGAGGTTCGCGGTGGGCCAGAACGGCATGGCGTTACGAGCGACCGGATCCTGCCGGTTCTGCGGAATGATATTGCGGGGAAACGGCGTACGGAGCGGCGTGCCGGTGGCCGAGGAGACGGAGAACGGGTCGTAGATGGCGACGGGCACTTCCGAGAAATCGCCGGTGCGCATTTTGGCCGTTGGTACGGAGTCCGTACGGTCGAGCCCGTTGCCTTCGCGCGAGCCTTCAAAGCTACCGAACAAGAAAGTCTTGTTGCGGCCATCATAGAGCCTGGGCAGATAAAGCGGTCCGCCGATGGCGATGCCGAAGGTGTTGGCCGAGAACGCGGCGAGCGGGCGGCCCTGGCCGCGGGCAAAGAACAGGTTGGCATCGAGCGCGGAGTTACGGAGGAAGTTATACATGGTGCCGGTAACCTTGTTGGTGCCGGACTTAATCACCATGTTGGTGGTGCTGCCGCCGGAGCGGCCGAATTGCGCGGGCACGGTGCCTACTTCGAGCTTGAACTCAGCGATCGAGTCGACCGCGGGGACCCACTGCGAGATGTTGACGCCGCGGTTGACATTCACCGTGGTAGATGAGCCGTCGACAAAGACGTCCGTCGCGGCCACCGGCGCGCCGTTCGCCGAGAACAGTACGTTGGTGATGGTGTCGTTTGGGCGCGTGTCTTCGCCGTAGCGGTTGTTGACCACGCCCGGCGTGAGCGTGAACATGAACAAGCTGGAGCGGCCCTTGAGCGGCAGATTGTCGCGGATCTCCTGATGGAGCGCGGTGCCGAGCGCGGTCGAATCAGGCTCAACGACGGAGACGTCTGCGACCACCGAGACCGTTTCGGCAGTGTCGCCGAGTTGCAGGGCGATGTCTTCGCGCACAGTCTGGGTGAGCGCGAGCATAATGCCTTTGCGAACGTTGGTGCGGAAGCCGGGCGCCCTGACGGTGAGGTCATAGGTACCGGGCGGCAGGAACTGGAAGGCGTAGAAGCCTTGCGAGTCGGTGGTGGCGGAGCGCTCGACGTTGGTTTCGGTTTGGACCAGCGTGATCTGCGCGCCTGCGACGGCGGCCTGGGTCTGGTCGGTGATCGATCCCTGAACGGTGGAGCGAAAGTCTTGAGCGAGGACACAACTGAGCGCCGAGAGGATAACAAAAAAGAAGCGTTTCATGGCTCTGTGGGTGAGAGCATAGCAGAAATTGTTGACCGCGAGTGATGCGGTAGTCTAGCTCGTTGGGCGCGGAGTTGGGCGCGCCAGTGGCTTGCTTCGATGGCGAGGATGCGGAGCTGCTGGAGGACGGGCGCTGGCAGGCCGGTGAGGGCGGCGTCGGCTTGGGTTTGTTTTTGCGGCGGCGGCTCCGGCGGGCAGCGCTGCGATTGCAAGCAGCGGAGCGTGGCGAGGTGGCGTGCGGCGCGGCGCTCGAAGTCGCGCTCGTAGCGATGGAGGCGGTCGAGGGTTTTGGCGAGCGTGTCATCGAGGAAGGCCGCGGGCGAAGAAGCCGTGGCTTCGTTTTGCGCGGCGACGATTTCGCGCTTGTGCCAGGCGGCGCGGACGAAATCGTCGAAGGCTTCGAGTTCGACAAGTCCCTGCGGCTGGAGTTCAGTGCGCCAAGCCTCCAGGAACGCCGAGAAGGCTTCGGCCGCTTCATCGCCTTCCAGGCGCAACTCACGCGCGAACCAGCCAGCGGCGCGGGCGTTTTGCGACGAACGGACTTTGCCTTCGACGGTGCGCGGGCCGGTGGAAAATTGCGCGTTGCGGCGGTTCGCCTCGGCGCGCGCGTCTTGATGGGTGTTGGTTTCCATGACGCCTCGATTGTGGGAATGGGCGCAGCCGAAGACCGCACGAATCCGGGCGCCAATGGGCCCTTTCGGCGAACTGGATCTGGGTTTGTTTCGTTGGCGATGGGAGGAAAATGCTCACCCGCCCGAGAAATGTGTGAACGGGGTTTGAGTTGGAGGCGAGACGGCCCAGGGGCGCCGGACCCGGCCAACGGCTGCATGCTGCGTGGCCGGGTTATTGCGTGATGCGCCGCGTCCTACGAAGAGGCGGTCTCGGCGGCGCGTTCCACGCGCAAGTCGTGAAGGCGCGCATTGAGCAGCGCCAGGAGCGACTCGGTGTCTTCGCCGTCTTCCGGGCAGTTGGCATAGACGGTGGCGAAGGTCAGTTTCTCTACCTGCGCGTCGCCGATTACTTCGGCGGCGGCAGCAGCCGAGCTTTGTTCGAGCTGGACGATTCGGCCTTCGAGGAACTTCACCGGGAACTCGGGCATGGCGAGCACAAATTCGTCGGCTTCGGTGCGCGCCAGTACGTCGTACTCGCGGCTCTGGTCCTTGAGTTTGCGGGCCATGGCGCTCAGGGCTCTGGTGCAAATCGGCAGGCTGGACGAGGATAGAGGAATGGCCCGTCTTGCTCCGGTCGAGGAATGGTTCGGCGGCCGCCACTTCGACGCCGAGATCTTAGTGTTGTGCGTCCGCTGGTATTTAAGCTTCAAGTTGAGCTATCGGGATTTGGTGAGCATGATGAGTGAGCGCAGCATTGCGATGGCGCACACCACCATCATGAGGTGGGTACAGCGTTACGCGCCGGAGTTCGAGAAGCGCTGGAAGCGGTACGCCCGCTCGGGGGGGGGACTCGTGGCGGATGGATGAGACCTACGTGAAGGTACGCGGTGAATGGATGTACCTTTACCGAGCGGTCGACAAAGCGGGCAAGACGGTAGACTTCTTTTTG
>Ga0194119_10013544_pt1 | contig 10132 bp, 8 predicted proteins | sample TA2MahC100mmetaG_FD_148620 | JGI IMG/M metagenome (GOLD analysis project Ga0194119, IMG submission 148620) | Freshwater microbial communities from Lake Tanganyika, Tanzania - TA2015018 Mahale Deep Cast 100m | ecosystem: Environmental > Aquatic > Freshwater > Lake | place: Tanzania: Lake... | reverse complement strand
TCTATCACGCGGCGGCCCCCGGCCAGCTTCAGCGGGCCGTGCTGACGATGCGCGTGCGCGGCGCGGCGCCGGCCTTTGCTCAGCCCCTGCGCGAGATGGCCGTGGCGATGGATCCGAACCTGGTGCTTCGCGACATCCGGACGCTCGACGAATCGCTGAAGCGCGAGCAGTGGATCATCCGGTTGGAAGCCGCGGTGCTGCTGGGCGTGACGATTAGCGTTCTGCTACTGGCGTCGGGCGGCATCTACGCGCTGATGTCGTTCACGGTGGCGCAGCGCCGGCGTGAGATCGGAATCCGGATCGCGTTGGGCGCGGGCCGGCGAAACATCGTCACCTCGATCTTTTCGCGCGCGCTCATCCAACTCGGATGCGGCGCGGTGCTGGGTTCCGGAATCGCATTCGCGCTGAGCCGGTTCGTCATCGGAGAGGGGCGCGAAGGCGTGTATGCGCTGGCGGGCGTTGTGCTCGCCGTCGTGCTGGTTGGCCTGTTTGCGGCCCTAGGGCCCACGCGCAGGAGTTTGCGGATTCAGCCGACTGAGGCGCTGCGGGAGCAGTAGAGGCCTTCAGAGGCTGAGCCTGGTCCGCAGTTCGTCCGACCGCCGGCGGGAGAGTTCGACCGTGCGGCCGCCGGTAAGCTGGAGCGAGAGCCCGCCATCCGCGCCCGTGGATGTGGACGCGATCCAGTGCAGGTTTACAATCTGCCGCCGGTTGGCGCGGAAGAAGGTGCGCGGGTCGAGTTGCCGCTCCAGCGCGTTTAGCGACCTGCGAATCAACGGGCGCTCGCCGGCGAACAACAGGCGGGTGTAGTTTCCTTCGGACTCGAGCAAGAAGATGTCGGAGAGGCGCACGATCCAGCAACGCGCCCCGTCGCGCACGAATACTTGCGATAAGCGCTCCGCCGGCGGACGCGCTCCCAGGCGGCCCAAGGCGGCTTGCAACCGGCCGGGCGCGACCGGCTTCAGCAGGTAGTCGAGCGCGTTTACCTCGAATGCGCGAACCGCGTGGCGGTCGAACGCCGTCGTGAAGATCACGTCCGGGATCTCGCCGCCGATCCTTTCCAGGAGATCGAAGCCCGTCATACCCGGCATTTGAATGTCGAGAAAGAGCACATCGGGCCTGTGCGCGGCGATCATTCGAAGCGCTTCTTCGCCATCGCCGGCCTCGGCGACGATCTCAACTTCGGGATGCGCGCGGAGCAGCCGCCGCAGTTCGAAGCGGGCCAGCGGTTCGTCATCGACCAGTATGGCTCTCATGTTCGTGTTCAACTGCCGGAATCTCCACGGTCGCAACGACCCGGCCGTTCGCTTCCTCCAAAGTAAGGCACGCTTCGTCTCCGTACAGAAGCGCCAACCTGTCCCGCGTGTTCTTCAAACCCACGCGAACGCCCGCCCCGCGGGGTTCGGCCAGGTTCCCGGTGTTCTCGACGACGATGCGGAGGAGTTGGCTTTCGACCGATGCCCGGATCGAAAGATCGGCCCGGCCGCTGGCTCGCCCAACGCCGTGCTTGACAGCGTTTTCGACGAGCGTTTGGAGAAGCATTGGCGGCATGCGGCAGAGCGCAGCGTTCCGTTCCGTTTCGACGGAGCAGTTCAGCCTGTCGCCGAATCGAACGGTTTCCAAGGCTAGATAGTCGGACACGGCTTCCAACTCCGACTCCAGCGGGACAGTGTGTTCGCCGCCACGCCGCAGGCTGTTACGAAGGACATTGGCGAGCCGCGTCAGCATCTCCTGCGCCCGGGCGGGGTCGATCTCGACCAAGGCGCGGATGGAGTTCAGTGCATTGAACAGAAAATGCGGATTGATCTGCGTTTCGAGCGCGTGGAGCTGCGCGTCGCGAAGGGCGAGTTGCAGCCGCTCCTCCCGGACTTCCTGCCCTCGCTTTTCGGAGAAGCGGACATAAAGAATCGTCCACACGCCGGCCGCGAGCAGCATGCCCCACCAGAGCGCGGCGACGGACACGAGGTCCCACGCGCCGTTGCCGAGCAAACGGTTCACGCCGACGACAAGTCCCGCCAGCACGACGCTAATGGCCACGCTGGCAAGAGCGAGCGCCGGCCACAAGCGGGAGAGCGGAACGTCCGGTGTCCGGCGCCGGCGGATCTCTCGCCGCAGCAGATGGGTGAGCCCGATCCCGCACGAGACGAGCGCCGCATGCGCCACGAGCAGCGGCCCCAGCGCGCCGCCGCCCATCCAATTGATAAAGATTCCGGCCGCCGAATACCCAAACCAGCCAGAGAGTTGATAGAGCCAGTACTTTCTCATGGAGATGCGTTCGCAACGCTGTTCTCATGGTGCACGAATCGTGCCGCTCGAAGTTGGAGTTTGTGATGGCCGGTCGCTGCGAGGGATGAGCGGCGGATTGATATGCTCTCTGAATACGGCGCGGCGAAAGCCGTGAATTCCATCCGGTGAGGTACGAATGAATCGACGTGTGTTTCTCGCGGCGGCTGGTGCGCTCCATGGCGCGCCCAGGCTGCGCGTGACCGAGGGCGCGGGCCACCTGGCAGTGCTGCGCGGGGACACGCTGGTGACAAAGTTCGTCTTCGACGAAAAATACGACAAGCCGTTTCTGCATCCGGTCACGACTCCCTCCGGGCTGGTGATTTCGCGCGGCTATCCGGTGGAGGCGAAGCCGGGCGAGACGAACGATCACGTGTGGCACCGCGGAATCTTCTACGGGCACGGAATCGTGAACGGGCACGACTTCTGGCGCGAGCTGGGCCGGGACAGGACCAGCCGCCTGGTGCTGGACGGCATGGCCCGGCACGGGAAGAAGGGCCGCGGCGTGAGCTTCGGCGGAACGTTTCGCATGGTGACCCCGAAGGGCGATTCGTTGGGCCAAATGGACCAAGACTATGTCCTGAGCCTGGACGGAGCGGCGTATCAACTGGAAGCGTCCATCCGCATTGCGGCCGGGCCGGAGCTGAAGTTCGGAGACACCGACGACGGCGGATTCGCCATCCGGTTGAGCGACCACTTCCGTCAAGAGCGCGGCGCCAAGCTGCGGAACAGCGAAGGTCTCGAGACCACCGAGAAGATCTGGGGAAAGAATGCCCGGTGGGTCCACTACGCCGCCTCGGTGGACGGCAAAGCCGCGGGCGCGGTGCTCTACGACACGCCCACGAACGTGCGTTATCCCACCGGCTGGCACGCGCGCGGGTATAGCCTGAATTCCGCCAACCCGTTCGGCACACGGTCCTTCACGAAAGACAAAACCAAAGATGGCAGTTACGTTTTGGCGCCGGGACAGGCGCTTACGCTTCGATACCGTGTGCTGCTGCACGACGGAGAAATGACGGCGGCCGAGATCGACAAGCGGGCGCCGAAGAAGTGAAGGCGGGGCTGATCGGATACGGATTGCTGGGGTCGGCCATCGGCGAGCGCCTGCGGGCCGGCGGGTTCGACGTCACCGCGTACGATCCCGCCGTGCCGGGCCTGGCGCCGGAGTTGGAGGACGCGGTGCGCGAGTTCACCGTGTTGTGCCTGCCGGATTCCTCGCGGACGGCTGCGATCCTGCCGCGGCTGGCCGGGGCGCGCGTGGTAATCGATGCGACAACCGGGGATCCCGGCGAGATGGCTGCGTTCGCCGGGATCCATCCCGGTTATGTCGATGCAGCGATCGGAGGTTCCTCGACGCATCTCCGCAATGGCGAAGCGATCGTATTGGCCGGCGGCGATGTGGAGGCGGCGCTGCCCGTGCTGACGGTGCTGGGCCGCCGCGTGATTCCATGCGGGCCGGGCGGCAGCGGAGCGCGCATGAAGCTGGTGTTCAATCTGGTGCTGGGCCTGAACCGGGCGGCATTGGCCGAAGGGCTGGCCTTCGGCGAGGCGCAGGGGTTCGACACGCGGCTGATTCTGGACGCGCTGACTGCCGGCCCGGCGGCATCGCGCATTATGTCGACGAAGGGGCCGAAGATGGCGGCGCGGGACTACACGCCCGAAGCGCGCCTGGCCCAGCATCACAAAGACGTACGCCTGATGCTGGCCGAAGGCATGCGGTTGCCGCTCACCGAGGCGCACGAGCGCGTGCTGCAGGCGGCCGAGGAGATGGGTTTAGGCGCGTCCGACAACAGCGCGTTGATTGAAGTGTACAGGCGTGATATTGTCTCCAGACGATGAAACTTGATCTCTTGCTTGTTGCGGGAACGCTGCTGGCGCAGCGGCCCTCGGTTACCATCGCCGGCGCGAACGCCGAAGCGGAGTTCGACCTAGGCGGCGGTTCGCTGGTGACGTTTCGGCTGAAGGGCGGCGTGAATCCGCTGCGCTGGCTGGGGCCGGCCGATGCCAACGTCCGCCTGCGGCCGATGGCGCATTTCCTGTGTCTGGACCGTTGGGGCCAGCCGTCGGCGGCGGAGGTGGCGCAGGGCGTTCCCTATCACGGGGAGGCGACGCGGGTGGAGTGGACAGCCTCCAGCAGGGAAGCGGCCTCGGTTACGATGTCCGCCACGCTGCCGATGGCTGGGCTTTCGGTTCGGCGCGAAGCGAAGGTGTCCGGCTCCAGCGCCGTATTGACGGTCGCCGAGACGGTGACGAACAACAACAAGCTCGGCAAGATCTACAACATGGTGCAGCATCCCACTATCGGACCGCCGTTTCTGGACGAACAGACCGTGATCGACTCGAACGCGCGGCGCGGCTTCATGCAGTCCTCCCCCATGCCGAATCCGGAGGAGCCAAGCGTTTGGTGGCCGCAAGCGTTGAAGGAAGGTGTACCGGTCAATCTACGATTTCTGACCAACGACCCGATGCCGAACGTGGTGTCGTATGCCGTCGACGATCCGTTGGGATGGACTACGGCGTCGAGCCCGGCGTCCGGCTTGCTGCTCGGCTACCTGTGGCGCACTTCGGAGTATCCGTGGTTCAACGTGTGGCGGCATGTGGACGGCAACGCAAAACCACTGGCGCGCGGGTTGGAGTTCGGCACCACTGGCCTTCATCAACCGTTTGGCGTGCTGGTGGAGAAGGGCAAGATCTTCGGCCGCCGGCTCACCGCCTACCTGGAGCCGGGGCAGAGCGAGACGCGATCATACGTTGCCTTCCTCGCGCCGATTCCGAAGGATTGGAACGGCGTTGAGAAGGTCACGCTGCACAACGGCACCCTGACCATTCAAGAGCGAGGTACCCGAACGGTGACCGTGGCCGGCGTTGCCTTCTAACCTGGCTGCGAGCTATCCCGCTTCTTCCAGCCGTAGGCTTTCACCGAGTTTTTCCAGAAATACTTCTCGGCAACGTCCTTGCCTTTTCCTTCGAAGTATTCGCGGACGACGGTGATCACCTGCGTGTAGTTGCCGGAGGGCTCCGAGTTCGGCCAATCGCTGCCGTAGAGAAGGCGGTCCGGCCCGAAGGCGTCGTAGATGCCGTCGATTTTCTTTTTGTACGGCGCCAGCGTGTACGGAATCTTATCGCCGATCTTGCCGAGCACGGCCGAGACCTTGACGTAGACCTGCGGCTGTTTGACAAGGCGCGCGATCACCGCGTCATAGGCTTTGCGGCTGGCGTCGTCGTCTCCCACGGCGATCTTCGGCAGGTGGTCGATCACGATCTTGAGCTTCGGCGTTCGCTCCGCGATTGTGGCAATGTCCTCCAGGAGACGCGTCATGGGATTCGCGGCGTCGAGCGTGTAACCGCGGTCGCCGAGCACCCTCAGGTTCGCCATGAACTTGGGGTCTGCCATGCGCGCGCGCAGATCGCGATCCCACAGGTAGCCGTAACGGATGCCCCGGAACAGAGGGTTGGCGCCGAAGCGGTCGAGTTGTTTCAGGAAGTCCGGCTTGTCTGGTTCCAGGTTGCCGATCATGCCGACGATGATCGGGGAGTTCTTTGCGACATCCAACACCCACTGGTTGTCTTCCAGCCAAGGGCTGCACTCCACTTCGATCGCGCCGACCACGCCGTGCGCCTTCACCAACTCCTTGTACCGGTCCGGATAGGTGGGCTTGTAGATGAGCGTATTGGACTTCGGGGGCCACGGCACACCCTGCGGACGGTTGGGGTCGAACAGATGAATATGCGAGTCGATGACCGGGATATTCATGGCTGCGGAGGCGGTGGCCGATGCGGCCGCGGCGCCGAGAAAATGTCGTCGTTCCACCCCGGTATTGTATTAAAGGATCGCTTCGATGAGAAACGGGCCGCGCGCGCCGAGGGCGTTGCGGAACAGGTCGTGGAAGCGCTCGCAGGTTTCGGCGCGTTCGGCGGGCACGCCCATGGCGCGGGCGAGGGCGGTCCAGTCGAGCGTTGGATTGTCGATATCGAGCATGGTCTGTGCGCGCGGCGCGACCTGGGCTACGCCGGTCCGCTGCATCTCGATTTCCAGGATGCGGTACTTGCGGTTGGCGAAGATCACGATCACCACGTCGCAGCGTTCGCGGGCCATGGTCCACAGAGCCTGCAGCGTGTACATGCCGGAGCCATCGGCCTCCAGGCTCACGACTTTCCGGTGCGGAGCGGCGATGGCGGCGCCGAGGGCCAGAGGCAGCCCCTGGCCGATGGAGCCGCCGCAGACGGGCAAGGTGTCGTGCGGCGCGGCGTGGGCAAGGAACTTGTTGGCCGGTTCGCCGGAGGAGACCATTTCGTCGGAGATTACGGCGTTCTCCGGCAGTTCGGCCGCGACGATGGCGCCCAGCGATTCAACGGTGAGCGGTCCGCCGGGCGAAGGCAGGGGCATAGCGGCGGCAGGCAGCACCGAGGCGGGAAACCGATCGGCCAGGCGTTCCAGCGCGTCGAGCGAGTCCTCGGTTTCCAAGGCGAATTCATAGGCCTGGCAGTTCAGGGGCATCAGCGTGCTGCGGCGATTGGGATATGCGAAGAAGGAGACCGGTTGCGCGGTTTCGACGAGCAGAAGATGGCGGACGCCCGCCATGGAGGCTTCGGCGACTTCCGGAAAGTAGGGCATGCGGGTCATGAACTCGCGGCCTCGGCCGCGCGGTTGCCTGGCGGAGAAGCGGTTGACGAAGATGCGGGCTCCGGTGGCCGCGTGAATCCGCCGCAACGCCTCGACGCCGCGCGGGCGCAGCGCGGCGCCGCCGGCATACAGCGCGGTCTGGCCTGCGGCGAGAAGTTCGGCGGCGCGGACGATGCGGCCCTCTTCCACCAGCGGCCGCGGCGCCGGCCCGGCGACCGCGCCGACGGAGTTCGACGGGAGCCACGAATGATCGGCGGGAACGATGAGCGATGCCACGCCGCCCGGGGGCGCGAGCGCGGCGCGGACGGCCTCGGAGGCGGCTCGGCCCACCTCTTCGGCCGAGCGCGTGGTGTAGGTCCAGGCCGAGACGGGCGCGGCGAACGCCTCGGTGTTCGCGGTCAAGGGCGCGTCGTAGGCGGTGTGTTGCGTGGCATGCTCGCCGATGATGTTCACGATCGGCGAACGCGCCTTGCGAGCGTTGTGGAGATTGGAAAGCGCGTTGGCCAGGCCGGGCCCCAAATGGAGCAATGTGGACGCGGGGCGCTCCGCCACGCGGGCGTACCCATCGGCGGCGCCCGAGCAGATGTTCTCCTCCAGGCCGAGAATGCCACGCATCTCCGGCACTCCGTCGAGCGCGGCGACGAACTGCATCTCGCTGGTGCCGGGATTCATGAAACAGACTTCAATACCGTTGCCGACCAGTGTCCGTAGCAGGCATTCCGCGCCGTTCATTCTAAAGTCCTCATGGTTTCGGGGTGCTCTCCGCGAAGCAAGGCGGGAGTCCTCTATTGTACGGACTGGTTCAGAGGGGCGATCCTCGCCCTGATCGTTGCGCAGCATGGTGAGGGGTCTGGATTGGAATTTGCCAGCGGCGGAACGTGGAGACGGCGAAGTTCGCCGCGTTGCGGGATTACACCGGTGAATTGACCTATGCTTCGGCCGGCGAAGCGTTCCAAACACTGTGGGTTTCGCCAGAGCAGCTGCCTCGATCGCTTGGCCGCATTTGGGTCCAGTTGACGCGCCGGTCACAAAGACGCATTCGAGCATCTTCCGAAATGGCGCGAGAGTTTCATCGCCTTCGCAGTCTGAGGAGCGCCTTCGATTCTACGACGCACTGCTCGACGAGCTGTTTCCCGTTCCCATTGGTCATGGTGTGCGGGGCGTAGCCCTGCCAGCCTATTGCTGTCCAGGCATGACCGCCCCCTGCTCACCGAAATCGAAACGCCAGTTCGCGGAGGCCATCGTATCCCAGTAGCCTTCTAATGCCTATCCGAAGGGTACCGGGACGAGGCCGGGTTCGTCCTGGTACTGACGATAGATCGACCGCGACCTCGACGGCTGTTAGTGTCGCCTCAGTTGTTGTCTATGCCGTCCGACACCATCCTGGCCATGCCTTGCCGCGTTCTGTCAGCGGCGCCCCACACGGTGGCGCCACGTTGAGGAAACCCGCATGAATCAACCGCCCGTAGCCATCATTGGCGCCGGCATCGCCGGACTTACTGCTGCACACTATCTGCGCCAGCAGGGAGTGCCGTTTGTGTTGTTCGAAGCCAGCAAGCAGGTGGCCGGCATGGCCGCCAGCTTCAAAGATCCCGACGGCTTTAGCTACGACTTTGGCGCACACTTCATAACCAACCGGCTGGCGGCAGCCATCGGCGTCGAGTCGAAATGCCGCGATGTCGCCTACTACGGTGAGAGCGTCCTGGTGAACGGCGGAACCTACAGCTATCCCTTCGGGCTAATGGCCGTGCCGCGATACCTGGCGAGCGCGGTAAAGTCCAAGCTCGCGGGCGCAGGCGAAGCACCTACCGCGCGCGCCTGGTTTCGCCAAGTCTATGGATGGGCGCTAGCCGACGAGGTCGCGCTGCCGCTCGTGGAAGCATGGTCCGGCGCGCCGGCCGATCTGTTGTCGCCCGCCGTTGGCAATAAGGTCTCTAACAGCATTCCCTATACGCTGTACCTCAAGGCAATGTCGCGCATGAAGGGCGTGGCCGTTCCCTGCGGCTACAGTCACGAGATGCCCGAGATCGCCAAGGTGTGGCATGTGTATCCCGAAGGCGGCGTTGCCACGCTGTGCCACAAACTGGGCGAACCGGTGCTGGATGCAATTCGCATGGAGTCGCCGGTGGAGCAGATCTACGTGGAGAACGGCCGTGCCGTGGCGGTGAAAGCCGCCGGCGTGGAGCGGCGCGTTTCGGCCGTCATCAGCACGGCTCCGGTACCGGTTTTGGGCAAGATGGTGAATGGCACGAGCGCGCTCGTGCCATTCACCCGCTTCCGTTACCGTGGCATGATCTTCGTCAACTTGCGCCTCGAAGGCCGGGGCTATCTCTGCGACACGGTGTTGTGGACCCCGCGTAATGGGCGATCGTACTTCCGGCTCACCGAGACCATGCAGTCGATGCCTTGGCTCGCGCCCGAAGGTAAGACTCTACTCACCGTCGACATCGGCGCCCAGCCCGGCGACGAACACTGGAAGATGAGCGACGAAGAGTTGGGCGCGTTGTGCATCCGCCAACTCGACGACCTGCTGCCGGGCATCACCTCCAAGTACTTGGGTTGCCGAGTGCTTCGCACTGCGACGGCCTATCCGGTCTTCCTCAACGAGTATGAAGCGGATCGCCAAGCTTTAGCCAGGTCGACTGGTGTCGAGAACCTATTGAGCATCGGCCGCCACGGCGAGTTCGCGCACATCCTCATGGAAGACATCTACTGGCGCACGCTTGCCAAAACACGTGGCCTCGTTCAATGGCTGGCAGCCGTCCGCACGCCAATCGCTGCGTGATCCGCCATGGTCAACGCGGCTTTCCCGGCGGGTGCCACCGCCGTCACCCGGCCGCAGGGCAAATAGCGGCCCGGTGTCACAGTTAGCGGGTTCCTTTGGGTCGCTCGATCCGCCGTCTCCACAGGTACCTCGACTGACCTGAAAATCGCCGGTTGGTGAAAAGTCGTTCGAACCAAATCACGCTTCCCATTTCCGCCTCCACGTGGCTCTGGTACGCTTCCCGCCGCGCAGCCAACAAGCGGGACTGTGGCGGAAGGTGGAGAGGCCGCTGCTTGGTGACGAAAGACCACGTGACTCGCAAAGGCCCTCCATCGGGAGATCAACCTGAGCTTGTCCCCAACCGTGAGACAAAAGTTTAGACACAGTTGGCGGCCCATGCAAAAAAGCAGTGGACAGCTAGTTTCAGTTTTAGCAGAATCGCAGTAGTCGAAGAGACGGAAGCG
>Ga0194119_10013540_pt1 | contig 10132 bp, 13 predicted proteins | sample TA2MahC100mmetaG_FD_148620 | JGI IMG/M metagenome (GOLD analysis project Ga0194119, IMG submission 148620) | Freshwater microbial communities from Lake Tanganyika, Tanzania - TA2015018 Mahale Deep Cast 100m | ecosystem: Environmental > Aquatic > Freshwater > Lake | place: Tanzania: Lake... | reverse complement strand
TCCCATAAATAATGTCCCCAAGCTTCATATAAACTACAACAAATGTGAACATTATAAGAATTTAAATATGTAACAATTTGATTTTCAGTATATAAATTAGAAAAAGATTCTAATATCTTAATCTCACTGAATAATTGGGTCAATTCATGATTCTTTTGTATAGATCTTCCTCTAAAATGTAAAATTTTATTTTCGTTTGTCGGAAAAAAATATTTATCCAAACTAAAAAATCCAATTACCTTTACATTTTTAGAATATACATCAAATAAAGTTTTTGCATACTTAGATTTTACTAATATATGATCAAAACAATTTAAATGTTCCAATTCTGTTATATGCATCCATTCTTCATTTGGAATTAATATATTTATCTTACAATGTTCCACTAACTTTATATCATAGTTCTGAATATGGATGCCAACATCTCCTTTTCTTATATTTTCTTTGATTAGATTAATATCATAGATTTTTAAATCGTGATTTTGTAATAGAGAAGATATCAATATCCCGTCACTATATAAACCTACACCATTATTTGGAACATATATATTAATTCGATGTTTTTGACTCATATTTTTTATTTAAAGAACCATTAAGTATACACTTTTCTTTCGTAAAATAAACATTTAATTTATCATATAAAGTTCTCATTTTTACATCTATAGGTAAATCTACAGGAAAAATCATTGGTAACAATTTAGATATACATTTTTTGTTTATAAAATAACCATGGGTGCAAATTCCATCCCCAGTCAGTATATTTTCAGATACAGGTTTCATTTTAGTGTCAGTTTCACAACAATATCCTACAAAAAACAAATCCCAATCAATTGGCAGTTCATTTTTATATTCTAAAATTTTATCAAACGATACATCAAATATAAAATCATCTTCTAAAATCAGAACCTCATCATGGTTACTATATAAAATACAATTCCATAACATTACATGTGATAAAAAACAACCTATTCTACCACTGTTCATTTGAATTGGTTCCCAATCATTGTCATTAATTACTTTTAAATTAGATTTACTACCATCTACACCATAAAACAAATCATACTTTAAATTTAAGCAATCCAATTGATTCTTTGCAAATCGAATTCGTTCATCTGAATTATATAGAGTTATACAATAAATGTGGGGAACAGTCATAAGATCGATCTGAATAGTTTTGATATAAGATAATTATGCATTAATATGTCCGTTTCTGTCATATTTTTAAACCAATCAGGCAATTTAGCGTTGAAAAGATGTATAGATTTTACATTTTCTATGTTAAGATTTTCATCGGATTTTAAAAAAGTTTCATATTGATGCCATTCCAATGGTGCAAAACTAGTTGTTGCGTAAAATGCATAATATTTTATTAAATTTAAATTTATTAATTCTTTTAACAATGGATATATTAAATCATAACCAATTTCTGTCCAATTAAATTCACTTTTTTTAGAAATTAAAACTTCCATTTCAGATTTCCATCTTTTCAATAAAATATTATTTTTGTTTGCAGCAAAAAAACTTATAGAAGGTTGATACTTTTCCCATTCATATGTTACATAATCATATGTTTTTAATAATTCTACTATTTCCGATAAATCTGATATTAATATTTGATCAGAATCTAACCATATACCTCCATATTTATATACAAGACAACATCTGATATAATCTGTTCTATGTGCCAGACAATTTATATTTTTAAAGTTAAAAGGCAATTCTTCAATTGGTATATATTCTTTTAAATTTTTATCAGTGACTAAGTGGAGTTCAATATCTTCAGATATGTTTTTTTGAATAATTTTTTCACACAGTTTAATATAGTCTGGTTTAATACCCTCCCAGTATGTAAATAGTTTAATTTTCATAAAAATAGTTTTGATCTATTTTAGTTATACATTTATATCCAATTGATATTAAAAATTGATCAATATCACTGTAAGTTTTATTGTAACGACGTTCATTGCCATTAGATTCAAACATCAATAACAATTTATTATTTTTTAATGTTTCTATTGCGCCTTTTAATACAAAATATTCATACCCTTCCACATCAATTTTAATAAAAGATATATTATTAAATTTAAAACTGTCCAATGGACGAATTTCAATTTCGTTTCCGTTAGATATGTATCCCATCCCACTATTTATATTTTCTTTTATAGGAAAATCCCACGGGATATTTATGTTACAATAACTAAATGTTTCTCCGATTGCAAAATTATAACAGTTAATATTCTTTTTTATTTTAGTATTACATAATAAACATTCATAATTGACTACACTAGCTTCAAATGAATATACAGACTTGAATAATTCAGAAAAATAAAGAGAATGAAATCCAATATGAGCGCCTATATCTATAACTTCACGTTTTTCTTTTTTTATAAAATAATTATCTATGAAATTTTTTTCAACCAATTCTCTTGTGGGATGACCATATGATGTATATTCTAAATTATTACAATAGTAATTGTCCCATTCTGGGTATGAATATCCATTTATAATTTTCATAAAAGTTTATTTTTTAATAATGTAGTCGAAATACCCTCGGTTCTGTTAATCAAATGTAACCTATTATTCGATACTTGATAATATTTTTTGAGATATTCTTCGTTTTCTCTACCAGCAACTACATAATCAGTATTAAAATCATTTAAAATTTCATCTGTAATTATCAATGGTGCGTTTTCTACTATGCCATCCACATATTTACACGACTTCACAATATCTAATCTATCTTTATATGATATAATAGGTTTTTGTTTATATGTCATTACTTGTTCATCATTATGAACACCTACTATTAGTTTATCAAAATTATCTTTTATACGTTTAAACAAATTTAAATGACCTACATGAAACATATCATATACACCATATGTATATGCAATGTAGTTTTGTTTATCTATACCAACATTATCACATATTTCCCACCATTCTTTATCTAATTCTTCACATCTATATTGTGGTATCATATAATTCTTTCCATATCTAATAGATAAAAAAGAATGTAAATGACGAGGACAATTGAATTCGTATCCGCCAAGTTTTATAGTCTCTAATTCATCAACATAAAAAGATTTAAATTTAAAATTTCCATCAAAATGAGGCATTCCGATTATATTATTAATTCTTTCACATATATAAATGTCAAATCTCCTAGATTTAAATTGTCCATCCGAGAATTGAATCATTATTATATTCCCTTCAGTGCCAAATAATATAGATAAATTATTTTGGTTGACTAATTCATTTAATATTTCAATTACATCATTCTTTCTGTCTTTAAATACGCATACATCAACATCATAATCATGGTCAAACATTTTACCATCTCTATATGCAGACAAAAGAGTTCCGAAATCAATCCAATGAAATATAGTTTTTTCCTTGAATTTATCGGTCAACAGTTTCAAACATTCAGTAGAGTAATAAATTATATCATTCATATTTTTTCCATCTTTCAATTCTTGTAATTTTTATATCTTTATATTGATTATCAATATCATCAATCAATGACGGTCTAGACTGTTCACATATAAATGGATAAATTACATAATCATTCCAATATTTTCTATTTATTTGAGTTTCTGTAAGTTTATCTAAAATTCCGTCAGATGCATACATTATTGGCCAAGACCACGTAATTAAACATCTTGCAGTATTATATGTAATACCATAACAGGTGGTTCCCCCACATTCTATATAACCTTTATATACATTTTTATTTATCGGTTTTCTTTTTTTTGCTAAACTGAATTCTTTTTGGTTTTCATCAAATCCTCTCCACGAATGAAAATGTAATAAATCCCAGTTGTTTGGAATATTATCTAACATCATTTCATGGCCTTCAAAATTTTCATTAAAAAATATATCATCCTCACAAACTAACGCATTAATCAATCTATTATTTAATATATATTTAAATGCTTTCAAATGAACGATACTACATCCTATTTCACCAAATGATAACGGCCAACAAGAAAACGGGGATGGATCTTGCAAAGATGGTTTATAAAGTTTTACTAATTTATTATGACCAACTTTATTTTTTAATTTTCTACCATCAACTCCTTTAATAAACGTATAATTATAAATATTTTTTTCTTTAAAATGGTTAATTATATACTTGCGACGATCTTCATCATAATTTAAAACCAAAATTTTATTAAAAAATTTATTTATATTCATTGTGACTTAGAATATTAAACTTTTGTCATTGTCATTATAATAACATTGAGGAATAGTTGTAAAAACACTATTACTGATATATATTAACTTAGAACACCTTGTAAGAAAATACATATCCAAAAACGAATCTTGAAATGAAGAAATAGGGTTTAACCTCGGATTCAATAACATAATTTTTTCATTTTCAGCAGAATAATCTTTTTTAAAACTAAAAGAATTTGGAAGTTCTTTTAATAACATATCATTTACTTTTTGTGTATCAGTGCAGATAAAAAAGTGAGAATCGTCATCACAAAATTGTTCGATTCTATTTTTAATTGAATTTATTAATGAGTCATCGCTGATCCAATTCGGATATCTCAACGGATTAGTAGTTTCTACGTTATTTCCATATCTTATATGAATGCCACATACTTTATTTTTTAAAAATCTATCTTCATTAATTTTTATTTTATCCAGAATAAAATCATTGATCTTAATATTTTCAAAAAAATGTTTAATAGTTATACCTTCATCAAAATATGAACTTTCCGTCATGTTCATAGGCGAACCCCCACATGGTGTTCCGTATCTTATTCCGTTTCTAATAAAAATCTCATCTGAGAATAAAATTTGATTTGTCTCTTCTATATTTGTTGATTCTTGAGACAAAAATTTTAAATCTTCATATTCCGTCAACCATTCTTCATTTATTATGAATATATTTTTATTATTATTTTCTAATTGATCAGATTGTATATTTTGAATGAAAATTCCAATATCACTTTTTCTATAATTGTTTTGTTTTGAAATATCATACAGTATAATATCATTTTCATTTAATAATGATTTTATAAGAATTGCATCATTTACAACTCCTACACAATTATTCCAATAATATAAATTAATTTTCATAATCAAGCCAAAGATATATATAATGTACAATATGCATGAAGAATTAATAATTTCAATAATAAAAAATATAAATTGTAAAAGTTATTTAGAATTAGGTCTGGGCATTGGAGAAACGATTAATAAAGTAAGTGATTACGTATCTACATGCATTGGTGTAGATATAAATGAAATAAAAATAAAGGGAACTCTTTATAAAGGGACAACTGATGATTTTTTTGAACATAATAAAAATATAAAAATGACTTTTGATGTAATTTTTATTGACGCAAATCATAAAATTGATTTTGTAATTAGAGATTTAGAAAATAGTATTAAAATTTTAAATGAAAACGGAGTTATAATACTTCATGATACTGATCCTGATCGGGTCGAATTATTAAATGATTGCGCGTGTTCAGATTCTTACAAAATAATTGATTATGTTTTAAATAAACATAATGAATTAAATATAGTTACCCTTCCATTTTTACATACAGGTATATCGATATTAAATCGGAAAAATGATAGGAGAACTCTAAAATATTAAAATAATATTATATATATATATATGGTTATATGTCTAAAACTAAAATATTAAAATAATATTATATATATATATATGGTTATATGTCTAAAACTAAAATTTTAATAGTAGGTGGAGCCGGATATATCGGCGGATATTTGACAGACATGTTATCTTTAGAATATGACGTTACTGTCTACGATAATTTACTTTACGAATCTAGATTTTTTAAAGATATAAAATTTATATACGGAAATATTTGTGATCAAAATAGATTAGAAAAAATTATAAATAATTATGAAATTGTTGTTTGGCTTGCAGCTATTGTAGGAGATGGTGCATGCGCCATAAATCCAGATCTCACAAGGAAAGTAAATCTTGAATCATTATCATGGATTCCAAAAATTTACAATGGTAAATTTATTTTTATGTCAACCTGTTCTGTATATGGCGCGAATAATGATATTTTAGATGAAAATTCGCCAACAAATCCATTGTCTTTATATGCAGAGACAAAATTGTTAGCAGAAAAATTTGTGATAAATAATTTTAAAAATTATTTAATATTTAGACTTGGAACTTTATTTGGATTAGGCGATAAATTCTCAAGAGTAAGATTAGATTTAGTATTAAATGTATTAACTTATAAAGCAACAAATAATGAAACATTAAATGTATTTGGTGGAGAACAATGGAGACCGTTACTTCATGTAAAAGATGTATCAAATGCTATACATTTTTGTTTAAAAAATGATATAATTGGTTTATATAATTTATCATATAAAAACTTTACTATCAAAGATATATCATTGATAATTAAAAATAAAATTCCAAATTCAAATATTATATACCAAGAAATACTTTTTGAAGATTTTAGAAATTATAAAGTAAAAAATGAAAAAATATTCAACCTTGGATGGAAACCTATATATGATATAGAATTCGGAATCAATGAGATATACAATTTAATTAATGAAAATAGAATAGTAAATTCAAAAGATCCTATTTATTACAATCAATTATATTTAAAAAATTTATGGAAACAAATTTAAACATTATAAAAGGAAATATTGCTATAGATGACCGTGGCAGTGTTAAATATGTAAATGATTTTGATTTTAAAAATGTAAAAAGATTCTATCAAATACAAAATCACAGACAAGGATACATACGTGCATGGCATGGTCATTTAAAAGAAGGTAAATATGTATATGTAATCAAAGGCACCGCATTAATAGGTGCCGTTTATTTTTCTATGTCATACTCAGACGAATTGGCACAAAACGTTCAATCTCAGACCGACCCTAAAAAGTTTGTATTATCATCTGATTCCCCTTCTATTTTATATATACCACCAGGATATGCAAATGGTTTTAAAACACTGACCGATAATTGTATTATTCAGTTTTTTTCAACATCTACATTAGAAGAATCAAAAAATGATGATATTAGATTTCCATGGGATAAATGGAATATATGGACGGAAGATTTTAGATAAATTTATGAAAAATATAATAATATTGGGTCATAGAGGAATGTTAGGTAACTATGTATACACATATTTAAAAAGTAAAGATCATAATATATTTACTTATGACAAAACTAATTTAGATGCAGAGTTTTTTGATGAGACTTATTTTAAAAAAGAAATTTTAAATAAAAACATACATGTCGTAATAAATTGTATAGGATTAATAAAACCCCAAGTTGATAAATGTGGGGCAATATCAGCAACAAAAATAAATTCTATATTTCCACGACAATTATCAGATTTGTGTGAATCAAATAATATAAAATTTATTCATATAACTACAGATTGTGTATATTCAGGAACAAAAGGAAAATATATAGAATCTGATACTCACGATGCGATTGATATATACGGAAAAACTAAATCTTTGGGAGAACCGCATAATGCTACTGTTATAAGAACTTCTATTATAGGAGAAGAAAAATACAATAAAAGATCTTTAGTAGAATGGATCAAATCCAATAAAGGAAAAACTATTAATGGATTTGAAAATCATATATGGAATGGAGTTACATGTTTACAATTATCAAAAACGATTGAAAAAATAATATCACAAGATTTATTTTGGAATGGAGTAAAACATATATACTCAAATGAAATAAATAAACATGAACTATTGTCAATAGTAAATGAAATTTACGATTTAGATATAACAATCAATAAGATAAATGCTTCAAATTTATGTAATAGATCACTTTCATCTATATATAAAAATGAATTCGACATCCCCCCATTATATGAACAAATAAAAGAAATGAAAAATTATTCATTGATATTTTTACAATGATATAGATATTTCATCTAAATTAATAATTTTCCAAGGAACATTAATTTTTTCTTCATCTATTATATAATTTTGAACTTCATCTTCAAAATGTTCACATTCTGGTATTATACAATTGATTTTTAAATTTTTTATTTTTCCTAATTCAATAAACCATCGGGTAATCCATTTCATTCTTGAATTCATAATCAAGTTTATTGTAGTATTTGGAGAACAAAATACAATTAAATGCGCCGCTGCGCCCATTAATATAGTCATAACTTCTTTATTTCTAAATACACTTACTATTTCATCTCCTGATTTAAGATCCATCATTTTTACAATATTGTAATTTTTCGAATCCAAAATGTTTATTAATTCATTTTCATTTTTTAATATTCTGTTATGCCAATGATTATTTTTATTTTTATCTTTATCAACAAGGTCCTGACGAGATATATAAGTTTTATTTTTAAATTCAACATTCTTTACATTAGATTGCAGTTCTTCTATAAAATTTAAAACTCTATCAGGAATAAATTCATCCCCAATCATATAATAAAAACCAGGTATAATAAGTTCTTTTACATAATGAATTTTTCCAAATTCTAATTCTTTATGTATATTTTTATATTTTAAATGTAATAATTGATTCACGGATGGTGATACAATTTCTTGATTATGCATTTGAACGGTAGCAACTTTTACATCATCTCCCCAATTGTAATTATCAAAATACCAACATCTAGTTAAATTTTCTAATAAAAAATGTCCGACATTATTATTAAATACATCAAATAATAAAAAAAGACTATCTTCATAATTATCAATCTTTATATCTAATGGCATTTTTGCTATTCTATCTGGGTAATTTTTTTCTATCCAATACAAATCAGATTCGGGCATCCAATTGCCGTGAACTCTATCTATTAATTTTTGTAATCTTTTTCCGTTATGCCAAAATATAGGAGTGGACTCAGTTTTATAACTATTATCTATAATTACATCGTTTAATACTATACAATAATTATTTTGATAATTACATTCATATATATCATCTATTTTTTCAAATTTTACAATATTCATAAATTTTTTATTTTAAAATATAATTCATATTGTATATTAGAAAATGGATTTTTTATTTCTTCATATCCGTTTTCATACAATAAAGATTCTATTCTATAATCCGATTTTTCTATTATAAATAATTCCACTTTATATTCATTAAATGGAAATTTAGAAAGACATTGATATTCGCTTCCTTCGATATCCATTGTTATCAAATCAATATTCTTTGGACAATTATTTTCTTTTAAAAGAGTATTAAAATCGATAGTGTCTATTGATTTAATTTTATATCCATCACTCAAACAATTATCTTTATGCCATTGACATAAATTAGATTCTATACAACTATAATATTTATTTGGTGATTCTATAAAATTTGTGATTCCTACTTGATTACTTAAAGCTTTGTTTATAGCTTTTGATTTTCTATTTAATTTTAAAGTTTCAAAAAATGAAGTATTTGCTTCCACCATAATACCCTGCCAATCATAATATTTTTCCAGATTATATGTAGAAGAATCTCCAATTCCGTCTGATGCTCCTATTTCTATAAAATATCCTCCTTTTTTTCCTTCAAAAAAGTATTCTATTAAAAATCTATCATTTTGTGTAACTAGACATTTATATTCAATCATAATTCATTATTAATTTTTTCAATATATTTTTTATATAATTCATCGTTTTGATTCAAAATTTCCCAACAATCTTTATCAGAATCATAAATGACTAGATATTCTACATTTATTTTAGTTACTCTTTTATTTTCAATTTCTTCTTCCAAATCTACATATGATAGTGATTCTATCATGTTACCATCGATTTCTACATTAATATATCTTTTTCCAGTGTATTCTTCGATTAATATTTTCGTAGCAGCCTTCCAACTTCTATCCAAATCATCATAATATACATACATATTATTTGAAAGTTTTGCGACATCACATCCGTTTATATATTTTAAATTGTCTATAGGAATTTTGTATAATTTATTTTTAAAATAAACATCTTTTGTTCGTATCATAAGTTTTTATATATTTCTGATTTTTCAAAGTTACTAATAAAAGTTTCAATCATTATATTTTTTCTCAAAGAGAAATTCAACAAATATTCATTGGTATGTTTAATTAAATGAATGTCATTTAATTTATTTGTGGCATCATTATAATTTTCAAAATAAAAT
>Ga0194119_10013536_pt1 | contig 10134 bp, 11 predicted proteins | sample TA2MahC100mmetaG_FD_148620 | JGI IMG/M metagenome (GOLD analysis project Ga0194119, IMG submission 148620) | Freshwater microbial communities from Lake Tanganyika, Tanzania - TA2015018 Mahale Deep Cast 100m | ecosystem: Environmental > Aquatic > Freshwater > Lake | place: Tanzania: Lake... | reverse complement strand
AGTTTCAATGGTTGGGCGACGACGTATCTTCGTGAAATTCATCACTACGGTCCCGACTTGATCGGTAAGTTGATGACGGTATTGCACGTCGGATCGATGATCGGCGCAGTGTTTTGGGGTTTGGTGGGCGACCGCTTCGGGCGTCGCATGAGTGCGGTAGGATTCTTAGTGAGCGCGGTATTCGTCGTGCTCTATCTGTTTTTGCCACCGAGCCCCGTGATGTTCGCCGTGACGGGTTTCGCGTACGGATTTGGGTTGGTCTGTACCGGAATTTGGGGGCCCTATTTCGCTGAGTTGTATCCGGAGAGCTTGCGCGCGACTGCTGCGTCTATCTTCAACTGGGGTCGGATCGTGTCGTTGTTCGGCGCGCTGTTGTCAGGGGCGATCGTCGATACGTTCGGCTTGCAGGCGGCAATGTTGACGGCGGTACTAGTTTTCTTACTTGCCACGGTGATTTGGTGGTCACTACCGGAGACGCTTCAATCGGATTCGAGCGGGCGTAGCGCGACAAAAAGTGGGGCATCTTTATGACTGCGGAACGCGATGATGGTGGATTTCCGGCGCGCCTGCAGCGAGCTGATGCGGTGGTTGGTACTTGGATCAGGACGCCATCGCCAGTCGTGTGCGAGGTTTTGAGTCGGACGGCGTTGGATGTGCTCGTGCTCGATACGGAGCATGCGCCGTTCGGCCGCGCAGAGCTCGATGGTTGTGTCGCTATCGTTCGTGCGCTCGGCAAGCCAGTATTGGTTCGGGTTTCCGACTCCAGCAGCGCGAATATCTTGAACGCATTAGATTGTGGCGCAGACGGAATTCTCGTGCCGCACGTGATGTGTGCTGACGATGCGATCCGTGCGGTGGGTGCGGCGCACCACGGACCCGGTGGTCGCGGCTATGCCGGCTCGACGCGTGCGGCCGAATTCGGCGGACGAAAGCTCGGAGAGCAGTTGACCCACGCACAATCACACACCGCCGTTATCGCGCAAATCGAAGATGGCGCGGCCTTGGCGCAGATCGACGCGATCGTTCGCGTTCCCGGCCTGTCGGCCGTGTTCGTCGGGCGGGTCGATCTCACGGTTTCGTTAGGTAAAACTAGTCTCGACGACCCTGTCGTGATCGATGCGGTGAACGCGATCGTGCGAGCTGCACAGAACGTAAAATGTCCGGTGGGAATGTTCGTCGCCAATTTGGATGAGATCCCGAATTGGTGCGCGCGCGGCGTGACGTTCTTCGTGCTCGCCTCCGATCATGCGTTTTTGCAGTCGGGCGTGAAATCGCTACTTGCAAACTTCAATCGTTGATGCGGCCGACGATGGTACTTGAAGGAACAGCAGGCCCGTTCCGAGACCTAACTGACTACATACTCGGCATCACGCACGAGATTTGGGAGTCGCGTCATGTTGAGCGGATCGACGACTATTACTCGAGCGACTGTCTAATCTATACGCTCGGTGGAATGGTGCACGGCACTGCGGCGATTATTGCGAATACGAAGGATACGCTGCGGGTGTTTCCAGATCGTCTGCTGCTCGGGGAAGCGGTCATCGGCACTCGCCTCGGGCCGGGCCGATTTTTAAGTTCGCATCGAATCGGCAGTCCGATGACGCACGCGGGAGACTTGCCGTATTTGCCCGCGACCGGCCGCAAAATATTCGTGCGGACCATCGCTGACTGTCTGGTGGAGAACGGTCGGATCACAAAAGAATGGCTGGTACGCGACAACTATTCGCTAGCGTTACAAATCGGAGCAGCGCCACTGCAGGTCGCGCGTTACGTGTCCGATGGGCGCACGGCGGAGTGTCGCGATTGGCTCGATGCGGAATATCGCCGGGTCGCGCGAAATGCGGCGCGCGGTGTCGTAACTGAGTTCGAACCGAACGGAGTAGCGGCATACGCCGCCGCGATACTCTGCGCTCAATGGATTGCAGGTGATAGCGACGGAAGGTCAGCCCATGCGCCGTATGCCGTCTTGTACGACTCGCAGGTAACCGCCAGCGGCGGCGAGGCTATTAGGTTGCACTACGCACAGCTGCGTCGCAGCATGGCGAACGCGGCAGTGAGCGTGGATCACGTAGCGGTGCAAGATCGGACTGCGGGTGAGTATCGCGTGGCGGTACGCTGGACGCTGGCTTTTGAGCATGTCGGCCCTCTCTGGGGTGTCGCGGCTTCTGGAAAGCCTGCTGTCTTGCTCGGCGTCACGCACTGGCAAATAGTTGCGGGGCGTATCGTTGCAGAGTGGTCAGTCTACGATCGGATCGCGCTACTCGCTCAACTTGTCTAACGATGCTCCTACCTGCAAAGATCGTCGACGCCCACCATCACCTATGGGATTTAAGCGTCAACGATTACCCCTGGCTCATGCGTCGTGGCGAGCGACGGTTTTTTGGCGATCCGACGCCAATTCAAAGAAATTACAAGTTGCAAGATTTCCGCGGCGATATAGGTAAGTTGCCCGTTCTTCAATCTGTTCACGTTCAAGTCGGTGTCGCCGAAGCGGCTGCAGTCGACGAGACCCGTTGGTTGCAAGCCGTCGCGGACGACGATTGCACGCACGGTATGCCGAATGCCATCGTCGCGTATGCGGATCTATCAAGCGCCGATTTTGCGACGCGATTGGCAGCGCATCGAGAGAGTAAGAATTTACGCGGCATTCGCCAAATCCTCGGTCGGCATTCCACTGAGGACCTCGGCAGCGGATCCGGGGGGCTGTTGCACGATCCTACTTGGAAAAAAAATCTTCGGCAGCTAGCAGAGACTGGTCTATCGTTCGATCTGCAAGTGATTCCATCGCAACTAGCGACGGCATTCCATGTGTTTTCACGCTACCCCGCTTTGTCGGTTGCGATTTGTCATGCCGGATCGCCGGGCGCAGAACCGGCGGAGTTCGATGTTTGGCGTGCTGGTATGCAACTCTGGGGATCCTTGCCGAACGCGAATTGCAAGTTTTCCGGCTTCGGAATGTTCGACCCGATATGGTCGGCGCAACGTGTGCAAAGTCATTTTGAGGTGGTTTGCGAAGCGTTCGGACCGACACGTCTCATGTTTGGCTCCAACTATCCCGTTGAAAAACTGGTGAAACCGTACGCCGCCGTTTGGCGCGAATACGCCAATCTTTGTGCACACCTGAGCGCAGAAGACCGGAGTGCGTTATTCGCGACTAATGCAGTACGTTTTTATCAAATAAACTGATTGTGCTCACTGAGCCGTGTAGCCGCCGTCGACTACTAAGCTCGTACCCGTAATCAAGCTTGCCTCTGGCGAAGCGAGAAATAGTACGGCATCGGCGACTTCGCGTGGCGTGCCGATGCGGCCCTGCGGAATACGACGCAGAGTGTCGGCACGGAATTCAGGATTTTCAAAGAAGGGCTTAGTGAGCGGTGTTTCGATATACGTCGGCGCGACGGCGTTAACGCGGATTCCTTTGGGGGCGAGCTCCACCGCCATTGCCTTCGTCAAACCTTCAATGGCGTGCTTGCTAGTGCAGTAGACGGTGCGATTTGAGGCGCCGACATGTCCCATCTGTGAACTCATGTGCACGATACTACCTCCGCTGCCAGCGCGAAGCATGGTGCGCACCGCAGCTTGTGCGACCACGAAAGCCGCGCGAATATTGAGCGTCAACAATCGATCGAGCGTATCGAGTTCGACTTCTACGAACGGCTGCGGCGTGTTGCCGCCCGCATTATTTACTAGTACGTCGCAGCTTTCGAGCTCAGCGAATAGGCGCGCGACCGATGCGGCATCGGTGACATCGCAGGGTGCCGATCGTGCCGCAGGGCCAAGAGTATTCGCCAGTGTCCGTAACTCTTGATCATTACGCGCGATAAGTGTGACCTGAGCGCCCTCAGCTACGAACCGCTCGGCGCAGGTGGCACCGATGCCGCGGCCGGCTCCTGTGATGACGACTGTTTTTCCAAGGAAACGTTGCATCGTGATCTCGCGTATTGATTAGAGCATGAATTGTACCGTGCGCAGTTGCGATTCGGTTGGGACGGTGGAGTAAATCTATGATCTAGGGGATACACCGACTATCGTCACTCGAATCATCGGGTTTGCATCGCCATGAGTTTTCGAGCGTCAGTATGCGCGGATGATTCAGACGGTTTCGCTGCTCATCTAGCAGCGCTAGTAGCAGCAATAGCTGCGAATACACAGTTTATCCGCGGAAAAAGCTGCGATGACCTGACCGGCGATATTCGGTCCATCTGTAGTGAGAATCTTAACTTGGCTGAACCGCTTGAACTTCTCGGACCATCTTCAGAGTTAGATTCCGACGTTGATTACACTCTGATCAATCGTTCTCGAAGCCATTTTCCGGGCATATTCGACTGGCGCCAAGTCGTTGAGACCCTGGCGAGGCCGACTCTCATCGTAATCGACCCGCCAAGATTCGATCTTTACCCTTGCTTCGTCAATGGTTTCAAACCAGTTCACGTTCAGGCATTCATCCCGCAGTGAGCCATGGAATGATTCGATAAAGCAGTTATCGGTCGGTTTGCCCGGGCGACTGACGTCGATATGCACCTTGTGGTGGTCAGCCCATAGATCGAAAAGCTTTCCGGAGAACTCGCTGCCGTTGTCCACAAATATCCTCACGGGTGCACCACGTCTTGCAACGAGCTGGCTGCAGATCCTGACTACGTCCTCTCCTCGCAGTCGATGACCCACCTCAATGGCCAGCGCCTCGCGCGTGAACACATCGACAATGGTGAGAATGCGGAGTCGCGTTCCATCCACAAGCTGATCGGCGACGAAATCCATACACCATGCCTGATTGGCTCTCTTTGGGACGTAGCGCTCTTGCCGACCGACGAGCATCTTTCGGCGTCTCGGTCGCTTACTGCGTAATTGCAGCGCTTCTGCGGTGTAGAGCCGATACGCTTGGTCTTTCCCAAGCTTCCAGCCCTCGCGCCGCAGCAAGATGTGCAGGCGTCGATATCCGTATCGGATCCTGACTTGGGCCAGCTCGCGCATCCGTGCCCGCAGTTCAACCTTCGGGTCTTTACGCGATCGGTAGTAGGCGTTGCTTCGATGCAGATTAACGATCCGATAGGCCCGTCGCCGGCTCGTCTGGGAGTGATCCACTACGTAGTTCACCGCCAGGCGCTTCAACGCGGGCCGAGCCATTTTTTTGGTTGATGTCCTGCAGGATCGCCTTGTCGAGACTCAGATCCGCCACGAGCTTCTTCGAGCGTACATTCTCGCCCTGCAGCTGCTTGAGCTCGCGCACCTGATCTGACTGCAGGTCCGCGTACTGCTTCTTCCAGCGATAAAACGTCTGCTCCGCGATCCCCATTTGACGGGTCAGATCCGACACCGCCATCCCCAGCTCAGCCTGCTTGAGCACCGCAACGATCTGTTCGACCGAAAACCTCCTCCTCTTCACAGCAAACTCCTCGACCCCCAAGGGTCTGTTTGCCGGAAAACTCTCTCTGCATACGGTCCGATTTCTTCATAGCGGGTCAATATCGTTCGAGAGCGCTCAAGTCTTCGATTGATTGAATTCGGGCGCGAGAACCGCTTTGCTCAGGCTTGAGAAGCGACGGAAATCGCAAATCCGTTCTCGATCGAAGGGCTTTGACATCGTTTAATGTGACTGAATTCGGGGTATCGATCCCCAATCTTCTAAGAAGGCTCGCCCGCGCACTTTTGGAGAGCTCCAACGCGAACACGTCCGCTCCGTTGATCACTCTGACGCCCTTGTAAGCCAGTGATCGCATTAGTTAGCGATAGCGCAAATGGGACTGTCCTCACGTTGTCCCGCAAGTACGCGCTCGGACTCGCCTGATTGAAATACACGCAAACGTGGGGAAGCTCGCTATCGGAAAAAGAATTCGCCTTCAAATCGCACGCTTTGAAACCAATATTCCAATTTTCCAAGGCTTCAAAGAGGGCTTCTGCCACTCGGGATGCTCAAATAAAACGACAAGATCGTGTTTCATGTTTTCTGGTCGCGACAAGTGATTACGCCGATCCGTTCAGCCAGTCTCTGATAACCGCTGAGAAGCGTTCTTGCGCGACGAGGAAAGCGTCGTGACCCGTGAGGCTGCTTATACGCTCAAAGCGTGTGGTCACGCCGGCGCTCTCTAGGGCCGCAGCAATCTCTGCCTGCTCTCCGATGGTGAACAGCAGGTCCTCTTCTACACCGATGACGAGCGCCTGTTCAAGTTTAGCGCGCGTGAAAACGGCTACCGGATCGCCGTGTCGTCGAAGATCAAAAAGATCGATGGCGCGGGATAATCGGAGGAAGCTCTGCGGATCAAAAAAAACAGCGAATCGCTCCGCCTGTTTCTCGAGGTAATCCTGCACGGCGAAGTCGTTGTTTCCGCTCGAAGGCTGACGTCCAAATCGCACGGCAAGCTCTTGCGCCGAACGATAAGTGGCCGTACCGAGCTTGCGGGCAAGGCGTAATCCCATAATCGGATCGTGCTTCACCGCATCCCGCTGGATGCTACGCAAAGCGATCGCGTGCGTCGATGCCGCCATCGTTCCAGAAATAGTCAGCAGACGCTGCGCACGACCCGGATACAACGCGGCAAAGGCTAGGGCTGCAGAGCCGCCCAAGGAGGGCCCGGCGATTAGCGCTGCACAGTGCACTCCGAGATGATCCAACACGGCACTCGCTCCAGCGGCGATATCTTCGATCGCAAGCGCAGGAAAATCTTTGCCGTAGCGTAGGCCCGTCGCCGGATTAATGGAGGCGGGGCCGGTTGAACCGAAGCAGCTGCCCAATGAATTTAGACAGATGACTAAAAATCGTCGGGTATCGAACGCCGCACCGGGGCCTATCAGTTGTTCCCACCAACCGGGTGAAGGATCTTCCGGCGATGAGGCGGCGTGCGCTGAAGGCGAAAGGCCAGTGAAGAGAAGCACCGCATTATGTTTGGCTGCACCCAGCGTACCCCATGTCTCATATGCGATCGCACCACCAGTGATTTCGCCACCACGGAAGAAATGAAACGGCGATGGCAGCGGCGCAAAGCCGCGAGTGGCATAGTTGAGCGGAGTGACCATGTCCTGACGCGAGCGTCGCTCAAGGCTCCGGATCGCCGCCCTCCGGTAGATCGGCAAACAGGGCGGTCGAGAGATAGCGCTCCCCCGTATCGGGCAACATGGCCAGGATCACAGCGCCCTCTCTAGCGTCTTTGGCAACTTTCAGTGCAGCAGCAAAGGTGCCGCCACACGAGATGCCGCAGAAAATTCCTTCCTGCCTCGCGAGCGCACGCGCCGTGCCGATTGCCTCATCATCGGTCACGGTGACGATCCGGTCAGCGATCTGTCGGTCAAGAATCTTGGGGACGAAGTCTGGCGTCCAGCCCTGTATCTTGTGCGGCGTAAACGCCTTACCGGAAAGTAACGCAGCGCCCTCGGGTTCGGTGGCGACGATTTCGACCTCGGGCCTTGCAAGCTTGATGACCTGACCGGCTCCGGTGAGCGTCCCGCCGGTTCCCCATCCCGAAACGAAGTGATCGAGTCGCCGTCCGGCGAAGTCGCGGACGATTTCCGGCCCGGTGGTGCTGCGGTGATACGCGGGGTTTGCTTCGTTTTCGAACTGGCGCGCCAGAAACCAGCCATGCTTTGCGGCGAGTTCCTCGGCTTTGCGCACCATACCCGAGCCGCGCTCCGCCGCCGGCGTCAGGATGACCTTGGCGCCGAGCGCGCGCATGATCTTACGCCGCTCGATGGAGAAGGTTTCCACCATCACCGCTACGAACGGATAGCCTTTGGCCGCGCAGACCATGGCGAGCGCGATACCGGTGTTGCCCGAGGTGGCTTCGACCACGGGCTGGCCGGGCTTAAGCGTACCGCGGCGCTCGGCATCCTCGATGATGGCGATCGCAAGACGGTCTTTTACCGAATGCAGCGGATTAAAGAACTCGCACTTTACGAACATCGTGACGCCGGCCGGTGCGAGGCGGTTGATGCGCACCACCGGTGTGTTACCGATGGTGGTGAGGATGCTGTCGTGGATCATACTTTTTTAGCATAGACCCTCGCCCCGCGCGGTGTCGGTCTGGTTGGCGATGGCGTCATAACCGCCCGTTATGTCAGAGGGCTCAGGGGGCGCAGGAAAGGTATCTCGACGCCCACCATGGCCTTTTCGACTGCGTCCTGGGTCCCAGCCTGTTCGATGGCCTGAATCTGCCGCTTCGGCAGGCGGGTGCCGAGCAGATGCATGAACCCGTACATATACGAGCGCAGCAATGCGCCACGCTGGAAACCGACCCAGGTGGTGTGCGGCGGGAAAAGGTGCGAAGCGTCGACAACTCGTAGGTCGGAGTCGTCTTTATCAATCGCGATGTCGGCGAGGATGCCAACACCGAATCCTGCGCGGACGTACTCTTTGATGACATCCGAGTCCCAAGCGGTCAGCGCCACGTTCGGTGTCACCCCGGCCTTGGCGAAGAGCTCGAGCAGCGACGAGGGGCCGGAGAAGCTGAATGCATAGGTGATGATGGGATGCTGGCTGAGCTGTACGAAACTCGGCTGGGCGGTCCGAGTGAGCGGATGGTCGGCCGGCACTAACATAACGCGCCGCCAGCGGTACACCGGGATCCTCACTAGCTCCTCGAACAGTGGGTTGGCTCCGGTCGCTACCACAAAGTCGACACGCTCGCTCGCCACGAGATCGACGATCTGCTCCGAGGTGCCTTGGTGAAGATGAACGCGAACACCGGGAAATCTGTGGCGGAACCGCGTCAGGATGGAAGGCAGGATGTAGCGCGCCTGAGTGTGGGTGGTGGCGATGGAAAGCGCCCCTTCCTCGTCGTGGCGTATCTCGGCGGCGAGGCCACGGATATTGGCGACCTCGCGAAGGATGACGCGAGCACGAGCGATAACCTTATCGCCGGCCGGCGTGGTGCGCACCAGCGCGCGCGATTGGCGGATGAAGAGCCTCAGCCCAAGCTCCTCCTCGAGGAGCCGCAGCTGCCTACTGATGCCGGGCTGCGAGGTATGCAACGCTTGCGCGGCGGCGGTGACGTTGAGGTTGCTGTCGGCTACGGCAACGAGATAACGGAGTTGGTGGAGCTTCATTTAGCAGCGGGGGGCATGGGATGCCAACGCATAATGGTACTCCTCGCGATACTCCTCGCGCACTGCGCGACGTCGAGTCACCCCCAGTGGTGGCAAAGAACGGGACTGTCGACGCGGCGACATCTACCACTGAAACCAACTCTCACCGGTGTGTGAATCTAAGAACGTGAAGATGAAGAAAGAGAAGAAAGTAAAGAAAGATGAACAACGATTTTTTTATTGTTTTCAGATAAGCCCTTTCGAGGACTAGCAGCGGCACGCAGACTTAAAATCAGGTGTGCGGTCATGATCACAGAAGTTGCGGTCGCCACCCCTCGTTCGTCTACATTCAGGTGTGAAGCCGTACGACCGGGACTTCTAAATGAAAACGGGGGGTACCACCCCGGGTGGGGGTCTGTGTCCCAAGAATTCGCTCGTGCCTACACCCGAACGCGCCATGCATCGGCAGATGTCCCCTCACTCCGACCGGACGAAGTTCGTTTGTTGCAGGATGCAACTCATCAGCTCTCAGTGAGCCTGACGTTCCTAGAGTTTGACGCGCTGCGAGCAGCGCAGGCACGAACGCCCTAGTACGTTGCTGGAGACCCGGCGGTCACGGGGCAAAGTCGCGCATCTCCGCCGAGTCTTCGCCCCGTCGAACAGGCCCTTCGACCACCAACGTCCTCAACCGCAAGTTGCACCACATAAAGAAAAGAATTCAGATTGTTGACTTCGATCCAAAATGGAAGTAATTCTAGAGTCGGGGGAGTTTCGACGTTCCGATCCAAAGCAACGGAGGTCGGCATGAAAGCAATAATTACAATAATTAAAGGGGGTATCGCAGTTGGATCGGCGATCCTCGTTCTATTCGCAGGATCCAATCTAATCGGGTCAGGTGGCATGGCCTTCGCGGGAGGCCAGACCCCCCCACCGCCGGAGTGCCCACCCGGTACGCCGCCCGGTACGCCGCCGGAGAAATGCGCACCACCTCCGGGTGGTAGCATGGGGCCACCACCGACCGGGGGGCCACCGCCGACCGGTAGCATGGGGCCACCGCCGACCGGTAGCATGGGGCCACCGCCGAGTGGCGGGCCACCACCGACTGGCGGGCCACCGCATTCG
>Ga0194119_10013530_pt1 | contig 10142 bp, 11 predicted proteins | sample TA2MahC100mmetaG_FD_148620 | JGI IMG/M metagenome (GOLD analysis project Ga0194119, IMG submission 148620) | Freshwater microbial communities from Lake Tanganyika, Tanzania - TA2015018 Mahale Deep Cast 100m | ecosystem: Environmental > Aquatic > Freshwater > Lake | place: Tanzania: Lake... | reverse complement strand
CGGCAGGCTCTACCAGATCGAGGCCAAGGCCAAGGGCAAGACCGCCGAAGAGCGCCAGCGGCTGCGCGCCAAGCACGCGAAGCCAAGGCTCAAGCTCTACCACGCCTGGCTGCTCAAGACCCGCGCCAGTGTCCCCGACGGCAGCGGCACCGCCAAGGCGATGGACTACACCCTCAAGCGCTGGGACGCGCTGGCCCGCTACGCCGAAACCGGCCACCTGCCCATCGACAACAACGCGGTGGAGAACGACATCCGCCCCATCGCCATCGGGAAAAAGAACTGGCTGTTCGCGGGTTCCGAGCGGGCGGGCAAGCGGGCGGCCGCGATCCAGACCCTGCTCGGCACCGCCAAGCTCAACGGCCTCGACCCTGCGGCCTGGCTCAAGGACACCCTGGAAAAGCTCCCGACCTGGCCCGCCAGCCGGATCGACGAGCTGCTGCCGCTGCGGCGGGAAGACATGGACGCTCAGGACTGAAAGGAAGTGAGCCTCCGCAGTGGATCGGATAAAGGCTTACAACCGATTGATGTTGCAGTGGTTCCTACCCTCACCCCTCACCCCTCTCCCTCCTGGAGAGGAGAATAAAATCAATGCCTTGCAGGTTTGTGGATGCCTTTGCAGCAAGGGGCGGGGAGGTGCTGCGTTACCGGTGGTGTAGAGGCCTTGGCTCGGCGCGCGGGGTGTACCAGGGGGCGGAGTGAAGGGTCGGTGCTTTCACCCATACCGCGTCGGGTCCGCCACGCCCGCCGCGGCGAAGCCGGCGGCGCGCAGGCGACAGGCATCGCAGACGCGGCAGGCGCGGCCCGCGGCGTCGGCGGAGTAGCAGGAGACGGTCATGGCGTAGTCGACGCCCAGTTCGACGCCGCGGCGGATGATGTCGGCCTTGGTGAGGGCGATCAAGGGGGTGTGGATCTGGAATCGGGCGCCTTCCACCCCGGCCCTAGTGGCCAGGTTGGCCAGCGACTGGAAGGCCTCGATGAAGGCCGGGCGGCAGTCCGGGTAACCGGAATAGTCGACGGCGTTGACGCCGATGAAGAGGTCGGTGGCGCCCAGCACCTCGGCCCAGCCCAGAGCGAAAGCCAGGAACACCGTGTTGCGGGCCGGCACGTAGGTGACGGGGATGACGCCTTCCTGGGGTTGATTCGGCACGGCGATGGCGGCATCGGTCAGGGCCGAACCGCCGATGGCGTCGAGCCCGATATGGATGCGCTTGCATTCCGTGGCGCCCAGCGCGGCGGCCACCCGTTCCGCCGCGCGTAGCTCCGCGCCATGGCGCTGACCGTAATCGAAACTCAGCGCATGGCAGGCGTAGCCTTGCGCCTTGGCGATCGCCAGCACGGTGGCGGAATCGAGACCGCCCGACAGTAAAACCACGGCGGGTCGGCTCATACCCCGGTCCTGTCCCTCCAGAGGACTTTATGCAGTTGTAGTTGAAAGCGCACCGGCAGGCGGTCGCGCAGGATATTGTCGGCCAGTTCCACGGGGTCCTGCTCACCGGCGACCGGCGAGAACAGCACTTCGCAGCGTTTGGCCAGACCGTGCTGGCGCACCTGCTCCCGGGCCCAGCGGTAGTCCGTCTCGTCGCGGATGACGAACTTCACCTGATCGGCGGCCCGCAGACAGGCCAGATTCTCCCAGCGGTTGGCGGCGGCCTCGCCCGAACCCGGCGCCTTGAGGTCCATCACCTTGACGACCCGGGGATTGACCGCCGCGAGGTCGAGCGCACCGGAAGTCTCCAGCGAAACTTCGTAGCCGGCCTCGACCAGGGCGTCCAGCAGCGCCAGGCAGCCCGGCTGCGCCAGCGGTTCGCCGCCCGTGACGCAGACGAAGCGGGGCTGAAACTCGGCGACCGCCTCCAGGATATCGGCCAGCGTCCGGCGCGTGCCCCCGGTGAAGGCATAGGCGGTGTCGCACCAGACGCAGCGCAAGGGGCAGCCGGTCAGCCGGATGAAGACCGTCGGCCAGCCGACCGTGCGCGATTCGCCCTGCAGGGAGTAGAAAATCTCGGTGACACGCAGGGTTTCCACCGGTCAGTGATTTTCCTGCTTCATGCGTTCCAGGCGCTTCTCCGCCATTTTGGCGGCGCTGCTTTCCGGATGACGCTTGATCAGATCGTTGAGCAGGCTGCGCGCCTTGGCGTAATCGGCATTTTCATACTCGATGAATCCCAGCTTGAGTTGGGCATCGGGCACCTTGCCGCTTTGCGGAAATTCGGCCACCATCCGCTTGAAGGCCTCGCGCGCGGCGGCGAAATCCCGATTGACATAATGCGCCTCGCCCAGCCAGTAATGGGCGCTGTCGCTGAATTCGCCGGTCGGATACTTGGCGACGAAGGTCTGGAATTCGGCGATGGCGTCCGTGTACTTGCTGGCCTTGAGCGTCGCGAAGGCTTGTTCATAGTCCCGCTGGCGGGCCTTGGGATCGGGCGGTGGCGGCGGGGTAAACGCGGCCTCGGGACCGGGTGTGGGCGCGACGCCAGCCGCCGGCGTGGCGGCGGCCGGCGGATTGGCGGGCGTTACCTGGGCCAGCGGCAAACCGGTTACCGGATCGATGGGAGCCGCCGCCGGGGGCATGCCGTTCACCGGCGGCGCATTGGGATCCGCGCCCGGTACGGGTGCGCCCGGTAGACCCGGCGCGCCCGTGACGGGCATGACCGGGGGCGGGGGCGCGATCAGGGCCTGCTTCGACTCCAGCTCCGCATAGCGTTTCTCCAGTTGCGCGTAATGCTCCTTCTCCTGCCGGCGGACCTTGTCCAGGCCGTTGCGCACCTCTTCGATCGAGCCGCGCAACGCCTTGATGTCGTCCCGCAAGCGTTCAATTTCGCGCGACATTTCCGCCAGGGGTTGCCCCGACAGCCGTTTTTCCAGGCGCGAGACGCGAGCGTCCAGCGTGGAGGTGGCGTAACCCGCCTCATCCCGGCCCTGTCCGTAATCACCGACCTCGGCCCGAGCCAATCCCGCCAGCATCAATCCCGCAAAGACCGCGCCTGCTACCCGTGTGTTGTTTGAGTTCATACTTTTCACTGATCCGAATAAACGATTTCGACCCGCCGATTCTGTTGCCAGGAAGATTCCTCGTGACCGGAGACGGCGGGCTTTTCCTCTCCGTAACTTAAGATACGCAACTGGTCGCCGCCCACGCCCTGCAAGCGCAGGAGGCGCTCGACCGATTTGGCGCGGCGCTCGCCGAGGGCGATGTTGTACTCGGCCGTACCGCGCTCGTCGGCATGGCCTTCCAGCACCGCGCGCCGTTCACCCCGCGCCGCCAGATACTCGGCATGCGCGATCACGACCGGCTGGGAGGCCGCAAGGATCTCATCGCTGTCGTAGGCGAAGTAGATGACGCGCTGCGCGAGCGGTCCGCCAGTCAGGTTATCCCGTCCGGTCGCGCGGCCGCCATAGGCATCGGCGCCGGGATAGTGTCCGGCGCGTGCTCCCCCGGTCGGCCCGGCGCGGGCCGCCGCGCCGGCCTGATCAACCTGCTTGCCGCCGCGCGCCGCGCAACCGCCCAACATGACCGTGATCATCAGACCGGTCAGCCACCCTGTTCGAGCCCTCATGAATGTCCTCATCAGCTTGATTCTGGCCCGGTCCTTCAGGGTGACCAGGCGGCGCCCCTGACCTCGCCGCCGCGCACGGGCAGCTTGCGCCGCGTCTTGCCGTCGGTGGATACCCAGGCGAGCGGCTCGCCCGGCGCGTCCTTGCGGAGATAGAGTATCGCCCGGCCGTTCGGCGCGAAAGCCGGCGACTCATCCAACGGTCCCTGCGAGAGCGGCTTGACTTCGCGCGTGCCGAGATCCAGCACGGCGATGCGGAAACCGCCCGTACCGCCATGCACCAGCGCCAGAGAGCGGCCGTCCGGGGCGAAAACACCGCGCGCATTGTACTCGCCCTCGTAGGTCAGGCGCTGCGCTTCGCCGCCGCTGGCGGGCAGCAGATAGAGTTGCGGCTTGCCGCCACGATCGGAGGTGATGACCAGGGAGCGGCCGTCGGGCGACCAATTGGCCTCGGTCTCTATGGAATCGTCGCGGGTCAGACGCCGCAGCGAACCCGACGCCAGATCCAGGGTATAGATATCCGGGCTGCCGTCCTTGGACAGCGTCAGGGCCAGCGTCGAGCCATCCGGCGACCAGGCCGGCGCGCCATTGATGCCGGGGGCATCGGACACCTTGCGCCGCTCGCCCGTCGCCAGATTCTGCACGAAAATCGCCGCCGCGCGCTCCTCGAACGAGACATAGGCCATGCGCTTGCCGTCCGGCGACCAGGCCGGCGACATGATGGGCTCCGGCGAAGCCATGATCTCCCGGGCATTCTGGCCATCCACGTCCGCCACCGACAGCCGGTAGGTTCGACTCTTGCCAACGCCCGCCGCCGTCACGTAAGCGATGCGGGTATTGAAAAAACCGCGTTCGCCGGTGAGTTGCTGGTAAATGCGATCGGCGATGCGGTGCGCGGTGTGGCGCGCTTCGCTGGTTTTGAAAGGAATCTGCTCGGCCAGGAGCTGGTTGCCGCGGATGGCGTCGTACAAGACGAATTCGGCCGCATAGGGTGCCCCATCAACGCCAGGCGACACCCGTCCGGTCACGACATGTTCCTGTCCGGCGCTCTGCCAGACCGGAAAATTGACGGCGTCCGGGGGCGCCGGGCGTTCCGGCATTTGCGCCTCGGGCAAGGGCGTGAAGCGGCCGCTGCTTTCCAGGTCGGCCGCGACGATGTGGGCCAGATTGTCGCCGGCGGGCTCCAACTGGCCGAAAGGCACGATGGCGATCGGCATGGCGCCCTCGACCCCTCGGGTTATATCGACGGTCAATTCGGCATGGCCCGTGCCGGATAGCGCCGTCGAAAAGACCAATAACAGCAGGAAACGATGTGGGCTAGTCATGGGATTGGAGTGGCAGTCATTCAGTCCGGAGTGAAGCGGAAGGACACGGTCTGACCCAGCAACTGCTCGGCGATGACCGGATCGGGCGGCATGGGGAACGGCGCCGCCTTGCGCACGGCGGCCTCGGCGGAGCGCTCGAAGTCGGCATCGCCATTCGCGCAGACCGCGTCCACGGAGGACGCCCGGCCGTCCGCCTGCAAGCGCACCTGAATTTTACAGGACATGCCCGCCGCCGCGGAGGCGGGTTTCCGCCAGGCCCGCTCGACCTTGGGGCGAAAATAGCGATTGACCCAGGTCTGTGCCGCTTTTTCGGCGGCGTCTTCCTCGGCTTGCTGCCGCGCCTTGCGCTCGGCCTGCTCCTTGGCTTGCGCCGCCGCCAGCGCCTGCTTGCGCTCGGCCTCATCGGCCTCCCGTTGCGCCCTGGCTTCCGCTTCACGCCGGGCTTTGGCCTCGGCCTTGCGTTTGGCCTCCGCTTCCGCCTGGCGTTTCGTGGCGGCGGTCTGTTCAGCCTGCCGCTTCGCCGCCTCTTGAGCCTTGGCCTGTTGGCGAGCCTCGGCCTCGGCGGCCTTTTTGGCTTCGAGTTCCGCCTGGCGACGAGCGGCCTTTTCAGACTGCCGGCGCGCTTCGGCTTCACGTTGATTCCTGGCCTGGGTCTCCGCCAGACGCCGGTTTTCCTCCGCCTTTTGCTCGGCCTTCTGTCTGGCGGCGAGTTCCGCCTTCCGTTCGGCATCCTCCTCCAGGCGGCGCTTGAGGTCGCTCTCGGCCTTGTCCCGGGCCGCCTGCTCGGCGCGCTCTCGCGCCTCCGCCTCGGCTTCCCGCTGGGCCTGGGCGACGGCTTCACGCTGGCGGGCGGCCTCGGCCTCACGCTGCTCATTCTCGCGCTGGCGCTGCAGGGCGAGACTCTTCATGGCCGACTGCCGGGCGGCTTCCTCGGCCGCCGCGCGGGATTCCTGCTCGGCCCGCTCCCGTTCGCGCGCCTCGGCCGCCTGTTGATCGCGGATCTTCTGCTGCCGGCGTTGTTCGACCGCTTTCCGGGTCCGCTCCAGTTCCGCCGCATCCGTGGCGACGGCTTCGATGATCTCGGGCTGGGGCGGGCTCCGCGGCGCCGGGGGAATTTCGAAGCGGGTGACCAACAGGGCCGCGAGCAATAGATGCAGGCCCAGGGACAGCAGGAAGGCGCCTGGATGGCGCCGGGGCTTGATGACCGTCATTCGCCAGGAGGCTGCGTGATCAGGCCCACGCTGGGTACGCCACCCGCCTTGAGGGCGGCCATCAGGGTCACCACCCGCCCATACTCGACCTTCCGGTCGCCGCGGATCAGAACCGGGATGCCCGGTTTCTGGGCCAGCAGTTCCGGCATCCGGCGGACCAGATCGGCCTCGGCCAGGGGGATATCGGCCTGATTGCCGGCATCCAGGAACAGGGAGCCATCGCCCTTGATGGTGATGACGATGGGCAGTTGCTCGTTGGGGTCCAGATCGCGCGCTTCAGCCCGCGGCAACTCGACATCGACGCCGGTCTGCAGCATCGGTGCGGTCACCATGAAAATGATCAGCAGCACCAGGGTGACGTCGATATACGGGACGACGTTGATCTCGGCCATCGGCCGCCGGCGCGGGGTGCGCCGGGAGAGGGAGGGCAAATTCATTTGGTGTGGGCCTTGCGGTGCAGCAGGCTGAGAAACTCGTCGGCGAAGGCCTCGTAGCGGCTGGCCAGCCGGCCTATCTCCGTGGAGTAGCGATTGTAGGCCATGACCGCCGGAATGGCGGCAAACAGGCCCATGGCCGTGGCCACCAACGCCTCGGAGATACCAGGCGCGACCATGGCCAGCGTGGCCTGTTTGGCGTTACCCAGGGACCGGAAGGCGTTCATGATGCCCCATACCGTGCCAAACAGGCCGACATAGGGGCTGGTGGAGCCGACCGTCGCCAGAAACGGCAGACGCTGGTCGAGCAGTTCCAGTTCCCGGTTCAGCGACACCCGCATCACCCGCTGCGCGCCTTCCATCACGGCGTCGGCCGCGATGTTGGGGTCCTGCCGCAGGCGGGCGAATTCCTTGAAGCCGGCCATGAAGATGTTTTCCAGACCCTCGGTCTCGTAATCATCGCGGGCCAGTTGCCGGTAGAGGTCGGCCAGATCGATGCCGGACCAGAAACGCTCCTCGAATTCGTCGGTCGTCTCCTCGGCCCGTTGTATCTCGCGATACTTCGAGAAGATGAAACCCCAGGAGACGAGCGAGGCCAGGAACAGGATGGCCATGACGGCCTGCACGACGGGGCTGGCATTCAGGATCAGGGGAATGATGGGCAGTTCGGTTGGCATGGCTAGGAGTGTATTCGAAGGCTGTAAGGGGGTGTCAATAGCACATCATGGGACAAGTGTAGCGGCATGGAACTTTACCCGCCGGGAAGGAGGCTCGGCCGGCAGGGCCTGCCGATCACGCTCACAGGCGGAAACCGTATTGCCAGGGTACACGGTTCCCGGGTCGCTGGCGTGACCATTCACCCGCAACCCCGCGCAACCTCCCGGGGGCGGGCGCCGTCAAGCCGGTCCAGCATGAAAGCGGGTAGGGCCATGGGCCGGAAAGTGTCCGCCGTCAGCGAGGCGACCCGCACCCGGGCATCGCACAGCAAATCTCCATCACGCCGCACCTCCTGTCCGAAGAGCAGACTCGCCGAGCGGACCGCCTCCAGGCCCACGCTCACCTCCAGCCAGTCGTTGAGCCGCGCCGGCCGGCGGTAATCGACGCTCAGGCCGCGCACGGCGAAGATCAGACGCTGTTCGCGCTCCAGCACGGTGAGTTCAAAGCCAAGATGCCGCAGAAACTCGGTGCGGGCGCGCTCCATGAACTTGATGTAATTGGCATGGTACACCACCCCGCCGGCATCGGTGTCTTCGTAGTAGACCCGCACCGGCCAGGTGAAGAGGGGCGCGGCGGTATTCGGCTCGGGGCTCATGAAGCAAACAGATCGTCGCTGGTAGCCGGTGCAACCGGCGGCTTGAGCCCCAGGTGCAGCCAGGCCAGGCGGGTCGCCACCCGGCCCCGGGGCGTGCGCATGATGAAACCCTGCTGGATCAGATAAGGCTCCAGCACGTCCTCGATGGTGCCCCGCTCCTCGCTGATGGCCGCGGCGAGATTATCCACGCCGACCGGTCCGCCATCGAAACGCTCGATCATGGCGGCCAGCAGCTTGCGGTCTAGCGGATCGAACCCCTGGTGATCCACGTTCAGCATGGCCAGCGCGCGGTCGGCCAGGTCGGCCGAGATGCCGCCATCCCCGAGCACCTCGGCGAAATCCCGCACGCGCCGCAGCAGCCGGTTGGCGATGCGCGGCGTGCCGCGCGAGCGGCGGGCGATTTCCACCGCGCCCTCCGGGCTCATCTCGACGCCGAGAATGCGCGCCGAGCGGCTGACGATCAACGCCAACTCCTCGGTCGTGTAAAACTCCAGCCGATGCACGATGCCGAAGCGGTCGCGCAACGGCGAGGTCAGGAGCCCCGCCCGCGTCGTCGCCCCGACCAGTGTGAAGGCCGGGATGTCCAGCTTGATCGAGCGCGCCGCCGGCCCCTCGCCGATCATGATGTCGATCTGGTAATCCTCCATCGCCGGGTACAGCACCTCCTCGACCATGGGACTCAGGCGGTGGATCTCGTCGATGAACAGCACGTCGCGGGCTTCGAGATTGGTCAGCAACGCCGCCACATCGCCGGCCTTTTCCAGCACCGGGCCGGAGGTATGGCGGATGTTCACGCCCATTTCATTGGCGACGATATTGGCCAGCGTGGTCTTGCCCAACCCGGGCGGGCCAAAGATCAGCACATGGTCGAGCGCTTCCGCCCGGCCGCGCGCCGCCTTGATGAAGATGTCCATTTGCTCGCGCATGGCCTTCTGGCCGACATAGTCCGCCAGCCGCTTGGGCCGGATGGCGCGGTCCGTGGCGTCTTCGTCGCGCTGGGCGGCAGGCGTGATGAGGCGGGCTTGGGTCATCGATGGAGGAGGGTGGGCAATGTCCGAGAATTTGCCGGAGTGGGGCGGTTGTTTACCATTCGGTCACTGACTTTCGAAACGAATAAGTATCTACACAAGTCCTTCTCCTGAACGCAGAAGGCTTTGGGGTTTGGGCTAACCGATTGATATTGATAAGGTTCCTACCCTCACCCCTAACCCCTCTCCCTCCTGGAGAGGGGAATAAAATCAACAACTTGCTTGTGTGTAGATAGTCTTGGGGGGAGGGGAGTTCAAAAGAAGCTTGATTGCTGGCGTGATCCAAGGGTTGGTATTAAGAATCCAGTGATGATCCGGCGCCATTCACGCAAGGCTTATCACAAGAGTGCAGACCGATCATATTACTCTCCGTATCGGAGACCAATGCAATGAAACCATAATCGCCGATGGACATTTTTTCCATGCAGATACTACCGCCGTTGGCGGCGGCGCGCGCGGCCTCAACGGCACAGTCTTCGCAGGAAAAATAAACCAGCGTGCTGTTACCGCCCGATGGGCAGCCTGGCATTTTCACCAAGGAGCCTGTCGCACCGTAGTTTTCCATGGACGACGGGAACGCCCACATTTCCAGGTCGGGACAGGTCTCTGGATTGGGATTTGGCAGGTGAGTGAGTTCGCACTGGAACACGGCTTCATAGAAGGCCTTGGCGCGGGGCATGTCCTGCACATAGATTTCAAACCAGGCGATGGGGTTGCTATTCATTGTGGCTCCTCGAAAATGATACTGATGTGAAGAAACCGTTCTGCCCCCATTCCAGCGGGAGGGGGCGAGGGACTGAAGGCTTACGATGTGAAGCACACCACTAGACACACCGGGCGCGAAGCGAAACCTACAAACGCAAAGCGGTCAGGCGCGTTAGTTAACGAACGGATTGTGACTGACCTCTTTCCTTTTTGAATAGGATAGCGGAGTTCCTCCCTCGACAACAGGTTACCCGGATAAACCCGAGGCCGCTTGCATCACTCGCGGGAACAGAGCGAACTCATGACGGCGTGGTTGCGGTTGTACCCGAACGGTGGGGGGGTGGCGCGTCCTTGCGCCAAGGGTTATTGGCCCGGGATTACCGGCTCACGCTGAAGGTGTGGGTAGTAATCGGTGCGGTTTTGGCGTTGGAGTTCTGGAACAGCGTTTGGAAATCCCTCACCTCGGCACTGGCGTCAGTGAACAGGTCCTGGGCGAAGGAGTAGGCCAGCGGCTGATGCAGCAGTTCGGCAGTGATTTGATAGTTCGTGCCCGCCAATCCCGCAATCTGGTAG
>Ga0194119_10013529_pt1 | contig 10143 bp, 9 predicted proteins | sample TA2MahC100mmetaG_FD_148620 | JGI IMG/M metagenome (GOLD analysis project Ga0194119, IMG submission 148620) | Freshwater microbial communities from Lake Tanganyika, Tanzania - TA2015018 Mahale Deep Cast 100m | ecosystem: Environmental > Aquatic > Freshwater > Lake | place: Tanzania: Lake... | reverse complement strand
TGGCCGAGTAATTCGAGGTAGCGTTCACAGTCCACCGCTTCGGCGGAATTCGCCAGGCACTGCGGGCCGCCGAGCGCGCGCCATGCCTGTTCAACAGCCACGCGTAGAGGAACGCGGCGCGCCAGCCGTACCGGCGCGGCCAGCGCCGGCGCCAACAGCTGCAGCCGCGGGTGGCCGGAGTTGGCGATCTGCTCATAGAGAATCGCGCGCGGTTCGGATGCGGCCAACTCATGCAGGTCTTCGAGCGTGAGGCCACACCACGGTGCACGCAACACAGCCAGCCACGCCGCGCGGTCGCCCGGATGCAGCAGTGCGCGCGTCAGCGCCATGAGGTCTTGAATGGCGGGGCGTTCGGGCAACGCGTCGAAGTCCACCGCGCGATACGGAATGCGATGACGCGCGAGTTCCGCCACAATCGCACGGCCATGCGAACGGGCACGCAGCAGGACGGCCGTGCTGCCGAGGGCGAGCGCCTCGCGCACGATGCGCGCTACCGCCGACGCTTCCACGTCTTCCGCGGCGGAGCCGAACGGATGGACAACGACCGCAGGCGAGGAAACCGGCGCGCGGCTGGCCGACGAACTAGCATACGTAACAGCGCCCAGGGCCGGATTCTCTACCGCCGGGAAAATCTGCGCAAACGCCGCGTTCACCCAGTCCACCACGCCCGGGCGCGAGCGGAAGTTGGCGCGCAATCGCAGCGGCTCGCAGGCGACATCACCGACGCCTTCGGTGCGCGCGCGAAGAAACAGGCCGACCTGCGCTTCGCGAAAGCGATAGATGGATTGCATCGGATCGCCCACCAGAAACAGCGAGTGCTCCTCCTGCCCGTGACCCCACGTAGCCACGAGGCGCTCTATGAGTTCGAACTGGCTCACCGAGGTGTCCTGGAATTCGTCGATGAGCAAATGCTGAACGCGTTCGCCGAGCGTGAGCGCGAGGTCTGTGGGATGCTCCGCGCTGCCCAGCGCGCGGCGGGCCGTTTCGCCGAGTTCGACGAAGTCCATCAGGCCGCGCTCGCGAAAGGTGACCTTGAGTTCGGCGGCGGCCAGCGGCAGCAGATCGATGAGCGCCTCGAGAATTTCCCATTGGTCGCCGGCGAACCGCGGATCAGGCAGCTTGCCTACTTCGGCCAGCGCCTCGCGCAGTTCGCCGTCCGAGGAGAGCGTGGCGAGGAGCCCGAGATACTCCTGCTTCTCGAACTTGTAGTTGGGCGGAAAACCGTGGCGTGCATCGGCCGAGCGTCGCCACTCGCCTTTATCCGATAGCAGGAAGCCCGTCAGCGCGCGCCACACGCTTAGTTCGTCGGCCCGATTCATCACGGCGCGCGGCGGGTCGCACCGCAAGGCCGCGCCATCGTAGAGATCCATCAGCCGCGCCAGCAGCAGCGGCGGCACATGGCGCGCCGCGCGGCTTACACCTTCCCCCACCACACTCGCGAGCGCGCGCTCAAGCGCCGCGCGCAACGCCACGCCATCCTGATTCACACCGAGATGCCGAAGCCACTGATCGCGGCGCGCCAGGAGCCCCTCAAACATCGCGCGCAGCACGCGGAAGTCGTTGTCGAGATGCAGCAGCAGCCGCGTCACCGCCTCCGCAGCCTTGGCGTCGTCACCAGCGACGTGGCGCAGCAGATGCGTGGCCGCCTCGCGATACAGCTCCCAAGCATCTTCGGCAATCCCCGGCATGCCGCCAGTGCGTGCCAGCATCGGCATTCGTTGCACAATCGAAGCGCACAGCGAGTCGATGGTTTGAATGCGCAGCCGCGAAGGATTGCGGCGCAGATCCCAGCCCCGCTCGCGGTCCCACCGCAGCGCCGCTTCGGCAGCGGGCGACGGCGCGGCGTCACCGTCCGGGGCAAGTGCGGCCACGATACGCGCGCGCATCTCCGCGGCTGCCTTGCGCGTGAATGTGATCGCCACAATCGACTCGGGCTCGGCCACGCGGCTGAGCAAGACGAGGAAGCGCTGCACGAGCAACGTCGTTTTGCCGGAGCCGGCCGGCGCCTGCACGATGAAACTCGCCGCGGGGTCCAATGCACGCGCGCGGTCCGCCGCATCCTCGGGCGGCAGAGGAACGGGCTGGAGGCGAGGCATCATCTAGGCGCCCTTCCTTTCTTCGATGCGGCACAGCGCGGGCAAATGACAATAGGCGCATGTGGAGTAACGCTCTTTCGGATCCACCGGAGCGAGGCCCGCCATGAAGCCCGCGGCGAGCGAGGTGAGAGTCTTGCGCCACGTTTCCACGCGTTCGGCGAACTCTTCCGGCTTGGCGAGCTTGGCGCCAGGCAACGCATCTTCCTGCAACTCGTAACCGCGGAAACGGCAGTCGCCGCGGCGCACCTGAGCAAAGGCGATCGCCGCCAGCGGCTCGCTGGCCGTCACCGCATAGAGCGGTACTTGCGGACTCTCTGGCCGCTCGCCGTCCCAACTCTTCAGCTTCGGCTGGCCGGTCTTGTAATCGATGAGCGCATACTGGCCATCGGCGAGACGGTCAAGGCGGTCCAAACGCACCTGTACCGTGAGGCCGCCGATGGTCACCAGGCGCTCCTCTTCAGGTTCGGCCAGCGTGAACGGAACCGCCCGCTTACGTTCCAGCGCCAGCCAGTCTGCCAGCGACTCGCGCAAACGGAGACGCTCGAGTTCATACAGTTTGGCGGTGAAGCGGTCCCCTTCGGCGCCTCGCCCGGTGAGCGCCGCATTGATGCACTCGGCCACGGCATCCTCACTCGCATCCATCAGGGATGCGCTCGAAGGGAAGCGGCGCGCCAGCAGTTCGAGCGCCTTGTGCAGAAAGCCGCCGCGTTCCAGTGGACTGAAACCCAGTTCGGGCTCTTCGAGCTCACGGGCGTGGAGGCGCAACTCGGCAAACGCACGGAATGGGCACTTGGCCTGCAACTCCAGCGCGCGCGTGCCGCCACGCTGCGTACCCGAGGAATCGGCAGGCGGCGCCGCGCCGTCGTCAAAGGCGTCCCAGCCAACCGGCGCGACATCTACGGCCGCCGCTGCCAAATCAGGCCAGGCCGGCAAGTCAGTAAACAGAGGGCTCGGCTGCAACTCACGCTCTCCGTCACCGCGGACATAACTCACCACAATCTCCGGCGCGCCGCGGCGCAACCGGCCCGCCACGTTGGTCGCAAACGCCAGTTCGCGCGCGGGCGAGGAATGCGGCAGCGCATGCCGGCGTTGTAGCGCCAGCGGCACAAACGGATTCGGCGACGGCCGTTCGGGCAGCGTTTCGTCATCCATGCCTGCGATCCAGAGATGATCGAAGCGGCTGCCGGCCGCTTCAAACAAGCCGAGAATCTGCACGGGCTCGCCACGGCTCTCCACTTCAAACCGATTGCCGTCGGCCAAGCGCCGCAGCAGCGCCGACGCACGCCCGCGCGTAATCGAGGGCCACGCCAGATCGGTAGATGCAAGTTCGGAAAGCACGCCGCGCCAAGCGCTCACCACTTGATACTCGGCGCTTGTCAACGTCTGGTCTCCCGGCCAGCCGAAGGCTTCGAGCAAGGCCGCGAATGCCGCGCTCCACTCGCTGGGCTTCTGCGACGCCGGCCACGAGCGGACGAGCGAGACCACTTGCCACATCGCGCGCGAAAGCGCCGGCGGGCAAGTCTTGGCGTGGGCCAATCCAGCCGCCGTCAACTCCGCCGCGCGCCAGCGCCGCAGGTCTACTTCGAATGACGCGCGCTGTCCACGCTCCTCGGCAAACCCGCGCGACCACGGCGAGAGCAGCACCGCGGACACGGTGGACCAAGCCACGCGCTCATCGCCAAACTCCAGCATCCGCAGCGCCGCCGCGATCGCCGCCCGCTCTGTGAGCGGAACACCGAGCGAGATGTGGAACGCGCCGGGCACGGCGCGCGTGAAAGCCGAGTCAAACACGGCGCGCCGGCTTTCGAGGCCCGGCACGATCACGCCGGTGCGCGCATCGGGATTCGACGCAAGCCGTTCGCGGCACCAGGCCGCCGCCGCTTCGGCCTCATCGCGAGCACTGGCGAACGCCGCGAGCGAAGCTTGCCCCGGCCACGCGGGATCTTCGTCGGCGAGATGGAGCACACGCGTGCCACCGCGCTCCAGCGCCGCAATAATTTCGCGCTGCCTCGGCGTGTATTCGTCGAAACCCGCCAACCACACTTCGCCCGAGCCCGCCGGCTTGAGGGTGCGCCCGGCCAATCCGTCGGCCCGCCGCGCCGAACTCGTGCGCTTGGCCCACTGGGCGTGGAACTGAAACTGCTGCGCCCAACCGTAGAATGCGCTGGTTTCAGCCGTGGCTTCCCACGCGGGCTTGGCGGCTTTGCATGTGAGGGGCACGCGCCATTCGTGAATGATCGTCCAGGCGTCAGCAGCAAGGCGAGCGGCGGCCGATGGATCCAGTAGCGGCGAGGAGTCAGGGCCGGCTTCCACGATGGCTTCCCACAGCGCCGCTTCCTGCGCCGCGGTCAGTGCGGGTTCAAGCGGCGTCGCCCCTGTCTCGGACTCGGCGAGCGCGGCGGTGAAAGCGCCCCACGGCAGGATGGCGGGCGTGCGCCATCCCGCCCGGCCCGCTTCCATCTGCGATGTACTGTAGCGTTGACGCCATTCGCGCGCGAGGCGAGCGTTGGCGGTGACCAGCGTGGCGCCGTGCGCGAGCGCGGCCAGTAGCGGAGACTGGTTCATTCGCCGAATACCTGCGCCTCAGAAACATAGAGCTTCGCGCGGCGGTCCCTGTAGGCCGCCGGTGGAAGTCCGGCCTTCTGTGCGAGCCCTGCCAGAAACTCCTCGCGCCCCCAGCGCATCTCTTGAGCCACCTGCGGCAGCAGCAGTCCGCCCGCTTCGCCCAGCGTGAGTACCGCGCCAAGACCAGGCCGCCAATCGCGCCAGTTCATGAGGCGCTTGAGCGGCGTGAGCAGACTCACTTCCAGGCTCACTGGAAACTCAGCGCGTGTCAGCCTGGGAAAGCGCGGATCGCTCTTCGCGGCAGCGATGGCGCGGCTTGCGACGGTGGCGCCGAGACTCTCGCGCGGCGTCAGCACAACAACGCAACCGCGCAGTTCCCTGCCTTTGCGAATCGTGACGAACGCGCCCATGCGTTGCGGCTCCCAACCGGGCGCGCCGCCGGTCAGCAAAGGGCGTGGCGCACCGTCCACGTCGGCTTCCAGCGTGGCGCGCGCGTGACGCAGCAACGTCCGCCGCGCTGGCGCGTCCACCTGAAAGGCCGACGCCGGAGAGAATGCCAGCGCTCCGTAACCCACGTTGTTCCGGCTGTCGGCGCCGGTCGCATAGCCGGCGTTCGTCATGTAGATCCGCCCGCCGTGAAGCTGCGCCAGGGTGGCCATCAACAGGCGAATGGGATCTCGCCCGCAAATCGTGTCACCCGTCTCCGCCAGATAGCGATCGAGCGCCGCCGCATTCAGGGACCCGATCGTCTCAAACGCTTCCTCGGCCCGTTGCGCCAGACGCGCGCGCAGCGACTCACCGGCTTCGCGAAACGGCGCGTAGCCGTACGCCGGACCGTGATGCGTGAAGTCCGAAGAACCAATCAGAAGATCGCCTCCCCGCACGCGGTCCGCCAGGAGTCGCGCCGCGGCGGCAATCGCTGGCGCATCGAGATGTCCCACGTACAGCGGAATCACGGGCGTGCCCGGCAGTGCGCAGCGAAGAGACGGCAGTTGGTTTTCAAGCGAATGGTCACACAGGGTGTGTTCTGAGCGCAGGGGAAAACCAAGCGCCCGCGCAGCCGCGCGATCCACGGGAACGGCCGCGCCGCCCGGCAGCGTGTAGCGCTCCACGTCCACCGCAGCGATGCCTTCGAGCGGCACGCGATGGCGAAAGCCTAACACGATCACGGCCCGCGGCGCAGCGCCGATCAGCCGGTAGGCCGCCGCAGCCGTCACGCCTGAGTAGTCGAGCCCGGCGTGCGGGGCGATCAGCGCGAGCAACCCGGAACGCGGAGGCACATTCGCGGCGTTGCGCGCCGCCTCGCTCCACGCGCGGGTGACTTGCGCGTCGAGCATAGCCGGGTCAGCGGGGAAGCAGCGCCCCGCCATGGGAGTGGTGTGGACCTGCAGCAGGAGCGCGATGGCGGCGAAAGCCATCTCTCTAATCTACGACCGCTTCCAGAACTCGTACCACCGGCGCCGGGGCGCCGCCGCCGGCACGCCTTCTTCGAGCTCCGGGAGCGGCGCTCCGTTGACGATCGCACGGGGATGTGTGAGAGTGACGCGCTGGGCCAGTTCGGCGGTGTAACGCTGGGCGAGATGGTCGCGCACTTCGTCCAGCACCGGCGGGCGATGTTCGAGGTCGTGCGCGTCGCTCGCCACCACGTGCACGATGCCGCGCTCCACCATCGATTCAGAGAAGGCGCGCGCGCGTTCACCAAAGTTGCCGAGGAAAGACCCACCGGTAATCTGCAACAAGCAACCCATCTCCACCCAGCGCGTCAGATCGGGCACACGCTGGCGCAGCAGAGAATTGCGCTCCGGGTGCGTGATGACGGGCACCATACCGGCACCGAGGAGCCGTTCGAACATCTCGGTGGAGGTGGGAAAATCGTCAGTTCCGAGAACTCCACTAATAGGTAGTTCTTGTGATTGATAGTGTATTTGGTGGGATGCGCAAACGCGTCCTGGATGTTGTCGAAAGCCAGATGGAAGTCGCACCCACGATGCACACGAATCGACGCCCCGCCAGTTGGGCTTCGAGCGCGGCGATGCGCTGCGCAATCACCGCGGGCTGAAACTTGTATTCGAGATCCGCATGCGGGGTCGCTACGATATCGGTGGTGCCGGCTCCGGCCGCCATTCGAACCATCGCCAGACTTTATTCAAACGTCCTGGCCCCGTCGTCCAATGCATGCAGGATGTGCGACTGGATATCGATCAGATGAACATTTCCTCGTCGGATGTTGCTTGCGCGGGAGTCGGGCGGTTCGCGCGCATCAGATGCTGCACGGCGGCCTTAATGCCGCTGGCCACGCCATTCACCTCTCGCACCGGGCGCAGCAACGTATCGTTCACCGCCACCACCGTGTTGTGCACGCGTCCGGCGGTGTCACCCACAATTAATTCCAGACGCTCCATCTGCACCTTGGCGCGCTGCGTGGCTTCTTCCACCACCAGATCCACGCGCACCAGATTCCGCTGCGTCGTATCGAGCACATCCGCCGCGCGGGCCGTGATGTCTTTGATGTGTCCCTGGTTGTCGTTCAAGATTTGATGCGCGGTGGACACCAGCGCCTCGGCTTTCGGCAGGAACACCGTCACCTGCTCGCGCAAGGACGTGATCGCGCGAAACATGCCTAACACCATGATCGCCATCGCCACCATGGCAATCGCCGAGATCACCACGGCTACGGTCATCACTGTAACCATTGCGTACAGGGTCGCTCCTTCAGAAGTAGAATCGGTTAGATGCCTTCGGCGCCGCCCGCCGAGGCCGAACGCGCCGTATCCGGCGAGGTGACGGCTTCGCGGTAGGCAGCTTTACCTGCGTCCATGGCGGCCGAAATGTTGTCGCGCTGGCGGCTCAGCACCGTGCGTCCGCGATCCACATACTCCGAAGCCGTTTCCCGCAGCTCTTCGCCGCGGCGCTTCAGAAAATCGGCGCCTTCATCGGCCTTCTGCTTGAGGATCTCGCGAGTCTCTTCACCCGACTTGGGAGCAAACAGCATTCCCACGGCTACACCGAGGCCGAGACCGAGAAAGAAATACGAAAGCCGCTTATCGTCGTCCATGATTGCTCCTTTAACTACTGCTGCTTTGAGTGTACTTCAGTATCCTGGAGGAAGTCACACAGAAGTGCCCATGGCCTATCATCAGCAGTCCGCTCCACGAGTTCGCACGCCGCCACCGAAGAAGGACGCCGCGAAGCTGTGGGACTACGCACTGAATGCACTTGGGCGGCGGGCGTTGTCGGAAGGCGAGTTACGTCAGAAGCTGCGCGGCAAGGCGGAGAATCAGGCCGATATCGAGCTGCTGATGGAGAAGCTGCGCGAGTATGGCTACCTGAGCGACGAGCGGTTTGCAGAGAGCTACGCCTCGGCGCGGCAGTCGAATCAAGGGTTGGGCAAGCAGCGGGTGCTGCGAGACCTGCGCACGCGGCGCGTGGCGGGCGAAACCGCCGAGCAGGCCGTGGCGAAGGTGTACGAAGGGACCGATGAGGCCGCGCTGATCGAGGACTTCCTCGCACGCAAGTACCGCGGCAAGAACATGCGTGAGTATCTGGCCGAGCCGAAGAACCTTGCGTCCACCTATCGCAAGCTGCGCTACGCGGGCTTCAGTTCTGCGGTGACGGTGCGCGTGCTGCGGCGGTTTTCCGAGCGGGCAGACGAGATCGAGGAGGAGTAGGCGCGGCCAGCGCGCACGTCTAGTCAACTTGCGAGCGCAGCCAACAGTTCACCAGCCCGGCGAAACCGCAGCAGGCTCGCGGACTGGCCGCACCAAAGAGCGATAAGGTCTTCCCGGCCCCGCTCCAGCGCAGCCTGCCTGAGCAAAGCGGTCACCCATCCCTGCAGCGGGTACGGCAAGAGATTTCCGCCGCTCAGTTCGTCATGGAGCCGATTCCGGATTCCCCGCGCCAGCCGCCCGCTGGATGCGCGCGACAGTAGCGTTCGCTGGGCCGATGGCCCGAAGAGCAGATTGCGATGGAGCTCAGGCGCGCCAGACTCCTCACACGCCAGGAATGCTGTGCCCACTTGCACCGCTTGCGCCCCCAGTTGCATGGCGGCCACGACACCTCGGCGGTCGGCGATTCCTCCTGCGGCTATCACAGGAACGCGGACCGCATTCACAATCTGGGGCGTCAACGACATGACGCCCATGAGCGAGTCCTCCGCCCTGGCCAGGAAAGAAGGCCGGTGGCCTTCCGCCTCCAATCCGGAAGCGACAATGGCATCCACGTCAGCCTCGGCCAAGGCCTTCGCCTCATCTAAAGTCGTGGCTGCGCCGATGGTCAGAATGCCGCGCGGGCGGCATGCGCGAAGGACTTCCGCCGGCGGCACGCCGAAGACAAAGCTGAAAACGGCCGGCCTCGCTTCGATCACAGCCTGTGCCTGACCTTCGAAGCTCTCAATCCGGTTTCCCAGGGGCGAAGTGGCTGGCGGTTCGAGCCCAAGTTCGCGAAAGCAAGGGGCAAGCCGTGTGATCATGCGCCGGATGTCTTCCTGCGGAAGCGCGCCTTCGTAGTCGCGGTTGGACACCCAGAGATTCAACCCGAACGGTTTGCCCGTCAGCGAGCGGATCGAACGCGCTGTGTCAATGATCGCCGTGGGCGCCAGGTGATGAGCGCCGAATGAGCCGAGCCCCCCCCCGGACGCAGAAACAACTGCCGCCAATCGCGCCGTGGAGTAGCCGCCGCCGAATGGCCCTTGCACGATCGTCGTCTCCAAGCCCAGCCTTCGCGCCAACTCAGTGTTAGTCTTCATCCGCTGCTCCATTCGTGCCGTATTCAGCAAGGATCACGAAGGCGGCGACACACTGGGGGAAATACCGCGCGCGGGCTTCGGCGTACAGCGGGTTAGATTAGAAAAGAAAGCCTGCTTGGCCGCCTGGTTGGGAAAAGCGAGCACGAACAAGCGATTGAGGCGCGGCTGGTCAACCGGCCGCATGACGCGCGACAATTCGGCGTCCAGTCGAAACTCCGCCGCGGCCTGCGCGAGCAGGGGCCGGATCTCATCGCGGCACCGCGTGGAGCGCTCCGCGTCCGTGATGTGCAGAGCCGCTATGAGTTCGTAAGCCATGGCGGTCACCACTTCCCCGCGTGAGCGCCCCCGTCGACGTGCAACACCTCGCCCGTGATGAAAGGCGCACGAACGAGGAACAAAGCAGCGTCGGCAATCTCCGCCACGGTGCTCAGGCGGCGAATGGGATGAAGCTGTTTCAAGGCTTCGTGACTCTCGGGCCGATGCATCGGCGCATCGATGATACCGGGCGCGATGGCATTCACACGGATGGCATGGGGCGCCGGTTCGAGGGCGAGACCGCGGGTGACGGCGTTCAGTCCTCCCTTGGTGATGCTAGTGTACTGTAATTTAATTGCATTTAAATAACGGCGGAACCGTGCCATGCTTAGCCATGGCACGCCCTGTCTCGACCATCGAGCTCACTCCAGAAGAGCGATCCACGCTGCGCCGCCGTGCTCACTCTCCCACCAGCGCGCAGCG
>Ga0194119_10013526_pt1 | contig 10143 bp, 9 predicted proteins | sample TA2MahC100mmetaG_FD_148620 | JGI IMG/M metagenome (GOLD analysis project Ga0194119, IMG submission 148620) | Freshwater microbial communities from Lake Tanganyika, Tanzania - TA2015018 Mahale Deep Cast 100m | ecosystem: Environmental > Aquatic > Freshwater > Lake | place: Tanzania: Lake... | reverse complement strand
TCGGCCAGGAGGAAGAGTCCAATGGCAGCAGGGAGGGAGAGAAAGAGGGTCTGCCGCACGCCCACCAAAAGCCGGTCGTGCAGGGCCGCTTTGTCGTCCAGGGCGGCATGGCGGGCCAGATGGGGGAGGGTGACGGTGGCTACGGCCACGCCAAAGAGGCCGATGGGAAGTTGGATCAGGCGAAAGGCGTTGTTCAGGCAGGTGACCGAGCCGTCCTCGAGATAGGAGGCGAAGTAGCCGTTCACTAGGACGTTGATCTGGATGGCGGCGGCCCCGACCGAAGCCGGACCCAGCAACCGCAGCACCTGTTTTAATCCGGGATCCTTGAGGTCGATGATCCAGCGGGCGTGGTAACCCACGGAGATCGCCCTGGGGACCATCACCAGCCACTGGGCGAGGCCACCGACCAGCACTCCGATGGAAAAGCCGTATACGGACTTTGGGCCAAAGTGGGGATCCATCCACCAGGCCGCCAGCAGGCCGAGACCGATGGAGACAAAGTTGAAGACGGCCGAGGCCAGGGCGGGCAGGCCGAAGTGATGGAGGCTGTTGAGCAGGCCCATATAGACCGCGGCGAGAGAGAGAAAAAGAATGAAGGGGAAAAGGATGCGGGTGAGCTCGATGGTCAGTTCCGATTTTCCAGGGACTGCGGCGAAACCTGGATTGAAGAAGTGGACGAGGAAGTCAGCTTCCAAAATGCCCACACCAACGATGGCGGTGAGGACGATGAAAAGGAGGGTGTTAACGTTGTTGGCGAGGCGATAGGCGGCGGCTTTCCCCTCCTTGGTCAGCTTCTGGGAGAAGGTAGTGACGAAGGCAGTGGAGAGGGCCCCTTCGGCGAAAAGGTCGCGGAGCAGATTCGGAATTCGGAAAGCGGCGATCAGGGCGTCGAGTTCCTTGCCGGCGCCGAGAATGGTGTTGAGGAGAACCTCGCGGACCAGTCCGAGGATGCGGGAGGCCCCGATCGCCAGCATCACGCGGGAGGTGCCTTTCGTGCTCATGCGGGGGCTAAGCGGTGGCGGCAGGCGGAGAGAACCTCCTCGGGCGTGAGGCGGGTCATGCAGCGTCGGTCGAGGGGGCAGACCTTAAGGAAGCAGGGGCTGCAGGAGACCTTGTGGCGGGCCACGGTGATGGTGTCGCCGAGCGGTCCCGTCCAAGCGGGTTCCGTGGAGCCGAAGATGGCCACGCCGGAGCGCCGCAGAAAGGCGGCGAGGTGCATGGGGCCGCTGTCGTGGCACAGGACGAAGGAGGCGTGGGCAATCCAGTGGGCCAGATCCAGGGTGGAAGTTTTTCCGGAAAGATCGCGGATGTCCGAACCATAGGCCTCCGCCACGGCCTGGCAGGATTCCCCATCCCCCGCGCCGCCCATGAGAATGGGCTCAAGAGAGTGTTCTCGAACGAGGTCGCGAATGACCGCGGCAAAAGAAGCGGGATCCCAGCGCTTGGCGGGGCCGTAAGCCGCTCCGGGGAAAACAGCCAAGTAGCGTTTGGTTGGAGCCTCGGCGGGTTTGGGGAGAGAGGGAGGCGGGGCGGGCAGCTCTTTTTTTCCTTTGGGGAGACCGAGATCTTCCAGCAGGCCTAAGTACTGGTCGGCGATATGGATGAAGCCGTAAGGAGAGGTACGGCGGGGTTGGGTTTCGGTCAGCAGGGGATTGCGCCAGTTCCGCTCAAATCCGGCCCGATAGGCAGCCGGAAAAATTTCCAGAGCAACGCGGAGGGAATTCGGGAAGGCCACGGCCGAGGCCACATTTCTTTTTTTAATTTCGGAATGGAAAGCGAGCGGCCAGCGGGGAACGGAAAGATATTCCAGGCCCGGGAGGAGGACTGGGGCCAAGGGAGCCAGAGAGGCCGGTCCGGCCACCAGCAGGGGCGCACGATCCCTGAGCCAGGACTGATAGAGCCTGACGGCCGGGATCGAAAGGATCAGGTCGCCCAGCCAATTTGGCAGGCGAAGCAGGTGGGCCTGATCGCGGGAAGATGGAGCGGGGATCACAGGGTGGCTGCCGGCATTTTAAACCGGAGCGACCCTGGGGATCAGCGTAAAATACCGGGGGAGGCGCGGCGGTTGTCGGTGTGGGCGGAGTCGGATTCGCCTTCCGAAGCGGGACGATCCTCGCCGTAACCGATGGTGCTGAGATTGCCACCGTTGGCGCCGAGCCCGATCAGGTACTGCCGGACGGCGGTGGACCGCTTTTCACTGAGGGCGAGGTTGTATTGAGGGGTGCCGCGGACGTCGGTGTGGCCGGCGATGACGATTTTCGTGTTGGGATTGTTGCTGAGATAGTTGGCCAGTTTATCGAGCTTGGGACGCTCCTTGGCTTCGATCGTGAAGCTGTCGTACGCGAAGTAGACGGTTTCGCTCCTGAGGGTTTCGTAATCGGCGTTGTCGGGATTGCCGGAACGTTCGGGCAGCGGTTGATCGTAGATATCGTCGGTGGCGTCACCAAAAGCGGCGGCATCGCCTTTTTTGTCCTTGTCGGCGCATCCAGAGAGGATGGCGAGGATGGATACTAGGAATAGGGGTAGGTATTTCATATTTTCAGCGGCTGGTGTTGGGTTCGGTGTTGTTGCTCAAGTTGTTGGGTACCTTTGTAGTTTCCCCCGTAAGAGTGTCAAGCACAACGAGATGACCATTTTGCGAGGCAACCAGATGGCGGGAATTCCTTGTCCATGAAGGACTTTCGAGTCCGGAACCGCGGCTGACGATACGGGCTTTTTTCGCAGAGATATCGTAAACGCCGATCTGACCACCTCCCGAACTAATGCTGTAGGCAATCAGTTTTCCGTCTGGCGACCAGTCGGGTTCGGTGGTGTAGGACGACTCGGTGTTGAGTCTTTCCGGTTCTCCGCCAGTGGCAGGCAGGATGTACAGGCTGGGACTGCCGCGTTCGTCAGAAACGTAGACGACCTGTGCGCCGTCGGGCGACCACGAAGGCGAGGCCTCGACGCCGCGGGTGCGGGTCAGCCGCGTGGGCGAACCGCCGGTGGCCGCCATGGTGTAAAGCTCGGGGTTGCCGTCCTTCGAAAGGGTCAGCGCGAGGGTGGAGCCGTCGGGAGAAAAGGCGGCTCCGGTATTTTGACCGGGAAATTGGGCCACGCAGGTCCGCTTTTTGGATCCGAGGTCGATGACGTAGGTGTCGCGGTACCCGCTTTTGTCCGAACTGTAGACGACCTTGGAGGCATCGGTGGAGAACTTGGGTCCGTAGCCAAGACTTTTATCCTGGGTGAGTTGCCGGGCGTTGGCCCCGTCAATGTCGGAGACGTAGATCTCCTTCACTTTGGTTTTTTTGCTGCCGGAGGCGGAGGCGAAGGTCATCCGGCTGGAGGCGAAACCGGGCGTTCCGGTCAGGGCTTCCACGACCGCATCGGCAAAGAGATGGGTGGCCCGGCGGGAGTCGCCAGCAAAGGTTTTGTCGACCACGGCCGCCCCGCCGGACTTGGGGACGGCCCGACCGGACAGTCCGCTCGGGGTGATGGAACCGGAGAGGACGAAGACGGCGGCATCGGCTGGCACCACCCGGCAGACGCCGGAGCGGTTGAGGTCATCGGTGAGAACTTTGGTGGCGGCGGGACCTTCCGAGCCGCCGATCGGCTGGACGGCGACATCGATCTTGCGGGTCTGCTCGATGACGATGACCGGAGCGGCGGTTTGGGAATGGAGGGTGAGGGGAAGAAGAAGCAGGATGGTCAGGAGTCGCATCGCGAGAGACAACAGCACGGGAATCAAATTTCCAGAAAATTCGAAACGCGGATTTCGGAATTCGAAAACATTATTCCAGTTTAAATTGGATGATGACCGTGTAGTCGGGGGTGCCGAGACCGGGAGGAAGCGGGCGGGGGATGCGGGCGGCGGCGCGGACGGCGGCCTCGACTGAGGCGTCCATGACCGCGTCGCCGGAGGGTTTGGAAAGATTCAGGAAGGTAACCGTCCCATCGGGGGCGATCCGAATGGAAACCTCCGTGATCATCTTTTCGCCGGAAGGCATCGGGGGCTTCTTCCATTTGGCCTGAACGGTCTGCTTGATGAGGGCGCGGTACCAGGAGAAGTCGTCGGCGATCCCATCGGGTCGACCCTCCATGCCCGCCCCGTCGCCACCGGAGCCGGGGGCTTCGACGGGAATTTTTGAGGCCAGGCGGGATTGGATGTCGGCGGCGCTGGGAGGGGGCGGACCTTTCGGAGCGGACTTGGTTTCCCCCGTCGGCTTGGTGACTTTCTTTTTCACCGCGCTGACTTTCACCTCATGTTTGGGGGCAGGTTTAGGATTAGGTTTCGGTTGAGGCGTAGGTTCGGGTTTGGGGGCTGGGGTAAGTTGAGGCTTGGGTTCGGGTTTGGGCGGGGGTGGAGCTTCCACCACGGGTTCGGGGGTCGGTTCCGACGCTGCTTCCGGCTCAGGTTGAGGCTGCACAGTCGGTTGGGGAGCGGGAGGAGCCGGGGGAGTTTGAGTTATAGGTGCTTGATTCTGGATGGGCGGAGCGGGGGAGCCGGGACCGGGGCGGAGGGAACCGAGGTCGACAATTTCGACCGGCTGGATTTTCTGAGGTTTCTGGCAGGTGGCAAACGGCAGGCCGACGACGGTGATGAGAACCACATGGATCCCAGCGACGATCAGGACGGTGCGCCGCAGGGGGCGCGCCGGGCGGCTCACCGGGGGCGGTCCGGAAGATTGGCGAGGTCGAGGCGGGCGCCGGCGGAGCGGACGGCCTCCAAGGCGCGGAAAATGGTTTCGTAAGGCACGGCGGAGTCGGCCCGCAGGGAAACCACCAGTTCGGGGTCGGCATTTTTGCGTCGGGCGAGGGCGCCGGCCAAGCGGTCGAGATCCACCGACTCCTGGCCGATCAGCACGGTGCCGTCTTGATGGATGGTCAGGGGCACGATGGATTTCGGATCGGGCAGGTTGGAGGAGGCGGCTTGCGATGACTTGGGCAGATCGACCGGCAACTGTTGCTCCAAGAGCGGAGTGGTGATCATGAAGATGATCAGGAGAACAAAGACGAGGTCGAGCAGCGGGGTGATGTTCAACTCCGCGAGAACCGTACCGTGGTGGCGGGCGGAGCGTCTCACGAGCGGGGCGAAGTGAAGCGGTGTTCAAAGACGGCGGCACACTCGGCGGCGAAATTTTCCGTCTCCACGATGAAACTGCGGGTGTAGGTGGTGAGGAAGTTGTAACCGAACATGGCGGGAATGGCGACAAGGAGGCCAACCACCGTGGTGATGAGGGCGCCGGAGACGCCCGGGGCCATGGCGGCGAGGCTGGCTTGGCCGGCTTGGGCGATGCCGCTGAAGGCATCCATCACGCCCCAGACCGTGCCAAGGAGGCCGAGGAACGGGGCACCGCTGACCGCGGTGGCGAGGATGATGAGGTTGGATTCCAGCCGGAGCGACTCCTCGCCGACGGCCCGTTCCATGGCGGAGCGGACGGAGTTCATCGAGGTCTCGCCGATGGGCCGGGCGGAGGCGATCCGGCTGGCGAGGGTGGAGTCAATTGTGGAAGAGCCGGTCAGGTGAAAGCAGAGTTCCTTGGCTCCGGCCTGATAGACCGCAGCTTGCGGGGATTCACCGGAGGGGCGGGCGGCGAGGTAGGCATCGAGGGGATCGGTGGAGGAACGGAACGCCTTGAGAAAGCCCAAGGTGGCCTTGCGGGCCGCGCGGAGTTGGCTGGCCTTGGCGATGATGATCGACCAGCTGAAGATGGAGCCGATGAGAAGAGCGAGCAGCACGGCTTTTCCCGCCAGCTCAGTATGTTCAAAGGCAAAGAGGATTCCGGCGGATGCCAGCATGCCATCGGTATAAGGCTGGGAGCAGGAAGCTCAACCACAGGAGAACGGATGTTTTCGTTCTCTGTTAAGAATTTAGGAACAGAGGATTTGTTGGTGGAAGGATTAGGATGAGGATGAGGTGGGATGATTTCGGAATTCGAAAAGCGGAAAAAGCCCGCCAGCTTCCCGGTCTTTCTGGCCTTGGTTGACTTGGTCTGTGTGAAAAAGTATCCTTTTCCTTCATAGATCGCGGGGTGGAGCAGCCAGGTAGCTCGTCAGGCTCATAACCTGAAGGCCGCAGGTTCAAATCCTGCCCCCGCAATTCCTTTTGGATGTATCAGGTCTACATTCTGAATAATACGAAGGGGCGAAAGTATATTGGCCTCACACAAAACCTTCAGACCCGGGTCCTTCAGCATAATTCTGGTCGATCCCGTTGGACCAGAGGTAAAGGGCCTTGGACGGTTATTTGGGCAAGTCCTTCGATGAATCTGAGTGATGCCAGAAAACTTGAAAATAAGCTCAAAAGACAAAAAGGAGGCTTGGGCGTTGCCACCCTAACCGGCCTAGTAGGCTCATAATCCCGCATGCGCGGGACCGCAGGTTCAAATCCTGCCCCCGCAACCAAACTTGCTTCTTTCGCCTTGGAGCTCGGCCTAGGGTTTGGCTTGATGGAGCATGTGCAAAATCATCCGTTGAATTCGCGGGCCCGGGTGGCGATCTACGCCGCGGTCTTTCTGGCGTTTCTGGACAACTTTGTCCTGCTGCCGGTGATCGCGCCACGGGCCGCAGAACTGGGCGGGGGGTCGTTGGCGGTTGGGCTCGCCATCGCCGCCTACAGCTTTGCCAATCTGATCTTCAATCTGCTGGGTGGTTTTCTGGCCGATCGGTTTGGGCGTCGGAGGATCGTGGTCTGGGCCCTGGTGGCCAGCCCGTTGGCCATCGCCAGTTATGCCTGGGCGGATTCGATCGGAGGGTTCCTGGCGGCCCGGCTGTTGCACGGAGCCACCGGGGGAGTTCTGGCCACCTCGCTGCTGGCGATGTTGGGCGATGCCTCGTCGGCCGGTACCCGGGGACGGGTGCTGGGACAGGCTGGGGCGATCATCGGCTTGGCGGCCCTCCTTGGTCCCATCGCCATGGGGGCGATCATCATGGCCGCCGGGTTGCCGGCGGTCTTTTTGGGGTTAGCGGCGCTTCTGGCCATTGGACTCGTGCCGCTCGTGCCGTGCTTGCCGGACACTTTGCCGGTGAGCCCGAAGATCGCTTGGGGGCAGGGCTGGAGAAAACTTTTGGCCGACCCCCGGATCCGGGTCGCGTTGGTCGCCATTTTTGGATTCGAAGCGGCGGTGGGGATTGTGGCGGGATTTTTACGGACGATCCTGACAGCACAGCGCGGATTCGGCGAGGAGTTGGGGCCCGTCGTTGTCACCACCCAGAGTGGGATGCTTTTTAGTCTGTTTGGCCTCGTGGCAATCAGTGTGATGCTCAGTCCATGGGCCGGAAAAGTGGATCAACAAGGTCCATTTCGCGTTTGTATGGCCGGTCTGGTTTCGGTGGCTGGGGCGCTGGGACTGCTCTGGGGCGGATCGGGATTGTGGATCTGGGTGGCGATGCTCTTGTACGGGGTGGGCTATGGGCTGATCTTTCCGGCGGCGGCGGGAGCCATCGCCATCGCCACGGCCAAGGAGGAGAGGGGCCGGGGGAATGGACTGTTTAACTTCTTCTTCGATTTGGGGTTAACAACCGGGCCGGTGGTCGCGGGAATCTTTGCGTACGCGTCGTCCGTGAACCCGTTTGTGACGGGACTTTGTTTTGTGGGGTTGGCGGTGGTGGGGTTGGTGGTGAATGTGCGCAAGTGACCGAACGGCCCGCCGGGACGTCGGGCCCTACCAAGTTTGAAAGTAGGTAGGGCCTGACCTCCGGGCAGGCCGAACCCAAGCTTAGCCCTTTAAAAATCCCGGGAGCTGTTCGGGGCCGAAATCGGCGAGGACGCGGCCGTCCATTTGCAGAACGGGGGCCTTGGTTTGGCCGGACAGCTTTTTCATCTCCTCAAAGTAGGCGGGGTTGGAGCGGACTTCCCGGCGTTCATATTTCACGCCCAACTTTTGCAACTCCTCCTCGGCGGCGATGCACCAAGGGCAACCCTGTTTGATGTACAAGATGGTGGCCACGAGACGAAATTACGCAGATCGTAGCGGGTGGCGAGTGGCGGGTTGGGAGTAAAAGCGGAAAGCGAAATTCGGAAAGCAGAAAAACGGAAAACGATCAGGCGGGGACGGGTTCGGAGCGGGAGGGCCTGTTTTGAGTGAGGGCGGTTTTGACGAGATTTTGGCCGAAGTCCCAAAGCGGGCCGGGGAACTTGCCGAGGTCGCTCAACACGTCGTCGAAGGCGTTGACGAACCGGTCGATCTCCTTCTCGCCGATGATCAGCGGGGGGAGAATCTTCACGATATCGGAGTTGTGAGCGGCGACTTGGGTGAGGATGCGGTGCTTTTGCAGAAGCGGGGTGACGATCATTTGGGGGAAGAGGCCCTTGTCCATGGCGTGAATGGCTTTCCAGGCGAGCTTCAGCTTGAGCGATCTCGGTTCCTGGAACTCGATGGCGACCATCAGTCCCTTGCCACGGACCTCTGCGATGACATCGTGCTTTTCCTGCAGGGCGCGCAGCCGGGACATGAGCTGTTCGCCGCGGAGGGCGGCGTTTTCCACGAGGTGTTCCTTTTCGGTGATGTGGAGACTGGCGAGGCCGCAGGCCATCGCGAGGTTGTTGCGGCCGAACGTGGTGGAGTGGGCCACGCAGCGGTCGAGGCGGGAAAAGACCCCTTGATAAATCGGCCGGCGCATGACGACGGCAGCGCAGGGGACATAGCCGCCGGAGAGCGCCTTGGCGAGGGTGACGATGTCGGGGTCGAGATTCCAGTGCTGGAACCCGAACCATTTGCCGGTTCGGCCGAGGGCGGTCTGCACTTCGTCAGCGATGAAAAGGGTTCCGTATTTTCGGCAGAGGGCTTGGGCGGCGGGGAAGTAGTCGTCTTTGGGATACTTCACGCCCTTGCCTTGGACGGGCTCGAAAATGAAGGCGGCAACGTCCTTGGAGCGGAGTTTTTTCTCGAGATCCTCGAGGTCGCCAAACTTCACGAAATCGGCACCGGGTAGGAAGGGGCCGAAATCTTCGCGGAAATTGCCGGAGTGGGTGATGGAGAGGGCTCCGAAGGAGAGGCCGTGATAGGAGCCTTCCTGGGCGAGGATGCGGGGACGTTTGGTGTAGGCACGGGCAAATTTGAGGGCGCCCTCCACGGACTCGGTACCGGAGTTGCAGAGGAAGCAGGCATCGCGCGGGGCGAGCTTCTTGGCGAGGGCCTCGGCGAGCAGACCGGAAAGTACCGAGCAATCCATCTGGACCATGTTGGGGAGGTCGAGTTCAAGAACGTCTTGGATGGCTTTTTGGACGGTGGGATGGTTGCGGCCGATGTTGAAGACGCTGTAGCCGCTGAGGAAATCGAGGTAATCCTTGCCGTCGAGGTCATAGAGGTAAGCGCCCTCGGCCCGGGCGTAGACCTTATCAAAGCCGATCGTACGTTGGACTTTCACAAGGGTCCGGTTGACGTACTTATCGTGCAGGTCGTAGTTCTCGCCCAAGCGGGTGAGGATGGTGTCTTTGAGGTCGAAGCCGCTCATCAGAAAAAAGTAGTTAGCAAAAAGTTAGGACCCCGCAAGGGCTGACCGGGGGCTGTTTTTTATCAAAATTTAGGCATCGGGGGGTTAAATTGTAAACCCTTGTCAATCAGTGACCATTTTTTCAACTAAAAGAAGGATACCTAATCAAAAGTAGCAGGACCAATAAAAAGATACTTATTGAGACTAAATCTCATTTACAGAGTCAAAATCTGTGCTTTGATACTAAGTCTCATGAAAAAAGCATATTTGATCGCAATGGTGCTGGGGATGGCGCCTTTCAAAAATATTGATGCCGCAACTGTAGGTGCAAGTTATGACGCGGACACTTACTACTTCACTCAAACCTACAACGAGGTTCGAACGGGCCCATTGAATTCAGGCACCTTTCATATCGGCCAACATTTTTTGGCAACCAACCCAACTTATGACGGCCACTTTAACTTTGGGGCGGTTCGGTTCAACAATCTGTCTTCCTTCTCGGCTGGTGGAGCAAAAATTCTCTCCCTCAATGTTAAAGATTTTAAAACCCCGGCTGCCGTCATCCCAGGGTACCAAGGACCGCCCACATACAATTATTTGGCCTCGGGTAATTTCAGGCTGGCGGTGGTGGCCTTGACGGAGGATTTTACGGCCACCGCGAGTACCGCCAATCTTGCAAGTTGGTACCAGACCCACCTTTTCACGCGCCCTAAAATTGCTGAGGTTGTC
>Ga0194119_10013523_pt1 | contig 10147 bp, 8 predicted proteins | sample TA2MahC100mmetaG_FD_148620 | JGI IMG/M metagenome (GOLD analysis project Ga0194119, IMG submission 148620) | Freshwater microbial communities from Lake Tanganyika, Tanzania - TA2015018 Mahale Deep Cast 100m | ecosystem: Environmental > Aquatic > Freshwater > Lake | place: Tanzania: Lake... | reverse complement strand
TGGTACGCTCGTTGCCTTCCAGCGCTACATCTCGATGATGGTCTGGCCGATGACCGCTATTGGCTGGTGCTTGTCCCTCCTGCAGCGCGGCAATGCCTCCATGAAGCGCATCGATGAGGTAATGGACGAAAGGTCAGAGATTGTTTCGAAGGCTGACGCTGCACGGCAATTTGTACCAAAGGGAGAGATCGAATTCAGAGATGTAAATTTTCGGTATGAAAATCAAACGGAATGGGTATTAAAAGGCATAACCCTGAAGATTCTTGCAGGACAGCGCATTGCCATTGTGGGTCCGATAGGAAGCGGGAAATCTACTCTGGTGAGTATGCTTCCCCGAATAATTCCAGTAAGCGAACGGAGTCTCTTTGTAGACGGTGTTGATATCAATACGATAGACATAAAGAGTTTGCGAAAGCACATCGGCTATGTCCCGCAGGATACGTTCTTGTTTTCAGAGAAGATAACAGACAACCTGTTGTTTGGAGTAGAAGCAGCAGATGGCAGCAAGAGCGCCGAGGAACTTGCACGTATGGCTGCAATAGAATCGGAAATTCAGGAACTTCCATACCGGTATGAAAGTTATCTTGGTGAACGGGGGATCAATCTCTCAGGCGGACAAAAGCAGCGGATCACCATTGCACGGGCGCTGGCAATTAATCCAAGCATTATCATCCTGGATGATTGCCTTTCTGCCGTAGACGCACGGGTAGAAGAAATTATTATTAAAAATATTTTGCAAAAATTTCCTGGGAGAACCATGCTGGTCGTGACCCATCGGTTACCTGCTGTAAGAAACTTTGACATGATTGTGGTTATGCAAGATGGTATGATTGTTGAAAAAGGCACGCACGAACAGCTTATCAAAATCAATGGACTGTATACATCCTTGTATACGAAAGAAGTACTGGAAGAAAAATTGGGATAGTCATGTAATAGAGGCTGAGAAAATAGGAAATTGTGAGGTTGGGAAGATGGGAAGTTGAGAATATGGAAAAAGAACAATATTTCAGTGAAGACGTTTTAGCGGGCAAGTTGTACGATACGACGGTTATAAGAAAACTGCTGTCGTATGTCCTTCGCTATAAGGCGTCAGGCCTGCTGTCCATCTTTATGGTACTCATCACCACCGTTTTGTTTTTGCTATGCCCCTATCTTTTTGGATATGCAATTGATCATGGCATCGGTAAGGGGGATAAGCAAGTGATATATAAAATGGCACTCGCGCTCCTGGGTATCCAAACATTACGGTTATTACTGGTGATGGCGCAGAGTTATAATATCCAGGCCATCGGGCAGAAGGTGATGCTGGACATGCGCATGGAGCTTTTCAATCATGTCCAGTCACTCCCTTTGTATTTTTTTGATAAAAATCCTGTTGGGAGGATTGTCACCCGCCTGACCAATGATATTGCGGCTATTGGAGAACTCTTTTCAGCGGGTGTGATTGTGGTAATCGGTGACGTCTTCATCATCGTTGGGATATTCGTGGCCATGTTCATGTTAAATCTGAAGCTTGCACTCATTACACTTTCGGTGTTTCCCATTATTGTGATAATTGCCCTCTGGTTCGGTAATCGCATGAAGAACTCCTTCCGGGAGATACGACGCAAGCTGGCGCGTATCAACACCTATCTCAACGAAAACATCACAGGTATGAAGGTCATCCAGCTTTTTAATCGTGAGAAAAAGAATTATGATAAATTTGACGAGATTAATGACGACTACTTGAAAGAGCAGGTCAAATACATCCGTTATTTTGCGGTATTCCAGCCGGCGATTAATATGGTAAGCGCATTGGCAATTGGTTTGGTGCTTTGGTATGGTGCAATAAGGTACATGCACGGTTTTCTCACCCTGGGTGTCCTGGTGGCGTTTCTGGCTTATGTTCACGATTTGTTTGACCCCATTCGTGATATTGTGGAAAAATATAATATTTTCCAGGGCGCAATGGCGTCGTCAGAGCGTGTATTCGGTCTCATGAAAGAACAACCGGAGGCCGATTACTTTATTCATAATCCTGCAAAAGAGGTATCCGTAAAAGCGTTTAAGGGCGCAATAAAATTTGAGAATGTGTGGTTTGCATACAATGGTAGTGATTATGTGTTAAAAGACATCTCTTTTCAAATAGAGCCGGGGCAGTCAGCCGCACTGGTGGGCGTAACCGGCAGTGGGAAGACGTCCATTGCAAGTGTACTGACGCGGCTCTATGAAATACAGAAGGGTACGATCTGGCTCGACCAGATGGATATCCAGAAAATGGAAAAGATTGGACTGCGTCATGTCATCGGATTGGTCAGCCAGGACGTCTTTTTATTTGCAGGTACACTCCGGGATAATATTGCCCTTTTTAATTCTATCCCTGACGCTAAGGTACTGGAGACTATTGAGTCATTAGGCTTAATGCCCTTTATAGACCGCATGCCCGGCGGACTCGATATGGAAATTGCCGAGCGAGGGGCAAACCTTTCCGCAGGTGAACGACAATTCATCTCGCTTTCCAGGATCATCATCTATGACCCGCGGGTATTAATCCTTGACGAGGCAACCTCCAGCATGGATCCCATCTCCGAGGTTTTAATACAGAATGCCGTTCAAAAGGCCACGCATGGCAGGACGTCCATCCTCATCGCCCATCGCTTATCCACCATCCTTCACTGCGACAAGATTATCGTGTTAAACAAGGGTGAGAAGGTTGAGGAGGGCAGTCACGAAGAGCTGCTGCGGCTGGGCGGCCTTTACAGCAAGTTATACAGGATATATATGAAAGAGGAGTTGATAGGACATGCGTAGTTTATGAGATAGATTCGATAGCATTTTGCTGTTTCGCTAAAGGAATATCGCCTAATGCTTATTACCGAAATAGAGTATAATTTTCTTGACTTTGTTTAACGAAAGTGTAATTTGATTGCCATCTCAACATTCAGACTATATAACAAAAAATTTGAATGTCACGTGGCAATGAACGCAGAAACATTGTTACTGACGACGGCAACCGAAGCGCATTTTTCAGCGTTTAAAAATAAATTTAATGTGCTGAAACCGGAATATCCATTTTTTCATATCGAACAAGGAGGTATATAGATTATGGGTAAGACGTCATTCGTTTTTGTGCATGTCAGGTTTGGCAAGTCCCTGCTCAAGACCATTATTCATGCCATGCAGGGTCAGGTATACAGGATGATGATGGGGTACATGGTGTTTTTATTTTTGACGTCCGTAGCCGTGTCCGTTCAAGGGACGGCGTCAGCGGCGCCAGGGATTGCAACCGGAGGGTATCACTGCCTTGCCCTGATGTCAAACGGAACGGTCTGGGCATGGGGAGACAACGAACGGGGGCAACTAGGGATTGGAACAACCACAACATACATAATTACCCCAACGCAGATAAGTAACTTAAGTGGCGTTACAGCAATCGCAGGCGGACACCTCCACAGCCTTTTTTTGGATGCCGAAGAAACCGTTTGGGCATGTGGACGAAACGTAGAAGGTCAGGTCGGTGACGGAACAACGACGGACAGAACAACCCCCGTTCATTTAAGCAGCCTGAGTAATATTATTGCCGTTGCGGGAGGTGGCCATCATAGTCTTGCCCTGGACACATTAGGAAAAGTATGGGTATGGGGAGCCAACGATTCTTACCAGTTAGGTGACGGGACTGTAACAAATAGTTCAACCCCAAATCTTTTAAGCGGCTTGGGTTCAGAAATTATTGCCATCGAGGGCGGAATGTATCATAGCCTTGCCCTGGCATCAGATGGAAAAATATGGGCGTGGGGGTGGAACGGACAAGGCCAGTTGGGAGATGGGTCAGGTTCGCTTAGAAAAACCGTTGAACAGGTGAAAAATCTAGGCGCAGTTACTGCTGTCGCATGTGGGTGGTATCATAACCTTGCCGTGAAATCGGACGGAACCGTCTGGGCGTGGGGAGACAACACAGGGGGACAATTAGGGGACGGAACAACCGAGATTAAGCTACTCCCCGTACAGGTAAGTAGTCTGAGTAATGTTATTGCCGCCGCAGGCGGAGGGTACCACAGTCTTGCCCTGAAATCTGACGGAACGGTCTGGGCATGGGGAGATAACAGGGTCGGACAGTTAGGAGACGGAACAACCACGAACAGGAAAGCTCCCATACAGGTGGATAGTCTTAGCGGTATTACTGCCATCGCGTGTGGAGAATTTTTTAGCGTTGCCCTGAAATCTGATGGGACGGTCTGGGCTTGGGGAGGCAACAGCCTCGGTCAGTTAGGAGACGGAACAACAGCAACCAGGACAACCCCCGTTCAAGTAGGTGGACTCAACCTAATTACAAACACGATGGCTACACCTACACCCACACCGACACCCGAAGGCGGGTATTACGAGGTTGAGTACCAGGCAAATACCCAGGTTTATCAAGTCTTATTGATCGAAGACTCCACGTCGGAGGTGCTGGCCGGTTTTGATATTAACGAGAGATGTGAAGGTACTATACAGGATTATTATACCGGCGGATCATCGGACCAGGAATTCTGGCTCCGTATTGAAGAAAATGCGACCGGAGATACCTTGAAAATCCTTTCAAAATTTGCGAATCAACCTATCGTAAGGGTTGTGTCATGTAACACTAAAAAGAAGAAGCAGGAAGGCCGCACGGGACTTCCGAGGCCGTGGAGCGGCAATGAAAGCGGAGAGTCCGGAGGGCCTCCTGACGAATGGGTAGACGGAGGCGGCACGCTTGGAAGTGAGATTACAAATCCATATAATCAATGTGACCTTGAGTTTGCCGGGTTTATTAAGCTCCGTGTGAATGATAAAAAAGGTAATCGTAGTTCGATGAAAAAGGAAGTTCTTACACCGCTGAAGAATGCGGGTCTCTGGGCGGAGGATGCCGTTCAATTAGACCGGTTTAAGCGTGTAGACGATGGCTATGTTGCAGTGATATCGATAACAACCACATACTGCGCGCAAAAGGTTCAGGATTCGGTTACCCTGCAATATAACAAAGCATCTCTCAGCGAGCGGTCGCTTGTATTAACTGATAATGATTGATACACGGAGCGAAGGAAATCTTGGCATCATATTTCCAAGCCCCAGCTTGGGAATGATATAAAAAGGGGGCATAATCTTTCATAAAATAAACAGGTATTTAAGGCGTTCAAAAAACGGCTAAAACTAATGAAGCTTGACTCTGAATCTACTCTGGGTGGTAGCGCTCTCAGCGGAGGCAAACGTTCCGGTATTGTGGCAATTCGTCCGTCAAACCAATTTCCCCAGGAGGTGGGGGATAGGGTATACTCAAGATAGAGGAAAGAGGTCTCAACGGTGTAGACGAGAGCCACGCCCCTCACTGAAGATTAGCAACATGTGATAAATTGGGACGCATCCCAATTTCTTCAATCCATTTTCTTTGGCAGCGGGAATTTCGTGGAGAAAATGGCGTTGAAGCTTGATAGGATGTTTCAATTAAGGCTATGAGGAAGGTTAAAGAAAATGCGGCAGAAAATGGGATATGTTCCCAATTATCATGATAACTTGTTAGGCTTTCCATCAGAGTCAAGCTATGAAACTTACTCAAGAGCAAAAATTTGAAGCGCTAAAAATGCGTTATGTGGATCACGTCGAGCTTTTACGCACGATGACAAAACTTGACTTGGAGATCTTTGGTGGCTACATGACCATTCAGCTTGCCCTGGGGAGTTTCTTCCTCACCAAAAAAGCCATATTTGGTTGGTCAACTGCGTTTGGGATGCTAATTCTTGATGCTGCACTCGCTGTGATTGCGTGGGTGCTCCTTCGAAATAATGCTCTGCGACGTAAGGAGGCAATAGTTACTCTGAAAAACGTAATGACGGCGATGGGTTTCTACCAAGAAGGGGCGTACCTAGCCGACAAGGCAATCAACGAGCCGGAGAAGGTCAGATTGTGGGGGCCGTGGTATCAAATCGGTGTCCTTGTTGGCTACATCGGTTTAGCCTTGATCGTAAGGGATAAATTGGGACATATTCCAATTTCTTCAATTCATTTTCTTTGGTAGCGAGAATTTTGTAGAGAAAGTGGTACGGAAACTTGATAGAATATTTAAATTAAGACTACGAGAAAGATCGAAGGAAAATGCGACAGGGAATTGGCTGTGTATCCGATTATCATTGAAGTTAGAAGCTGTCTCTTTCGTTCAATAAACACGTACGAAATTCTTAAATGATTATTACAGCAAGTGAATTTATTAAAATATGTGAAAAATTTAAACTTTCACGATTACAAATTAGTTATCTTCTTAGATTTTCCCTTATTTCTCAACCGTTACAAATTAAAGATATCAAAGGCAGCGAGGAGAGTACATTAAATCTATTTGATGATGTACATATCAAAGAGGTTGATAAACTGTTACGCGAAGATATCGATAAACGGCCAATTGATGTTCTAGCCTCAAATAGCATTTCAGTCCAATCATTAAAATTTATTAACCAGCAACCCGGATTCAGTGACAACGCTAAACGCCTCATTGAAAATAGATTTGATTTAGAAGATTATGCTAAAGATATCGTACCTATTAATATTGATGAATTTTTCAACAAGGTATCTTCTGGTTCATACTGTAATGTCAATGGATTAGAAGAACTCACGGCCAAATCACGATTCAAAGAATCCTGGACACAACGTTTGTGGAAATATCTTACCACTTTTAGGCTAATCGACATCAAGATCAACGGTAAAGAGCAACTAGAAATTGCATTTTTACAGCTTATTATTATAGCCATTCTCAAATCGAAAATAACTGAATTTATCTTTCCTCGGGTAAAAAAAATCGATTATTCAAATCCATTTGACAAATGCCTGCGACTATATGTCCAGAATCATTCTAAATTGGGATGGTTTGGGTTTGATGAAGAAATATATACTCTTAACAGATTTTTATCTTTCTATCCCAATCTTAAGACTATTCCTATAAAGGATTCGTTAAACTTCCTTCATTCTGTGGAGGATGAATACTCTAAAATAGTAGACCAAGTAATTGAGTATCTCGATCATCTTGACCCCGATGGTTTGATTAAAAGTATGATTATTAGAAGGATGGTTTTTAAACAACGTAAAGACATAGAAAAAATAATAGACCAAGCTTGTGGCCGTAAGTTTAAAGTTTTAAAAGTATCAAAAAATATTTTTGATACTTTAAGCAAAGTCTTTCGTGGAAACTAAGTCAAAAGGGATAAATTGGGACGCATCCCAATTTCTTCAATCCATTTTCTTTGGTAGCGAGAATTTCATGGAGAAAGTGGTGAGGAAATTTGGTAAGGGTAAAAGCGGGAAAAGGGGGGTAAATCTTTCATAATGACAAATCTGCTTCGACCTTTTTAATGAGCTCAGAAAGATTCTTGTTCCTTTTGGTTCAACTCTTTTGGGTTGCGGTGTGCTGCGCTATGTTGTATTCAAAAAGGTCTTGCCATTATTTCAGGAGGAATATCCCGCCTAAGATAAGCAGCATGCCGATTACCTTCGACAGGGTGACGTCCTCGCCCAGGAACATCCAGCCCAGAAGAAATGTGAACAAGGGATAGCAGCTTGTGATGGGGATGATTCGCGATATTTCTCCTGTTTTGAGCGCCTTGTAAAATACCAACTGTGCCACGAATCCAGCCAGGACGCCTGCAAGGACAAGGAAGAAGATGGGCTTGATCCCCATCTTTCCAATGGATGAAAACGGACTGTAAAAACAAATGACCATGACCGCACCGATAATAACCCCTGAACATCTCACCAGGTATGCGGCTGTGGGTTCAACGGATGAGAGTCCAATCTTTTCTAAGAATGGCACGAAACCCCAGATAAAGGCGGTAAGCAGGGCTAAGAAAAAAGCTTCCATATAAAATTTCTCCCGTAAATTTTATCAAATGCTCACGCCGGTTCAATCGTCCTCGATTGAACCGAAACATTTAAATACAAAAGAAATACCTTGTGAAGTTTTGACCCGCATGATTATAATAAAACAGGAAGGAAAATTCCCTAACAATATTTTTCTAAAAGACAATTATGTTATCCGTTAAGATTGGACACTATCACCCATCCCTTGAAGACTCCTTTGTAAATACCATCCAGGCACTAAAAAAGGATGACCCCTTAGCGTCCCTTGCCGTTGTTGCGCCCACCAACTGGATGCTGAACCGGCTCCAGGAACGTCTGGTTTTGGAACAAGACGCCTCTCCCGGTTCAAGACATACAGGGACGGCTTTCATGAATATCTCTTTTATGAATTTTTATGTCTTTGCAAGCGAGATATGCAGACGGTCTGGAGCGGATGCAGGCCAGATTGTCCGGCATCCGGTTGTGTATGAATACCTTATTGCAGGATTATTGAGGCAACATACATTCTCTGAATCCATTTTTAAAAATGTGCAGTCTTTGCCTGCGCTTGCCAGGTCGCTTTATCAGGTGATACAAGACCTTACAGACGCAAATGTTCATATCGATAGCTTAAAGGAGGCTGTTAAGGAAGGATTTATCGATGGTGCGGAGGTACAGAAACTCAGCGGAGTAATCAATCTGTACGATTTGTTTAAACAGAAATTAAAGAGCTTAAATATCTCCCATTATGCCGATGTTTACCACCTGGCTGCTTCCTGCGTGCAGGATTCAAAATTCCTCAGAAATTTCAAACATATTCTAGCATACGGGTTCTACGACCTCACTGGTGTCGAACAGGATTTTTTTGGAGAGATTTTTAGGCATCTTCCTACGACACTGTTTATCCCTTATCAAAAGAAACATCCGTCCTTTGCATACGTAAAGCCCTTTTTCGAGTCATTTATATTGGGGATGGCACGTGATGTAGAGGAACTACCCCCAGTTACAGGATTTTCTTGCTTAATGGATTCAGAATCCGAAGATACCTCTACAGCAGATTGCGGATTGCGGGTTATGGAGCAAGAGTTAAACACACCACTTACAACTTCCAACTCTCAACACACAACTTGTAACACGAATCTTATTTCGAACATGCGCATCATTAACGCCTCCGGCAAAAGGGACGAGGTATGGACGATTGCCAAAGAAATACTGAAATTAGCAGAGGCAGGTTATAAGATGGATGAGATTGGCGTGGTAGCAAGGACTCTCGAACCTTACGCCGAAGCCATCAGCAAAATATTTCAGGAAAATTATATTCCGTTTACAACCAGTACGCATGAACCTCTGGAAAGATACCCCTTGGTAAAAATTATCCGGCAAATACTCCTTCTGAAACGAGAAGATTTTTACCGTCCCATGGTTATTGAATTGCTGAATTCGCCTTACTTCAAGATGCCAGCGTTTGATCATAAAGAAGTTACGCCGCGTCCTGATCTCTGGGACATCCTGAGCCGGAGATTGGGCATTCGGGGCGGTATTGAGTGCTGGTTAACGAGGCTTGAACAGGCAAAGTCTGCGCAGCAGGACTTACTTGGATTGGATGAAACAGATATGTCAGAAGATGTCATAGAAAAAGATGAAACTACCCCTCCAGCCCCCCCTTGCGAAGGGGGGGATAAAGAGAGGGTGAAAACCCTGTTTTCAGATGATGAAGAAACAGGAAGGCGTGTCCGCATCCCAGAAAAACAGACTGAATATCTCACAAATATTTTGAGTAAATTATCAACCGACCTGTCTTCTATCCCTGAAAAGGCATCATGGTTGGCTATGAGTTGCAGTATAGCCAATTTTCTCAGGAGTTATATTACCATTCCTTCTGAAGGCATAAGTCCTGATGATCAAAAAAGAGACCTATTGATAATGAACAAAATAGGGGGATTATTGCAAACGCTTTGCACCCTGGACTGCCTGAATGAAGAGGTAACTCAGGATCAATTTGTGGAGACATTCCTGGATGCATGCCGGCAGGAAGGGTTGCCTGTGGGTCTGGAGAACGGCAGAGGGGTGAGGGCGCTGGATGCCATGTCGGCAAGAGGCATTCCATTTCGTGTCTTGTTTGTCCTGGGTCTTAATGAAAAGGTGTTTCCCCGCGCTATTTCCGAAGAGCCGTTTATGAGAGACCACATCCGCCGCAAGCTTTCGGAGACACTTGGGAACATCATTCCGGAAAAGCTTAGAGGATTCGAGGAAGAACGGTTACTCTTTTACTTCCTGCTGAATGCCGCACGGGAACGGCTTTATCTCCTGTATGAGCGTTCGGATG
>Ga0194119_10013521_pt1 | contig 10148 bp, 8 predicted proteins | sample TA2MahC100mmetaG_FD_148620 | JGI IMG/M metagenome (GOLD analysis project Ga0194119, IMG submission 148620) | Freshwater microbial communities from Lake Tanganyika, Tanzania - TA2015018 Mahale Deep Cast 100m | ecosystem: Environmental > Aquatic > Freshwater > Lake | place: Tanzania: Lake... | reverse complement strand
GCTCCGCTTTAGGCATAAAGAATTTGCCTAAAGTACTGCTTTGCAGGACGATCCTCAAATCCTGTGATCGACGGGATACTCCTCGAGGCCGTGAGGCCGGTCCTCTTTTGAGGGGATTTATGGAAAGCACGATTCTTGTCCTCGGCAGTTCGAATGTTGATCTGATTCTCAGGGTTCCCCGTTTCCACCACCCAGGGGAGACGATTCGAGCCGATAATCTTACGACTGTCTTTGGCGGGAAGGGCGCCAATCAGGCAATTGCATCAAAACAGTTGGGCGCTGAGGTGGCCCTGATCACCCGGTTGGGTGACGACCATTATGGGAAATCTTATCGCCGCTATTTGACCGAGAAAGGTCTTAATCCAAAATTCATTTTCCTGGATAAAAAAGTCCCCACAGGAATAGCCTTCATCGAATTGGACTCAAGAGGAGAAAACAGGATCGTTGTCTCTCCGGGCTCCAACAGTTCCCTTTCCGTTGATGATCTAAAAAGATGTTCCCTACTCTTCAGAAAGATAAAAGTCTTTGTCACACAATTGGAGATACCCATCGAGACGGTAACGATGGGCTTGAAGATGGCCAAAAGATATGGCGCTCTCACGCTCCTCAACCCTTCGCCCACTCGTCCTCTTTCCACTGAAATCCTTTCTCTGGCAGATTTTATTGTTCCCAATGAATTGGAAGCTCAGGCCCTCACAGGTTTAAAGATGAGAAAGGATCAGGACCTACCGAAGATGGCGGCAAGATTGCTGAAGATGGGCGTGAAGAATGTGGCGATCACCCTCGGCTCCAAAGGCCTTTACTTCAAAAATCAGAATGAAGAAATCTGGATGAAAGCCTTTAAAGTGAAGGTGGTCGATACCACAGCCGCAGGCGATGCCTTCATGGGAGGGCTTGCCTGTGGTCTTGCCGGAGGAAAACCAATCCAAGAAGCCTTAATGTTTGCCAACGCTGCCGGCGCCCTTGCCACAACGAAATTAGGCGCCCAACCCTCCCTGCCTTATAAAAATGAATTGGATGCCTTTCTTGCTAAAGAGATGTAAAATAATGCAATGTATTCGTAAGAGAGTCGGAAGAATACAGTAAATTGATCCAGAGATTCAATACCAAGTTGGAATAGGATGAAACGTTTTCCCATCCCTTGCGGTAAAAGGACAATATCTCTTGAGATCCCTGATAACGTATCTGTGCAGTGGGTGGAATCTCATCCGATGAAACCTGTTCCGAATGTGGAGAAAGCAATTGAGGAAGCCATCCAGCATCCTATCGGGAGTCCGCAGCTCCGCAACCTTGTAAAACCCGGGCAGAAGGTTGCTCTGATTGTAACCGATATCACGCGCAAACTTCCGGAAGAGATTATTCTTCCCCTCCTCATCAAAGAACTCTCAGCGGGCGGAATAAAAAAGAGCGATATCACAGCCATCGTCGCCACCGGCACCCATCGGCCAAACACCGCCGAGGAGCTAAAAGAGAAGTTTGGGGAAGTTGTCAATGAAGTCACATTTATTAACCACGATGCATGGAATTCTAAGGAGCTTCTCAATCTGGGGAAAACTACTGGCGGCATTCCGCTGGTTTTCAATCGTACTGTGGCCGAGGCAGACATCCGGATCTCCACTGGAGTGATTGAAACCCACCTCTTCGCCGGCTATAGCGGCGGAGTGAAGAGCATTGCCGTTGGAGTCGCTGGCGAAGAGACCATTGCCGCCACACATAATTATCAGATGCTCCAGCAGACCCGGCTCGGCCTGATCGAAGGAAATGAATTCCGAAGATTCCTCACCGAAGCAACACATGCCCTTGGACTACATTTCATCGTCAATGTGGTTCAGACGGGAAAGAAGGAAGTGGTGAAGGTCGTTGCAGGAGATCCTATCGAAGCCTTTCATGAAGGTGTAAAAGTTGCCCGTCAACTCTTCGAGGTGGACATTAGAGAGCCCGGAGAGATTGTGGTGAGCGGGGTCAGCCACCCGAAGTCCCTTGACCTTTATCAGGCCACTCGCGCAGCCAATGTTGTTGCCTTCGGTCCAAAACCCGTGGTGACAAAAGGAGGGGTGATTCTCATCCCAGCCCCCTGTGAGGATGGTTGCGGACATCCCGGATACTGCGATATCATGAAGAAAGCTCAGGATGTGGATGAAATCATCGCCATCTCACGCGAGGAAGGTTTTGCTCCAGGAGAACAGAAGGCATTGATCCTTGCCAGAATCCTCAAACAGGCAAGGATTGTGATGACCGATTGTCTCCTTCCTGATGAGACGTTGAAAGAATTGTATCTTGAATCGGTTCCCACTTTGCAGGAAGCTCTGGATCGAGAACTGAAGAAGAATCCAAAAGCAAGGGTTGTCATCATACCGGACGGACTGTTAACCCTCCCAATTATCAAAAATTAACCATAAACATTTAACCCCCATTATTTTCTTGACAGAAATATTGGGTCTGTGATATGAAATTTTCAAAATTAGTTAAACGTTTACGTATCCGTTTAACTCCAGAGGTAGATATGGCAACCATCAAGGATGTTGCAAAAAAGGTTGGAGTCTCAACGGCCACGGTCTCCCATGTGGTCAACAAGACCCGGTTTGTCAGTGAGGCGATCAGTGAAAGAGTCCTGCAGGCCATCAGGGATCTCAACTATCAACCCAATGCCATTGCCCGGAGCCTCGTCAAACGTAAAACCCATACCATCGGTATCATCATCACTGACATCCTGAATCCCTTCTATACAGCCATCGTCCGTGGAATTGAGGACGTAACCTATCAGAGCGGTTACAATGTCATGCTTTGCAATACGGATGAAGATCCCGCAAAAGAGATCCTCTATATCCAGATCCTGCTAGAAAAGAGAACCGACGGCTTGATTATTTCCACTGCGTTTAGGGACGGCGGCCATCCTTTGCTTCCCCAATTGAGGGCAATTCCTCTGGTTACCATCGTGCGAAAGATCAAAGGGTTAAGGTCTGATGCCGTTCTCGGGGATAACACGGGTGGCGCCTACGAGGCAACCGATCACCTGATCCAATTGGGCCACCGGAGGATAGGGATCATTTCCGGGCCAATCGGATTAAGTTCAGGGGCTGAGAGGCTGGAAGGCTATAAAAAGGCGCTGAAAAACCATCGGATACCTGTTGAAGAACGTTGGATCGGAATGGGTGATTTTAAAAAGGAGAGCGGATATTCTCTTACCAAAAAGTTATTGCAGGAAAAGACTCCTCCCACAGCCCTCTTCGTAGTCAACAACCAGATGACCATTGGAGCCCTCAATGCATTAACAGAATTGGGAGTGAGGGTTCCCGAGGATCTTTCTCTCATCAGTTTCGATGATATGGAGTGGTATTCCCTTATCAATCCTTCCCTGACAACCATAGAACAGTTGCCGTATCTCATGGGAAAAACAGCAGGAGAGATGCTCCTTCAAAAAATTAGCCATAAGAGGAGGAATTCCAAAAAGGTGGTGATCCCTTCACGTCTGATCATCAGAAATTCCACTACAAAGGTTACGTATGAAAGGAGGTGAGGTTTTCCAGATCGAAGAGGTATCTTGGAAACGGACCCTCTATTTAATGTAAGATAGAGGCAAACAAAATTGCTTATTTAAAGGAAAGGAGGGCTTAAAATGTTAAAAAGAACTTATTGGGTATTATTGATCGCCATGGTTTTTAGCATGAGTATGATAGGAACAGTGGGAAAGGCCCAGGAGGTGAAGATCTCCTATTCGGATTGGCAGCTGGCCCAGGATATCTGGGGACGCTCTCTCAGAGAGGCCATTGCCGAATTTGAAAGATTGAACCCGGGAATTAAAGTCGAGCCGGAGCCAGTCGCACTCGCCCAGAGAGACGTTAAGTTTACAACAGCGATTCGGGCCGGTTCAGGACCGGATGTCTTCGCCCTCGATGTCAACCCTGTGAAGCAGTACATCAAGGAAGGTTGGGTCAAAGACCTCTCGCCTTTTATTGAAAAGGAAGGCGGTCAGCAGTGGCTATCCGACTTCTATCCGAGGACCCTGATGCCTGTCACAGAGGACAACAAGGTTTTCGGCATTCCTAAGAATACGGTTGCCATGGTCATGGTTTATAATTCTCAGCTTTTTAAAGAAGCAGGGATCAAGAGCACTCCTAAAAACTGGGAGGAGTTCAGGGACGTTTGCAAAAAGCTGACCAAAGCCACTAAGCCCGGAGGACCGGTTGATCAATGGGGAGTGGCTTTTGTCCTTGCCAAGGCCTGTTTTGATCTCAGGTTCTCAGTCGTCTTAAGGGGCTTCGGAGGAGATTTCTTAACTCCGGATTGGAAACAATCGGCATTGAATACCCCGGAAGCAAAAGAGGCTTTTAATTATGTGGTTGACCTGATTCTGAAGGACAAAGTCATGCCACCTGGTGTGACTCAAGTCGACTGCAATGAGGCCCGCAGGCACCTTGCCTTCAAAAGGACGACCATGAAGATTGGAACGATGTGGTCGATCACGGAAGTCAGCGGCTTCAATCCTGACCTCCATGGATGGGAAGTCCTTGAGATGTTCCCAATCCCACAAAAAGAGGGAGCAAAATCGAAGATCCGTACCACCCTCTATCAAAAATCGATCTTCATGAATCCCAACACCAAACATCCTGAGGCAGCCTGGAAGTTGATGAAGTTCCTGACCGAAAAGAAGCAGATGGAGAAGTGGTTCGTTGACAACAACATGCTCTCATGCAGAAAAAGTGTGAATGATACCTATGGCCCAATCCTGCAAAGCAAATATGCATCGGTCGTCAAAAAAGAGATCGAAAATGGCGCGTTCTTGCCTTTGATTCCGCAGTGGCCGGAGTGTCTGGAGGCGTTCCGCGTGAATCTGCAGGCTGCCATTGCTAAACAGAAGACACCCGAGCAGGCTTTAAAAGATGCTCATGACCAGATCAATGCGATCCTGGCTCGGAAGTAACTAGATTTTTCCCTCTCCCTCATTGGAAGACGTGTTGTAATCCCGTTCATGGTTCGAGAACCTCACCACGAACGGAATATGATGTGTTAAAAATCAATAAGTTAGCCGTTCGGTCTGAGCCTGTCGAAGGGCAAATGGCTAATTAAGACACACCCTCTGGGGGAGGGGGAAATTTAAAACAGATGAAGATCCACGACCGATATAAAGGTTATATTTTTATCCTTCCGGCTTTCCTGCTCCTGGTGGCTATCCTCGGGTTTCCCGCTCTTGCAGCCATTCTTCAGAGTTTCAATCTGATGTGGGTGAGCAAACCCTCCTTCACGGTTTCGAGTTATGTCAATCTATTAAAGGATAAGGAATTTCTCGGAACGCTGCTCAATACCGTGATCTTTGTCTCGGTCACAGTCTCTTTTCACCTGATGATTGGGATGGGCGTGGCTCTTCTGCTTAACCAGGAAATAAAACGCAGACACTTCTTCCGGGTGATTGCCATCCTTCCCTGGACCATGCCCGATGTCATCGGCGGACTCGTCTGGAAATTTATCTTCGATACACTGCCCGGGTTTGTCAACGGGGTTTTGATCCGGAGCAAGTTTCTGGCAGAGCCGATTGATTTCCTTGGAATGCCCCTGTCCGCCTTTTCATGTTTCATCTTTGCTGAGGTCTGGAGAGGTTATCCCTTTGTCATGCTCATTCTACTGGCCGGCCTTCAGGCCATCCCCCGTCAACAATACGAGGCAGGGGCGATCGACGGTGCTTCAACGATTCAGAATTTCCTTTACATCACGCTCCCGAACCTGAAGTATATGGTCGTCATTGCCGTCATCCTCGATACGATCTGGGAGTGTCGTCTCTTTGGAATGGTCTACAGCATGACAGGAGGAGGACCCGGATATTCAAGCCAGGTTCTTTCGCTGTTAACCTACAAGCATTACTTCCAGTTTTTTAATACGGCTTATGCAGCCTCCATTGCCGTCGTCCTGGCTGTGTTCATGCTCATCATCAGCATCCCTTATCTTCGGATGACCATGAGGCGGGAAATCTGACCATGTTAAAGAGACAACGGACATTCTGGATCTTCATTTACCTGGCCCTGGTCGTCATGGGTCTGTTTAATCTTCTCCCCTTCTACTGGATGCTCAGTTCCTCATTCAAAACCGAAGCAGAGGTGTCCAGCTACCCTGCGACCCTTATCCCGAAACTATGGACTCTGGGAGCCTATTCAAAGATCTGGTTTCAGGAAAAGTTTGTCTACTACTTCATCAACAGCCTGATCGTCTCCATGACCACAGCAACCTTTTCGTCTCTTGTGGGGGCCTTTGCTGCTTATGGTTTCTCCAGGTTCCGTTTTAAAGGAAAGACCCTGATCATGACCCTCTTCTTGGCATCCCAGATGATTCCAGGCGTCCTGCTCGTGGGACCCTACTTCAAAATGCTGAGCCTGGTCGGACTTTATAATACCCTTCTTGGTTTGATCCTTTCACAGATTACCATTACCCTGCCTTTCAGCATCTGGATGCTCAAGGGATACATCGACACTGTCCCTGTGGAGATTGACCAGGCTGCCATGGTGGATGGGGCATCGAGAACAAGGACCTTTCTGATGGTCGTTCTCCCAGGGATTCTCCCCGGCCTGGTGGCAACCATCATCTTCGCCTTTCTTCTATCATGGGGCGACCTCCTCTGGGCCCTTTGCCTGATCAATGCAAAAGCCAAACAGACTCTGACGCTTGGGATTACACAGCTCGTGGGTGAATTTCGAACGGAATGGTCTACGATCATGGCGGCCACGATGATTGCGACTATGGTTCCGGCTGTGCTCTATCTCTTACTCCAAAATTTCCTGATCAAAGGTTTTACAGAAAGTGCTGTCAAAGGATGATCTTAGAGGATCAACATGATCTATAAGGAAGTGGGACAGACAGGAGTAAAGATCTCAATTCTTTCCATGGGAGGCCATGAATATCTGCCCGATGGAAGATCGAGGGGGTTTAACGAAAATTTCGAACTGGCCATTAAGCCGGGCTACCTCTTTCAAGGCTTCGGACAGGGAAGGAGAACGGAGGTCCTTAACCTTGCTTACCAGAATGGGATCAATTTTTTTGATGTGACACAGGATTCGGAGAAGGAGGCGCTCGGCCGTAATTTGAAGGCGCTTCCCCCTCCATATGAAATTTACATCCAGACCCGTCCGGAGGGAATGGTCTATACTTATGACCCCTATAATACGAAAATGGCTAATTATGCATTCCTTAAGGTAGAGGTTCAGAGAGGACTGGATCTGCTTCAAAGAGATTGCCTCGAATTTTTAAATATCGCCTTTATGAAATCGGCTTTGAACCATGACCCCGAATATCTGGATAAGATCAGGGATAATATCAGCAGGTTGAAAAAAGAGGGATTGATCCGGTTTGCGTCAGCAGATACGTTTTCAGGAGAGGATACCTATCTCAAGCAGATCGAGGCAGGTTGTTTTGATACGGTTTATATCAACTTCAATTTTGCTGACGATGGAGGTAAGCGGGCGGTCCTTCCAAGGGCCAAAGAACGCGGACTTGCTGTCATTTCCAGAGAGGCGTTTATGAAGGGAGAGCTCTTCAAGATGGGTGAAGAAGTTGGCCTCACGAATCGGAATTGGGTGGCGAACATCGGTTTAAAATGGAACCTGTCCCATGAAGAGGTAACCACCGTGGTTGTGGGAACGAATAACCCATCTCACTTAAGCAAGAACCTCGAAGTCTTAAAAGATCTGAAATTGACTGACGAAGAAAAAAACGCTATTGAAAAGATTAAAGCGTCCTCCATTTACAGGGCCTATGCAAAAAAGAAGACAAAAGAATTTTTAGGAAAATAACACGATGGTCTCTGTCCTTCTCTATTCTTTCTTGATCATACTCTTCTCTCAACCTGTGGTGGCTGAGCCATTTGAACCAGTGGAAAGAGATTTTCTCTGGACCAGCTCGAATTTGGCGCCGGTTCAGCCCGTTCATCCGAAACAAGATTCCAAAAGCTTGAAGGGCAAAAAAACTCAACCCCTGAAAGCACTATCCTATAAGAGCTATCTTGATCAAAAAGGTTCCCACCCACCCTATCCTTTTCTGAAACCCATCAACAAGAACAACCGTTCTATTGCCGAGATAAAAAATGGTCGCCTCCTGTTGCGAAAAACTGGCAAGAGTATCTCCCTGGATACGCCTTCCTTTCCTCAGGGGGCAAGTCCAGTCCCCCCTTACCTACTTACCACACCCAACGGGAAATGGATTTTGGTTGTTTACCCGTATTATCTGCATCAGGATAAGGAAAACAAATATCTCACGGAAGTTTACACAGAACAGGGAAATAGGGTAGCAACTTATGACAGCCTGCCCACTCATTTCTTAGCTTCCAGGCCAGACCTGTTTGTTTCCCCTGAAAGAACAGGGTGCTGTGAATCTTTGAAGTGGACGATTCGATTCTATCGCCCAAACCAGGGATGGGTCTCAGAATACAGTTGCCCGGAGGGATTTTGTGGCGATATCCTGTTTACCAAACTCGGCGACCGCGGCCCTTTCATCATCGTTCAGGAAATCGCGGGAAAAGTTGGAGAGGTTGGGGCCTCGATGCAGACCAACTTTTACATCGTTGAAAACGATGGGAGCCTCTCCGCTTCCGGAAAGACGCTTTATGCCTCGAGGGAATCTTATCTCGATCAAAAAAGAATAGAATCCCTCTCTCCCTTTGCTATCTCAAAGCTCATTTCCATTGAGCCTCTCCCTGAAAAAGGAAGCTGGCTCCTTCTTTTTGAAGCTGGCGATCAAAGGAAGGGCCTGAAACTGACTTCTAAGCATACCGATCCTGTGCCTTCCCCTGTTTTCCTGTTGCCTAAAGATCCATTGACGGCCGGCAAGAAAGAGATTAAATTAGGAAACCGCCATCTCGGGAAGCTTCCCCTACTCGGGATAACACATCCAGGTCAGATGAATTTCACACTCTTCTCTGAGGGGGAAAAGGAAGAAAAATTTTATAAAGAGATCCAGTCAGATTTTGTTAATATTCTGGTGTTCTAAATGACTAAAGAAATGCTTCCAAGAGAAAGAGTCCTTGCCGCTCTCAAACGGGAGGCAATCGATCGTGTCCCCTATGTGGAGACGACTATCGGATTGAGAATTGGCGAGAAACTGCTGGGACAGACCCTTCCACTTGTGCAGATTCCCCAGCTGGGTTTGAATTTAAGACATCCAGAGGAAGAGAAAAACCTGTCCAGGCTTCTTCACCGCGACAATATCTCTTTTAGAATCACCCCTCCGACTTTTTCTAAGCAGGAAAAGGGCGCACAGGGACAGGTCTTCGTGGGAGATGGGCTGATCAAGACCATGGATGATTTTCAAAAAATATTCTCCCTTCCCGATCCAGAAGATGATTCTCTCTATGAACCCATCAAACCTTTCTTTGAGAAGAGAGAGGAGTTTGCCATAATCTTTTCAACGCGACTGGGCTTTCTTTCGGCTCTCATATCCATCGGATTTCAAACGTTCATGGAATCCCTCTATCTCAACCCCGAATTGATCCATGCGGTCATGGGGACATACGTGGACTGGTCTACGAAGGTCATTCAAAGGGTGTGCGATCTGGGAGTGGATGCGGTTTTTACGACGGACGATTTCGCTTTTAACACTGGACCTTTTATTTCTCCAGCCTCTTTTCGGCAATGGGTGGTTCCTTATCACCGGCGAGCGAGTCAGGAGATTACTGTTCCGTGGATCATTCATACGGACGGAGAGATAAGTCCCATCATAGAAGACCTACTCTCTTTGGGAATCAGCGGCATTCACCCGATCGATCCCAACTGCATGGACATCCGGGCCTTTAAGCGGACCTTTGGTCAACGGGTGTGCATTCTTGGCAATGTGAACTTGAATACGTTGGGGATGGGAACTCCTGAGGAGACGTATGTGGAGGTTCGAAATTTGATAAAGGATCTCGGACCGGGTTATGGATATATCGTTTCCAGCGGCAACTCCGTGCCTGATTATGTCAAACCGGAGAACATGTCGGCTCTGGCCAGGGCTTTAGAAGATTTTGCTAAATACGAATCATAATTAATAATGAGGAGGCAAATATGAATTTTCAACCTAAAGGCATCATCCCGGCGATGGTCACTCCCATCACCAAGGAGGGAAAGATCAACGAGTCAGCCCTGCGGAAACTGACCAACTATCTGATCGAAGGAGGCGTTCATGGCCTCTTC